>Ga0247727_10001105_pt1 | contig 65685 bp, 61 predicted proteins | sample WisWelCaveWW1625_FD_202498 | JGI IMG/M metagenome (GOLD analysis project Ga0247727, IMG submission 202498) | Biofilm microbial communities from Wishing Well Cave, Virginia, United States - WW16-25 | ecosystem: Environmental > Aquatic > Deep subsurface > Groundwater > Cave microbial mat | place... | reverse complement strand
GCGCAGGCGAGGGCGACGGCGAGCGCATTCTTCGCACCCTCGACCATTGCGTCGATGATATTGGGCAGCGTGACGTTGACGCGCGTCGACTTGCGCAGCGCGGCCACCGGGAAGCAGGCGAGCACGCCCGCCAGCGCTGCAAGCGGTGCGCTGTACCCCGAATACATGACGACCAGGAGGATGACGATCGGCAGAAACAGGTGCCCGCGCTCGGCCATGACGATGCGCAGCCTCGGCAGCTCCGAGCGCGGCACGCCGACGATGCCCCGGCGTTTGGCCTCGAAATGCACCGCCGCGAAGCAGGCGACGTAGTAGAGGATCGCCGGGATGACCGCCCAGATGACGATCTGGCTGTAGGGCACCGCCAGGAATTCGGCCATGACGAAGGCGGCAGCACCCATGATCGGCGGCATGATCTGTCCGCCGGTCGAAGCGGTCGCCTCCACACCGGCCGCGAAATGCGGCGGGAAGCCCGAACGCTTCATCAGCGGGATAGAGATCGGGCCATCGACCATCACGTTGGCGACCGCGCTGCCCGAGATCGTGCCGAACAGGCTGGAGCTGATGACCGACACCTTGCCGGGGCCGCCGGCGGTGTGCCCGGTCAATGCCATGGCAAAGTCCATGAACAATTGCCCGACGCCCGTCTTCTCCATGAAGCTGCCGAACACCACGAAAATGATCACGAACGACGCCGAAACGGCGAGTGCCTGACCGAAAATACCCTCCGTCGTCATGTAGAGCTGGTCGAGGATGCGCATCGGCTCGAGCTTGGCGATGAACAGCCCATACAACAGGAACAGGATGGAGGTGACAGGCAACGACAGGTCGACGCAACGGCGGGTCGCCTCCAGCACGGCCACGACCAGGATCGTGCCGAAGATCATGTCGGCCCACGTCAGATCGTCGATGTAGTAGATGCGGGTGACGATGTACTCGTAGTTGGTGAACAGATAGAGCAGCGAAGCGACGCCGAGCGCCAACCACACATAGTCGATGAAATTCGGGATCGGCCGCTGCACCCCCACCTTGCCGCCGTAGATCAGGAACACCAGCAGGAGCCCGAAGAGGAGGTGCGTGCCGCGGAAGATGATGGCTTCCGACGCCCCGCCCACGATGACCCACATGTGATAGAGGACCATCGCGACGGCCACCACGGTCACGGCCAGACGCGCAAGACCGGCGTGACTGAGATCGAGCTTGATCACCCTTGCGCCCCCTTCCCCTCGCGAGCATGCGCGCGAACACAGCAAGCAGTCCGGCGCAGCGAACCGCCGCGCCGGCGTTGCCGAAATCGCTCAACGCGTCTTCACGCTGATGCCGGCTTCCTTGTAGAACTTGGCGGCGCCGGGATGGAACGGCACGCCGATATCCTCGGCCATGCCTTTCGGGGTCAGTGCGCGGATGTCCTTGACGATGCTTGCCAGCAGTTGCGTGTTCTGCGAGATCGCCTTGGCCATGCGGTACACTGTGTCCTCGGGCAGCTTGCACGAGGCGACGACGTGCGTCGCATATCCGATCACCCGAACGTCGCTATCCTGCTTCGCGTAAGTGCCCTTGGGGATCGTATTGAGCGTGTAGCCGGGATTGAGCTTCTTCATGGCATCGAGATCGCCGGCAAGGTCGAGTATCTTGACGTCACGCGCAGAGGCGATATCCATCACCGCGCCGGAGGGGATGGTGGTGCCGGCAAAGAAGGCGATGGCGTGGCCGTCCTGCACCTGGGTGACGGCGTCGGTATAGGACACGAAGCTCACCTTGAGGTCCTGGTAGGTGATCCCGTTCGCCTGCAGCAATTGCTTGGTGATCTCTTCCGCGGTGTTGCCGCGCGGCTGGGTGGCGACCGATTTGCCCTTCAGCTCCTTCACCGAGTTGACGCCGGCGTCGACCCGCACAACCACATGGAAGTACTGCGGATAGAGCGTGGCGACGTTGCATACGTTGTCGTGCGGCTTGTTGAAGGGCGCCTTGCCGGCGATCGCATCGACGGTCGAAATCGAGTTGCCGAAGCCGACGTCGGTCTTGCCTTCCTCGATGCCGCGCACGTTGGCGATGCCGGCGCCGGGCAGCGCCTGCACGCTGAGTTCGGGGATTGCCTTTTCCCACAAATCTTTCAGCTGGCCGCCGAGCGGCACCCAAGCGCCGCCCTGCGGGCCGGTCATCATCCGAAGCTCGGCGGCGGCGGCCGGACTTGCGAGTCCGAGCATTGCTGCCACCGTCGCACCGGCCATCAGCTTGGCTTTGCGCATCTCATTCCTCCTGATCGAAGAGTTTTCTATTTGGCTTCAAAGGAGGATACTGGCCGGCAGGACAAGATGCCAGCCTCTTGCCGCACCTTTGCTGGCGCCAGGGCCATCGCGTTTTGGCATCGACGATGCGCCCCTCCCGCACGCCGATATCCCGCACGCCGGTGCCGTCGTGGTTGACGACCGTGCCGCCCTTGACGATCAGATCGAAGGTGGCTGCCATGACTTGGCTCCGCTTGCCTGTGGCGATGGCTGTGCTTACCTGTTGGCCGGCGAGGCATAGCAAAATCGCCGCGCTTTCCAGACCGGGACCGCCCAGCGATGACCGTTGCGAGACTCGCGCTGCTTTCCGACCGCGGCGTGGTGCGCGTCGCCGGCGAGGATGCGGCCAGGCTGCTGCAAGGCATCATCACCAACGACATGGACCTGCTGGCCCGCCAGCCCGCCATCCACGCCGCGCTGCTCACGCCCCAGGGCAAGATCCTGTTCGCGTTCTTCGTCGTGGCAACGCCCGACGGCAGCTTCCTGCTCGAAACGTCCGCCGACAAGACCGCCGATCTCGCCAAACGGATCTCGATGTATCGCCTGCGCGCCAAGGCGACGATCGAGGATGCGAGCTCAGCCTTTCGCGTGCTCGCTTCGTGGGGGGACCCGCTGCACCGCGCGGGCGAGACCGCCGGAAGCGTCGCCTTCACTGACCCGCGCCTGCCGGCGCTCGGGCTGCGCATCCTGGCGGGAGCCCGCGTTGCGACCGACATTGCCGCCGCCGCCAACGGCCTGGAGTCACCCGCCGCCGACTATCACGCCCACCGCATCGCCCTGGGCGTGCCGGAGGGCGGCAAAGACTACGCGCTCGGCGACAGCTTCCCGCACGAGGCCGACCTCGATCTGCTCCACGGCGTATCCTTCAGCAAGGGCTGCTTCGTCGGCCAGGAGGTGGTGAGCCGCATGCAGAACCGCGCCAATGTGCGCAAGCGGGTGGTGCCGATCCAGGGCGACGCGCCGCTGACGCCGGGCGCCGACATCAGCGCCGGCAGCGCGGTGATCGGCGCCGTCGGCTCGGTCGCGGGCGCGCAGGCGCTCGCCATGCTCCGTCTCGACCGGGCGGCCGAAGCCAAAAGCAAGGGCGAGCCGCTGACCGCCGCCGGCATCCCCATCACGCTGCGCCAGCCGGCGTGGGCCACGTTCGATCCCGCACCAGTATCCGCGGGGTCCCCATGAGCGGCAAGGAGATCGTGCGCTGCCCGTGGGTCGGCCTGGCCGATCCCGAGTACACGCGCTACCACGACGAGGAATGGGGCGTGCCGCAAGGCAATGACCGGGCGCTGTTTGAGAAGCTCGTGCTGGAGGGCTTCCAGTCGGGCCTGTCGTGGCTGACGATCCTCAAGAAGCGCGGCAACTTCCGCCGCGCCTTCCACGATTTCGAGGCAGAGCGCATCGCCCGCTATGGGGCAAAGGACATCGCTCGGCTGATGGGCGACGCCGGCATCGTCCGCAACCGGCTCAAGATCGAGGCCACCATCGACAATGCCAAGGCGTTGCTGAAACTGAGAGACCGCACCTCGCTCGCCGGCTTCATCTGGGGGTTTCTCGAGGGCCGGCCGCTGATCAACCGGCACGAGAGCTTCAAGACCGTGCCGGCCCAGACGCCGATATCCACCGCCATTTCCAAAGGCCTGAAGGCCGAGGGCTTCCGTTTCGTCGGCCCGACCACGATCTATGCTTTCATGCAGTCGACCGGCATGGTCAATGATCACCTGGTGAGTTGCCATCGCTACGCGCCCTGCGCCAAGCTGCAGCAGAAATTCAAGGCCCCCGGAGACCGCGCCAGCGCATGACCGAACGGCCCGACCATCGCCCGGAGGCAGCAAGCCGCGCGTCGCGGGCGTGGCAGCGCATGCTCTCGGGGCGGCGGCTCGACCTGCTCGACCCAGCGCCCAAGGACATCGAGATCGAGGACATCGCGCACGGCCTCGCCCGCGTTGCGCGCTGGAACGGGCAGACCGTGGGCGACCACGCCTTCTCGGTGGCCCAGCACGCGCTGCTGGTGGAGGAGATCGCAGCCGCCCTGCACCCGGACCTCAGCCGGCGCTGGCGCCTCGCCGCCCTGCTGCACGATGCCCCGGAATATGTGATCGGCGATCTGATCAGCCCGTTCAAATCCGCCATCGGCCTCGACTACAAGGCCTTCGAGGGCAAGCTGCTGGAGGCCATCCACCGCCGGTTCGGCCTGCCGCCGTCGATGCCGGAGCGGATCGGCGCGGCGATCAAGTCGGCCGACCGCGTCGCCGCGTTCTACGAGGCGACGCAGCTGGCCGGCTTTACGCCGGCCGAGGCGAACCGCTACTTCGGCTCGCCGCGCGGCATTCCGCCGGCCCTGCACGAGCGGCTGGAGGCGCTCGATCCCATTCCGATCACGCTCGCGCAAGCGCAGTTTCTCGCGCGCTTCCACGAGCTCTCGCAGGAATAGATGGAGCCAGCCAGACGCATGTCCAGCAGCCCTGACGAGCCGCGCCGCAAGACCGGCAGTGTCCACGTCTGCCCGCTCTCCGCCGTGCCGCAAACGGTCTCGCGCAGCAATGCCTCCCACCTGCTCACCTGCCTGCAGGAGGAGCTGCTGGTCGAGACGCCGACCCTGATCAGGCCCGGCAACCACCTGCGCCTGCTGGTGCACGACATTGCGGAGCCTCTGCCGGGTCATGTCGCGCCGGGCGAGGACCACATTGCCGAGCTGATCGACTTCGCCATGGCCTGGGGCGGCCACGGCCCGATGGTGGTGCACTGCTGGGCCGGCATCAGCCGCTCGACGGCGGCGGCCTTCACCGCGCTGTGCGCCATCAATCCGCAGGCCTCCGAGGAGCTGATCGCGGCGCGTCTGCGGCAGGCCTCGCCGACGGCCTATCCGAACCGGCTGATGATCCGGCTCGCCGACGCCGCGCTCGGCCGCCGGGGCCGCATGGTGCGCGCCGTCGAGAGCATCGGGCGCGGCGAATATGCCACCGAGGCCGTGCCCTTCGCCCTGATGGCCGACCACTCGTAGTAGACAGGTTCGGGAGCGCCTCTCGCCAGCAAATTGTCTAGAGCAGGATCGCTTCGGATGGAATCACCTTGCCTCGATCGAGACGTGGCGGCCGAGGCGTGAATCCTGCTCTAATCATAGAGTCGAGAGCAAGATTCACGTTCCATGATCGAAGCCAAGCGCTTCGATCAGTAACGATCTTGCTCTAGGCGGCCTTGCCACCCCAATGACCGCCCAGGTGGCCGTCCACACGGAAGTCGTCGTAGTTCAAGCGCGGCGCCTTGCGGCCGCTCCGGCCTTCCTCGAAATCGACGATCTCGAAATGCTTGAGCGTCTTCAGCGAGCGCAGCACGTTGGTCTTGTTGCGGCCGACCCGTTCGGCCAGTTCGGTAACCGAGGCCGGTTCCGCGTGGCGGATCATTTCGATCAGCAGCATGTTCTTCTTGGAAAGTACGCGCGCCAAAGCCTCCGCCGAGGTGAACCACACGCGGGGCTCGTCCGGCCTCGGGCGCCTCGCGCCCTTCGCGATATCGAGCATGCGCTCGTGGATGTACTCACGAGAGGCGATGCCGATATGAAGGATGCGCTTGCTGGTCACGACACGCCCTCGTCTCTCAAGATCCTTTCAACGTCCGCGAAGAAATCCTGCAGCAGCTTGAACGGCGTCATGAATCGATACGGCACTGATCGCTGTCCACGCCGGTCGATATGATCGAATGGCGTTGGCCTCTTGGACTTCCTCGCAGGCCCCGTCGCCGCATCCGCACCATGTGAGTTGTCGTATCCCAAGATGCGGTCGCCGTTCTCATCATGCAGTGTCAGAGCATATTGCAAACCGTGCGGCCTGCCCTCATCCGGTTCGATCCTGGTCGCGCGAATACCCAATAGCCGTTGTCGTAGCCGATCTTCTGGCGGTGAAGGTCGAGGATGTAGTCCCAGCCCTCCTTGCTCGAATCACGCCCGCTCATGGGTGATCATACTATGATCACCCATGATGGCGTCAATGCGATCCAAAGGCGAGGGGGCACCCTACGGCCGACGCGGTCGTGTCGGGTCTCGCTTGGAAGGACCACACGGCGCTTACCCAATACTGAAAATTGCCACGATCGGGGTCTAGCTCCCAACGCCTTGATTTGATCGAGGCTTTCGATGACGACCCCGGTGCGTCACGAGGACGGTGCGCTCTCTCCCAGAGCCTATCCGCTGGCCATGCCGGTGGCCGAGCCGATCGCGGTCGGCCTCAATGCCGTGATGTTGGCGATGCATGAGGACGAGCCTGCCGTCGCCGTCATCCCGTCGGCGCGCGGCGTCCATGCCGGCGACGGCGCCTTGCCCTGCGGCCCCTTTCTGCCGCGCGAGCACGCTACGCTCGAGGCGGGATTGCGCTGCTGGGTGAAACGGCAGACCGGCATCGAGCTGGGCACCGTCCGGCAGCTGTGCACCATCGGCGATCGCGAGGGATCTGCGCGCGATACATCGTCTCCCGGACCACCGACCATTTCGGTGTGCTACCTGGCGCTGGTCGACCCCGCCCGGTTCAACGACCGTGACGGCGCCATCTGGCAAAGCTGGTATTCCTATCTCCCCTGGGAGGACTGGCGTCGCGGCAAGCCCGAGTGCCTGAAGCAGGAGATCGAGCCGCACCTGGCGGCGTGGGCCCGGCTGACCGTCCCGCACTGCGAGGCCCGCGCGTCCCTCGACGTGGTGGACCGCACCCGGCGCCTGCGCATTCTGTTCGGGTTCGACGGCGCCACCTGGGACGAGGAGAAGGTCCTCGACCGCTACGTGCTGCTGTGCGAAGCCGGCCTCGTCGGCGAGGCTGCGGCTGCCCCCGGCCTGGCACGCCTGCCGCAGCTGCGCCACGCCGTGCACGGCGACCACGCCAGGCTGCTCGCCAACGCCATCGGCGAGCTCAGGCGCAGCGTCAAATGGCAGCCCGTCATCTTCGAGCTGATGGCCGACACGTTTACCCTGTTCGAGCTGCAGAAGACGGTCGAAGCCATCCTGGGGCCGCACCTGCATAAGCAGAACTTCCGCCGCCTGGTCGAGGCCGGCGGCCTGGTGGAGCCCACGGGGGACCACCGTTTCCGCACCGGCGGCCGGCCGGCGCGGCTCTACCGCTTCCGCCGCGACGTGCTGCTCGAGCGCCTGGCACCCGGCGTCCGCGTCAAGGCCGGCCGGGCCTGACCGAAAATCGCCCGGAAACTTATCCCCGCATCGTGACGCTGGTGTATACTGATCCTGCTATCGTCCACTATTGCGTGTACACGCTTGATTTCGCCACAGTTGTTCCCCTTATCGAGGGGGGCGGAGCGCTTGAGAGCAGGATCGCTTCGGATTGAATCGCGTCAACCCCACAGCACAGGTTTCGGCCGAAGCGTGAATCCTGCTCTGTTCGATTGCTGAGAGAGAGAGTTTCACGTTTCAGGCGGAAGCGAAGCGCTTCCACCTGAACACGATCTCGCTCTTGGCCGCCGCCCTTCGAGGAAAAGTCCATGGCCAAGGTCATCGCCATCTGGGGCGTCGCCGCCGTCGCCTCCGCCATCCTGGCGGGCATCCTTGCCGGCATCAAACGGCGCGATCACTCCTTCTGGGCGGCCTGGAGCTTCCTGTTCCCGCCCATGCTGCTCATCCTGCTGCTGATGCCGTCGAACAAGGGCGCCCGCCCGCGCCGCCCCGGCGTCGACGAGCTGGAGGAGCGGCAGGTGTAGTTGTCATCCCGGAAGAGGCTGTCATGCCGGGGCTTGTCCCCGGCATCCAGGGATCGCCATGCGCCGAACGGTCGGGAGTTCGCCGCGCGCTGGATCCCGGGAATAAATCCCGGGATGACCGGCTAGCCCTTCTTCCCCCTGATCGCCGCCTGGGCCGCGGCGAGGCGCGCCACCGGCACGCGGAAGGCCGAGCAGGACACGTAGTCGAGCCCCACCTCGTGGCAGAAGGCGATCGAGGCCGCCTCCCCGCCGTGCTCGCCGCAGATGCCGACCTTGAGGTCGGGCTTCACGGCGCGGCCGCGCTCGGTGCCGATGCGCACCAGCTCGCCCACGCCGTCGCGGTCGATGGAGACGAACGGGTCGACCTCGAAGATCCCCTGCTCGGCGTAGTTGGCCAGGATCGGCGCGGCGTCGTCGCGCGACAGGCCGAGACAGGTCTGCGTCAGGTCGTTGGTTCCGAACGAGAAGAACTGGGCGCCGTCCTCGCCGGCCGCGATCTCGTCGGCCCTCAGCGCCGCCCGCGGCAGCTCGATCATGGTGCCGATCTGGTAGTCCAGCCTGCTGCCCGTCTCCGCCTCCACCGCCTTGGCGGTGGCGACGATCACGTCGCGCAGGATGTCGAACTCGCGTCGGTAGGCGACCAGCGGGATCATCACCTCCGGCACCACCGGCTTGCCGGTCTTCTTGCCCGCGCTCACCGCCGCCTCGAAGATGGCGCGCGCCTGCATCTCGGTGATCTCGGGATAGCGGATGGCGAGCCGGCAGCCGCGGAACCCCAGCATGGGATTGAACTCGGCCAGCTCGGCGACGCGCGCGGCCACCTTCTCCGGCGGCACGTTGAGCTCCTTGGCGACGGCCGCCGCCTTGTCGGCCTCGTGGGGCAGGAACTCGTGCAGCGGCGGGTCGAGCAGGCGGATGGTCACCGGCAGGCCCGCCATGATCTCGAACAGCGCCTCGAAGTCGGCCCGCTGCATGGGCAGCATCTTGGCCAGCGCCCGGCGCCGGCCGGCCTCGTCGTCGGCGCAGATCATCTCGCGCATGGCGAGGATGCGGCTCTCCTCGAAGAACATGTGCTCGGTGCGGCACAGGCCTATGCCCTCGGCGCCGAAGTCGCGCGCCTGCTTGGCCTCGCGCGGGGTGTCGGCGTTGGCGCGCACGCCGAGGCGGCGTGCTTTGTCGGCCCATTGCATCACCTGCGCGAAGTCGCCCGACAGCTCCGGCTGGCGCATCTTCACGCGGCCTTTGAGCACCTGCCCCTTGGTCCCGTCGATGGTGATGACGTCGCCCTTGCGGAACACCTCGCCGCCGGCCGTCATGGTGCCGGCCTTGGCGTCGATGCGCACCGCGCCGGCGCCGCACACGCACGGGCGCCCCATGCCGCGCGCCACCACCGCGGCGTGGCTGGTCATGCCGCCACGCGCGGTCAGGATGCCGGCGGCGGCATGCATGCCGTGGATGTCCTCGGGGCTGGTCTCGAGCCGGACCAGGATCACCTCCTTGCGTTGGGCCTTCATGGCCTCCGCCTCGTCGGCGTCGAACACGATCTCGCCGGACGCCGCACCCGGCGAGGCCGGCAGGCCGGTCGCCACCACGTGCCGCTCGGCGTCGGGGTCGATGGTGGGGTGCAGCAGCTGGTCGAGCGCTGCGGGATCGATGCGCAGCACCGCTTCGGGCTCGCTGATCAGCCCCTCGGCGCACATATCGACGGCGACCTTGAGCGCGGCCTTGGTGGTACGCTTGCCGGAGCGCGTCTGCAGCATCCACGGCTTGCCGTCCTGGATGGTGAACTCGATGTCCTGCAGGTCGCGGTAGTGCCGCTCGAGCGTCGCAAACACCTTCGCCAGCTCCGCGAACGTGCCGGGCATCAGCGCTTCCAGCGAGGGCAGCGTCTCGCCGGCCTCGATGCGCGCCGCCTCGGTCAGCGGCTGCGGCGTGCGGATGCCGGCCACCACGTCCTCGCCCTGCGCGTTGACCAGGAACTCGCCGTAGACCTCGCGCGTGCCGGTCGAGGGGTTGCGCGTGAAGGCGACGCCGGTCGCCGACGTGTCGCCGAGGTTGCCGAACACCATCGCCTGCACGTTGACGGCCGTGCCCCAGCTGTCGGGCAGCCCGTGCAGGCGGCGGTAGGTGATGGCGCGCGCGTTCTGCCACGAACCGAACACGGCGCCGATCGCGCCCCACAGCTGCTCGTGCGTCGCTTGCGGAAACGGCTTGCCCGTGTCGCTCTCGACCGCCTCCTTGTAGCTGTCGACGATCTCGAGCCAGTCGTCGGCCGCCAGCTCGGTGTCGAGGCGGTAGCCGCTCAGGTTCTTGTGGTTCTCGAGAATGTCCTCGAACCGGCCATGGTCCACGCCCAGCACGACGTTGGCATACATCTGGATGAAGCGCCGGTAGCTGTCGTAGGCGAAGCGATCGTTGCCCGACCTCGCCGCGAGGCCCTTCACCGTCTCGTCGTTGAGGCCGAGATTGAGGATGGTGTCCATCATGCCGGGCATCGAGGCGCGGCTGCCCGAGCGAACCGACACCAGCAGCGGCGATTTGGCGTCGCCGAACCTGCCGCCGACCGCCTTGCCGACCTCCGCCAGGGCCGCCCCGACCTCCTCCTCCAGCCCAGCCGGCAACCGGCGGCCGTTGGCGGTGTAGGCGGCGCACACCTCGGTGGTGATCGTGAAGCCCGGCGGCACCGGCAGGCCGAGGCTCGCCATCTCGGCCAGGTTGGCGCCCTTGCCGCCCAGCAGCTCCCGCATGTCCGCCGCGCCGTCGGCGCTGCCGGCGCCGAAGCGGTAGACGCGCTTGAGCGAGAGCTTGGCCGCGGACGGGCTGGGCTTCTTCATGTGTCGGCCTCCGGCAGGTGGCGTCGCCGAATATTCGTGGGCGCCGTGGCGCAGCAGAGCCTGCGCGTAGCAGCGATGGCGCCCGAAAGAAAGCTTGCCGCGGGAATCGGTCTATACTGCAGACATACATAACAAGAACGAACGCCCGCAACAGCCAGCACGCCGCGGTTGACAGATGGCCGACGCTGGCCGCTATCTTCCGGCCGCTTTTCCACCCACAGCAGAGCTCAGGCCCCACATGAGTGCCCACCTCCCGAAAGTCTTGAAGACGCTGGACGAGTCGCAGGATCAGGCGCTCGAGCGCCTGTTCGAGCTGATCCGCATCCCCAGCGTATCGACCGACCCGGCCTATGCGCCGCACTGCCGCAAGGCGGCGGACTGGAGCGCAGCCCAGCTCAGGGACGTGGGCTTCGACGCCAAGGTCGTGCCCACCAGCGGCCATCCCATGGTCGTGGGCCACGACAAGAACCCGCCGAGCAACGGGGCCCCGCGCGTGCTGTTCTATGGCCACTACGACGTGCAGCCGCCCGATCCGCTCGAGCTTTGGAAAACGCCGCCGTTCGAGCCGCGCATGGCCACCGACAAGATCAACGGCAAGGTCATCGTGGCGCGCGGGGCGGAGGACAACAAGGGCCAGTTCATGACCTTCTTCGAGGCGGTGCGCGCCTGGAAGCGCGTGGCCGGCCAGTGCCCGATCGGCATCTCCGTGCTGCTGGAGGGCGAGGAGGAGTGCGGCTCGCCCTCGCTGCCGGGCTTCCTCGAGAAGCACGGCAAGGAGGTGACGCGGGACTTGGTGCTGGTGTGCGATACCGGCCAGTGGGACAAGGACACGCCGGCCATCTCGACCCGGCTCAGGGGCCTCGCCGGCACCGAGCTCGTCATCACCGGTCCGAGCCGCGATCTGCACTCGGGCAGCTTCGGCGGGGCGGCCATGAACCCGATCCGGGTGCTGGCCAAGATCCTCGCCGACATTCATGGCCCCGACGGCAAGGTGCGCATCCCGGGCTTCTACGACGGCCTGCGCAAGCCCTCCGCCAAGCAGCTCGCGCAATGGGCGAGCCTCGATTTCGACGAAAGCGAATACCTGGCCGACGTGGGGCTCAGCGAGCCGGCCGGCGAGAAGCGCTACAGCGTGCTGGAGCAGCTGTGGGCGCGGCCGACCGTCGAGTTCAACGGCATCACCGGCGGCTATCAGGGCGTCGGCACCAAGACCGTGATCCCGTCGCAGGCGTCGGTGAAGATCACCTGCCGGCTGGTTCCCGGGCAGGACCCCAAAAAGGTCCAGAAGGGCATCGAGCGCTTCGTCAGGGAGCGGCTGCCCAAGGACTGCAAGGCGGACTTCCCCTATGCGCGCGGCTCGACGGCCATGGCCTTCGACCCCAAGCTGCCGCACATCGTCAGCGCTGCAGAGGCGCTGGAGGAGGAGTGGGGCAGGCCCGCCGCGCTGATCGGCATGGGCGGGTCGATCCCCATCGTCACCGCCTTCAAGGACACGCTGGGGATGGACAGCCTGCTGGTGGGCTTCGGCCTCGACGACGACCGCATCCATTCGCCCAACGAGAAGTACAATCTGAGCTCGTTCCGGAAGGGGGCGCGCAGTTGGGCCCGCATCTTGGACAAGCTTGCCGCCTGAGCTGGGTCTGCCCCGCAACGCGACCTTGCCTCGTTGTCTCCCGCGCGAACGGGGAGCTGCCCTCGGCCATTATCCCTACCCTGCTCGCATGGGCATTGGCCTTTCGCCTGAGTTCGACAGAATGGTTCTTGCTTCGTTCCGCATTCTGCGCTTAAGTCGCAATACCAACAAGCCGCCGGGACCTCTCCAATGTCTGCCCATCTCGTCTCGCATATGAGCACCAGGCTCGCACATCTCGCAGCAGTCCTCATGGTTCTCGGCCTCGCTGCCGTCGACGCCTCGGCCCAGCAGCGGCCGCCCTACCGCGAGCGGCCCGACATCCGCGACGGCAGCACGCAGCAGGATCGGCGCCCCGAGCCCGGGGTATTCGACTACTACCTGCTGGCCCTGTCGTGGAGCCCGACCTACTGCGCGGACAGCGGCGATCGCCGCAACGACCCGCAGTGCGAGCCGCGCCAGGGCCGGCCCTATGCCTTCGTGCTGCACGGCCTGTGGCCCCAGTTCGAGCGCGGCTGGCCCCGCAGCTGCCGCAGCCCCGATCGCGGCTTCGTGCCGAGGTCGGTCGCCGACAGCATGCTCGACATCATGCCGAGCGATAAGCTGGTGTTCCACGAGTACCGCACGCACGGCACCTGCTCCGGCCTCGGCGTCGACGGCTACTTCCAGCTCGCACGCAAGCTCTACGACAAGGTCAAGATCCCGCGCCGCTTTGTCGGCCTGACCGACGACCGCCTCACCATCGCCCCCGGCGAGTTGATGCGCGAGTTCCTGTCCGCCAATCCCCAGCTCAAGCCGGACATGATCGCCGTGCAGTGCGGCGGCCCCGGCAACCGGCTGCGCGAGGTGCGCATCTGCTTCGACAAGGGTGGCAATTTCCGCTCCTGCGGGCCCAACGAGAACCAGGCCAAGCTGTGCTCAGCCGACCGCATGTACGTGCCGCCGGTCCGCACCGGCAGCGACGGCGCGCCACGCAGCCGGGGAGCCCCGCCGCGCGACAACAGCAAAGAGCTGCTGCCCGGCCCCAAGGACGAGCGCCGGCTCTAGCGCAGGATTGCCGTCATTCCCGCCCAGCGAAGCGCAGAGAGAATCCAGATACGGGGGATGCGCTCGCCGCTGGATTCCCGCCGACGCTGCGCTCGCGGGAATGACGTCGTTGCAAACTAAAGAGTCGCAATTCACGCGGAAGCGAAGCTCTGGCAGCCACTGCACCGGCTCGATTCGCGACGGCGATTAACGCTCCGCCAACCTGCATCTGCCATCGTGCAGGAGAGTTTGGCGGGATGCGCCGCCGCATGTTGCATCGAGTACGGGGGCGTTGCCGATGTTTGCGTCGATCGCGCAGGTTCTGGTCCGGCTCTGGCGCCGCGTGCGCCGCGACAGCATGGAGACGGCGCCGCCGTCCATGCCGCCACAGGGCTCTCACCCACGTAAGGCCCCACCCAAGGCCAAGTCCCGGCGTCGGAGCACGCCCGTCCGGTCACCACTCGAGATGCGGCGCGGGCCCGAGCGGCTCAATCTGCGGCTCAATCTCAGGGTCGGCCGCAAGATCGGCGGTGCCATCGGTGCGCCGATCGCAAACTGCCGCAAGCTCGTGGCGCTCGCACCGAAATGCACCCCCAAGCCGCGACACGTCTGGCTCGACACGCGCGCTCCGGCGGCTCAGTCGCGCACCGCTACGGTGGTTGCGCTCCCCGTGAGGACGGAACACCCGGGGACCCCTGTCGGAACACTGTCCGCGGCAGCCTGACGGGCGCGCCGGAAGGATCGCGCGTCGCCAAAAACGAACGGGCCCCCGCAAGCAGGGGCCCGTGTCGCATTCAAAGTATCCAGCCGTCAGTAGGTGAACTTGAGCGTTGCTACGAACCGCTCGTCGCACTGGAAGATCTGGCCCTTGCACCAGGCGCTGCCACCCACGTTGTCTTCGAGGTTGGTGTCCCAATACCGCAAGTCGAGAGAAAACTTCTCGTGGAAGCCGAGCGTCAGGCCCACGTTCCAGTAGACATAGCTATCGTCGCCATTGCCGAACAGGCCGTTGTAGAGGACGTCATCACCCTTCTGGTAACCGACCAGGGCGCTGAAGGTCGGGGTGAACATGCCGACCTTGGGCAGCACCTGCGCGAACGAGGTCTCAACCGTCCAGACGGCTCCGGTCTCGTACTGATATTCGGGCGAGTAGAAGACCGTTACACCGAAGGTGCCGTCCTTCCAGACCTCGGCGCTGCCGCCCACCTTGATCTCGACGTAGTTGTTGTCGCGGCCTGCGACGAAGTCAGCGGAGCTGGGATACGTGTAGTAGATGATCCCGAGATCCCAGGTGATCTTGCCGGTGACGGGCTTGATGCCGACGTAGTAGTCGATCTCGATGTTGGCCACGTCTTCGCCAGCGGTGCCGCCCCAGTCGAGGTTGGAGGCCCAAACGCCGGCATAGAGGATGCCGCAGGTGGCGTCGAAGCCGCCCTGAATCGCCGGACCTTCGGCCGTCTGCGAGTAGCCGCGGAACACGTACTCGCTGGCAAGCGCGACGTTCGCCGACAGCTTGCACCGGCGCTCTTCGGGCTTTGGCGCGTCCTTGATGCTGCGCCGCATTCCGTCCGCGAGCGCTGGGCTCGCAAGCATGACTACGGCGGCGACCGTGGCGGCGCACCCCGCAAGGCCCTTGAGTGTGATGTTCATGGTGGCTTCCCTACTGATTCGGCTGTCCACCTACTCTCGCAAGTAGGGCCCTCGATGCAATGACTTTCGCAGTCGCTGTAGTTTATCCACTGCAACACGTGCCTGCTCCGCAACACTCTGACTGGTCTCGTCTTTTTGCTGCGCTGTTTGCCTAATATTCGGGCGGCCGCGGCAGGTAATTCTGCTGCTTGCGTGGGCAACTCCGACAATAATTCGTTATGCCAGCCGGCCTTGCACGACGACCACATTGCCCTGACGACGTCTGTGAGTTGCCGTGGACACTCCGGGATAACTCTGGCCGAATCCTCGCACTGGATCGATGGGCCTGCCGCAGGTGACGCGACCAGGGCTCTCCCTGGACGGGCCCGTAGGCCCCCGCCGCCACATCGGCGCCACGGATCGCTCCAACTTGCGCCTCAAAACTTAGTGCACACTCGAGGCTGTGGTTGCGTGATTCCTTCCGGTTTCGCCAATCGCGAGGGTCTTTTCGAAGTCCGCCATGCGACAGCGCCGCGCGCTGACGTGGCGATGGTGGGGAACACAACAACCGGCCGAATCGCGTCGCCGCTGCGGGCGGCGCCTTAACGGCCCCTTAACGTTAAGGCCCTATGAAGAAATTTGCATTCTCGGGTGTGCCAGCGGTGGGGCACGAGGTGAAACCAGGGTGGAGTTCCATGCAGCGCCGAGTTGGAGCGTATCTGTTCGTGGCCTGTGCCAGCGTCCCCATGCATTTTGCCCAGGCAGCAAGCCTGCCGGAGATCAAGACCAGCGCCAGCAATGCCGTCCCCGAGTGCGCCACACCGGGCCGCATGACGGCCTACCTGAAGAGCCGCAATCCCGAGCTGAGCGACCGCTTCGAGGGCGTCGCCACCGAGTACATGCGCACCGGCGAAAAGCTGGGCGTGCGCTGGGATTACGCGTTCTACCAGATGATCATCGAGACCGGCTCGCTGAGCTACCGGCGCGGCGACAAACGGGCCGGCGACGTGAAGCCGACGCAGAACAATTTCGCCGGCCTCGGCGCCACTGGCCGCGGCGAGCCGGGCGAGAGCTTCAAGGACGTACCGACGGGCGTGCGCGCGCACATGGAGCACCTGCTGCTCTATGCCGGCGACAAGCTCGATAGCCCCACGGCGGAGCGCACCCGCAAGGTGCAGGAGTGGGGCGTCCTCACCAAGTGGCAGGCCCGCTTCAAGGGGCCCATCACCTTCAGCGACCTGGCCCAGCAATGGGCACCCGGCAGCAACAGCTACAACAGCATGCTCACGGCCGTCGCCGAGCGCTTCGCGGAGTTCTGCGCCAAGCCCGACCCGCACCCGGAGATGGTGCGCGAGGCCCGTGGCGGCAAGAGTGATCCAGCCGAGATCAAGACTGCGAGCATCGAGAAGCCGTCTGGCGCCGCGCTGGCCAAGCGGGCGATCGAGGAAGGCGATGCTCGGCGCTCGGCGCTCGGGGCACCGGATGCCGGCAAGGCCCCTCCCGTGCCGTTCAAGATTTTGAACGCGCCGCCCCCGCCGCCGGAGGCCGACGCGTCGCCGATGGCCTTCGAGAGCCAGCAGGCCGCCCCCGCGGCAAAAGGCGTGCAGAACGCCCCCCAGAACGTCCCCAAGGCCAAGGAGCCGGCCGCCAAGCCGAGCCCGACTGCAACCGTCACGCCCAAGGCGCCGGCGAGCGACAAGCAGCCGCCGATGCGCACCGCGTCCGCTGCCGGCACGGCCAAGCCGCTGGTGCAGGCCGCCCCGCAGGCTGCCGGCCAGAAATGCCGCGTGTGGACCGCCAGCTACGGCGGCCAGAAGGCCCTGATCATCCGCTCGATCGTCGACCGGGTGGTCAACTACACCGTGCTCGACGTCAACGAAGGCGCCGAGTCGCGCGAGGCGGATGCGTTCATCTCGGCCTACGCCAAGGAGGGCTCGATCGCCGGTGAGTTCGGCAGCCAGACCCAGGCGCTGGACAAGGCCTTCGAGCTCTGCCCCGAGGGGTAGGCACCCCGCGCACGCGGACTGCGCAGGCCCAGGCGACCGAGCCGCCATCGAAAGGCAAAAAGCGACGCCGATGCTCTCGCTGCGACGGAAATCGGCGCCGCTGACGATGGTGCTGCTGGCTGCCGCCGGCATCGGCAGCGCCGGCATTCCGCCGGCCCTGGCGCGCGCGCCGATCCTGCCCGAGATCCGCGTCTTGCAGCCCCACGCCGCGCCGGCCTGCGCGACGCCCAGCCGCCTGATGCGCCACGTGCTGGAGCGCACGCCCGACCTCGAGCCTCGCTTCCGCGACATCGCCCGCCACTACAAGGCCCACGGGGAAGCCCTGCGCGTGCGCTGGGACTACGCCTTCTTCCAGATGCTGCTGGAGACGAACTATCTGTCCTACCGAAAGGGCAACGGCGAACGCGGCGACGTGCATCCCCGCCAGAACAACTTCGCCGGCCTCGGCGCCACCGGCGGCGGCGTGGCGGGTGACAGCTTCCCCGACGTGTCGACCGGCGTGCTGGCGCAGATGCAGCATCTCGTCGCCTATTCCGGCGAGCGGGTGGCGAACCCGGTGGCGCCCCGCACGCGCGAGAAGCAGGACGACATCATCGTGGCATCGCTGGCGCTCGGGCGGTCCGTGCGGTTCTCCGATCTCACCAGGCGCTGGGCGGCCGACCGCAACTATGCCAGATCGATCGAAGTCGTCGCCGACCGCTATCGCCAGGCCAACTGCACGGCGAGCGAGGAGCCGCTGGACCCGGCAGACGACGATCAACCTGAGCGGCCGCAGCACCCACGCCTGGCACGGCTTGCGGCGCCCGCCCAGACGGGTCCGCAGCTTGCGGCAGCGCCGCGAACGCCCGCCTGCGACGTGCTGGCGGCGAGCTATGGCGGCTCGATTGCGCTGCTGCTGCGCTCGGTGGCGGGCACCACGGTCAACTACACCGTCCTGCAGGTCGAAGCCGGCGTCGAGCAGGCGCAGATCGATGCCTACCTGAAGACCCACGCACCGAACGGCCGCGCCATCGCGCGGTTCGTCTCGCGCCAAGAAGCGCTGGCACGGGCCTTCGAGCTCTGCCCCGGCCCCTCCTGAGCCATTCTGACGCCGCATTTCCCAACACAAAGCTTCCCGGATGTCGGTGCGCTTGACGCGCGCCCGGCAACGGGCATCAGTGGCGCATTCGACAGGAATTCGGCGGGCACTCGACATGCGATCAGCGAACATGCAACGGGCGGCGCTGCTGGGGCTGCTGGCGTGGGGGCTGGTCTCGCCGGCTCAGGGCGATCCCACCAAATTCCCGGTCAACAGCCCCAACTGCAAGAACACGGGCAGCTTCGAGCGCTGGCTCGCCGATTTCCGCAAGGAGGCGGCTGCCGGCGGCATCTCGCGCGCCACCATCGCCGCCGCGCTCGACGGCATGACCTTCGATCCCGGCATCGTCGCCCGCGATCGCCGGCAGAGCTTCTTTGCCCAGAGCTTCACCGCGTTCGCCGGCAAGCTGATCTCGCAGAACCGGCTGCAGAACGGGGCGGCGCGCCTCAAGCAGCATCGCGAGCTGCTGGCCAAGGTCGAGCAGCAGTACGGCGTGCCCGGGCCCGTGATCGCCGCCTTCTGGGCGCTGGAGAGCGACTTCGGCGTCGGCATGGGCAATCTGCCGGTGCTGCGCTCGCTCGCCGCGCTCGCCTACGATTGCCGCCGGCCGGATATGTTCCGCGCCGAGCTGATGGCCGCCCTGCGCATCATCGACAAGGGCGACCTCACGCCCGAGGAGATGATCGGCTCGTGGGCCGGCGAGCTGGGCCAGACGCAGTTTCTCCCCACCCACTACATGAACCACGCGGTCGACTTCGACGGCGACGGCCGGCGCAACCTGATGCGGAGCGTGCCCGACGTCGTCGCCTCGACCGCCAACTTCATCGTCTCGCTGGGCTGGCAGAAGGGCCAGCCCTGGCTGCAGGAGGTGCGCGTGCCGGGCACCCTCGCCTGGGACCAGGCCGACCTCGCCATCCAGCATCCGCGCTCCAAGTGGGCCGGCTGGGGCGTGACGTCGGTGGACGGCCGGCCGCTGCCGGCCGACAGCCTGCCAGCCTCGCTGGTGCTGCCGATGGGGCGGTTCGGGCCGGCGTTCCTGGCCTATGAAAACTTCCAGATCTACGTGAAGTGGAACCAGTCGCTGAACTACTGCTTGACCGCTGCACATCTGGCCGCCCGCCTCGGCGGCGCCCCGCCCTTCAGCCGCGGCAGCGCGGAGGTGCCGGAGTGGTCGCTGCCGCAGATGCGGGAATTGCAGCAGCAGCTGGCGCGCCGCGGCTTCGAGGTGGGCGAGATCGACGGCAAGATGGGCGCGGCCACGCGTGCGGCCGTCAAGGCCGCGCAGATCAAATTCCGGCTGCCGGCCGATTCCTATCCGACGGCGGACCTGCTGGAGCGGCTGCGCGGCACGCGCTGACCGCCTGGGGAGAGGCGTCTAGAGCAGGATCACTTCGGATCGAATCACGCCGGCCCACAACGCACGCATCCGCCGAAGCGTGCATGTCGCTCTAGCGGCAAATGATTACGGAAAAGCGTAGCGGGCAATGCTCAGGTTCACTTGCCGCCCCCGCCCCTCCGTTGCCGTCACCATGATTGCCTCGGAAACAGGGTCGTTGTCGTCCACTGAGTCGAGAACCAGGTTGAACATCGCCAGCTGGTACTTCAGCTCCCGCAGCTTGGAGCGACCCGCAGCGATGAAGACAATGCCCGGGTGGATCTCGATTTGCTCGTATATTGCTTCAAAGTCATACCGATCGTTGGTGACAAGCACTAGATTGCGATCAATTGCAAACCGTGCCACGCGGTAGTCGTCACGCGACCGCCACCTCCCCATGCGTGTGGTGGCAAGCGCGTGATAACCGTGCTCGATCGCCAAGTTGGCAAGCTCGTCGCTCAAGCATTCGTCACTGAGAAATCCAGCAACGCGCTCATTCAATCGATGGTCACCGAAATAGTCCTCGAACTCTTTGGCTCGCGCTTCGCAAGTACGTCACCCGCCCGTCTTGGCCGTCCGCGGCGGGGGTGTGCCTTGGCATAGAGGCATGCAAGCTCAATCTGAGTCTTTGTCAGTTTCGAGTACGTAGTCCTAGCGCCGCCTACGTTGGCCGCTGATACGAGCTCGGCAACGCTGCGCACCGGAATACGCGTGCCCCCTATGCAGGGCTCGCCCCTCAGCGTCTTTGCATCAATTGCCACCATCGCCTCTGCTTGATGCAGCTTGCGGAATCCCTCTGCCACCGCACGCCTAGAGGCGTCAACACGAACGATGACCTTGCCGCCCTCCAATGCCAGATGCTTCTTTCGTGGTGACCTCAGCGCCTTCTCGATAACCTCCACTCGCGAACCGGGGGCCATGGACTTTGGATAGTCGAAGGCCATGCGGAGAGCTACCAATCCGTCGTAGCTGATGGTTCTTTTCCCGTCGCCCCACACAGCGATTCCTAGATCGCCAAGCTCACGGGAAATGAAGTGATTCACGGTTGCTAGAGGCACACCGGTGATGGCCGCAGCCTCCGCGGTACTGTACTCGCGTGAGCGGAATTTTGCTGCCAGCGTTCGCACGGGACTCATCACGGCTCCGAAATGTTTTCCAAGCTTGGCAAGATATATAGCACTCCGAATGATTTGCGCAAGCTCGACATTGGCCTGGTGTCCGCTTGAGGCCCACTTTGGTGTTTGCGTCCACAATGCAGCTCAGGCGGCGTCGGCAGCCGTCTTGGTTGCGGCGACGGCCCGCGCGGCGTCGACGCGGCTCGCCGGTTCCGCCTGTGTGGCGTTGATGAATGGCTCGACCGCCGCCGCCGGCATCGGCCTGCTGAACACGAAGCCCTGCATCTCGGTGCAGCCCGCGGCACGCACCGTCTCGAGCTGCTCCTTGGTCTCGACACCCTCCGCGGTCGTCGCCATACCGAGCCCGCTGGCCATCGCCGCCACCGCGCGCACGATGTTGAACGAGCCCACGCCTTCGGCGATGTCCCGCACGAACGAGCGGTCGATCTTGATCTTGTCGAACGGGAAGCTCTGGAGATAGCTGAGCGAGGAGTATCCCGTGCCGAAGTCGTCCATGGCGATGCGCACGCCCAGCGCGCGCAGCTGATACAGGGTCGAAAGCGTCGCCTCGCTGTCCTGCAGCAGGATGGTCTCGGTGATCTCCAGCTCGAGTCGCTCGGCAGGCAGGCCCGATGCCGCCAGCGCCCCGACCACGATTTGCACCAGGCCGGGACTGCGGAACTGTGCGGGCGAGAGATTGACGGCGATCTTCAGCTCGCCCGGCCACGCGGCGGCGGCGGCACAGGCCTCGCGGATGGCCCACTCGCCGAGCGGGACGATGAAGCCGATCTCCTCCGCCAGCGGGATGAACATGTCGGGCTGCACCAGCCCCTTCTCGGGATGCCGCCAGCGGATAAGGGCCTCAAAGCCGCTGATCCTGTCGCTGGCGAGGTTGACGATGGGCTGATAGTGCAGCTCGAACTCGCCGTCGGGCAGGGCACTGCGCAGGTCGTCCTCGATGGCGCGCCGCACCTGCATCTGCGCGTCCATCTCGCGCTCGAAGAAGCGGTAGGTGCCGCGCCCGTCGCCCTTGGCGCGATAGAGCGCCAGATCGGCGTTCCTGATCAGCTGGTCGGGGGTGGCGCCGTCCGACGGGCCGACGGCGATGCCGACGCTGGTACCGATCACCACCTGATGACCCTCGATCTCGTAGGGCGCGCTCACCGTCTCGATCGCCCGGTGCGCCAGCGCCGTGGCATCGGCCGGCTGCGCGATCGCCGACTGGATGATGGCGAACTCGTCGCCACCCATGCGGGCGATGGTGTCGGTCTCGCGCACGAGCGAACGCAAGCGGTCGGCGACCATCTTCAGGAGCTCGTCGCCCGCCGGGTGGCCCAGGGTGTCGTTCACGGTCTTGAAATTGTCGAGGTCGAGCAGGTGCGTGGCCACGATCTCGCCGCGCTTCACGCGCTTGAGGGCATGCTCCAGCCGCTCGTTGAGGAGCATGCGGTTGGGCAGCCCGGTCAGCGTGTCGTGCAGCGCCATGTGCGCGATCTTGGCTTCGTTGCGGCGTTGCTCGGTAATGTCGTGGTGGGTCGTGACCGTTCCGCCGCCGGCCATGCGCTGCACCGACACGGCGATGTGGCGGCCGTCGGCGAGGTGGCTGACATATTGCACCGACGCGCTCCCCTCGACGCGCTCGCGCATGCTCTGCAGCAGCTCATCGGCGCTCTTGCCGGGGAACTCGCCGCCGGCGATCCGGTGCTCGATGATTTCGTGCAGCGGCGTGCCGGGCTTCACCTGCTCCCGCGACAGCCCGTACGTCTCGAGATACTGCTGGTTGCAGATGACCAGCCGCTGCTGATCATCGTACATGGCGAGGCCCTGAACCATGTTGTTGAGCGCCGCATCGAGGCGCACGTTCTGGATACGCAGCATCTCCTTCTGCTGCTCCAGCAGGGCATGCAACTGCTGACGCTCGGTGATGTCCTCGTGCGTGCTGACCAGGCCGCCGTCGGGCATCGGCCGGCGTGCGATCGAGATATAGCGCCCATCGTTCAGCTGCAGGATGCCCGACGCGAGGCTGTTGAAGCGCGCGATCGCATCGTGAACGAACTTGGCAGGATCGCTACCATCGTAGCTGCCGATCGCCGCCCGGGCCTCCACCACGTCTCGAAGCGTCGTGCCCGGCCTGACCTGCTCCGGCGTGAGACCATAGATTTCCGCATAGCGGTCGTTCGCGAACACCACGCGCTGCCCGGCGTCATACAGGCACATGCCCTGCAATATGTTGCCGATGGCGGCGTTGAAACGCATGTTCTGCGCCTTGATCTCCGCCTCATGCTCTTGCAGCAGGGCGTTCTGCTCGATCAGGCGCGCATTGAGCTCCTCGCGCTCGGTAATGTCTTGGACCGTGACCACCCATCCCCCTTCGGTCCGGGGATGGATGGAGACCGACAGCACGCAACCGGGTCTCGGGGTGCTGACCACGTTGTTCGCCGTTCTGCGCGCGATGAGCTCGCGCGTCGTGCTCAGGACGTCATCGAGCGTTCGCCCCGGATAGAGGCCTGCGGAGATGCGCTGCTCGAGCACCTGCTGCAGGGTGGTGCCGGGCTGCATAGCCTCGGGATCGATCCCGTAGATTTCGGCATAGCGGTGGTTGGCGACGACGATGCGTTCCTCGGCATCGTACATCGCCAGGCCCTGGCTCATGTTCGCCAGCGCCGCGTCGAGATTGGCCTTTTGCTCCTCGAGCCGGGCGTACAGGCGTTGGCGCTCGGTGATATCGCGATGGATGGCGATCCAACCACCGTCTCCCGTCGGCTGGCGGGAGATGCGGATCACGCGCCCGTCGCGCAAGTGGCGGATCTTCTCCGAGGGCTGGAGCATGGCGCTGAATCCCGCCCTCCGGTATTCCTCGTCCTCCGCAGGCGCATAGAGGCCCTTGCCGACACGATGCTCGAAGATGTCCTCGATGGGCGTACCGGGCGTCGTCAGATGCGCGGGCAGATCGTACATGTCGGCATAGCGCTTGTTGCAGACCACCAGCCGCCGCTCGGGGTCGATCATGCACAGGCCGAGCGGCATGTTGGCGAGCGTTACCTCGAAGCGCCGGTTCTGCGTGCGAAGCTCCTCCTCCCGCTGCTGCAGGATTTGATGCTGTCTGCGCAGCTCCTGCTCGACCTTGCGCCGCTCGGTCAGGTCACGGATGGCGTACACTTCGTCGGCGCGCGCGCGCCCGCTGAGCGACCGGCGCACGACTTCGACGGTTATGACGATGCCGGTCGAAGTCCTCAGAAGGGCCTGCGTGGTGGTGTTCGCACCCTGCTGCCTTTCGAAGTCGCCGATCAGAAGATCGCCGATCACGTTCATGCCCAGCAGCTCTGCCGTCGATCGGCGGGTCAGCTTCTGCAGGCGCCGGTTCACGTTGACGATGCGGCCGCCTTTGGCGAGCAGAAGACCTTCCAGGGCCGCATCGACCAGCTCCTGGCTGCGCAGCAGCGACTGCCGCTCGCTCTGGCTGATGATCAGCGTCGCGGCCAGCACGGCCAGCATGGCGAGCAGCGTGATCGTGGTCACGGCGATCGCCAGCGTCGAGCTGTCGATCAGCGAGCCACGCACGTGAATGGTCGGATCGGGCGTGATCGCGACCGCGCCCATGGCCGTGAAGTGCATGCCGCAGATCGCCAGCGTGAGCAGCGCCGGCGCGGCCCACGGCGCCGTGCGACGCTCGCGTTCATGCCACGCCAGCAACGCGGCCGAAGCTAGCCCCACGCCGATGACGACGGAGGCGGCGACCAGCGTCGGATCCCAGTGCACGGTGCCGGGAACGATCAGCGCCCACATGCCCGTGAAATGCATGACGGCGATGCCCGCGCCGATCACGGCGCCGCCTGCCGCCACCGCCGGCCGAGTGCCGCGTGTCGCCAGCGCAAATCCACCCGTGACCACGATGATCGCGATCAGCAGCGAGGAAATTGTCAGGACGGCGTCGTATTCGACCGGGTAGCCCGCTCGATAGGCGAGCATGGCCACGAAATGCGTTGCCCAGATCCCGGCGCCCGTGCTCACGCCGGTCAGGAAAACCCACGCGACGCGGCGCCAGCCGTCCTCGCCCGTGGTGTACGAATTCGTGTAGAAGGCGATAGCGCTCGCAGCCGCGCATACGAGCACGGCAAGCAGCACCAGCTTGGCATCATGCTGCGTGGTTATGCAGGCAAGAACACGAAACACAAGGTTTTCCTGCGTGGGGGACCCGTCACTTGGGCTAGCAGAAGTGTTTCAAGGGGACGTTAAGCTTGGTGGTTCAGATGTCTGCGTTGGACCCGCTCGGAGCGCGTCTCGCAGGCGACCCGGCGCGTGTCATGGCTAGCAAATCGTGAACGCGCGCCGTCTCGGGACGGCCGAAAACGGGGCCGTAACTCCATCGAGTCGGATTTCGGCCACTGGACCAGAGGACCCGGGCGGCTTAAGTCACTCCCCATGCCGCTGAAGAACACCCGCGAGGTGCCGCTCGGCCGGTCCGCTCCAAGCAGCGAGGGCGCGCGCCCGAAGACCGGGCCGGCGGTGATCGCGCAGTACCTGAAGACCCTGCCGAACTCGCCGGGCGTCTACCGCATGATCGATGGCGAAGGCAACGTCATCTACGTCGGCAAGGCGCGCAGCCTGAAGGCGCGTGTCACGAGCTATGCCCGCGCCGGCAACCACACCAACCGCACCACCCGCATGATCGCCGCCACCGCGGCCATGGAGTTCGTGACCGTGCGCACGGAGGCCGAGGCGCTGCTGCTCGAGGCCAACCTGATCAAGCGCTTCCGCCCGCGCTATAACGTGCTGCTCAGGGACGACAAGTCCTTCCCCTACATCCTGATCGCGCGCGACCACGGGGCGCCGCAGATCCTCAAGCATCGCGGTGCGCGCAACCGCAAGGGCGACTACTTCGGGCCGTTCGCGTCCGCCGGCGCGGTCAATCGCACCATCAACATGCTGGAGCGGGCGTTCCTGCTGCGCTCGTGCTCGGATCCCGTGTTCGAGAGCCGCACGCGGCCCTGCCTGCTGCACCAGATCAAGCGCTGCTCGGCGCCGTGCACGGGCGAGATCGGCTCGGAGGACTACGAGGCGCTGGTGGAGGAGGTCGTGCGCTTCCTGCGCGGCGAGAGCCAGAACGCGCGGCAAATGTACCAGCGGCTGATGACGGAAGCGGCCGAGAACCTCGACTACGAGCAGGCAGCGAAATACCGCAACCGCCTGTGGGCGCTGGCGCATGTCACGGCCGACCAATCCATCAACCCGGAAGGCATCGAGGAGGCCGATGTGTTCGCCGCCCACCAGGAAGGAGGACAGACCTGCATCCAGGTGTTCTTCTTCCGCACCGGCCAGAACTGGGGCAACCGCGCCTATTTCCCCCGCGCCGATCGCTCATTGAGCGTGGAAGAGGTGCTGGAAAGCTTCATCGCCCAGTTCTACGACGACAAGCCGGTGCCGCGCTGCATCCTGCTGTCGCACGACGTGCCGAGCCGGCAGCTGCTCGAGGAAGCGCTGTCGACCAAGACCGAGCGCAGGACCGAGATCCGCGTGCCCCAGCGCGGCGCCAAGACCACGCTGGTCGAGCACGCGACGCAGAACGCGCGCGAGGCGCTAGCGCGCCGGCTGGCGGAAAGCTCCTCGCAGCGCATCCTGCTGGAGGGGTTGAAGGAGCGCTTCGGGCTCGACACGATCCCGCGCCGCGTCGAGGTGTTCGACAACAGCCACATCCAGGGCGCGAGCGCGGTTGGCGCCATGATCGTCGCCGGCCCGGAAGGCTTCGTCAAAAACCAGTACCGCAAGTTCAACATCAAGTCGGCCGATCTGGCGCCGGGCGACGACTACGCCATGATGCGCGAGGTGCTGACGCGGCGCTTCAAGCGGCTGGTGCTGGACGAAGCCGAGGCCCCGTCCGAGGTGTCAGACCCTCCGGGTCTGACACCATTGCTCAACGCTTCCGTCGACGCATTGCGAGATGGCGTCAGATCCGGAGGGTCTGACACCGCAAGCTCCCGCATCGAGCCGCCCCAGCCGCCGCCGATCGACCGCCGCGGTGGCAGCGCGCTCGCCTTCGGCGTGCTGCGGGCGGACGAGGCCGGCGCGGCGGGCTTCTCCGAGACCGCGCTTGCTGAGCTCGAGGCCGACGAGGACGACACAGCGCAGGTGAGCGACGAGTTCCCGACCCGCCCGGACCTGGTGCTGATCGACGGCGGCCTCGGGCAAATGGCCGTTGCCCACGACGTGCTGCAGACGCTCGGCATATCCGGCGTGGCCCTGATCGGGGTGGCCAAGGGGCCCGATCGCGACGCCGGCCGCGAGCACTTCCACATGTCTGGCCGCAAGCCGATGATGCTCGAGCCGCGCGATCCGGTGCTGTATTTCGTGCAGCGGCTGCGCGACGAGGCGCACCGCTTCGCCATCGGCACCCACCGGGCCAAGCGCAGCAAGGCCATCGGCGCCAATCCGCTCGACGAGATCGCCGGCATCGGCCCGACGCGCAAGCGCGCGCTGCTCGAGCATTTCGGCTCCGCCAAGGCCGTGTCGCGCGCGAGTGTCGGCGACCTGCAGGCGGTCGGCGGCATCAGCGCGCAGATGGCCCAGGCGATCTACGACTTCTTCCACGAGCGCCCCGATTGATCTCGCCCCAGATGCCAACATCTTGATCGCGTTGCATACTCCCTGCGCGTCCCGACCCCATTGACGGCCCCCGACCGCAAATGCTCTTGTCGGCACAAATGGAACGCGCCGTGAACCGTCCGGGGCTTGGCAGCCTGCCGAACGCGCTGACGTACCTGCGCATCGCGGCGGTGCCGGCGATCGTGTTGATCTTGTTTCTCGTCCCGGGCAGCACCGGCCACTGGTGGGCGCTGGCCGTCTACATTGGCGCCTGCATCACGGACTGGCTCGACGGCTTCCTGGCTCGCGTCTGGCACCAGCAGTCCACCCTGGGGCGGATGCTCGACCCGATCGCCGACAAGCTGCTGGTCGGCACCACCCTGCTGATGCTGACCTATGACGGCACGCTGGACGGGCCGGCGGTGGGGGCGGCGGCCATCATCCTGTGCCGCGAAATCCTGGTATCCGGCCTGCGCGAGTTCCTGGCCGAGCTCAACGTCAAGGTCCATGTCACCCAGCTCGCCAAATGGAAGACCACGATGCAGATGATCGCGCTGGGCGTCCTGGTGGCGGGGCCGGCCGGCGACCAGATCGTGCCGGGGGTGACCGCGGCGGGGCTGGCCATGCTGTGGGTGGCGGCGCTGTTGACGCTGTGGACCGGCTTCGACTACCTCAAGGCGGCCGTCCGCACCGCCATCGAGCGCTAGGTAGGGCGCGATGCCCGTGAAGATCCTGTATTTCGCCTGGGTGCGCGAGAAGACCGGCAAGGCCGAGGAGATGGTCGACCTGCCGGCGGGGGTCGCGACCGTGGCGGAGCTGATCACCTGGCTCAAAGGGCGGGGGCCGGAGTATGCCGAGGCCTTCGCCCGCGCGCATGTGATCCGGGCCGCCATCAACCAGACCCACGTGCAGCCGACCGCCAGCCTGGCGGGCGCACGCGAGATCGCCTTCTTCCCCCCCGTTACGGGAGGCTGAGCTCTTGAGCGTGCGGGTGCAGCACGAGGATTTCGACATCGGCGCCGAGGTGAAACGCCTCACCGCCGGCCGCACCGATATCGGCGCCGTCGTCACCTTCACCGGCGTGGTGCGGGGCGAGAGCGACGGCAGCGGCATCGCCGGCATGACGCTCGAGCACTACCCGGGCATGACCGAGAGCGAGCTCGCCAGCGTGGAGGCCGAAGCCGCGGCACGGTGGCCGCTGCAGGCGAGCTCGATCATCCATCGCGTCGGCAGGCTCGCGCCCGGCGACAACATCGTGCTGGTGGTGACGGCATCCGCGCACCGCCAGGCCGCCTTCGCGGCGGCCGAGTTCCTGATGGACTACCTCAAGACCCGGGCGCCGTTCTGGAAGAAGGAAGCGGGCCCCGACGGCGGCCGCTGGGTCGACGCCCGCGAAAGCGACGACGACGCCCTGGCGCGGTGGGAGCGTTCGGCGTCTATGCCTACGTCCCCTTCGCATCGAGTGAAGCGAGCGCCTTGACACGGTCTCGGTCGATCTCTGCCTGCACACGGGGCGAGGATGACGGCTCCTCGATCAGGTCAACCCGCCGCCGGAGAATTCTCGAAAGGCGAGCCTTGATGCGATCCCTGCGCTCGAGGCGGTCGAATCCGCGCGGACCTTCTGTGAGGGTCACCGCAAGATCGACGTCCGAGTCCTCCGAAGCCTCCGCGCGCGCCGTCGATCCGAATATGGACAGGCGGACAATGCCCAGCTCCCGCAACTCGGCTTCATGATGCTTTAGGGCGGCGATGACGGCGGTGCTGTCCATGGCAGCCAGGCCCAGAACAAATTCAGCTTCGCAGCGTCTCCAGCTTGTCGTCGGAGGCCGGCGCCAGATTCACTGATTCGCCGCAGCCGCAGGAGCCCTTCTGGTTCGGATTGGCGAATACGAACTGGGCCGACAGCGTGTCGGTCTTATAGTCCATCTCGGTGCCGAGCAGGTACATGACCGCCTTCGGGTCGACCAGCACCCGGGCGCCGTCGTGCTCCACCACCTCGTCGAACGGCTTCGGCTCGGCCGCCCATTCCATGGTGTATTCCATGCCGGCGCAGCCGCCCTTCTTGATGCCGATGCGCAGGCCGCCCGCGGTGGCGCCCCCGCTGCCGACCTTGTCGGCCATCAGCGCCTTGACGCGTTCAGCCGCGCGGTCGGTGAGCTTCATCACCTGCGGACGTGGTCTCGACATGCTCATGCGATGATCTCGGCCAATCTTCTCGGGTTGTAGCCCCTGCTTGCGCCAGACTTCCTCAATATAGGGTATTCGCGGCCAGAAATCGAGGCTTCAGCCGCGACCCAGCCATGCGCGCCGCTTGCTATCGCGGATGATCTCAACAGCGGCGTTGCGTCCCGGCAGGCCGGTGACGCCCCCGCCGGGGTGGGCGCCAGAGCCGCACAGGTAGAGGCCCGGAAGGGGCATGCGGTAGGCGGCGTGGCCCAGCACGGGGCGGGCGCTGAACAGCTGATCGAGCGTCAGCTGGCCATGGAAGATGTCGCCGTCGACCAGGCCGAACCTGCGTTCGAGGTCGAGCGGAGACAGCACCTGGCGGGCGATCACCGCCGCCTTGAAGTTGGGCGCATGGACCGTGACCGTATCGACGACCAGATCGGCGAATTCCTCCCGCGCATCGTCCCAGCTACGGCCATTGGGAAGGAGCGGCGCCACGTACTGCACGAACAGGCTGGCGACGTGCTTGCCCGCCGGGGCGAGCGTGGGATCGAGACTGGAGGGGATCAGCATCTCGACCACGGGTTGCCGCGACCAGCCAGAGAGCCGCGCATCGAGATAGGCGCGCTCCAGGTAATCGAGGGTAGGCCCGATCACGATGCCGGATGCATGATGGTCCTGCAGATGCCTGCCCGGCCGGCAGCGGAAATCCGGCAGCTCGGCCAGCGCCACGTTCATGCGGAAGGTGCCGGAGCCGGACTTGAGACCGGTGAAGCGGCGGCGCAGGTCGGGCTCGACCGCGCCTTCCGGGACGAGATCGCGGAACAGCAGCTTGGGGGGGATATTCGCCGCCACGGCGCGGGCCGTGACGACCTCGCCCGACTGCAGACGCGCGCCCCGCGTCACGCCTCCCTCGACCACGAGCGTCGCGACCGGGGCATCGGTGCGGATGACCACTCCGCGTGCCTGGGCTGCACGCGCCATCGCTTGCGTGATCGCGCCCATGCCGCCGATCGCATGGCCCCATACCCCGGACTTGCCGTTCACCTCCCCGAAGCAATGGTGCAGCAGCACGTAGGCCGTGCCCGGCGTGTGCGGACCGGCATAGGCGCCGACGATGCTGTCGAAGGCGAAGGCGCCCTTCACCACCTCGCTCTCGAACCATTGGCCGAGGAAGTCGGCCGCGCTCTTGGTGAAGAGATCGAGCAGCAGCCGCTTGTCCTCGATGCCGAGCGTGAAGACGCGTCGGCCCAGCGACGCGCTGCCGATCAGCTCGAGGAGGCCGCCCCCAGCGTTGGGCGGCCGCCGCAGGGCAAGCTCGCGCAGCAGGGAGGCGCCACGCTCGAGTGCCCCCTCGTAGGCCGGGAGCCGCGCCGCATCGCGGGCCGAGAATTGGGCAATCGCCTGCTGCCGGTCGGCCGGGCCGTAGGGCATCAAGAGGTAGCGCTGCTCGTCTACCGGCCAGAAGTTGGCAACCGGACGCTCGATGATGTGGAGGCCGTGGCGGCCGAGATCGAGGTCGGCGATGACCGCGGGGTTGAGCAGGCTCACGGTGTAGGCGGCGACCGAGTTGCGGAAGCCCGGGTGGAACTCTTCGGTGACGGCCGCCCCGCCCACCACCGCATTCTTTTCGAGCACGATCACCTTGAGCCCGGCGCCGGCCAGATAGGCGGCGCAGGTGAGTCCGTTGTGCCCGCCGCCGATCACGGCGACGTCGTAGGGATCGTGGGTCATGTCCCATCTGCCGGCAAAAGAGGCCGAAGCGCAATTGCTCGGCAATGTGCGAGCATTGCTGCGAACATCATTGAACGGCCTCCATCGCCAATGCTAGGAGGCAACGCTCGTTCCCCGCCGGAGAGGTGAAATGTCGAAGCCTGCCCTGTTGTCGACTGGCCCGATGATGTCCCTGATCGAGGAAGGGATCGACAAGTCCTTCACGGTGCATCGCCTGCACCAGGCGAGCGATCGCGACGCCCTGCTCAGCAGGATTGGACCGGAGATCCGCGCCATCTGCACGGGCAGCCACACGGGCGTGAAGACGGACGCCGCGATGATGGCCCGCTGTCCCAACCTCAAGATCATCGGCAACTTCGGCGTCGGCTACGACACCATCGAGATCCCGGTGGCGGCCAAGCGCGGGGTCGTCATCACCAATACGCCGGACGTGCTGACCGAGGAGGTGGCGGACACCACGCTCGGGCTGCTGCTCTGCACGGTGCGCGAGTTCTACGACACCGAGAAATATCTGCGCGAGGGCCGCTGGGCCAAGGAGGGAGACTACCGTTTGACCGCCGGCTCGCTGCGCGATCGCACGGTCGGCATCGCCGGATTCGGTCGCATCGGCAAGGCGATCGCGCGGCGGCTGGAGGCATTCGGCCTGGCGGTCAGCTACTTCGGGCGCAACCCGCAGCCGGGCGTCGCGAACCGCTATTACAGTGACCTCGTCGCCATGGCGCGCGACGTCGACACGCTGATCGTGGTCACGCCGGGCGGGCCGGGGACGCAAAACCTGATCAACGCGGCGGTGCTCGACGCGCTGGGCCCGCGCGGCATCCTGATCAACATGTCGCGCGGCAGCGTGGTCGACGAGGCGGCGCTGATCGCGGCGCTGAAGGCCCGCAAGATCCTGCGCGCCGGCCTCGACGTGTATGTGGGCGAGCCGAATTTCAATCCGGCCCTGCTGCAGCTCGACAACCTGACGATGTTCCCGCACCTGGGCTCGGCGTCGATTTACACCCGCGACCGCATGGGCCAGCTGGTGGTCGACAACCTCGCCGCCTTCGCGGCGGGCAAGCCGCCGAAGACGCCGGTGCCGGAGACGCCGTTCAAGGGATGGTAGCGGAAGCAGGAGGGGGCGCGGCTCAGCGCATGGTCGCCCTCAGCCGCTCCAGCTCAGATGCAATCTGGCGTGTCGACCGGGCAGCTTTCTGCTTAGCGGACGCCGACGCGGGCTCCGCGTTGATGGCGTCCGACTCCGGGGCCGCAGCCTCGGTGTCCACCACCGCAGCCTCGCACTCGAAGGTGCTCGCAGTCCGCGTGGGCTGCGCAGCAGCCTTCATCTCTGCCGCCATGGCCTTGAGCTCGCCGATCGGGTCCTCCCGGTGGCGGGACGCGCCTTCGAACTGCGCCCCCGCCTCGATGGTCAGCTGCTTGTGGAAGATCTCGCTGTCCACGCGGGCGCCGTGCTGCAGGATGACGTAGTTGGCGCGGATGGTTCCTTTGACCTTGCCGCGAATAACCACCTGATCGGCCGAGATGTTGCCGTCGAGGTTCGCCTTGCTGCCCACCACGAGATGCTTGCAGCGCACGTTTCCGACCACCTGCCCCTCGATCTCGAGCTCGCCGTCGCCCTCCAGGTCGCCGGCGATGCGCAGCATGGCACCGACGACGGAACGGACCGGCGCGCCGTGCTTGTGCGCCGGCGACGCTGCAGCATTCGATGGAGCGGCGTGCAGTGGGGGCGGATTGATCGACAGATCATCCGCGGGGCTTTCGTCGGGTTTCTTGCTGAATAGCATGGACTCTCTCCGGCGGGCGGCTGGGAACAACTGGGTAGGCCGATACTCTCCGTTTCGAATATCTATTGTATTAATTGCGACGTATTCGGTGCGAATATTTGGAAGATCGCGCGTTTACATTTCGCGAATACTATAGAGGAGAGATGATGGAGGTTTCGCCGGCATGCGAGCCAGTCATGCTCGAGCGAACCGCCCCTCGGCCCCGCACGCCGCATCAGCGTGATAAAAAGCCACTCCCGCGACGCATCGTCGGCACCACGACGGCCGAAAGGATGGAAACGACCGATGCTCACCTCGCAACGTGCGCTGTTCGACATTCCCCGCGACGTCTGCTTCCTCAACGCCGCGTCCTGGAGCCCGCTACCGCTGGCAACCCAGGAGGCGGGCCGGGTGGGCGTGGCCCGCAAGGGCCGGCCGTGGCTGATCGACTGGGCTTTCGCAAGTGCGCAGCACGAGCGCGCGCGGGCGGCGGCAGCGCGCCTGATCAACGCGGATGCCGGCGACATCGCGCTGATCTCGTCGGTGGGCTACGGCGTCGCCACGGCGGCCAAGGCGCTGACCGTGCCGGCCGGCTCCCGGGTGCTGGTGCTGGCGGACGACCATTCCTCGCCGGTGCTGGAGTGGATGGCGCGCGCCGACGCGCAGGGCTTCACCGTCGAGGCGGTGCGGCGGCCCGGCAACGGCGACTGGACGGAGGCGCTGGCCGACACCATCGCCCGCCCGGGCGCCGCGCCGGTCGCGCTGGCGTCGATTTCCTCGGTGCACTGGTCCGACGGAGGCATGGTCGATCTGGCGCTGATCGCCGGGGCGCTGCGAGCCCGCGGCGCGGCGCTGCTCGTCGACGCGACCCAGTCCGTCGGCGTGCTGCCGCTCGACGTGCGCGCGCTCGATCCCGACTTCGTGGTCTTCCCGACCTACAAGTGGTTGCTCGGTCCCTACGGACGCGCCTTCCTGTACGTCGCCAGGCGGCACCAGGACGCCGTTCCGCTGGAGCAGACGAGCTTCGGCCGCCGTGCGGTGCGCGCCGAGCAGGCCACCTATTTCGCCGATACGCGCTACGTCGAGGGCGCGCGGCGCTTCGACATGGGCGAGCGCGACCATTTCATCTCGCTGGAGATGGCCTCGATCGGCATGGAGATGGTCGCGGCCTGGGGCAGCGCGGCGATCGTCGGCCGGCTCGCCGCCCTGACCGCGCGCATCGCCGACGGCCTGCGCGAGGCCGACATCGCCATGCCCGCCACGCGCGTGCGCGCGCCCCACATCCTGAGCCTCGCCTTTCCCGGCGGCCCGGCGAATGCGCTGGTCGAGCGGCTGGCCGCCGCGAACGTCCACGTGGCGCCGCGGCTCGGACGCATGCGCATCAGCCCGCACGTCTACAACGACGAAAGCGACGCCGATCGGTTCGTCGCGGTTCTGCTCAGCGCGCTTGCGCGCGAGCGCGCCGGCGCCCGCACATAGGAGGCGGTTCAAACTGCGGCGGCCCCCGCTAGGCCGAGCGCCTTCCTCAAGCTGCGATGGTAGTGGCTGAGCGCCGGTTCGTTGCGGCCGAACGTGATGTGCTGCTGGGCGCCTGCGCCGAAGCCGCGCTGGATGTCGAGGCAGACGGGAAAATCCTCCGCATCGACGGTGCGCATCAGCAGGTCGAAATTGCGCTCCCAGTGCCGCTTCTCCTTGTCGGTGACCGCCGGTGTCGGCGTGAACAGCGCGGCTTCCGTCACGCACTTCGCCGTCCCATCGCCGACGGGAAAGGCCCGCCACGTCTCGAAATGGTCGCCCTGCCACACCAGCAGCGCATTGGGAAAGAGCGTGTAGACGATGGCGCTGTGCTTGAGGAAATCCCAGCCGCTCTCGGGCTCGGTTCTCAGCTCCAGCATCGACCGGCGCGGAATGATCAGCCGCCCGTTGCGGCCGAAGGCATCGAACACGTTGACGTTGGGCTGGAAGATCGGGCCGACGGTCTCGCGGTGCAGCGTGGCCACGTGCCACGTCTCCAGGAACGTGTCGATGACGAGCTTCCAGTTCATCTCCTTGGCCAGCGTCTGCGTCTTGTAGTGGCTGTAGCCTTCGAGGCGGTATGACGCGAACTCGGGCGCCAGTCCGCCGAGCAGCGCATCCACATCGATGTCGGCGCCGGGCGTCGCCCGCACCCAGATCATGCCGTGGCGCTCCGCCACCGGCACCTCGACGAGGCTGCGCTCCGCGCACGACAGCCCGGGGAAGCCTTCGGCCTGGATCCGCGTCAGCCGGCCGTCGAGGTCGTAGGTGAAGGCGTGATAGGGGCACACGAACAGGCGCTTTCCCGAGCCGGCGCCGGTCGCCACCTTCGCGCCGCGATGGCGGCAGACGTTGAGAAAGGCCTTGAGCCGGCCGGCGCTGTTGCGCACGACCAGGATCGGCACGCCGCTCAGATCGTCGGCGCGGTAGTCCCCGGGCTTGGGCAGCTCGCAGCTCAGGCCGAAGAACAGCGGATGGCCGCGAAACAGGAGATCGCGCTCGCGCCCGGCCTGCTCGGGACACGTGTAGCTCGAGACCGGATTGAGATAGATGGCGTCGGCGAGCTCCGTGGTCCCACGGTCCACGAAGTCGATCACCCGGCGCGTCAGCGCGACTTGTGTCGCTTGCTCCATCGGCGTCCTCCCAAGGCACGTCCATGGAATCTTGGGCCACGCGACCAGCGGCGTCAATGAACGGCCGGAGACGGACGACGCCGTTCGAGGCCCCGAAAGCCACGGCGTCGTCGCGGTCGGATCTCAGCAGCTGCGCGGCAGTCCGGCCGAGGCATCAGCCCCAGGTGCATCTCAGCTGCTGGCACGCACGCTTGGCGCCGCCGACGACGCAGGACGCCCGCACGAAGCGGCACACCCGGCAGGAGTACGACGACAGGCAGCCGCGGTAGGCGCCGTTGCGGGCGAAGTTGCAGGTGCGGATGGTCTGGCAGTCGCGCTCCGGATGCAGGCCGGCCGGCTGCGCCACAGCCTCGCCGGCGAGCGCCACGAAGGCCCCGGCGACGAGCAGAAAGATCCACGCGCGTAGGTTTCGCATCGTGACAGCCCCGATACGCGATTTCGCCCGCACAACTGTTGTCGAAAAACGCCCCCTACCGCAACGCCCTGGGGCGGAAATGGTTCAGCCGAGGTGACGCGTGTGCCCCGGCGGCCACGCTTTGGCGGCCAGGAGTGCGCCCTGGCCGTGATTGAGGTTATCCCCGCCCTTTTCCGCCAATCGTACGAAGGGGCGCTGCCTCGACGGCGTTGGGCCTGCGCTCGCCTTGGTGGCCGGACGACGCTATTCCGCCGCCACCTTCCTGGGTTGCACGGCAGCGGTGTAGTCGTTGATCAGGGTCTCGCTGATCTTGCCGGGCGCGTAGGTATGCGGGCCGATCTCGGACACGGGCGTGACCTCGGCTGCGGTGCCGACCAGGAAGCACTCCGAGAAGCTGCCGAGCTCGTCGGGCATGATCGTGCGCTCGATCACCTGCAGCCCGCGCTTCTTTGCCAGGCCGATCACCGTGCGCCGGGTGATGCCGTCGAGGAAGCAGTCGGGCGTCGGCGTATGCAGGGCGCCGTCCTTCACCAGGAAGATGTTGGCACCGGTGCATTCGGCGACGCGGCCGCGCCAGTCGTACATCAGCGCGTCCGCATATCCCATCTTCTCGGCGCGATGCTTTTCCAGGGTGCAGATCATGTAGAGACCGGCAGCCTTGGTCTTGGCGGGCGCGGTGGCGGGGTCGGGGCGGCGATACTGCGCGATGGCCAGGCGAATGCCCTTCAGACGCTGCTCCATGGGGAAGTAGGAGCCCCAGTCCCAGGCCGCGACCGCGAAATGGATCTTGGAGACTTGTGCGGACACGCCCATCATCTCGCTGCCGCGCCAGGCGATGGGGCGCACGTAGCAGTCGACGAGCTTGTTGGCCTTGACCACGTCGCGGCAGGCCCGGTCGATCTCGGCCACGCTGTAGGGGATCTCGAAATCGAGCGTCTTGGCGCCCTCGCTCAGGCGCGTGCTGTGCTGCGTCAGCTCGAAGATCACTCCGCCGTAGGCTCGCTCGCCCTCGAACACGGCGCTCGCATAGTGCAGGCCATGGCTCAGCACGTGCAGATTGGCCTCGCGCCACGGCACCAGCTTGCCGTCGAACCAGATGAAGCCATCGCGGTCGTGATAGGGGACCAGGTCAGCCATGGGGTGCATCCTCCCGAGGATGGATAGCGGTCCGAAGGGCCTTGCGGCGTCGGTTCGCCGGCCCGATTGGCCAGGTAAGCCGGCGAGTTGCCCATTTTACGGGCTCTCGTGGCGCTTGGAACGCCGGGGAAGATCAGCGCCCCCGACCGGTCGCCGGCCTGTAAAATGTCTTGCCAGCACTAACAATCAAGGTCAAATAAGTCAACATGGCTGACATAAATTCGCAGCTCCTGAGCAGGCAGCGGGCGCCGGCTGGGCAAAGGGCAGGCAGGACACCGGCCGAACCGCGCGCACCGACCGGCGATCCCCATCTGATCACCTTCGTCGAGCTGCTGTTCTTTGCCTATCGCGATTTCACCCGCGAGGCGGATGCGGTGCTCGCCGAGTACGGCCTGGGCCGGGCGCACCACCGCGTGCTGCATTTCGTCAACCGCCACCCCGGGCTGCGTGTCGCCGATCTGCTGGAGATCCTGAAGATCACCAAGCAGAGCCTGGCGCGCGTGCTGAAGCAGCTGGTCGATCAGGGCTGGATCGCACAGAAGGCCGGCGAGCGCGACCGCCGCCAGCGCCTGCTGCATGCGACCGACAAGGGCGCGGCCCTCGCCGGGCGCCTCGATGCCCTGCAGTCGAAGCGGGTGGCGCAGGCGCTCGCCAGTACGGGCAGCGCCGACCAGGGCGCGGTGGCCCGTTTCCTGTTCGCCATGATCAGCAAGGAAGAGCACCCGCCGGTGCAGGCGCTGCTGCCGGCGCCCGTGGAGCCGTTCCCCGCGCCGGACCACGATTGACGCCGGCTTGCAGGCCCGTCGCGAGAGGCGTCGCGAGGAGGACATGGAGCAGCAACTACCCGACAACGCCGCGCACATCCTGGTGGTCGATGACGACCAGCGCATCCGCGACCTGCTGGCGCGCTACCTGTTCGAGAACGGCTTTCGCGTCACCACCGCGACCGATGCGGCGAGCGCCCGCGCCTCGATGCGCGGCCTCGCCTTCGACGTGGTCATCCTCGATGTCATGATGCCGGGGGAGAACGGCCTCGACCTCGCCCGCGACCTCAAGGCCATCTCCAGCATTCCGGTATGCATGCTGACCGCCCGGGCCGAGCCCGAGCAGCGCATCGAGGGCCTCGAGATCGGCGTCGACGACTACATCGCCAAGCCGTTCGAGCCGCGCGAATTGCTGCTGCGGCTGCAGAATATCCTGAAGCGCGGTCGCGGCCCCACGGGGCCGCGCGAGGAGATCAGGATGGGCGACTTCGCCTTCCACGTCGCCCGCGGCGAGCTCAAGCGCGGGGAGGAGACCATCAAGCTCACCGAGCGCGAGCGTGACCTGTTGCGCATGTTCGCGCAGCGGCCGGGCACACCGATCGCCCGCCACGAGCTGGCCAGTGACGATTCGACCGGCAGCGAGCGCGCCATCGACGTGCAGATCAACCGCCTGCGCCGCAAGATCGAGAGCGATCCTGCCAATCCCGTGTACCTGCAAACGGTGCGCGGCAAAGGGTATATACTGCACACCGACTGAAGCGCCGCAAGCCGAGTGCCGCCAGGACGCCAGACCGCCCATGCTCGCCCCCAACCCGGAGACTTGGCCTGAAAGCTGGCGCAAGCTTCTCGGCCAGAAGGGCCGGCTGAGGGCCGTCTGGGCGCGCATCCTGCGCACCATCGCTGAGCTGGCGCCGAAGGGGCTCTATGCCCGCGCCCTCATCATCATCATCGCCCCGATCGTCCTGCTCGAAAGCGTGGTCGCCTTCACCTTCATGGAGCGCCATTGGAACCAGGTGACGCGCCGGCTGTCGGAAGGCATGGCGCAGGACATGGGCGCGATCGTGGACGTCTACTCGGCGAGCACGTCCAGCGACCAGATCGCGCGCCTGATCGAGATGGCCGAGAGCAGGTTCGGCCTGTCGGTCACCGTGCTGCCCGCCGGCAACCTGCCGACGCCCCAGCCCAAGCCGTTCTTCGACCTGCTCGACCGCGCGCTGTCCGACGAGATTCGTGCCAACATCAAGCGGCCGTTCTGGATCGACACCGTCGGCCAGTCGCGGCACGTGGAGGTTCGCGTCAAGGTGGATCAGGCGATCCTGCGCTTCGTCGCCCTGCGCAGCCAGGCCTACGCCTCCAACTCGCACATCTTCCTGATCTGGATGGTCGGCACCTCGGTGGTCCTGTTGACAGTGGCAATTCTGTTCCTGCGCAACCAGATCCGGCCGATCCTGCGGCTCGCCGAGGCCGCCGATGCGTTCGGCAAAGGCCGGCCCGTGCCGCACGACTTCCGCCCCCGCGGCGCGCGCGAGGTGCGCCAGGCCTCGCAAGCGTTCCTGGAGATGCGAGGGCGTATCCGCCACCACGTCGAGCAGCGCACCACCATGCTGGCCGGCGTCAGCCATGATCTCAGAACCGTGCTGACGCGTTTCAAGCTCGAGCTCGCCCTGGCCGGAGACAGCCAGGAGATCCAGGCCCTCAAGGCCGACGTCAACGAGATGCAGCATATGCTCGAGGACTACCTGGCGTTCGCCAAGGGCGACGGCGGGGAGGAGGCGGCGCCGACCGACGTGGGCGAGCTGTTGGGCGAGGTGCAGGAGGAGACCGAGCACCTGGGCACCCCGATCGAGGTGCGCATGCGCCAGCCCAAGCGCGAGCTGGTGCTGCCCCTGAAGCGGCAGGCCTTCAAGCGCGCCATCACCAATCTGGTGACCAACGCGGCGAGGTTCGGCGACTACGTGATCATCCGCGCCGCGGCCGACGATGCCTGGCTGCGCATCGAGGTCGACGACGACGGCCCCGGCGTGCCGGCAGCCGAGCGCGACAACGTGTTCCGGCCGTTCTACCGGCTGGACCACGCCCGCAACCAGGACGAGGGCAACTCGGGGCTTGGGCTCGCCATCGCCCGCGACATCGCCCGCAGCCACGGCGGCGACGTCGCGTTGGGGGTCAGCTCGATGGGCGGCCTGCGCGCCACCATCCGCGTGCCGCTGTAGGCGCGCGGCGCTATTTGGCGACCGTCTGCCGGTTGCGGCGCGGATGGGTGAGCCGATCCTGCACACTCAGCCAGGCGAACACCACGGGCAGGAACCATGCCTTGCCAGTGAAGAGCGGGATGGCCGCCGGCGGGCGGAAGTCGAGCGCCGATTGGCCGCGCGCGTCGCCGAGGACCTGCCAGGCGGCCTTCTGGCCCGCCCAGCGCGCCCACACCACGCCCGAGCCGCAATAGCCGGCCGCATAGCGCGTGCCGTGGCGCGAAAAGATGCGCGGGACCATGTCGCGGTTCATGGCGACATAGCCATACCAGCTGTGCGTGATGTCGACGCCCTCGAGCACCGGGAAGATGTCCGCCAATGCGCGCCTGAGGCTTTCGGTCGGCCACGTCGGCTCGCGGGCGATGGTGCCGTCGCGGCCGCCGAACACGATGCGCGTGCCGTCGGGCGAGGGGCGATAGTAGTAGTGCAGCTTGCGGGTCTCGGAGCACATGACGCCCTTCGGCATCAGCTCCGCCATGAGATTGTTCGACAGCGGCGCGGTGACGATGATGCGGCTGCGCACCGGCACCAGCCGGCGACGCAGCCACGGGTCGACGCCGTCCGTGTAGCCGTTGGTCCCGACGATGACGTGATCCGCCTGCACCCTGCCGCGGGCTGTTTCGACCTCGAAGCCGCCGTTCTTCGCCTCGAAGCCGAGCACGGCCGTCTCGGCGTGCACGACGGCGCCGGCCTTCTGGGCCGCCTGCAGCATGCCGCGATGGAGCTTGGCGGGATGCAAGCCGCCGATGTCGTTGCGCACCATGCCCCCGTGATAGAAGTCCGTGCCGAGCACGCTGCGCTGCTCGCCGCGCGGGACCGCGTAAGCTTCGATGCCGAGGTTCCTGCGCAGCAGATCGGCCTCGCGGGCGAGCCCCTCGTAGGCGGACGGCGTCGCCGCACCGGAGAAGCGGCCGGCAATCCGGAATTCGCAGTCGATCGCCTCGCGCTCGATGAAATCGGCCAGGTCGTCGCGTGCGACCTTGGCCTCGGCCTGCAGGGCGGTGGCGCGCGCCGCCCCGAACTTGCGGACCATCTGCCGATAGCTGGGGCGCAGATTGCCGCTGGCGATGCCGCCGTTGCGCGTCGAGGCACCCTCGCCTGGCCGCTGCCGATCGAAGATCTGGACGTCGCGGCCGGCCCGCGCGAGCGTGAGCCCGGCGCTGAGCCCCGTATAGCCGGCCCCGACGATGACGACGTCGCATCTCGGCTTGACGGCGACTTGGCGCAGCGAGACCGGCGGCGCGGCCTCCCACCAGTAGGGCATGGATGACATCGCCATGCGGCTTTCGCGTTCCTCGGCTGTCGCTATGCTCGCTGCGAACGTACTGGCATTTGCTCGTTTCCGCGAGAGGGCGGGCGGGATGCATCGCGCCGGTTGCCGAGACCGGCCGTTGCCCGCACAATCCCTCGGTTCGAGCCTTCGCGTTCACGAAGGTTGCGTCAAAATCCAAGGGAGACCCGTCCAATGAGCACAGCAGACCCAAACTCGGTGATCGTGACGGGCGAGAACCCGTTCATCCGGCTCAGCATGGTCGACAGCGACAACTTTTCGACCAACGCGAGCTTCTGGCGCATCATCTTTTCCCCGGCCGGGCCAGGCCACGTGCTCTATCTCAAGAGCGAGCTGACGGAGAACCGCTGGCGCATCTACGCCGACAACATTGCGATGGCGCGCTGGCTGCAGGTCACCGTGCAGGGCATGCTCAACGCCGAGCTGCTGGACACCACCATCCCGGTCGTCGACGCCGAATTCAGCAAGTCGGGCGATCCGCGCTATTTCTGGACCGAGCGCGCGGTGGCGCGGGGCGAGGAGATCAGCCTCACGTGGCACGACATCGGCGATCCCCTGCTGATCCACACGCAGCCCAATTCGGTGCCGGGCCGCAAGTACGGGGTGTGCACGGTGCTGGTGCCGGCGCTCGGGGCACGTCTGTCGCGCAACGGCGTCGACGCGGCAGGCCGCCCGTGGAAGCGGGAGCGGGAGGGCAGGCCGTTCAGCACGTGTGCGCTGGCCTTCTCGGAAAGCTGGACCGACGCAAGATAGGCCGTCCCTTGAGCATCGAGCCTGACTGGATCGCCGTCGACTGGGGCACGTCCAACCTGCGCGCGTGGGGTATTGCCGCGGGCGGCGACGTGGTCTTTTCGCGCGCGTCGGATCAGGGCATGGCCAGGCTCTCCCGCGATGCCTACGCGGGCGTCTTGTCCGATCTCCTGGCCGATCACATCGAGCCAGCAGGACCACAGGTGGACGTGCTCATCTGCGGCATGGCCGGTGCGCGGCAGGGCTGGTTGGAAGCGCCCTATCTCGATGCGCCGGCCAATCTGCGCGAGCTCGCCGCCAGGGCCGTGCGTCCTGACACGCCGGGTTCGCGCCTCTCGGCTCACATCCTCCCGGGCGTCTGTCAGCGCCATGGCGGCGCGGAAGACGTCATGCGCGGCGAGGAGACCCAGCTGCTGGGCCTGGGCGCGCTCATGCCGGGATTTTCCGGCACCGTCTGCATACCGGGCACCCATTGCAAGTGGGTGCAATTGAGCGGTCAGCGCGTCGAGCGCTTCACGACGGCGATGACAGGCGAGCTGTTCGAGGTCCTTCGCACCCATTCCGTCCTGCGCCATTCGCTCGGCGGCGAGCTGGACGGCCCCGATCGCACTTGGGGAGTCGAGGCTGGCCTGGCCGCCGGCCTGGAGGCTCCGGAGAAGCTGTCGGTCACGCTGTTCAAGGTTCGCGCCGGCTCGCTCCTCTCCGGACGCAAGCCCGATTGGTGCGCGGGGTTCCTCTCGGGCCTGCTGATCGGCTGCGAAATCGGCGGTCAGCGCGACTGGATCGGCACAACCGAGATCCCGATCGTCGGTGGCATCGCGCTGGCCGAGGTCTATGCCAAAGGCTTGGCCATGATCGGCGCCAAATCGCGCATCGTCGACGCGACCGAGGCAACCCTGGCGGGCCTCCGCGCCGCGCGCATGAGCCAGCGATGAGACACGACATGATCGAGCATCGCCACATCATCGCCATCCTGCGCGGCATCACGCCGGCCGAGACCTTGGGCGTCTGCGAGGCGCTGGTGAGCGCCGGCATCACGATGGTGGAGGTTCCGCTCAACTCTCCCGAGCCGATCGTCTCGATCGGCCTTGCCGCCAAGGGCTTTCAGGGCAGAGCCCTGATTGGGGCCGGCACGGTCCTCAGCCCGGAGGCTGTCGACGCCGTCGCCGCGGCCGGCGGCACGTTCATCGTCGCACCGGACTGCAACGAGGCGGTCATCGCGCGCACGCTCGCACACGGGCTGCAGTCGTATCCGGGGGTCTTCTCCCCGACCGAAGCCTTCCGCGCCATCAGGGCCGGCGCCCACGGCCTGAAATTCTTTCCCGCCGAGGTGCTCGGCCCCGCCGGCATCAAGGCCGTGAAGGCCGTGCTGCCGGATGACATTCCGCTCTACGCCGTCGGCGGCGCCAGCCCCGACACCTTCGCCGCGTACTTCGCCGCGGGCTGCACCGGCTTCGGGCTGGGGACGTTCCTCTACAAGCCCGGCTACGCGCTCGACGACATCGCGGCCCGCGCCAAGGCCGCCGTCGCGGCCTACGACCGGCACAAGAAGGCATGACGGCAGTCCGGCCGGCGCCCGCAACGATCAGCGCAGGTGATGGACCTCCTGCAGGCCGTAGACCGGCGTTGCCATGCCGGCCTCGCGCGCCTTGATCTGCAGGGCCAGGATCAGCGAGTAGAAGCGCGACTGCTGCAGGTTGCCGCCGTGGAACCACAGCGCCTCCTGCTGTGTCGGCCGCCACATGTTGCGCAATTCGCCCTCCCAGGGCCCGGGGTCCTTGGCGGTGTCGGAGCCGAGCCCCCAGCACTTGCCGACCTTGTCGGCCACCTCTGGGCTGATGAGTTCGGCTGCCCACTCGTTCATGGAGCCGAAGCCGGTGGCATAGACGATGAGGTCGGCGGGCAGCTCGCTCCCGTCCGTCAGCACGACCGACGTTTCGGTGATCTGCACCACGGTCACGCCGCTTTTCAGCTTGATGTGCCCTTCGGCCACCAGCTCGCAGGCGCCGACATCGATGTAGTAGCCCGAGCCGCGGCGGATGTACTTGCAGTGGATGCCCGAGCCGTCCTCGCCGAAATCGAACTGGAAGCCGACCTGCGTCAGCCGGTCGTAGAGATCCTTGTCCCGGCGCTGGACCTCCTCGTAGAGCGGCACCGCCCTCTCGGGCACCAGCCGATGCGGGATCGAAGCCAGGACCAGGTCGGCCGCCTCGGCGGTGATGCCTTTGCCGAGCGCCTCCTCCGAGTACAGCGGCCCGTGCGCCAGCTCGATCAACGTCTCGGAGCGCACGACCACGGTCGGGGAGCGCTGCACCATCGTCACGTCGGCGCCGTGCTCCCAAAGATCGGCGGCAATGTCGTGCGCGGAATTGTTCGATCCGATCACCACGCAGCGTTTGCCCACATAGGCCTCCCCCGAGCGATGCTTGCTCGAGTGGTGCTGCTCGCCGCGAAAGCGCTCCGCGCCTGGAAATGCGGGAACCTCCGGCATGCCCGACATGCCGGTGGCCAGCACCAGCTGCTTGGGCCGCAGCGTCATCGGCTCGCCGGCGCGATCGACGACGACCATCCATTCCTTGCGCGCGTCGTCGTAGCTGGCGCGGACGCATTTGGATGCGGTCCAGTAGTTCAGCTCCATGATCTTGACGTACATCTCCAGCCAATCGCCGATCTTGTCCTTGGGCGAGAAGACCGGCCAGTGATCGGGGAATGGCATATAGGGCAGGTGGTCGTACCAGACCGGATCATGCAGGCAGAGCGACTTGTAGCGGTTGCGCCAGCTGTCGCCGGCGCGTGCGTTCTTCTCGAGGACAATGGTCGATACCCCGAGCCGCTTCAGCCGCGCCCCCAAGGCGATGCCGCCCTGCCCGCCGCCGATCACGACGCAGTAGGGCTGCCGCGTAAGCCCGAGCTCGGCCTCTTCCTGCGTCTTGCGCTCGAGCCACGTCTTGCGGTTCTTGTGCACGCCGTGGGCGACGCCTCGGTCGCGGGCGCGTCCGCTCTTTTCCTCATGACCCTTCAGTGCGCTCGCGGCCGTCAGTATGGTCCAGCATTTGTTTCCCCTCAGCCTCAGGTATCCCGTGCCCAGGACGGCGTTCGTCTCGAAGGTGAACCTGGCCTCGGTGATACCCTCCGCCTCGCGCGCTTCGCCTTCGATCCGGAAGCTGCCCGGCTGCACGCGGGACACGGTGGCGCCCAGCATCGCGGCGATCGCGTCCTTGCTCTCCATGGTCCTGATGTTCCAGGTGAAGGCGACCATGTCGCGCCAGAAGCAGGCGTCATCGAAAAGTGCCGCGGCCGCAGCCGGGTCGTCCGCGGCCAGCGATCCGCCGAGATCCGCCAGCCACCGCGTCACGCGCCCGGTCGGTGTGGTGTCTTTCATGTCCGCCCTTCGTCGACGTGGATGCAAACCTACAGCAAGTGTCACAGCCTTCGCCCTTCCTCACAAGCGACCTCGATGGCGGCAGCCTTGAAGGGCTCGCAAGCGGCTGACGGCATGCTACCGTGCGCGTCAACGCCCAAGCAGCAACAGGGGAACGCTCATGCAATTCAACGGCAAGGTCGCCGTCATCACCGGCGCAGGCAACGGCATCGGACGGCAGACGGCGCTCGCCTTCGCTCAGCGCGGGGCCAAGGTCCTGGTGGTCGACAAGGACGCCGGCGGGGCCGAGCGCACGGCCGGCACCATCCGGCAGCAAGGCGGAGATGCGCGCGCCAACGTCGCCGACGTAACGCGGTCGGACCACGTGCAGGCCTACGTCCAAGCCGCCCTCGACGCGTACGGCCGCATCGACTGCTTCTTCAACAATGCCGGCATCGAGGGCAAGGTCGCGCCCATCGTCGACTACGACGAGGCCGTGTTCGACCAGGTCATCAGCGTCAACGTCAAGGGCGTGTTCCTCGGACTGCGCCATGTGCTCCCCGTCATGCTGAAGCAGAAGTCGGGAGCGATCGTGAACACGGCTTCGGTCGCCGGCCTCGTCGGCACGCCCGGCACCTCGGCCTACGTCGCCTCCAAGCATGCGGTGATCGGCCTGACGAAGACGGCTGCCGGCGAGGTCGCGCGCGGCGGTGTGCGCGTCAACGCGGTCTGCCCCGGACCGGTCGACACACGCATGATCCATTCAATCGAGAGCCAGATCGATCCAGCCGACCCAGCAAGCGTCGGCCGGCGCTATCAGGCGGCGCTGCCGATCGGCCGCTACGGCACGCCTGAGGAGGTCGCCAATATCGTGCTGTTCCTGTGCTCGGACCTCGCCAGCAATATCACCGGCGCGCAATATGTGGTCGACGGTGGCCGTACCGCCGTCGGCGGCGCCATCACCTCGCTGGCGAGGCCGCTGGACTGACGCTGATGTTCTTTGCTCATTCGGCCGGCACGGGCTCCGGATAGAGCGTCAGAATGGCCGCGCCATCCAGCTCGCTCTTGCCCTGCGCAATGAGCAGGCGGTAGAGCGTCAACGCCTGCGCCGCCATCGGCATGGACAGGTGCCGCGCGCCGGCCGCCTGGTGCAGCATCTCCAGGTCCTTGAGGACTTGCCGCGCGTAGCCTCGCGGTGCGAAGTCGCGCGCGATCATGCGCTCGAACAGCACCGGCAGCAGGTTCGAGCCGGCATGTCCGGGCGCCAGCGCCGCCGGGATCCGCGACGCATCGACGCCGTAGGCTTCGGCCAGACGCAGCGCCTCGGCGATCACGCAGTAGTTGGTGAGCACCAGCGTCTGGTTGACGAGCTTGGTCGCCTGGCCGGCGCCGACCGGCCCCAGGTGCGTCAGGCGGCCGAGCATCTCCATCACCGGCCTGATGCGCGCGATCACTCCCTCCTCCCCGCCCGCCATAATGGCGAGCGTGCCGGTCGCGGCCGCGCCGGGACCGCCCGAAACCGGGGCATCGACGAAGTCCATGCCCGTCGCCGCGGCCAACACCGCTGCGACGCGCTTGGTCGTGTCGATCTCGGTGGTCGAATGGTCGACCAACACCTTGCCCTGAAGTCGCCCGGCCCCGGCGATCCCGCCGGCCCCCGACACGACCTCCTCGACGGCCGCCGTGGTCGTGACCGACACGAGCACGATGTCGCAAGCGCATGCCACCTCGGCCGGCGACGCGCACGCCTGGACACCGCGCGCGGCAGCGGCCGCCAGCTTCGCCGGTACCAGGTCATAGCCGGCAACGGCATGGCCGGTCTCCATCAGCCGCCCGGTGATGCACCCGCCCATCAGGCCGAGGCCGATGAACCCGACGACAGGCTTGCTCATTGGCCCTCCCTTCGCGTCATTCACAGGCGGTAGATGCGTACGGCATTGTCGTGGAGCAGCTGCCGGCGCGCCTCGCCCGGCAGGTCCTGCGTGATCTCCAGGAAGCTGCCGTAGATCTCATCGAACGTGGCAACCAGCGAGTCGACCGGGAAGTTGGACGCGAACATGGCGCGCTCTACCCCGAAAATGCGGATCGCATCGCGCACCACGGGGCCCTGCAGCTCGGGCGTCCAGCGCTGTCCCGGCACGCCGATGCCGGAGATCTTCAGCCTGACGTTGGGCTCCCGCGCCAGCAGCTCCATGGCTCTGCGCCAGCCGGCCAGGCCCTCGGGGCTGCGGTCGGCCGGCAAGCCCGTGTGGTTGACGATGATGACGGTGCCGGGGAGATCGCGGGCAAGCTCGGCCGCGGCATCGAAGTGCCACCAGGGCGTCTGCAGGTCGAAGTGGAGGCCGTGCTTGGCGAGCAGCGCGTAGCCGCTCCGCCACCTGCCGCAGTCCATCGAGCCCGGCTCACCGCGCCTGGCGTCCTGCCGCCGCGCCGCCGACCGGGGCTTGTGCCGCACGCTCCTGACCAGCGGGAACGCGGCCTGTTGCGCGAGCACGTCGGCCGCATCGGCGCGGTCGAGCCAGGCCTGCGCCACCATGGCATTCGGCGATCCGTGCCGCGCGGCCATCTCGTGCACCCAGCGCGTCTCGCCGATCGGATCCTTGCTGTCCCACTCGGCCTCCACGTACACCGTCTTGACGATGTCGAAGCGAGCGCTGTCGCGGCGGTAGTCGGCGGGCAAATAACTTTTGCGGATGGCCGTGTAGTCGCCGTAGCGGAAGGGCACGGGCGACTCGCCCGTCAGCCAGGGGTGGGCCTTCAGCCCGAGGTCCCAGATGTGGTGATGCGCATCGACCATCGGCAGGTGCGCTTGGGCGTCGGGCATGGTGGCTGCGGCCCGGTACGTCACGCGGCCGCGGGCACGGCATCGAGCGCGAGCGCGCGGCGCGCGTCGGCGAGACTCACGCGTGGTATAGAGCCGCCCTTGGCCGCGCGCTGGCGCCCCATCTTGGCGGCGAGCAGAATGGCGTTGCGGCTGGCGCCGACGTTGGCAATGCCCCGCCCGGCGATGTCGTAGGCCGTGCCGTGCGCGGGCGTCGCGATCGGGAACGGGAAGCCGCCCAGCAGCGTCACGCCCTTATCGAAGCCGATCAGCTTCATCGCGATCTGGCCCTGGTCGTGGTACATGGTCAGCACCGCATCGAACTGCCCGGCCCGCGCCCGCACGAACACCGTGTCTGCGGGGTATGGGCCCTCGCAGACGATGCCCTTCGCCTTCGCCTCCCGCACGGCCGGCGCGATGATGTCGATCTCCTCGCGGCCGAAGTTGCCGTTGTCGCCAGCATGCGGGTTCAGCGCCGCCACGCCGATGCGAGGCGGGGAGAAGCCCGCGGCAGCCATGGCGGCATGCGTCAGCTCGAGCCCCTTCACGATCACCGCCGTGGACAGCATGCCGGCGACCGCGGAGAGCGGCACGTGGCTCGTCACGCGCGCGTTCCAGAGGCCGTCGAGCACGTTGAACTCGCGGGCCTCGCCGTTGAAACCGATGGCGTTGGCGCTGAAAGAAATCTCGTCGTCGTAGTCGGGTTGCGCCAGGCGCATGGCGCCCTTGTTGAAGGGCGTGAACGTGACCGCATGGGCCGCGCCGGCCTTGGCCAGCGCCAGCGCGGAAAGATAGTTCTGCTTGGCGAACGCGCCGCCGGCGCACGAGACCTCGCCGCGGCTGATGGAGGCCGGATCGAGATGGCCGAGGTCCACGAACATGGGACGGCGCGAAAAGACAGGCAGCGGCTCATCGACCTCGACAGTCTCGACGTCGAGCGCGACCTTGGCGATCCTGGCCCCGTCCTCGAGCACGCGGCGGTCGCCGATGACGACCAGGTTGGCGGCCTCCCGCACATCCTCGAGCGCCAGCAGCTTCGCGGTCAGCTCCGGGCTGATGCCGGCGGGGTCGCCCATGGCCAGCGCCACCGTCGCCTTCACCTGCGCTGGTCCGCTGGCCGCCATGCTCCGCCTCCTGTCCCGACGATACGCGCGCCGCGAAAAGCTAGCACCCCGGCGCCACCGACCTCAACAAGCCTCGCCGGAGGGCAGTCGGCGACGCGCGCGGGTTACACGTTGGATGGCTTCATGGCTCGCGACAGCCACACGAACAGCAGCGGCATGAGGAGGAGCTCGGCAATCAGCGACCCGATGATGTCCGCGCCAAAGACGATGTCCGGCCGCATCATGCTGAACCGGGCCAGGCCACCGAGGAAAATGATGGCGAACACGAAGTTCAGGATGGGCTGGAACGCCTTCAGGTTGAGCGGCGCGAGCAGCAGCAGCAGCCCCACGCCCGCCCACACGCCGCCGAGGAACCGCGTGTGGCTGTCCTGGACCAGGTACGCGTGCTCGGAGAGCACCTGCAGGAAGTCCGTCGAGCCCTGCCCTCCCAAGGTCCGCATTCCGCCCAGGGCCCGGTTGAGGCCGGTGAAGATGGTGAAGGCTCCGGCCGCGGCCAGCACCACCCGCAAAAGTGTTGTGCTCATTGTGTGCCTCATAGCTGGAACTCCCCGGGTCGAATCTTGCCGGCCGATAGCTATCGCTCCATGAGGCGACACCCCGAAGAAAAAGCGAAAGCGGGGTGCTCGAGCGCACTGCGCTTTCAGTTTGCGCCGCCCGGCCTCTCGACCCTACGATCATACCCTTCGTGACGGGAGCCGGGGGAAACGCATGGCGGCGCGCACGCTCAAGAGCCTCTGCGAGGACAAGGCCTTCAAGTTCGGCCATTTCGTCGTCGAGTTCGCGACGCCCGGCATCGGCCACATCCTGAAGGGCGCGGGATGCGAGTTCGTCCTGTTCGACACCGAGCATTCGGGCTTCTCCACCGACGTGGTGAAGGCGTGCGTGCGCTACTTCGAGGCCGCCGAGCTGCCGGCCATCTTCCGCGTGCCCTCCAAGTCCTACGACCACCTCGCGCGCTACGCCGACATGGGCGCGGAGGGCATCATGGTGCCGCTCGTCAACGACGCGCGCGAGGCCAAGGAGCTCGTCAGCCATGTGAAATACTACCCCGACGGCAACCGCGGCGTGGGGGTCGGCCTGGCGCACGACAACTACACGGGCGGTCCGGTGCCGCAGAAGCTCGCGCAGCTCAACGCGCGCAACTGCCTGTTTGTACAGATCGAGACGGCCGCCGGCGCCGAGAACGCGGACGAGATCGCAGCCGTGGCCGGCGTCGACTGCCTGTGGGTCGGGCACTTCGACCTGTCCTGCTCGCTCGGCATCCCGGGCGAATTCACGCACCCGAAGTTCTCGCGCGCCATCGACCGCGTGACGGCGGCAGCCAAGCGGCACAGCAAGGCGCTGGGCCGCCTCGTCACCGACATCCCGAGCGGTCTCGACTGCGCCGCGCGCGGCTTTGATTTCCTCGCCTGGCACGGCGACGTGTGGGCCTTGCAGTCGGCCGTGCGCGCCGGCATCGAGGAGCTGAAGGCCGGCATCGCCGCCCAACCGGGAAAGGGGGCCGGCAAAGCGGCTGCCAAAGCCAAGCGAGGGAAGTGAGCCGCTGTGCCTCGAGTGTTCAGGCGGAAGCGAAGCGCTTCCACCTGAAACGATCTCGCTCTAGTCCAGGAAGCCAGCGAGCCTCGGCAACCAGAGACTGATGCTCGGGAAGTAGATGCAGAGCATCAAGCCCAGCACCTGCAGGGCGACGAACGGGTACATGCCCCTGAACACGTCTTGCATGGTCACCCCCGGCGGGGCGGTCCCCTTCATATAGAACAAGGTCGCACCGAATGGTGGCGTCATGAACGCGGTCTGCAGATTGACCGCCACCAGCGTGCCGAACCATGTCATCAGGGCGGTGTTGTTGCCGATATGGTCGGAGAAGTCGAACTTCAGCAGGATCGGCCCGAACACTGGCAGCACAATGAGGCAGATCTCGATCCACTCGAACGGGAAGCCGAGGAGGAAGACCAAGATCATGATGAAGGTGAGCATCTCCCACTTCGTGTCGATGCCGAAGTAGGCGAGCGTCGAGATCATCAGGTCGTCACCGCCGAGCACGCGGAACACATACGAGAAGCCGGTGGCGCCGAGGAAGATCAGGAACACCAGCCCATTGGCGCGGCAGGAGGAGAAGATCGCCTCGTTCATCATCTTGAACGTCAGGCGCCTGTTGATCCCGGCGATGAACATGGAGCCGAGCACGCCGACGGCACCGCTCTCCGTAGGTGTAGCCCAGCCGGCGAAGATCGATCCGAGCACGACCACCAGCAGGGTCGTCATCGGGAACAGGCCCCGCCAGAGGGCGTGCCAGAACGCGCCGCGGGTCTGCGGCCCGAAATCCGGCGGCAACTTGGGCGCCACCCCCGGCCTGAGGATCGAGACGGCTATGATATAGGTGAGGTAGAGGCCGGACAGCAGGAAGCCCGGCATGATGGCGGCAAGAAACAGGTTGCCTGCCGAGGTCGCAAGCATCTCCGCCATCACCACCAGCATGATGGCCGGCGGAATGAGGATGCCGAGCGTCCCGGCCGAGGCGATGGTGCCGATGGCAAGCCGCTTGTCGTAGCCTGCGGCCAGCATCTGCGGCAGGGCAATCACCGACAGCGTGATCACGGCGGCACCGACCACGCCGATCGGCGCCGCCAGGATGGTGCCCATCACCATCACGGAGACCGCCAGCGCTCCCGGGCACCGCTTCAGCAGGACCACGGTTGCGTCGAGCATGTCCTTGGCGGAGCCGGATCGCTCCAGGATCGCGCCCATGAAAATGAACATCGGGATCGATGCCAGCACCGGGTCGGCGGCGACGCCGGCCCACATGCGTAGCACGACGTCCGAGATGCCGATCATCCTGAACACGCCGAGCCACGAACCCACCAGCGCGAAGAACAGCGCCAGCCCCCCCATGATGAAGGCCACGGGGTAGCCGATGAAGATGAAGAAAAACATCGCCACGAACATGATCAGGGCGAGATTGTCGGCCAGCAAGTCGAGCACGATGATAACCCCCAGTTCGGACTAGACGTCCACTATCACGTGGCCGATCTGCAGATTGACTTCCCGCTCCGATTTTTCTCCGAACAGGAAAACGATCACGCGCAACAGGACGCTGAGGATGCCAAGCACCACCAACCAGAGGCCCGCGGCGTAGATGCCTTTGATGATCCAGCGATGGGTCAATCCGACCGTGCTGTCGGACTGCTCGCCAAGTAGAAAGGATTGCGCAACGAAATCCAGGCTGTAGTACGAGACCAGGGCAATGTAGGGCAGGGCCAGCGCGAGGCAGCCGGCGAGTTCGATCCAGGCCCTGCTGCGATATGTCATCCGCTCGGTGAAGGTATCGACCCGTGGATGCGCATTGATCGTGTAGCCGTAGCCCATCCACAGCGAGAAGATCGCGGCGTGGAAATGCCACTCCAGCTCTTGCAGCTTGGTGTAGGGCAGCTGCATGCCGAACTTGCGCGCGACGACATCGAAGGTTGTCACGCATGCCATCACGACGAGCAGCCAACCGGATGTCAGGGCGACCCATTCCAGCAGGCGGCGCAGACCGTTAGAAAGCTTCAATAGCGCGCTCATCTTGTCGTCCGTCCCGAGCTGCAACGGGTCTCGCGGCACTCTATCGCCCAACAACAGCTCGGAAGCATGGACCACACCTGCATGTCCCAAGTCCCCCAATCGAGACTTTCCCTACCAACCAGCACCATGCGAACCGCCAGCCGCGCGCGCCGGGATGGCTTGGGGCGCGCGAACAGCGACAAGAATATTGCGCTGCTTGGGTGTTTCGAGCGCCGGGCGACGTTTCTTTGCCGGCGTATGCCGGCGCAGCGAAGGGCCGCACCGGCGGTTCACTAGCCGAGCCGTTACTTCTGGTAGGTCGGCTTCATCAGCTGCGATTCGCCCCAGATGGCGTATCTCTTGCGGAAGTCGAGGTAGTGATCGGCGACTTTCTTGAACAGCGGATCCTTGGCCGACTCTTCCGTGAGTACCTCGAGCCATGCCTTCTCGAGAGCCGCCAAGTCCGGATCGGTCCAGCGCTTGACCTGCACCTTGTGCTTGTCGCGCATCTCGGCCATGACGTCGAACTGCGAGGCCTCGGTCTCGGCGTAGGTGAAAGCCACCTGAGCCTGGCCCGCAACCTCGATCATCGCCCTGTAGCTGTCGGGAAGCGCATCCCACGCCGCCTTGTTCATCAGGACATGGCTGCACGATACTTGCTGATGCCAGCCGGGGAAGTAGTTGAACTTGGCGATCTGGTGGAAGCCCAGCTTGACGTCCATGGCCGGCATCGAGAACTCGGTGGCATCGATCACGCCGCGCTCGAGCGCCGGATAGATGTCGGCCGCCGCGAGCAGCTGCGTCGAGACGCCGAGCTTCGTCATCACCTGGGCGCCGAGCCCGAAGAAGCGCATCTTCAGGCCCTTCAGCTCCTCGACCGATTTAATCTCCTTGCGGAACCAGCCGGAGGTCTCGGGGCCGATGCAGAAGCAGTCCCGCGCAACCATACCGTGCTTTTCATAGACCTCGTCGCGCATCTTGTTGCCGCCGCCGAACCACTTCCAGGCGAGGAACTCGCCAACGCCGGGACCGAAGGGCACCGTCGTGAAAAAGGCCAGCGCGGGGTACTTCCCCGTGTCGTAGCCGGGCGTCGTCCAGCATGACTCGATCGATCCCTTGGAGACCGCATCGAAGCACTCGAGAGGCGGAATGAGCGCGCCTGGCTCGAAGAACTTGACCTCGAACTTGCCGCCGGACATGCGCTCGATGTCCTTGGAGAAGCGCACACCTGAAGGACCAAGGTGCGTGAGCGTACTGGCGAAGGCGCTCTGCATCTTCCAGCGGACCTTGTCCTGGGCGTTGGCGTCGGCGGAAATCGCGGTGAGACTCACGACGGAGAGACTCAAGGCGGATAGACCCGAGAGTCCCGACTTCAGCAGGCATTTCGACATGTGGCTTTCCTCCCTTACAAACCGCGGATGCGTTGCAGTGCCCGCTCTGCATACGCAGCTCGGCGGACTCCGACATGGCATTGCGACGGCGCTGTCGATGGGGCGGGTGTGTTCTCTTTAGCTATCGCTCGGGAGAGCGACGTGACGGACAGCCCCCGCCCCAATGTTGGCAGCGTCGCATGGCGTTGCAACACTGTCAAAGGTTTGTAATGCGCAACAATTGCCATGCGATGCCATGGTTAGCCTCCACGTGTGAGCACGGCATGGACCGGCTGCGCGCCCGCCGGGCTCAGCGGACCGTCACCACCGGACCTTGTCGGTATCGCTCGACGATCTTCATGTCCGGCTCGACGCCGAGGCCCGGTCCCGTCGGCACGCGAACCTTGCCATCTTTGGCCAGCATGGACTCCCCGAAGGGATTGGCCTCCAGATTGGCGTAGATGCTCTCGAGCAGCGTGTCGGTCGGCAACGACGCAGTGATGTGGATCGAAGCGAGGTTGCCGGGCCCGAAGTAGGCGCAGTGGGGCACGAGCTCGACCGAGTGCGCCTCGGCGGCGGCGATGATCTTGCGCATCTCGGTGATGCCGCCGATCTTGGTCACGCTCGGCTGGGCGATGTCGATCGAGCCTTTCTGGAACATGTCGACGAAGTCGTGCAGGCCGGCCGCGTTCTCGCCCGCGGCGATGCGCGTGGTGCTTGCCGCGCGCACGCGGGCGAGCCCGTCGTGGTCCTCCGGCGGCCACACCGGCTCCTCCAGCCAGGCGAGGTCGAAAGGCCGATAGGCGCGCTCCATCGCCATCGCCTGCGGGACGGTCCAGGGGCAATTGGTGTCGTTCATGATGGCGATGTCGGGCCCTGCCGCCTCGCGTGCTGCTCGCACCGCGTCGACGTTGTGCTCGTGCAGCTTGATGTGCTCGAAGCCGCGCCCGATCATCTGCGCGCAGATCTTGCCCACGGTCGCCGGCGTGGCGTAGCGCATCAGGCTGGCGTAGGCGCGCACCTCCTTGCGCCGCGCGCCGCCGAGCAGGTCGCAGAGCGGCAGGCCGGCGCGCTTGCCGGCGATGTCCCACAGCGCGATGTCCACGCCCGAGTGCGCGTAGACCACCGGGCCGTTGCGGCCGAAGATGTGGAACGCCTGCGCCGCCTCGCGATGCAGCGCATTGATGTCGGTTGCGTCCTTGCCGATGAACCAGTGGCCGACAAAAGTCTCGAGCGCCGTTTTTGTGGCTGGAATGATGGAGTGCCCGAAACCCTCGCCCCAGCCGGTGATGCCCGCATCGGTCTCCACCTGCACCAGGAGGTGGTCCATGGTCGGGAACCTGAGGCCGGCGAATTCCTGTTTGGGCGCGCCCATATCGAAGGGGATACGCACGTAGTGGGTATGGATGGCCGAAATCTTCATCTTTGCTCCTCTGCGGCGCCGAGCCGGCTATGGACCTCGCTTGAACGTACCGCCAGCGGTGGCCAGCCGCTCCTGCCGGCGCGCGGACGCGCCCTTGGGAATGGCGCCCATCAGCTCTTTCCTCGCCTCGACGATGATGACGCCGGCGAAATGCGGCCACAGCCGCGCGCCGACGCGCTCGAACGCGGTCGCCCAGCGCACCAGCCACTGCCGGTCGAGAGGAGGCATATAGAGCGCCGGCGTCCACTCCAGCGGCGTGAACAGGGCGTCGGTCAACAGCCGCTCGAGCTGTCCGCGGCTGTAGGGCCGGCCGTGCCCGAACGGCGTGGTGTCGAGCCGCGCCCAGATGCCGCGCCGGTTGGGGACAACCAGCAGCAGCCGGCCCTCGGGCGCGAGCACACGCCACATCTCACGCAGCAGCGGCCCGGTGCGTTCCGCACCCTCCAGACAATGCACGGCGAGCAGCCGGTCGATCGAGGCGTCGGGCAGCGGCAGCATCGCCTCCTCCACCAAGGCGGTCTGCACCGGGCCGGATGCCGGCCACAGCAGCGCGCCCTGGTTGGCCGGCATCAGGGCGCCTACACACGAAGCCTCGCCTCGGAACAGGCCGATATAAGGCACGGCAAAGCCGAGCCCCATCAGGTGCGTCCCCTGCACGCTGCGCCAGCGGCCACGGATCCGGCCCGCAAGCAGCCGGCGCACCACCGCGCCCAGTGGCCGGTTGTAGAAATCGCGAAGATCGATGACGTCCAGATCCATGAGCGCCAATTTGCCGGGCAGTTGAATTCGAACAATCGCCTGTTAGGGTGCTGCTCGTCACCCGAAAAGAAAAGGACTCCGCGGGATCCCGTCATGGCAAAACTCGAGATTCACCAGTTTCCCTGCCTCAGCGACAACTACGGGGTGTTGATCCGCGACGCCGAGCGCGGCGTCACGGCTGCCATCGATGCGCCAGATGCCAAAGCCGTCGCGGCGGCGCTCGGCGAGAAGGGCTGGAGCCTGACGCATATTCTCACCACGCACCATCACGGCGACCACACCGCCGGCAACCTGTCGCTGAAGGCCGAGACCGGCTGCACCATCATCGGCCCGCGCGCCGAGGCGGCGAAGATTCCCGGCATCGACCAGCAGGTCGGCCAGGGCGACACGTTTTCCTTCGGCGCCCACGAGGTGCGGGTATTCGACACGCCCGGCCACACGGCCGGCCACATCAGCTACTGGCTGCCGGCTGACGGCGTGGTCTTCGTCGGCGACACGCTGTTTGCGATCGGCTGCGGGCGCGTGCTTGAGGGTAATGCGCAGACGATGTGGCAGTCGCTCCAGAAGCTGATGGTGCTGCCGAAGGAAACCGCCGTCTATTGTGGGCACGAGTACACGCAGGCGAATGCCAAGTTCGCACTCACCATCGAACCGGAGAACGCCGGGCTGCAGAAGCGTGCCAAGGAGGTCGATCAGCTGCGCGCCGCCGGCAAGCCGACCGTGCCGACCAACATCGGCATCGAGCTCGAGACCAATCCGTTCCTGCGCCCGCACGCGCCGGCAATCCAGAAGCGGCTCGGCATGGAGGGCAAGCCCGCGTGGCAGATCTTCGGCGAGATCCGGGAGCGCAAGAACCGCAGCTAGGAAGATAGCTCTTGCTGTCGACTTGAGACGGGCCCAAGCGCGATCGAGCAAGCGCAACTGATTTTGTGATCTCGCAATGTTGAAACGTGATCACTCGAGATATTGCCCATGACGACTTTCCGAATTGCAACCTGGCTATGGCTCGTTCTCGCTTGGACAACGGCCGCTTCATCCCAGGCTCCGGCTCCCGATCAGAAGACGGTGTTTGCGGCCTACGTCAACTCGCCTAGCTACCGGTCCATGCTGGAGGAGATCATCAATGCAGGCGAGGCGCCGACCTCGAAGGCGCAATGCCCGCAAATGAAGATCGTTGAATGGGATAGGACGTCCATCGTCGAGCAGCCAACCTTCGTCCGGGCCGCGAACAACAACTATGAGATCGATACGGGAGCTTGGGTGGGGCTCGCGATTCTGGAGCGTTGTGGGTCACGTGTCACAAGGCGGGTGTTGCTGAGGGCAGAACCCGGTTTGAACCGGTTCAACCCGACGCTCCTCCTGCCGGGCGATTTTCGCGGCAACCTCAAACTCGAGATGGACGCGAAACTCATCGTGCTTCCTATGCTAAGTGGGAATGCAAATTGCGGAGACTTCGCCAGTCTGCGTGTCCTCGACATCAAAGCCCATGGCCCGCCATCTGCGGGCAGCTGGTCCGAAACGTGGTCGGCTATCGCTTGCGGCTCCCGCATCGAGGCTGATGTCGTCTACACGCCAATCGCGGGAGGCATGAACGTCACCGCCCGCAACTTCAGGATTCCGTAGGATTGAGGTTCGGTCGCGCTGAATGGACTCGGGCGCGCCGCAGTTGAGATTTTGATGCCCCAATCTGCAGAGGATATCATTCGCCTCCTCGGCCTCGCGCCGCACCCCGAGGGTGGGCACTTCCGCGAGACGTTTCGCGATGCCGCCACCGTCGACGGCGGCCGGGCTGCGTCCACGGCCATCTACTTCCTGCTGCGGGCGGGCGAGGTGTCGCGCTGGCACCGGGTGGACGCGGTCGAGATCTGGCACTGGCATGCGGGCGCGCCGCTGCGCCTGAGCCTTGCCGACGCGCAAGGCCGCGCAGAGGTTCGGCTCGGGCCCGACCTTGCCGCAGGCGAGCGGCCGCAGGCGATCGTGCCGGCGCGGGCCTGGCAGCAGGCCACGAGCCTCGGCACCTGGACGCTGGTTGGATGCACGGTTGCACCCGGTTTCGAGTTCGCGGGATTCGAGTTGGCGCCGCCGGGATTCGTGCCCGGCTGAGTCGGCAGATGTCCTCCAGCCGCTATCAGAGAGCGCTCTGAGCCCACAAATTATCCACGAGTTTCGGGGCCGCGCAGCGCCCATAACCTTCTGAAGGATAGAATTAATCTACCCAGGCATGGTGCGTGGCCTCCGTGCGCTTGCGGCATCGGCGCGACTCATAAAGAGTGCGCCACAGTCAAAAAGATTAATGCGCCTTGGGGGTTGTCAAAAATGAAGCGGGATGCGGGCGGGCCGAGCCTCAGCGCGGTGTTTGTCGACTATGACAACATCTACTTGTCGCTGAAGCGCAAGAACGAAGAGGCCGCCAGGCGCTTCGCCAAGGATGCCGGCTCCTGGCTGCGAGAGATCGAGACCGGGCGGCTCATCACCCCCACCAACACGCCGTTCACCGAGACCAAGCGCCGCCTGGTGATGAACCGCTGCTACGGCAACCCTGTGCCCCGGCGCAACACGCACGACAACTCGACCGACATGAACTCGTTCCCGTTCGTGCGCCATCACTTCCTGCGCGCCGGCTTCGAGGTGGTCGACTGCCCGCCGCTGACCGCCCAGCTCAAGAACTCCTCCGACATCCGGATGGTGATGGACGTGCGCGACTACCTCACGCACGACACCTATTTCGACGAGTTCGTGATCCTGTCCGGCGACGCCGATTTCACCCCGGTTCTGCATCGGCTGCGTGCGCACGCGCGGCGCACGGTGATCTTCGCCAACGATTTCACGGCCGCGCCCTACACCGCCATCAGCGACGGCGAGGTGCGCGAGTCCGATCTCATCGCGCTCATCATGGGCGGCGAGGCGCACGTCGAGGACGGGGCCAGGCCTGCCGCGCCGACATCCGCCAAGCTCGAGGAGGCGCGGCGCGAGATCATGGCCGAGGTGGTCGCCAGCGTGCGTGCTTCGGCGACTCCGGTACCGCTCGAGGCGCTGGCCGACCGCGCGCTGCGCGCGCTCGGCCACGACAAGACCATCGCCACCGGCTGGGCCGGGGCAGGCAGCTTCAGCGAGCTGCTGCGCCAGGGCCTGCCCGAGGAGATCCGGCTGACCGGCGAGCCGCCCTATCTGGCATTCGACGTCAAGCGGCACGCCAAGGAGGGCCGGTTGAGCGCCCTGGAGCTGCGCGAGGCGCTGCCGGAGATCAGCGCGCCGTTCCGCCAGCCGGACCAGATTGCGGCGCCCGCACCGGCTTTTGCCCATGCTCCGGCGCCAAAAGCGGCGCCCGCATCAGCCGCCGATGCCATGCCGGCGATGAGTGGACGCACGCCCGCGCGGCCGCAAGCGCAGCCCGCGGGAGGTGCCGGCGGCTCCGGCGCGATCCAGCAGTCGATTGCGCGCATCCAGGAGGCCTGCCAGGCGCCGCCGCTCGCACCGCACGAATACCGCCTGCTGTTCGAGGTGATGGCGAAGGAGATCAGCGAGAACGACCTGATCGGGGCGCAGACGCTGACCAACATCACCCAGCGCGCCCAGGAGAAGGGCCTCGACGTCCGCCGCGACGACGTGCGCTTCGTCCTCGAGGTGGTGAGCGAGGCCGATCCCTGGTTCGAGCAGGGCGCCTCAGCCAACCTGTTCGCCGGCCGCTTCCGCAACTTCGTGGTGGCGCGGTGCCGCGGCCAGGGGCTGAACCTGTCCGCCGACGAGCTCGATCTGGTCGATGCTTGGTTTGCGGGCGGGTCGCTGCCGCAACCCCCGGTGGCGCGCCCCGGCACGCCCCAGGCGCCGGTGGCCGCTGCATCGGGCAACGCAATGGCGCCACCGGTGCCGCCGACCGGAAACGCAATGACTTCGGCCTCGGCCCCGTCCGGGAGCGCGATGCCAGCCCCAGCCGGCACCGCGATGAAGCCGGCGTCGTCCGGCAGCCGCTGGTGGTCCTTCGACGACGGGCGCAAGCAGGACGCGGAGGCCCGGGCGGCAGCGCCACAGGGGCAAGGCGACGAGTTCCCGCGCATTGTCCGCACCCGCATGCGCGGCTGAGACGACCGTACGACCGGACGGAAGTTCCTGGGCGCGCCGCAAATGGTGCGCCCATTTCATTTGCAGGGTGACGTTTACCAGCTCGCCGGCAGCCGCTGCAGTCCGCGCAGCACGAAGGTGGGACGCCAATCGGCATGCTCGGGCGCATCGAGCCTCAGGCTCGGGAAGCGGCGCAGCAGCGTGGCAATGGCAATCTCGCCCTCGAGGCGCGCAAGCTGGGCGCCGAGGCAGAAATGAATGCCGCCGCCGAACGATGACGGGCGGATGTTCCGGCGCATGATGTCGAGCCGGTCCGGATCGGGGTAGACGGCAGGGTCGCGATTGGCGGCGCCGAGCAGGCACAGGATCGACTCACCCTTGGGCACGCGTGTGCCGCCGACATCCACGTCCTCCAGCGCCACCCGCCCCGTGAGCTGCACCGAGGAATCGTAGCGCAGGAACTCCTCGATCGCGTTGCCGATGAGCGAGGAGTCGCCGCGCAGCAGGCGCAGCTGGTCCGGGTTGCGCAACAGCGCCAGCAGGCCGTTGCCGATCAGATTCACCGTGGTCTCGTGTCCGGCACCGAACAGCAAGATGATGTTGGCGGTCAGCTCCTCGTTGGAAAGCTTGCTGCCCTCCTCCTCGGCCTGCACCAGCTGCGAGGTGAGATCGTCGCCCGGCTGGCGCCGGCGCAGCTCGAACAGCCCGTGGAAATACTCCGCGGAGGCCAGATTGTCGACATTGGCCTCGTCGATCTCCGCGCGCGACAGCGGGACGGGATCGAGCAGCCGTCCGCTGGTGCGCGCGCCGGCGAAGAACAACTCCTGGTCGTCCTCGGGGATGCCCAGCATCTCGCAGATCACGACCACCGGCAGCCGGAAGGCGAAGTCAGCGATCAGGTCCATCCGACCCCGCGGGGCCACGCGGTCGAGCGTTGCATCGACGATCTGTTGGATGCGCGGGCGCATGTCCTCGACGCGGCGGGCGGTGAAGGCCTTCACCACCAGGCCGCGCAGGCGCGTGTGGTCGGGCGGGTCCTGCTGCAGCATCCAGTGGCGCATGCTGCGGTAGACCGGCTCGTCCATCACCTGCGCGCCGAAACGCCGCGTCATGCGGCCAACGAAGTCCTTGCCGAAACGCTTGTCACGCAGCACGAAGCCGACGTCCTCGTGGCGACTAGCAACGAAGAAGCCGAGCGGCGAGCGGTGGACGGGGTCAACGCTGCGCAGCTGGTGGTAGTGTGGATAGGGGTTGGCAATGAACTCGGGCGACAGCGGATTGAACAGCGGATCCGCCTGAGGGATGAGCGCCGGCTGGCTCATTGCACACCTCCAAATGGCCTGTCGAATTCGATCAGGATAGCACGATTGCGCCAGACGGAGGGGCGGAGGCCTGCCGGCGACCTATCTACTACGGCACCCAGCGGCGCGACACCTCGCGGGAATCGTCGAACGACGCCTCGAAGATCGGCGCCGCCAGCATGGCCTGCACGTGCAGCGTTCCCTCGCCCGTATTGCGGAAGCCGTGCTTGCGGCCGGCCGGCACGATCGTCGATTGGCCGGCCGTCAGCGTCGCGCGCTCGTCCTCGATCCACATCTCGGCCTGGCCGGCGAGCACGGTCAGCACCTCCTCGACCGCGTGCAGATGCGTCGGCGCGCCCTTGCCGGGCGTGCACCACTGCTGGAACACGCACAGCTGCACCGAGCCCGTGACGGCCGAGACGTGCATGCGCGTGAGCACGCCGGCGCGCCATTCCTCGCTCGGCTGGCGTTCGTGATCGACGATGCGCATCGACTCCGCCTCCAGGTCTGCGTTTGCAAGCACCCACCGTCAGGCCATGTACTGCCCGCCGTTGGCGTCGAGGCAAGCACCGGTGATGAAGCCCGCATCGTCAGCCGCCAAGAAGGCGACGCAGCGCGCGATCTCCTCGGCCGAGCCCAGCCGGCCGACCGGGATTTGCGGCAGGATCTTGGTCTCCAGCACCTCCTTCGGCACCGCCTGCACCATTTCAGTGGAGATGTAGCCCGGGGCGATGACATTGACGGTGATGCCCTTGGCGGCCGACTCCTGCGCCACCGCCTTGGTGAAGCCGAGCAGGCCCGCCTTGGCGGCCGAGTAGTTGGCCTGTCCCATCTGCCCCTTGCGACCGTTGATCGAGGAGATGTTGATGATGCGGCCGAAGCCTCGCGCACGCATGCCGTCGATCACCAGTCGCGTCATGTTGAACACCGAGTCGAGGTTGGTGTGGATCACCGCGTCCCAGTTCTCCTTGGTCATCCGGTGCAGCATGGCATCCTTGGTGATGCCCGCGTTGTTGACCAGAATGTCGATCGGGCCCAGGTCGTGCGTGATGCGCGTCACGCCCTCCTGGCAGGCAGCGTAGTCGCCCACGTCCCACTTGTAGACGGGAATGCCCGTCTCAGCCTGGAACTGGCGCGCGGCGGCATCGTTGCCGGCGTAGCTGGCCGCAACCCGGCAGCCCTTGTGCTTGAGGGCAACCGAGATCGCCAACCCGATCCCGCGCGTTCCCCCCGTGACGACCGCGACCCGCGCCATTCTCGTTCCTCCCCATCGACCATTTTGGCTGAGCAGAGCGTAAAAGAAATCCCCGGCTGAGCGACGCCCGGCCGGGGATCATGCTAAATCGAATGCGGCGCCGGCTCTAGACTATGTTCGCGTCTAGGGCCGCCGGCGGATCAGGCCACCGTCAGTCGCGCTCCACGCACATGGCGACGCCCATGCCGCCACCGATGCAGAGCGTGGCGAGGCCCTTCTTGGCGTTGCGGCGCCGCATCTCGTAGAGCAGGGTGGTCAGCACCCGCGCCCCAGACGCGCCGATCGGATGGCCGATGGCGATGGCGCCGCCATTGACGTTGACCTTGTCGGTGTCCCAGCCGAGCCCCTTGTTGACGGCGCAGGCCTGGGCCGCGAACGCCTCGTTGGCCTCGATGAGATCCAGGTCCTTGACGGTCCAGCCGGCCTTCTCGAGCGCCTTCTTGGAGGCAGGGATCGGCCCGGTGCCCATGATCGAGGGATCGACGCCGGCATGTGCCCACGAGACGATGCGGGCGATCGGGGTGATATCCCGCTTGCGGGCCTCCTCGAGCGTCATCAGCACCACGGCCGCGGCGCCGTCGTTGATGCCGCTGGCGCTGGCGGCGGTGACGGTGCCGTCCTTGTCGAAGGCCGGCCGCAGCTTGGCAAGCGACTCATAGGTCACGCCGTCCTTGATGTACTCGTCCTCGGCGACCACCGTCTCGCCCTTGCGGGTCTTGATCGTGACCGGCGCGATCTCGTCCTTGAACCTGCCGGCCTTCTTGGCGGCCTCTGCCTTGTTCTGCGAGGCGACGGCGAAGCGATCCTGCTCCTCGCGGGTGATCTGCCACTGGCGCGCCACGTTCTCGGCGGTGGTACCCATGTGATAGCCGTTGAAGGCATCCCACAGGCCGTCCTTGATCATGGTGTCGATGAACTTGACGTCGCCCATCTTGGTGCCGTCGCGCATGTGCGAGCAATGCGGCGCCTGGCTCATGCTCTCCTGCCCGCCGGCAATCACGATCTTGGAGGAACCGAGCGCGATCTGCTGGGCGCCGAGCGCGACCGCGCGCAGACCCGAGCCGCACAGCTGGTTCATGCCCCAGGCCGGCGCGTCGACCGGGATGCCGGCGTTGATCGAAGCCTGTCTGGCGGGGTTCTGGCCGGCGCCGGCGGCCAGGATCTGTCCCAGGATCACCTCGGAGACGTCGCCCGCCTCGACGCGCGCGCGCTCGAGCGCGGCCTGGATCACGACCTTGCCGAGATCGTGCGCCGGCAGGCTAGCCAGCGCGCCATTAAAGGAGCCGACGGGCGTGCGGGCGGCGCTGGCGATGACGATAGTTTGGTCCTTGCTCATCGGATGCTCCATGGATTGGGCGCGAAACGGCTTGTTTTGGCGCGCAACGGGCGCGGCGCCGAAAGACTCAGGGTGCGCTAGCCGATACGATAGACTTCGTCCTTCGCAGCTGCAACACGGTCCTCGGCCGAGGGGGCCCTACGGGGAACCGGCCTGGGAACCGGACCTGGGGATAGCCCCGCCGTCAAAGCCCGCGCTTGGAGAAAACGGCTGGTGTTGCGTTGCGGCACCGTGCTAGCGTACGCGCTGCACAATGCGCAGGCAATCCAGTGATCGATTGACGCTCATGCTAAACAAATCGGATCCGCCAGCGGACAAAAAAGAGCCGGTTGTAATCAAGAAATACGCCAACCGGCGGCTTTATAACACCGAGACGAGCACCTACGTCACCCTCGACGACCTCGCCGTCATGGTGAAGTCAAGTCGGGATTTCGTGGTGTTCGATGCCAAGAGCGGGGACGACCTCACCCACTCGGTCCTGACCCAGATCATTGTCGACCAGGAAGGCCGCATGGGCACGCAGACGCTGCTGCCCATTCCGTTCCTGCGCCAGTTGATCCGTTTCTATGGCGACAGCATCGAGCGCCTGGTGCCGAGCTACCTGCAAATCAGCCTCGATACGCTGACGAAGGAGCAGGATCGCTTCCGCAAGACGTTCACCGGCGCCTTCACGCCCGCGGGTGCGTTCGAGGCCTACCAGGACCAGGCGCGCAAGAACCTCGCGATGTTCGAGCAGGCGATGGCGATGTTCTCGCCGTTCGGCGTCGCCAGGAATGCGGCCGGGAAGCCGGTCGAAGAGCCAAAGGCGGCGGACGCCGGCAAGGAAACGGGCAAGGGCGCCGCCAAGGCCGACGAGCTCGCCGAGCTCAAGGCCCAGCTCGCCGGCATCCAGTCGAAGCTGGAAAAGCTCTCCGGCGACGGCAAGTAGCACCTCACCTCGCGTCGCGAGTTTCAGAGCGCGAGGGCTGGCGCTAGTGTGGTGTCTCGCAAATGCCTTCCCCCTCTGCGGCTAGGTTCTACAAGGCATTTGCGAGACGTAAACCACACTAGAATCATAGGTTTTCTAGTGTCCTTTTGTCTCCGAAATATCGCCCAACCGTGCCGCGAAGGATGACGATATTTCGGAGACAGGACACTAGGGCCTGTCGTCAGTTGAGTAGAGTCT
>Ga0247727_10001104_pt1 | contig 65693 bp, 72 predicted proteins | sample WisWelCaveWW1625_FD_202498 | JGI IMG/M metagenome (GOLD analysis project Ga0247727, IMG submission 202498) | Biofilm microbial communities from Wishing Well Cave, Virginia, United States - WW16-25 | ecosystem: Environmental > Aquatic > Deep subsurface > Groundwater > Cave microbial mat | place... | reverse complement strand
ACAGGTCCAGCAGGTACTGATGGTACTGATGGCGCTGATGGCGCAACAGGTCCAGAAGGTCCGATAGGTCCAGAAGGTCCGATAGGTCCAGAAGGTCCGATAGGTCCAGAAGGTCCGATAGGTCCAGAAGGTCCAACAGGTCCAGCAGGTACTGATGGTACTGATGGTACTGATGGTACTGATGGTACTGATGGTACTGATGGTACTGATGGCGCAACAGGTCCGATAGGTCCAGAAGGTCCGATAGGTCCAGAAGGTCCGATAGGTCCAGCAGGTACTGATGGTACTGATGGCGCTGATGGCGCAACAGGTCCAGAAGGTCCGATAGGTCCAACAGGTCCAGCAGGTACTGATGGTACTGATGGCGCAACAGGTCCGATAGGTCCAGAAGGTCCGATAGGTCCAGAAGGTCCGATAGGTCCAGAAGGTCCGATAGGTCCAGAAGGTCCGATAGGTCCAGCAGGTACTGATGGCACTGATGGCGCAACAGGTCCGATAGGTCCAGAAGGTCCGATAGGTCCAGAAGGTCCGATAGGTCCAGCAGGTACTGATGGCGCAACAGGTCCAGAAGGTCCGATAGGTCCAGCAGGTACTGATGGCACAACAGGTCCAGAAGGTCCGATAGGTCCAGCAGGTACTGATGGCACTGATGGCGCAACAGGTCCAATAGGTCCAGCAGGTCCAGCAGGTTCTCCAGGTCTACCAGGTCCAATAGGTCCAATAGGTCCTCCAGGTCCAGCAGGTTCTCCAGGTCTACCAGGTCCAATAGGTCCAATAGGTCCAATAGGTCCTCCAGGTCCAGCAGGTTCTCCAGGTCTACCAGGTCCAATAGGTCCAATAGGTCCAGCAGGTCCAGCAGGTCCAGCAGGTCCAGCAGGTTCTCCAGGTCTACCAGGTCCAATAGGTCCAATAGGTCCAGCAGGTCCAGCAGGTTCTCCAGGTCTACCAGGTCCAATAGGTCCAATAGGTCCAATAGGTCCAGCAGGTTCTCCAGGTCTACCAGGTCCAATAGGTCCAGCAGGTCCTCCAGGTCCTCCAGGTTCAATGGGTCCGATGGGTCCACCAGGAATACTTGGATTCTATATCGTATCTGCGTTAGTTGTCATTCCAGCCGGTAGTCCTGATTTAGCAACTGCATCATGTGCCCCAGGTGACTTTGTCACCGGTGGTGGATTCACACAGCTAACCCCAGATCTAATTCTAACGGTAAGCCATCCATCATCCCCTGGCGCGTGGACAGCATCTGCTTTTAATCCGGACAATTCAACTCACGATCTAACTGCATTCGCAGTATGCGCTGACATAACTCCATAACCTCTTTTTTCTTTTTAATATCATCTGAGACTAGACAATTTACAATGTTCTAACTCTGCTGTTGCTGATTTGAACATCAAACTAATCAAGCGAGGCTTTTTTATTGGCACTCATTTAGTTTTTATAAAGTGTTGCCAAAAATCACATGTTGAATTTTTATATTCTTATGTCATTTTTGTTAATTCTTGTGGCTTTTGGCCTTTCATCTGTTTATGCACAAGTATCTGATGAAGTAGTTGTCTTGCATACTTCTTCAGGTGATATTGTGATCGAATTGTTTTCTAATGATGCACCAAAAACAGTTTCGAATTTTGTCGATTTGTCCAAACAAGGGTTTTACGATGGAACAATTTTTCACAGAATTATCAAGGATTTCATGATCCAGGGTGGGGATCCGAATACAAAAGACACAAAAAAGATTACAGAATGGGGATACGGTGGGGCTGACCATACGGTTCCAGCCGAGTTCAACACAATCATGCACAAAAGAGGAATTGTGTCAATGGCAAGAAATGCAGATCCTGACAGTGCAAGCTCACAGTTTTTCATAGTTCACAAAGACGCGCAAGCATTGGACCAGCAATATACTGTATTTGGAAGATTGGTAACGCAAGAAAGCTTTGGCACTTTGGATAAAATTGCAGAATTAGAGACCACCGGACCTGCAACAAACTATATCCCGACAGATCCTTTTGAAGCCGAAATACAAACAGCCGAGGTAAAAAATCGCTCTGACATTGCTGATCTCCTTGATCAAAAAGATCCACCAAGAATACAGCCGCCAGTAATTGAGTCAGTCCAGCCTTACTCTAATGAGGATCTTGGCATCTCATTTGATACTGTTTCCACTTGGGAAATACAAGAAACACAAAACCAGGATGAGAGATATCCAGATGTCACAATCATGGGCCCGACAGATGGGGCGTTTACTCCGAGCGTTTTGGTTTTTGTTAAAAACTCTACCTCGACTTCGCTTGAAGAGTTTTCCGCAGAAACTAAAAAATTCTATGATGAGCTAATTAAAACAGGCTACCTTACAATTTTGGGCGAAGAAAAAACATCAATAAATGGCAACGATGCATGGGTGAGAAACTCTCACGGCAGGTCTGTTACCGCATACGGGACCTTTGATGTTCAATATCGCGAGACCACCTTCCAAGGGGACGAAAAATTTTACACCGTGACTTATGTTAACACCGTAGATAATTTCGATGGGTCTTTGCCCAAATATGACCAGATAATCAACTCCTTGACGATCAAAGAAAATCCCTCTGATGGTGGATGCCTAATAGCTACTGCTACTTATGGCACTGAGCTTGCACCCCAGGTACAACTGCTCCGAGAAGTTAGGGACAACGTACTGTTCAGCACAGGAGCAGGTAAAACATTCATGGCAGGATTTAACGACTTTTACTATACCTTTAGCCCGGCAGTGGCAGACTTGGAAAGACAAAACCCATTATTCAAAGAAATAGTAAAGACTGCCATCACCCCACTGCTATCTATTCTGTCAATACTCAACCATGTCGAGATTGACTCTGAGCAAGAAATGCTAGGCTATGGAGTAGGTGTAATGCTGCTAAACATTGGAATGTATTTTGTCGCCCCTGCAATCATCATCATAAAACTGAAACAAAAATTCAGAAAAATCTAGTTTTTTTATTAGCAAAATTTGGGGGAATCAAACTAAATTACTAAAATGGCACTCAAGGGAGTCATACCAAAACTAGCCATAGTCGACATATCTTGCGTATCTTTTTTCAATTTCGGGGTTTTTCCCTTCCAGGATTTTTTCAATTTCTTGCTTGTAGCGGTTTTTCATGTATGATTTTATGTCTGTAAACTGGTCCTCAGATGGATACAAGTCAGCAAGATTTTCCAAAACCGCCAAGTACTCTATGGTTTTTTGGCGGAACTCTTCCTTGCTTGGCATTTTTATCTGGTTTACCCTAAACCACACGCAAGCCCAGCTTGCCCCGACCACATGCGGCAGCAAATCATAGGCACGCTCTATCTCAAATCGCTGGTCTTCTCTCATTTTTCCAAAAGATGCTTTGCCATCGCTTTTGCAAAATAGGTAACTATCATGTCTGCACCTGCCCGCTTTATAGAATACAAAATCTCAGTCATCACGTCGGTTTCATTTATCCAGCCCTGCTTTGCAGCCCCTTTTACCAGCGCATACTCGCCTGAAACACTATATGCGGATACCGGCACGTTGAACCTTCTTTTCGTCTCTGCAATCAAGTCAAGATAAGCTAAAGCTGGCTTTACCATGACAATGTCAACACCCTCGTTTATGTCAAGCTCGATTTCCCGCATTGCCTCGCGGGGATTTGTAAACGGAACTTGGTAAGTTTTTCTGTCGCCAAAATGGGGCGCGCAGTCTGCAGCGTCACGGAATGGCGTGTAAAATGAGGATCGGTGCTTTGCAGAATGCGACATTATCCCAACATCTGTAAATCCATTTTTGTCCAGCCTTTCCCTGATCGCCTTTACCTGGCCGTCCATCATTGCAGAAGGCGACACTACATCGACTCCTGCTCTTGCCTGGCTTTGCGCAATTTCTGCCAGAGTATCAATGCTGGTGTCATTGTCTATTTCATTTCCCCTTACTATTCCGCAGTGCCCCGATGTGGTGTACTGGCAGAGGCAAACGTCTGCCATGACTACAATTTTATCGCCAAAGTTTTTTCTGATCTCGGCAATTGCACTTTGAACAATTCCATTTTCTGCAAACGCAGACGTTCCGGCCTCGTCCTTTTTTTCAGGGATCCCAAAAAGCATGATTGCAGGAATGTCCAGTTTTTTTATCGATTCTATTTCCTTTGTCAGGTCCGTTAGCGGGAGGCGCTCAATTGCCTCCATGGACTGGACCTGGGTTCTTGACTTTAGTCCCTCCTGGACAAACACGGGGCAAATCAAATCGTTTGTGGAGAGCAGAACCTCTTGCACCAGATTGCGCATCTTTTCGTTTTTTCGCAGCCTTCGCAGTCTCCTCTCAGGGAACGACGCAGTCATGCAAAAAATCTGCCCTCATTCAATATAATCTTAGGCTGGAAAAATTATGCGTCTTTTTTCTTGTAGTCGAAAAGTTTTGATGCCGCCTTTAGCAGCTCGTCGTCTGACTGCTCTGACGCCTTTCTGAGATTGTTCATTGGCTCGGAAATAACCCCTTCCACTACTGCCTTTGTCAGGTCCTCAATAATTTTGATCTTTTCTGCGTCCTTTTCTCCAAGCATCTGCAGCGCCTTTTGCAGTTCTTTTACTCGCCGTGTGTCGATGTCCTTGAAAATCTCCTTGACTGTGGGTTCTACTTCGAGTCTTCGCATGTGTGCCTGTAATACCTCTAATTCATCATTAATTATTTTTTCCGCACTGGAGCGCTGGTTTGTACGATAGCGGATGTTTTTGTCGACCATTTCTGCTATCTGATCAAGGTTCATCATCTTTATTCCGTGAATGGTTGCTACCTTCTCGTCAACAGTCCTTGGGTTTGAAAGGTCCAGGATCATCATGCCATTCTTTTTGTCATTCATTGCCTTTTTGATTCTATCAAATGTCACCAAGAAATACGGCGCAATAGTTGCGACAAACAAGACATCGTAGTTTGAAAATCCTTCAAGCACATCCTCAAACTCCATCGGGGTGCCGCCAACAGTCTCTGCAAATGCCTTTGAGCGCTCCATGGTGCGGCTGGTTACAAAAAATCGATATCCCCTCTTGTTTAGCGACTTTGCAACTAGCGTTGCTGCTTCGCCTGTCCCAATCAGGAGAATCTTTTTTGATTTCAGCTCGTCAATGTTTTCTTCAGCAAGCTTGACTGCCATGGAACCAACAGAGATTGTGCCCTTGTTTATCCCAGTAGAGTTTCTAATGCGCGTGCCAATCCTGATTGCCTTGTCAAATAACGTGTTCAGGTGCTCACTTGATGCATGAATCTCCCTTGCTACAGTTATGGAATCCTTGATCTGACCTAGAATCTGCTCTTCGCCTATCACCATGGAATCAAGACCCGATGTAAGTTTCAACAAGTGCTCAAAGACTTCGACGTTTTCAGAAATCTCAAAGTTTTCCTTAAAGGCGAGCTCTTCTAGGCCGGCAAGGGACGCCCACGTCTTTTTTATTTTTTCAATGCTTAACTTGTCGGTTGAGCCAAAAATCTCCACTCGATTGCATGTCTGTAAGATTACAAACTCCTTTAGGCCGGAATGTTTTCGGAACGACTCGTATGCGGAATCCATGTCCTTAAAGGTGAATTTTTCTAACACATGTATTGGCGAATTGCGAAATGTCACCCGTGCATTGATAATTTTACTCATCTCCATTTCTCCAGAATCTTCATGACTTCCCTTTTTGCTCTTGGCAAGTCGTCCGCTTTTAATAACTGTTTTATCTTGGAATCATTCAAAATGGAGTACAGGAATTTTTTTCGCTCAAGTGTAGTAGGTATCTTTTGCTTGGCTGCATCTCGGGCAATCTTTTGGAGCTTTATCTGGTAAATGTCCTCCTTGTTGATGATGTTTTTGAACAGCTTTTCTGCCTTTAGCTTTATCTTGCGCGCCATTGCGGGGCTCCTACCGCCAGTTGATATCGCAATCTGGACGGTGTCCTCGATGTTTATGACTGACGGGTGCGCAAAATCGCTTACCTCTGGGTCGTCCGCCGCGTATGCATAGCAGCGCATCTTTTTTGCCTTTTCGACAATCTTTCTGTTCAGCTGCTTGTCGTCTGTTGCTGCCATTACCAAAAAGGGCTCATAATCGTCAAGAAAACCGGCGTTTTCAAGTTTTATTTTTTTGAACTCGATTTTTCCATCTTTTACAAATTTCTGAATCTGCGTGTTTGCCTTGTCGGATACCACCAAAATTCTACAGTCCTGCGTCAAAAGTGAGTTTACCTTTTTGAGTCCCTCGCCTCCGGCCCCTACAACTATGACCAAGTTGCCCCTGAGGTTTAGGTCAACAATCACGATCTGGCATTCCGTGGTTTGTATTTATAGGATTCCAAGAATCTCGCTACGTTTTTATCAAAAAAACAAATTCTACGATTCATGACCATGGATGCACTCGACAAGGAAATCCTAAACGAAATACAGTGGTCATTTCCGCTGGTACCAGAACCATACAAGGAACTGGCAGGCAGGTTTCACGTAGCAAATGACGAGATGAAAAAAAGAATATCAAATTTAAAATCCATTGGAGTTTTGCGCCAGCTTTCCGCAATATTTGACACAAGAAGGCTAGGGTACAAGAGCTCACTTGTCGCAATGGCAATAACACCTGACAGGCTGGACTACATCGCAAACCAGATCAACCATCATCCCGGTGTTTCCCACAACTATGAAAGAAACCACGAGTACAATTTGTGGTTCACACTGGCAACGCCGCCAGGCTCTGATCTCAAGACCGAGGTTGACAAGTTCATGAAATTGCCTGGAATAAACAAAGTAAGGCTTCTTCCAACGATTAAGCTTTTCAAAATCGGCGTAAAGCTTGACATGGTGGATGAAAAAAAGAAAGAGGTAGCACCAACCGAGAAAAAGAAAAAGATCAATGAGATCAAGTTCACACCAACCGAAAACGACAAGGAATTCATCAGGCAGCTCCAAAAGGATCTGGAGGTAACGGACAGGCCGTTTTTGTCGGCAGCGCAAAGCCTCGGCATGACAGAGGATCAGGTCTTTGAAAAACTGCACTACTATGAAGAAATAGGGGTGATGAGGCGCTATGCGGCCATTCTACGGCATAGGGACGTGGGATTTGTAGCAAACGGCATGATTGTCTGGCGCGTACCTGAGCAAAGAATAGAATCAGTAGGCGACATGCTAGGGGCGTTTCCGCAGATTAGTCATTGTTACCAGAGACCAGTATATGCTGACTGGCCGTACAACGTCTTTTCGATGGTTCACTGTAAATCTATAGCGGAGGCCGAATCCATGGCAAAAGACATCCAAAGCCACATCAAGGTGGACGATTACCGGATTTTGTTCAGCTCGCGCGAGTTCAAAAAGACGCGAGTCGAGTACTTTGTAGAGTCCGAGTTTGAGCTCGAAGAGACAGTGACGGTATAATCATTTTTTCATAACTGCTATAAAGTTGGCAAAGTATTTTTTAGAGACTTCCTCGCCAAGCTCCTTTTTTATCTGGTTTACGATGGTTTTGTGCCCATCGCCAAAGGTATCCTGCAGAACCCTTTTCAGAAACTCCGGGTTTTTGCCGCAGTCTGAAATGGCACAACCATAGTCATTTTTCAGCTTTGAGACCACTTTTTCATACTCTGGAACGCCCATTCTCAACAAAACTAACTCAATACAGACAGACAAAACATCCCGGTCCATTTTGTTCCCTAGCGATGCTCTAATCATATCGTGACCTGATTTACTAATTGAAGGTATTTCCTTATAGTGAATTCGGCAAATGATCCGCTTTTTTGGTTCCAAAACGGAAAAAAATCTATGCGGAAGGAACAGTTGCCTTTATTTCGTATGATGGCCAGCTAGAATACAGTTCTGCAATATCTGATAGATCTGAGCTGCTCAGATATCTTCCATCGGACATTACGGAAAACTGCTCTATTTCCTCTACGCTTATCACCGTAGGCAGGACAGAAGAGACAGGGTTTTTTGATAGGATGAACTTGATTGCAAGCTCGGTAATGTCAAGGCCGTTCCTTTCAGCTATCGGCCTGAGCTGCTCGACTTTGGCAAGGGCGGATTTTACCCACTCGCCTCTTCGAACGGAGCGGTGGTCTTTTTCGTCTATTTTTGTGTCGGCCTTGACCTTTCCTGTGAGTATGCCAGATGCGTCAGGAACTCGGACCAAGACCCCGACATTTCTTTTTGCCGCGCTTTCTATCAGCTCGTTTCCAGGGGTCTGCTCTAAAACATTATACACCGTCTGGACTGCGGAAACGTTCTTTCTGTTCATTGCCTCGATTCCCTCATCTGTCCAGCCTATCGCAGGACCTAGCGCCACCTGGTATGTGCCTATTGCCCCTTCGTTTATCTTTCTATCAAGAGTATTGAAAATGACGTCGTCTCTAATGTGATGCATTTTTGGGTTGTGCAAACCATAGACGTCAATGTAGTCAGTCTGGAGCCTTGCCATGCTGTTCCGCAATGCATGCTCTGTAAAAAGAGGATCAAATCTCTGCGGCAGCTCGCTGTGGCCTATCTGCTGTACCCCCTCAAACTCGTACCCGTATTTTGTGGAAATGACAACCTCGTCTCGCATCCCCTTAAAGGCCTCGCCTATCAGCTTCTCACTTTTGCCTTTGCCGTACATGTCTCCCGTTTCAAAAAAGTTGATTCCAAGGTCATATGCCCTTTTTAGCATTCTTTTTGCCTCGTCGTCTTCGATTTTCTTGCCCCACCAGTCAAGGGCAATGGTCCATGCGCCAAATCCTATTTCGGATACGCTGATGCCGCTTTTTCCTAGGGTTCGGTACTTCAATTTATGATCTCCATGAATTTTTCGAGCCTTGATTGCAATTCTGCTTCTGCCATTACTGGCTTTCCCGAATCAAGTTTTGCATTTATGTCTATCCAAGATTTGCATCCCTGATATTCTTCTTTGATTGGGATTTCAAAGCTTGGCACCTTGTATGTTTTAAGAAAGACCGCTTTTGTCGCCTTGTCTGGCATCCAGTTTATTCTGGCCTTGATGTACGAGTCACTCCAAATATGAAACTCTGATAGCTGGTTGATCTTTTTCTCAGATGTCAGGTCGGCCTCTGCAACTACTTCGGCATACGATGTGATTTTGTTTTGCCCATTTTGCGGCTTGTTTTGTTTTACAAAATCCAGATGTCCGTGGAATTGCGGTTTTAGACTATCAAGGGATTGATGCTCAAATGTCGGAAACAGCAAAAACTTTTTTGATTCTACCACAAAGCCCGACGCGGTCTCTAAGATTCCTCCCTTTCGCAACAAAACAGTCTGCTCGCCTGCCTCCAGAGCTTGAACTACGGTTGCCCATTCTTTGAGCGCATTCATCTAGCCTAAGCTTGATACCAACGGAATAATATCCTTCTTGACACACACAATCATCGGCGTGTCCTGCTGAATGTATCTAGAGACCTGCGTCTCGCGAAGCTCCATTATTAAGTCCTGGAACGCGTGCAAGTCGTCTGTTTCAAACGCCAGCATAAAGTCCTCGTCGTGTATGCCAAAAGAATACGTCGTGTTCAGGGTTATCTGGGGGTATTTGTGGCCAATCGTGATGTGCTCGTCCATCATCGCCTTTCTTTTTTCAAGTGGCAAAAGGTACCATTCGCGCGTCTTGATGAAAGGATAAACAATTACGTGCTTTTTTGCCTCTTCTCCTTCCACAAATGACGGAACCTTGCCGGTCTTTGCGTAAATCGAGGGCCTAGTGGACGAGAGATAAACATGTGAAGGAATGATGTATTTTCCAAATACCGTCGAATAGATTTTTGATATGACGCTCTGTATCTCATCTACAGTATCTGCCGCAAACCAAAAAAGAAACTCTGCGTCATCCCTTAGGCCTAGTGTGGAGTATGTCCTGCACCTTATCTTGGAGTTTCGGATCACGTGTTCTACTTCCTTTGCGGATTCTTCTTTTGCCAGGTCTGCCATCCACCGCCATTTCGGGTCTATTTTGAAAAACGAGAAACTGAAAAATGTTCTGCTTGCTTCGGACATGGCTTTCTTTTCTCTAAACCATATTTAACGATAAGCACATTTCTTGGAATGTGGATGAATGTTTATCTCAAATGCGGCCAGATATTCCACCATGAGAGAGAGGCTCCTCTGGCTCTGTACCTGCACATCCATTGAAATAATGACTGCCGCAGGCGTGACTGCATATCTGCTGTATTTGGGGCAGGCTACGCTGGCGTTGATCTCAGCACTAGTATTTGCCAAGGTTATCGTGTTTCATTTTGCAATCGAGATGCATGAGAGGATAAAAAGAGGCAGATTCCTAGTAAAGATAGCACATTGAGCTATTCAGGGAACCCGATCGACGTCATAAAGAATCTTTTTGGCGACAAAAAATGGGACGATGTCATATCGTTTTGCAAAAAAATGCTGCGAGAGGATCCAAAGGATCTTGTGGCGCTGCAAAACATGGCTACCGCGTTTTTACACATGGGAAAATTCCAGGACGCACTGGCCCAATGCCAAACTGTGCTTGACATGAACGAATTTGACGAATATGCGCTAAAGAACAAGATCTTTGCTCTTGAAAAGCTCCGCAAATACGACGACGTCATGATATGTGCAGACCGACTTTTGTCAAAAAATAAAGACGATGCGTGGGCGCATGACAGCAAAGGCCTTGCGCTAAACGAGCTTGGCAAACACAAAGAGGCGCTAGAATGCTATGATTTATCCCTTGCAATAAACCAAGACAACGTCACTGCGCTAATGAACAAGGCAGTCACACTTTCGTTTTTGCAAAAATTCGAAGATGCCGTATTACTATATGACAAGGCCCAGGAGCTAGAGGGCCCAATCAGGGAGGCAGCGGCCGCAAAATCCGAGGCCTACCAAAAGCTAGGCAAAGAAGATGAGGCGTTTCTGGCAGCGCAAGGCCTTCTAGTGAGTGATATCAAAAAATACATCGCGGAGGCAAAGGCAAAAAAGATGCGCGTCTTTGACCTTTACTGTCTAAATGAATACCAAGATCTAGAGGAAAAAGAGGAAAAACACGCACAAAAACAAAACGCAAAACTCGACAAAGATTGAGCTTACCACAAATCTAGGCTTTGACTAACCAGTCGTAGCCTTTTTCCTCAAGCTCTTGTGCAAGCTTCGAGTCCCCAGATTTTATGACTCTGCCCTCCGAAAAGACATGGACATGATCAAGTTTTTTGAGGAAATTCAAGATTCTCGCATAATGGGTGATTACGATTATCGTTGCATCCGGAGTTGATACGTCACTTATTGCCTTTGCAACTGACTGGACTGCGTCGATGTCAAGGCCCGAGTCTGGCTCGTCTAAAATGGAGACCTTTGGCTTGAGCACCGCCATCTGGAGCACCTCGGATCTCTTTTTTTCTCCGCCGGAGAATCCCTCGTTTAGATACCTTGAGAGAAAGTCGTCCTTCAAGCCGACTGTCTGCAGGTTTTTCTTCAGATAAGCTTGAAACTCTCTTACTGTGATGAATACCTCTCTGTTGCTTGTTGCAAGGGACTTGCTTAGCGCATTGTATGACGTCCTAAGAAAATGCGAGTATCCAACTCCAGAAACCTCGGTAGGATACTGGAACCCCAAAAACAAACCCTTCCTTGCTCTCTCGTCAGTCGAGGCCGCCGTAATATCTTCGCCGTCAAAAATTATTTTTCCTTGAGTTACCACATATTTTGGGTGGCCCAAAAGCGTGTATGCTAGCGTGCTTTTTCCAGAGCCGTTTGGTCCCATTATTGCGTGCACCTCGCCTGGGCCTGTCTTTAGGTTGACGCCTTTGAGAATTTGTTTTCCTTCCCTTTGTACGTGAAGATCCACTATTTCCAAGACTGCCATATGTCCAAAATCTCGCGCCAGTCTATATAATTTCGACTAATTTTAGCTAGTCCTAAGATCCAGTGGCGTCTCAATAAATATAACACGGTACAACAAAGCCGCAAACGTGAAAAAGAACGTCAAAGGACTGATTGTCGCAGGATTTTTTGCCGTAATTTTGTTAACCTCGACTGTCACTCTTGCATTTAACAGCTTCCCGCCGCCGATAACAGATGAAACACAAACCGTTACTGGCACGCCAGCAGACAATTTTCCTGACCTGCAAAGGCCGAGGTTTTGCGAAACTGGCATTGCAAAATCAAGCCCATATGTGACTGAATTCAAGATACCTACCGCATGCACGCAGCCGCTTGCAATAACTACCGACCCACAGGGAAACGTCTGGTTTGTGCAGACCAATACTGGCAACATTGCCAAGTTTGATCCGCTGACTGAGCAGTTTACCGAATATGAGAATCCAGCCTGGCCTGAAATGGGGCGTTCGATGATGTGGGGAATTGATTATTCTTATGACGGAAACCTCTGGTATACCGATGATGCGCTTGACTCGATTTGGAAATTCTCAACAAATGATATAACGTATGAGCAAATCGACTATCCTGCTAGCGGCGACTCGTTACCGCAACAAGTCAAGATAAAAGGTGGGCAGCTAATTCTCAACGACTTTTACGGGGGAAAGATAAGCCTCTTTGATACAAGACAGGCCGAGCAAAAATCATACAGAAACATTTCTACACCGATTCCGGGCTCGTTTGTCGCAGGCTTTGACGTGGATTCCAAGGGATACCTCTGGTACACAAACTGGGTCCTGCAGCAGGGCGGGGCTCTTGTGAAATTTGACTATGCTGGATTCTCTGAACACATCAAAACAAACTCCGAGGACAATTCTACTGCGCTGGGATTCTCAAAAGCGTTCAACCTGCCGGTGTCTTTGGGCACACCAATAGGCCTCTCAGTTGACCAAAACGACAACGTCTGGATTGCGGACACGTCAAGCAGCTCGTTTTTCAAGTTCAGCCCGACTGATGAAAAATTCACGAAATATGTCACCTCTGATGTAAGAAAAACGGCATATGGGAATGTTACCGGGGTCATCAAGACGCCCGTAAGCGGTCCGTACTGGACACAAATTGATGACGGAAGGCTGGTTTTCAACGAGCAGATTGCAAACGAAATCGCGGTATTCGATTTGGAGAGCGAGCGGCTCGTAGAATACGAGATACCGTCCAAGAATCCAAATTGGGCAGACTGCGGCATGCATCCTGACTGCGGAATCACGCAGGCATTCGGGTTCAAGTCAGCAGGAGACAAAATCTGGTTCACAGAATGGGTAGAGAACAACATCGGCGTAGTGGATCTTTCCAAAGAACTTCCGTTTGAGCTTGGCGTATCACAAAAAGAAATTACGGTGAGCCGGGGCCAGACTGCACAAATCGATTTGCAGCTTACTCAGAAATCAAATAAAAACATACATCTCACAGCAAAGACGACGACAGAATTTAACGACCTTACAGTGGAAATCCAGAACACCGATCCGTACCTGGAAGGACAGCAAACTAGGCCGGTATCTATATCTGTGAACGAGTCAGCGTTGCCTGGCACATACAAGGTTCTCATTTCAGCGAGAACGGATTACGTCACGATTTCTCAATTTGTTACTGTGAACGTTATACAGTGATTCCAAAAATAGACTCTGACATTGGAATTTTATCGTACACCACAAAATATTCCGGATGCGGCGGAAAAATCAGGCAAAGGCGTGAAGACTTTGCAGTGTCTGAGGTGCTTGCGGAAAAAACCATCTCCTCACTTTCTAATGATGAGGGATTTGCAGTATACAAGCTGAAAAAATCCGGAATAGACACTGCCCATGCACTGGACGCAGTATTCAAAAAAACTGGCGTTCGCCTAAAGGCGCTGGGGCTAAAGGACGCATCGGCAGTAACCGAGCAGTTTGTCTGTTCCATGGCAAAAAACAAGGCACTTGCAGACTTTACAGACGGCAAGGTATCAATACAAAAAATCGGGTTTGCAAAAAAGCCGCTTTCTGCAAAGGACATGACTGGGAACAAGTTCGTAATCAAAATTGTCGGGGCGGAAAAAGAGCCGTCCGAGTTTGCAGAGTCCGGCAGAATTCTAAACTTTTACGGATACCAGCGGTTTGGCTCAAAAAGACCAGTGACGCATCTTGTGGGTAAGGCACTGATTCAAAAAAGATTCGACGAGGCAGTAAGGCTTATGCTGTCGTATACGTCAGAATATGATTCGCAGGAAAACACAAAGCTAAGAAAAGAAATGGCAGATGCATCAAAATTTGCCGAACTTCTCAAGATTACTCCAAAGCAGATGGACCTTGAGCGAATCCTGATGGCAGAAATGATGGAACACCGGGATCCAAAAAAGGCAATCTCTGCACTGCCGCTCTCAATAAGGCGGCTTTTTGTAGACGCATACCAGTCATATCTCTTCAACCTCACCCTTAGCAGGGCAATTGAATACGGCGAAGACCTGTTTCATGCAAAACAGGGAGATGTCTGCTATGGCAAAAACGCGGAGCTTGGAAAATATGAAATGGACGAAACTCAGCAGCTTGCAATTCCGCTTGTCGGATATTCATACTTTAAAAAAACACGGTTTGATTTTCACATCTCAAAAATACTGCAGGACGAAGAACTCTCACCGTCTGACTTTTACATAAAGGAAATGCAAGAGGCAAGCTCCGAAGGAGGTTTCAGAACCGCGCGTGTCGTTTGTACGAATTTTACCGCAAATACAGACACTGTAAGCTTTGAGCTGCAGCGGGGATCGTTTGCTACGATGGCCCTGCGCGAAATAATGAAGCCAGGCGATCCACTCGAGGCTGGCTTTTAAAGAATTCACTTGGGCGTTAATCGGATTTGATAATAATTTAATAACTAAAGGTCTGGGCAAGAGCTACATGAACACGCGAGGCGGAGCACAGGTTTCCATAATCATCCCGACGTATAACGAATCGCAAAACATACTGGATGTCCTAAAATCTATAAAAGAACACCTACCAAAAAACACCACCGCGCAGGCAATAGTAGTCGACGATAACTCGCCTGACGGAACCGCAAAACTGGTTGAGGATTATCTCAAAAATGTAAAAGAATTTGCAAACTATACCATTGATCTCATTCAAAGAAAGACAAAGGAGGGCTTGAGCTCAGCAATACTCAAGGGAATCCAGTACGCGACTGGAAACACAATAGTGGTGATGGATTCTGACCTGTCACACCCGGCAAGCCTCTTGCCAAAGATGCTTGATGCGCTAAAGCAGCCAAAATGCGACATTGTAATCGCATCAAGATACATCAAGGGGGGTTCGATTTCCGGCTGGACACTAAAGCGCAAGCTCTTGAGCAAAGTAGCCACACAAATAGCAAAGCGCGGCCTCGGAGTAAAGGCAAAGGACCCGATGTCTGGATTTTTCGCATTCAAAAAACAAGTCATCGCAGGACTCCAGTTTGACGCAATAGGATACAAGATGCTTTTGGAAATTCTGGTAAAGACAAAGAACAAAAACATACTTGAAATTCCGTACACGTTTACAAACAGAAAGCTTGGTGCAAGCAAGCTTGACTCTAGAACTGCCTTTGATTATCTAAAGGCCACATGGAAGCTATACCGATACGGCAAGGCAGCGGCAAGGGAAGAAAAGCGGCCATCAGTAAGCTTTCTCTCAAAGGCAGGAAGGTTTTACACTGTCGGCGCCGTCGGTCTTGCGATAAACTATCTGATTTCGTCGATGTTCTTGGATATATCGCATCTCTGGTATCTGCACGCAACAATAATTGGAATCGCAGTATCGATGAGCAGCAACTTTGTACTAAACAAAGTCTGGACGTTTGAGGACAGGAACTTTGCGCCAAGGCACACAACACTCCAATATGCCAAGTTCATCGGCTTTAGCTCGCTTGGCGCACTTGCACAGCTTGGGATGGTCTATTTCCTCGTGGATACATACAAGGTCGAGTATCCGATTGCGCTTGTCCTAGCTGTATTCTGTGCGGCGCTTAGCAACTTTATCCTGAACAAAAAGTGGACGTTTAAGGAAAAAATCTGGGGCTAAAAAAAATTAAAGGATTCGTGTCGCAGTTCCCCTTGCGGTACTGAGCACGACTCTCTTCCGGAAAATGGTCTTTCCGGTTTTCGGATACTCTGATATCTTGATGCTTTTTGTTCCGCGCCCAGTGCAGAGCACGGTATCTGGCGGAATGGCTGCCATTTTCTTTTTCTGCGCCTCATAGTATCCGTCACCTGCCCACTTTACCGGAATTGGTTCGATATCGTGAAGCATGGTTCCTTTTTCTGTTACGATCATCATGTCGCTATGGTATGATTGAACTCTGTCAGTGATAATCCCTGTTTAGCTGATCAAGTAAATTTTTAGCTATTTTGTAAACAGGAGCGTTAAACCGAGGCTCATAAAGCTAAAATATTCACCAAATCAACGGCTAGCGATGATGAATCCCATCTACATCATAGCAATAGTATTCCTAGTGCTGGGAGCAGCGCTTGGCGGGTTCGTAGTATATCACAAGCAAGTTGTAATGGTTCCCCTTGAAATGCAGGAAAAGTCAGAGATCGAGGCAATGAATTGCGAGCAGGTCGAACAAAAACACGAGCTTGCCCAGTACTGGTCATTTGATAATTGGAAGGTTGCAAACGAAAAAGTCCTTGCCTGCAAAAAACAAAAAGAGTCATAATATAACATATCATGTCTGAAAGCTTTTTTTCGGTAAGCCAAGTATTATGGATGTGATGTGATGCAGACGGCGTACATTTTGGTCAGCTGTAACGTAGGAGCAGAGCAAGAGGTGCTTGCGGAGCTAAAAAAAATAGACGGGATTAAGACCGCGATGGTAACGTACGGGGAATACGACATTGTGGCAAAAGCAGAGGCAGAATCCGAAGACCAAATGGGCAAGCTCATCTCGTCAAAGATTCGTCAGCTACAAAAGATACGAAGCACAGTAACGCTTTACGTGACCTGACGCCTAAAAATAAAGACCACGAACCCGCTTATGATTATCCCGAAAATCACGATTCCCATTCCGTAATAGATCCAGTCATTGTTCAAATACATGAACGAGGATTCAGGGCCTAGCTGCCCCCTTCCTTGGGACAGGAAGATTGCACCAAAAACAATCAGTATTATCCCTATGATTATGATTATTCTGGATACTCTCATTTGGTGTTGTCTAAAATCGGCGAATTATTATCTTACCGCTCGTTATGTAAGTGTCAGGCGATGAGGAAGAGTTAGAGAACTGATCGATATGATTGGATTCAGTGAATCCGAGCCTGAACACCATGTACGCGACTTGGAAAAACTGTTTTTAATGTCAGGGCAACCAACTAGTCATGCACAAGGGAATAAAAATCGGAATTATCGCTGCGGCAATTGTAATAGGAATTGGCCTTGCAAGCCCATTGTTCTATGAAAGGCCAATAGATGAACCGCTGCCAGGTGCGCTAAACGAAATCGAGCAAGGCCTTACATATGAAAAATTTGCGCAAATGCCAGACGAGCAAAGAAATGCACTTGTGCAAAAGATGCCAGATGATACTAGAGACATGATAATGCAAAAGGCATCAACCATGGTAAGGCCTGTCTCGGAAGCCATGGACGAAACGGCAAGTTCCGAATCCACAGTTTCAATCCTGCGTACAGGCCAGTTTGAGGGACTGGTAGGACACCATGCGTCAGGAACAGCAAAAATCCTTGATGTCGGCGGAAAAAAATACCTGCGATTTGAAAACTTTGAGGTGACAAACGGCCCAGACCTTAGGGTTTACCTTACAAATAACGGCGATGTCAGCGGCGGCCTTCATTTGGAAAAGCTAAAGGGAAGCAGGGGTGATCAAAACTATTCCCTTGAAAACATTGATGCTGACAAATACGATACTATCGTGGTGTATTGCCAGCCCTTTGGGGTTCACTTTGGGCAAGCAAAATTAGATGCTGTCTGAACTGCCAATGTGAGATAGGGAGCACTGATAAAGTCCAGCCAGCTTGCTATTTCTTGCCTTGAATTTTATTTAGGGACTAGTGTGTGATATACGAACAAGCTAGCCAAAGACCATACATTGCTCGCACTCGCAGCTTGGAATCTGCTTTGACTTTGCAAGACATTTTGCGTGCTGGCCCGCCTGACACTGCACGCAGACCTGCTCCAAATTCTTGACGCTAGAGTATTTCTTTGACTGGTCAAAGCCAAAGCCGCCATCCTGTGGTCCTACCATGGCATAACTAGACAACTTCTTGTATTTTTAGCTGGTGATCAGACCTGCAATAACTCATGCTTCTTTGTCCTTGTCGTTCTTCTTTTTGTCCCAAAGATGCATGGTTCCCCTTATCATGAACGCGCCCACGATTATGGTGACGATGCCTACTATCACAAACGAGAGAACCTTTGCAACTGAGCTGAGCAGTGACATTATTTTACCTCAAGGCAAACTATGTTGCCATATCCTGTAATTCTGTATGCTTCATCGAGTGACGTTTTTCCCTCCCCGGTATAAACATCAATGTGTTTTCCAATTATTGCAGTACCTGTGTCAGAACCAGTAAAGATGATTTCATCCCAGGGGCCTGGTAGGCTCGGTATTGTGAGCCTAGAGCTTGCCGGAATCACAGATGGATCAACTGCGACCGCACTTGGTTCAAGTGCATTTCCTGCTGCATCTAGCGGCTTTTCACTCAGATGGAATGATTCGCCATACCATCCAAGATACTGGCCTGAAATGGTCTTTCCCCACCCCTCAATTTTGATTTCTTTGATGAAATCCTCTCTGAATTTGTAAGATATGTCGTTGACACTGGCAGTGATGAATTTGCCAGAATAATCAGACTCTAATGGAGTAAAGTATCCAGTGATGTACCATTCTGCACTGCAGTCAGAAAAATCAGAATTCCCAAGCCCAACTTGTTTTCCGATGGCACTAGTGACCAAAAAGTCTGCAATCGGTGCATCTTCTTTGTCTAATAGAAGCATCACCCCGGCTTTCTGAAGATATGATATGGCGTTTGCAAACTCGACATCAGTTATCTGTTCGTTCTTCCAGTACTGGTGTACCATTCCAAACCATTCTGGTATGGACGCAGCAAATGGCGGCTCGTCTCCAGACGCCGGCAAAAAACAAACCAAAGCCATGACTGAAACAAAAACCAGTTTTAACAACAACGCTTTTTCACATAGATACAATAAAAACAAATTGTGCAGTACGCACACTAAAGGAATCTAACCGCTCTTTTTTAGCAACTCGTCTAGCTTGTTTTTTGTTTCCTGGTGATCTGCGCGCTCTCGCTGCAGCGCAATCTTCAACACCTCCATCTCTTTTTGCGCGACAACAAGTTTGCTGTTAAGCGAGGACACAACAGAGCTTGCGGCGGCAACAACGTTTTTTGGGGCTGCCCTGTCCGGCGCGTTTGCCATCTGGACTTCTATTACCTTGAGCTCCCTTTTGGCGGCCTCGACTTCCTTCTTCTTTGCCTCGTGTTCTTTTCGCATCTCCTCTAATTCCATTGCTGCCTTTTCCTGGGATTTTCTTAGCTGCTCGTAGGAATCATGTGCCGACTTGAGTCCGTCTGACTCTTGCTTGTATTTGAGGTACTGGGATTTTACCTCCTCTAGGCCTGACTTTGCATTCTGAAGCTCATCAAGTGCAGCCTTTTTTTCGTCAATCTTCCTCTGGATTTCCCCGAGTTCAGATTGTGAGGTATCTATCTTGCCTAGTATCTTTTCGTACTCTGCCTTGTTTTCGTTTATCTCTTTTTTTGAGGACATTAGCGTACCTATTAGCTGGTCGTATTCCTCCTTAACCTTGGCAAGCTTTTCGGCAATGGAGTTGAGGTGATCAGTCTTTGATTGCAGCTCGCTTTGTAGATGTTCCAGCTCGTTTGCGGTTCTTTCCATCTGTATCTCTTCTTGGGTCTTGATCTGAACCGGTGGCAGGGTAGACTCTGGCGGCATTTCACCCTCGTCTTTTTTTGCGCGCTTGAAAAGTCCCATGATTATGTCCTTGGTTTGGTAGTTATTTTTCTATTCATTTTTTCACGAATCGAAGGAAAAACCCCAGGCCTCCAACTGCAAATCCGACAGCTATCAATACAAGTCCTGTCTCTGGCTTGTCTGAAAACCATGCAGGTGCTATGATAAATAAAAGCGCGCCGAGAATTATCAGAAAATACGCGCCGCTTTTCCTTGACTTGTTGTGCTCGCTGTGCGCCATGTCAGATGTGCCGTGATATTGTCTGCGCGACCTTTTTTCTTCCAATGTCTAGGATGAATGGCCCTATCTTTGGCCCGCGGTTTGCAGACAGAATTATCTGGTAGAGCACCATGAAAAAGTCCTTTGGCGCGACGTTGTTCTCCTTTGAAATGTTGTAGATCATGTTCTGCAGGTCTTCTGGCTCTTTCTCAGATTCCAGAATTTTTACAAGCTGCGAGAGTGATTTTCTTGTAGTGTCGTTTATCTCGATTTTCATCGGCTCGTCCTCCTCAAAGTCATCTGCATAATTCCCTGCAAGCTCGATTAGCTGCGCAACGTGCTGATCTGAAGCCTTGATTGTGCCATACTCGATAAGCTTCTTTGATACCAGGCTTGCTCTGTCCTCCCTGAAAATGCGGCAAAGCTCGACTAGGAGCCTGTAGCTTACATGTGTTGACGGGGTCTTTGGCGGGCTTAGGAGATTCGTGTACTCGTAAAGTCCCTTTACTCTCGTGGTCTTGGCATCGTTGTCAAGCTTTATCTTTCCAAAGTAAATGTCTTCGACCTCGTTGTATTCGTCCATCAGGACAGGAATGTCCTCAAATCCTAGCTCCCTTGCCCCGGTGATTCTCTTATACAGCAAAAGTAGCATCGACTTTGGCGTGCCGTATTGGAACCATTTCTGTGAGGTCACCACGTTTCCTGCGGATTTTGAGATCTTTTTTCCTCCCTTGTCCAAAAACATCTCGTATTTTACGTGGTGGGGGTGGGGGTGGCCAAGTATGTTGTCTGAAACCCAGTCATTAACCTTGACAGAGTCCATGATGTCTTTTCCATATGCCTCAAACCTGATGTCAAATGCGTGCCACCTTGCGGCAAACTCTACCTTCCACGCAAGCTTGCCCAAGTCCTTTGCAATGTCGGCCTCGCCCTCATGGCCGCACCCTTTGAGCATTTTCGAGCCGATTTCGGCCTCAACGCATCTGTATTTTACCTTCATTTTTTGCGAATCGTATTCGTAGACTTGGCCAGTATACAGTCTGCTACACTTTGCGCAGACAGGATAGTACGGCAAGAACTTTTGGTATTTTTCCTGACCGACCATTTCTGCAATCTGGTTTCCAATTTTTTCGGCGTTTGTCAGAATGGTGTGAATCTGGTTTTTGAGTACTCCGTTTTTGTAAGTGTCAATTGCCCGAACAAAGTTGTACTTTATTCCGAGTTTGTCAAGGCCGTCAAGTAAAATGCTGCTCATGTGCATGCCGTACGAGTCGTGGCATCCAAACGGGTCTGGGATTAGCGAGACCGGCTTTGCGATGTGCTCAGAAAGCGATTCTGGCAGTCCTTCCGGTATTTTTCGCAGCCCATCAAGGTCATCAGAATACGCGACAAGCTCGGACTTGAAGCCAAGGTTCTCTAGCGCAAGCTTAACCCCGTATGCCCTTGCAGCGTCTCCAAGGCTCCCAATGTGAGGGATTCCAGACGCGCCAAGGCCAGACTCTACTTTCAGTAATGAAGTGTCTCGTCCAAGCTGTTTTTCTCGCTCTATCATTTCTGATGCGAGCTTGTCAATCCACGTGCCCTTTCCTATTACAATTTTTTCTTCTTCTGACATTTTACTACCCCAGTGTTTTTGCCATATATGGGCCATCCGGCAGGTATCCGAGCTTGCGGTAGTATTCACGCGTTCCGACTGCGGAAATTACTAGAATCTTTTTTGCGTCAAACTCTTCTGATGAGATCTTTTCTGCCTCGCCCATGAGGTTTTTTCCAAGGCCGGAGTGCTGTATCTGGCCGTCTTCTCTTTCTCCTATTTTTAGCGACTTGCCATACACGTGCAGCTCGCGCACAATGCAGGTCTTGTCTGTCATCTCACTTCTGTGTGCCTTGCTGCTGGGCTTTCGAAGCCTCAAAAACCCGTAGATCCTGTCAAAAGAATCGTCGTACGACAAAAAGACCTCGTTGCCACCAGATGACTCGTAGTCCTCTCGGTGCAATAATATCTCCTTTTGCGGCTCGGCAGAACCTATCTCGCGACACCTTATGCATTTGCAGGAAAGGTTTTGTTTTTTCAGGCTCTCGTGCACTATCTGCCTGAGGTTTCCTGATTTTGGTCCTGCTATTATCTCGCCTGGCGATATCTCCCGCTGGACCCTCATTATCCTTACCCATCTTGGGATGATTTTTTTTGATTCTACTAGAACGCGTATCATGTCTGAATCAGAATATGGGGAGTACTGGCCCTGCAGATACTGCTCGTACAAGGGCGTGTGCTGCAAAACTAGCGACGGGTAAATCTTGAGCATGTCGGGCTTTAGATCAGGATCCTCAAAGAGCTGCTTGAAATCAGCAATGTCTCCTTCGGGGCTCATCGAAGGCAAGCCAGGCATCATGTGCGCAACTATTTTGTAGCCTGCGTCCTTTGATATCTGAAATGACTCTATCACATCAGAATATGTGTGGCCGCGGTTGACAATTTTGTAGACCCGTTCCTGAAGGCTCTGCACGCCAATTTCTATTCTGGTCACGCCATAGTCTAGCATTCTATCGACATGTTCTTTTTTACAATAGTCTGGCTTGGTTTCGATTGTAAATCCGACGTTTCGTATCTTCGTTCTTTCATTGTTTGACTTTGCCTCTTCAAGTGATGCCGAGTCGAATCCGTTTAGCGCATCATAACATGACTTGATAAAGTTCTCCTGGTAGTCTCTTGGCATGAAAAGAAACGTTCCTCCAACTATTACAAGCTCCATCTTTGTGGGGTCGTGGCCGTAGGCAACGAGTTTGTCGATTTTTGAGAGGATTTGTTTTTTTGGGTCGTACTCTACCTCAATTGCACTAACGGTAGCCGGCTCGTTGCCTGTGTAGCTGTTAGGCGAATTGAACTCTATTCCGCCTGGGCAGTAAGTACATCTGCCATGCGGGCACGCATATGGCTTTGGCATGAGGGCAATCACTGCAACGCCAGAAGCAGTCTTGACGGGTTTTTTCAAGAGCATTCTCTGCAATCTGGAATAATTATCACCGCTTACAGTTGAGAGGATCTCATGGTTTCTTGGTATTCTCTCAAGGGCATATTTTGTGCAAATTTTTTTTATTTGCGATTTTATCTGGTTTTTTGTAGGGGAATCTATCGTGAGAAGATCACGTGAAATCTCGCAGCACGCCTTGGAAAAAATGCTGGTTTGCATTGACTAGCAGTACTGGGATGGCCTTAAATTCGTAAGTCTCTATTAGCGTCGCCTTGATTTTTTCTTGGATTTTTTGACCTTTCTTTTAGCCTTGGATTTTGTTCTTTTGGGCTTGGTTTGTTTCCTTGGTTTCTTTTTTTGCTTTTTACTAACCTTTTTCTTTGCAGGAATGGCCGTCTGTTTTTGAGTTTCTGATCTAACCTTCATGTTTTTTAGCTGGACAAGCTCGATTCTGGTCTTTGCGCTAAGCTGGGCAAGCTCGGAATCTGGCGCAGCAAAGTCTTTTCCGTGCTCTGTAAAGCACTGGGCATGAAAGACCTTTCCCTTCTGGTAATCCATGTCTGTTTTTGAAACACCCTGCTTGCAGAAAGCACACAGGTCTACAAAGAGTTCAGTCAACTATGCAGAAATTTCTTTGGTCTAATTTTAAGATTTTTTAAAAGACAAAGCCGGCCTGATCTATGGCTGTGGGTTTTGTTGGATCTCCTTTCTGTATTCAAGCTTCAGCCAAACCGGAGTGATGATTGTGGTCACTGCGACCATTATCACTATGGTGGAATAAACATTGGATGTCAGGACTCCGCTTGATAGGCCTACACCTGCAACGATGAGTCCAACCTCCCCACGTGAAATCATGCCGATGCCGACTCGTTTTGCTTGGTGCTTGTTTTTGAGGAAGAATAATGCCGGAAGGCCGCATCCAAATAGTTTTGTCACGACCGCAACGACGATTATCACTGATCCTATCAAAAGAATCTCCGAGTTTATCCCGCGAAAATCAACCTGTGCCCCGACTATTGCAAAAAACAGCGGTGCAAAGATCAAGCCAAGCTTGCTGGTATACTGCTCAACTCTCTCAAAGACCTTGGTTGAGGCAAGCGCCATTCCTACCACAAACGCCCCAAGTATGGGTGATAGTCCTATTGCTGCCGCAAGGCCTGCGGCACCAAAAAATGCTGCAGTAGCAACTCCTTCGACTGCGCCGCTTGCTTTCCACAGCCTCGAGCCTACTATTTTTGGAACGACAAAGATTGCGGCAATTGCCATGGCTGCAAAAAAGCCAAGCACCTGGAGTATCGTAAATGTCACATCTGTCACATCCACACTTGCAGCACTGCCTCCAAGGGACGTCACCACTGACAACACCGCGATTGCCAAAACATCGTCGACTATGGCAGCGCCAATTATCAGTCTGGCCTCGGGAGTCTTTAGCTTGCCATACTCGCTTAGGACCTGCACCGTGATTGCAACACTTGTCGCAGTGAGTGCTGTGGCGACAAGCATGGCTTGGAATGCCTCAAACCCAAAAAACTGAAAGATGAAAAATCCGACAAAAAACGGGGCAACCACGCCAAGTGTACCTACAGTGAGTGAGGCCTTGCCGCCTGCAATGAACTCCCTTGGGGTCATGTGTAGGCCTGCCATGAACAAAATCACAATTGCACCTATCTCCCCAAGCATTCTGACTTCGCCGTTGAGCTGAATCATTGGTAGGCCGTTTATGACAAGCAGTGATCCTATTGCAAACGGTCCGACAATCATGCCAGCAATCAACTCTCCAAGAACAGCTGGAAGCTTTAGTCTGACAAACAATTCGGCCATGAGCTTTGCCGCAAAAAGCAGCACACAAACGCTAATTATTACCGAGACAAAATGCGAGTCCAAGCCACACGTCCTACATTCTTCTCAATAATGGATTAGTTGGTTAAAAATCATGAAAGATCTTGTCTAATCAGGCCAGTTTTTTTGAATTAACAAAGACGCCTTTTCTGTCTGAAATATGCCCAACTAGCTGGCTTCCAAGTCCATGCTTTCTGCAAATTGAGATTATCTGGCTAAAATCATTCTTTGGCGCAACTATGCAGAATCCTATTCCCATGTTGAATGTCTTGTACATTTCATCTTCGCTTACGCCCATGTCCTGGATTAGCTGCATTATCTTTGGCGGCTCTGGTATGTCGTCTAGCACAAATCCAGTGCTTTTCAGCCTCAAAAGCTTGGTAAACGCGCCGCCTGTGATGTTTGCAAGGCCGTGCACTCGACATTTTCTGATGATTTCAAGAACTGGCTTTACGTAAATCTCGGTAGGTGTCAAAAGGGCATCCCCTATTTTCCCAATTCCCTTTACTGTGTCGTTTATGGAATATTTTTTGAGCAGCGCCCTTCGCGCAAGCGAATATCCGTTGGAGTGTATGCCGCTGCTATAGATCCCGATTATTCTGTCCCCTGTACTGATCTTGTCTCCAAGTATTAGCTTGTTTTTTTGCACAAGTCCTGCAACCATCCCTGCAAGGTCAAACGCGAATTTTTTTCCCTCAAACAAGTCAGGCATTATGGCAGTCTCGCCCCCGACAATTGGGACGCCGGATTTTTTTGCGCCAGCTGCGAGGCCCCTTGCTATTTGTGAAAATATTTTTTGGTTGTTCTGGTTTGCCGCAATATAGTCGACAAACGAAACGGGAGTTGCGCCAATGCAAATAATGTCATTGACGTTCATAGCTACGCAGTCTATTCCTATGGTGTCGTATTTTTTCATCATGTTTGCAATGACTACCTTTGTTCCGACACCATCCGTGTGAGTAGCCAAAAGTTTCTTGCTGTCGATTTCAACCAGCCCTGCATAGTGGCCAAACCCTGTCTTTACCTTTTGGAACTTGTGGGTGGATGCGATGATTCTGCCAATTGCGGACTGGCTTTTCTTTATGTTTTTTATGTCGACGCCAGACTGTTTGTATGTCAGTGCCATCCTGATCACGAGTTTGTTTGACGGATTAAAAGACGTTTACATGTACATGCCAGAGTCAACCTGTCGGTGCTCCTTGTATTTCTCTGACAGTTCCTTGAACTCAATTCCGATTTTTTCCTTTTGTTTTCTTAGATCCTTTGTGTCTATTGCAAGGCCGTACACCCGGCTTATTGCCTCGATTAGTGTGGCTGCCGCAAGCGGGTCAGGGTTTGTGTGGCTTGCCTTGACGAGAAGCGTTATTGCGCGAACCTTGCGTATTATACACTCGTTTAGGATGCTCCCGGGGATTCCCGTGATGAACCCTTGAGATATCATGCTGATTCCCTTGTCTGACATTATTCTGCACAGGTCTTCTTCCGCTGCGCAAAATGTCTTGTTGTCGTGCTCATCACTTGCAACGCCATCCAAAATCACCAACTCCTTTGTCCCCTTGCTCTGCGCCCAGTCAAGGATGGATGACGCAATGTTGTAGAGGCCCTCCATTCTAAGTGTGACCTCGCATATTATTGCGCATATGGTCCCGGTCTTGTTGGAGTAGAACCGGAACGGGTGCCGAAGCCTTCCTTGGATGAAAACAGTTGATGGCGGCAGGTACTTTGATCGGAGATAGCCAACTTCTTGCATTTTCAGCTTTTCAATCATGTATCCAACTGATAATGGTCCTGCAAGGCCTGGGCCTACAAAACCTGCAAAAATTATGGGGCTCTTGTAGTTGATCCTTTTTGCCTCGTGGACGTGTTCTTCTAGAATTTTTTTCACTGCTTTTTGTTTTTTGTCTCTCTAATTATCATTTACCATGAACATACTTAGCATCATCCTGCCCTTTTCTGTGATGGAGTAGATCATGCTTGATCCTGAGGGCTTTTTTGACACGAAATTGTAGTCAACGCAGAGGTGCAGATAATTCAGAAAAGAACGCTTCATCCTTATTTTCGAGTTTGTGTATAGATCAGAAAAGTTCATCGAGCCTGAGTTTAGCTGGTACAGGAGTTTTAGGAGCGAGAGCATGCTGAAATCGCGCGCGCGTGTCTTTACGGCGTCCAGTATTTGTGAGTCTCTTGTTATTATGAAATCATCAAGCTGATCTGCAACATCCACTGGGATGTATGTGAGTCGAGCCTTCATCATACCGTATCGTACGGTACATTACTTTATTAACCTTGACCTAAAATTAGTTAGAGTTTTGGGCAGTTTTTTTAAACAATGTAGGCGTGAATTGAGAGAAAAACTGTAAATCTATGCCACTGCCGGTATGGGCTTTTCTTCCTTCTTTGCTTCCTTTCGCATCTTTGCTATTATTACTGCAAGCTGCGCTTCATGAATCTCGTCAAGTGTCTCGCACATGATCCTAGTTACGTGTTTTTGATACTTAAGCTTAGTGCGGCTTAGATCGGATTTACCGAGATCCCGTCACATCTAATGGTCGGTGCAGTCACTGGCATTGCGGCCCACGGGAGCACGGTTCTCTGGTTGTTCCCAATCGCTGTTATGTTTTTTAAAAGGACCGGAAGGTTGTGAATTATCCGTACTGATCTTGCGGGGGACTTTATCTGCCCGTTTTCTATTAGAAATATTCCACTCCGTGCGGTGCATGAAAAATCGCCCTTTATCGGGTTGACTGCATACGTATACCATAGTCTTGATACCAATATTCCTTTTTTTGTGTCTCTGATGATGTCATCGCGGAGTGAGTCACCTGACTTTACTGTGAGGTTGTGCGGTGCGGCAACCGGAATGGGGTCTGTTGCGCGGCCAAGTGGGGAGCCAGGCCTGCATGCGTTTCCTGAGGACACGCCACCATACTTGAATGCGTTATAGGAATCAGAGTAGGTATTTCGAAATGCGCCATTCAGTACAACATTGTTTTCCCTTGTTGGAACGCCCTCATCATCAAATGACTTTGTGCCAAGGCCGTTTGGAATGTGGGGATCATCAACTAGGCTAAACTCCTTTGCCGCTATTTGTTCTCCGAGTTTTTCTGAAAAACAGCTTCGCTTTTCGGAATATGCCTTGAGGCCAAAGTTCGGCCCAAGAACAAACGTCAAAATCTCGCCCACTGCCAGCGGCTCAAAAATGACACTCGTCCTTTCCGCATCGCAGCCTGTCGGGTTTATCGTGTTTACGCACATTTGGGCAGCTTCTGAGCCTATTTTTTGGGCATCAAATCCGGCAAGCATTCTGGAGTTTGCCTGGCCGATGCCAGAAACCGGACGGCTCCCCTCTTCGGAATCCGCATTTATTATTCCGGAAATGTAGGTTGCCTTTTCGCGTCTTTGTAGATTGCTTGTGTTTTCCAGCTCAAAATCCTCGCAGACAATGTTTAGCGAACCTGAAACCCTGGAAATTTTCTGATGCAGCGACGCGCCTATCATCTCGTTTGCAATCTCTGATGCCTTTAAGGAGTCAAGATCCCAGATTTTTGAATCGTTTGTGTTTTTCACTGGAGCGGTTTTTGCACCAGATGGAAGGGACTTCCAAAAGTCTCTTTTTGTAAGAATTTGGGAAGACGACAAGACATCGTCAATTATTTTTTTTGGCTCAAGGACGGTGGATTCCAAACAGGAGATCCTTTTTTCGTGGACGATGCGGACGCCGACGGATTTTTCAAAATTCTCCTTTACTTCGGCTATCTCGGAATCTGTTATTCTAATGGTGATGGTTTTTTTTGAGCAAAAAACGGACTCGCACTCGTCAATGCCTGCTCTTTGTGCATAAGAAAGTACGTCGCTGCAAACTGACAACTAGTTTGCCCTTGGGTTCTTGTACCTGTACTTGTCGAGCTTTACCAGTTCAAAGTAGGAGCCAAACTGCGCGGCATCGACACTGTCAAGCTCGTCCTCATCAGACTCTGAATCATACACCTTGAGAATCTTGTAAGTAGTACTTCGCTGTGCCGGCGTTCTTCCAACTTCGCGTATTAGGCGTCGTATCTGCTTTGGTCTGAGAAGCTGGCCGTGCTGTGCCCCTGCCGAAGTGGAGATGCTTTCGTTTATCAGCGTGCCACCAAAGTCGTTTGCGCCCCACATCAAAAGCACCTGCGATAGCTTCTGGCCTTCCTTTACCCACGACATCTGGATGTTGTTGATTTGGTTGTTTAGCATTATTCTTGATATGGCGTGCGTAAGCAGTACGTCATCTGAGCTCGCGCCGCTCCTTATTCCCTCGTGCAGGCCGTGCTTGTACATGGGGGCTTCAGTATGGATAAAGTTCAGAGGAACAAACTCGGTAAACCCGCCAGTCTCCTTTTGGATCTCTCTGAGCTTCGCAATGTGTTTTACCCTGTCCTCTATGGTCTCGACATGGCCAAACATTATGGTAGAAGTAGAATTAATGCCCATCCTGTGCGCCGTTTTTATCACATCTACCCAGTCGTCTACAGAAATTCTCCCAGGCGATATCTTGTCGCGAATTTTCTGATCCAAAATCTCAGCAGCGGTACCAGGCAGGGTGTTGACCCCGGCGTCCTTTAGTCTTGCCAAGTATTCCTTTATTGAAAGATTTGAGCGACTTGCTCCATATAGTACCTCTTCTGGGGAAAACCCGTGTATGTGAATGTCAGGAATTTCAGACTTGATTGCCCTGCAAATGTTTTCGTACGTGTTTGCGTCCATGTCTGGCGGCAGGCCTGCCTGTATGCAGACCTCGGTTGCGCCAAGGGCATGGGCTTCTTTTGCCCTTCTCACTATTTCTTCTGTTGGCAAAAAGTATCCCTCCTCTTCTCTAAAGTCCCTACTGAACGCGCAAAATCCGCACTGCTTTATGCAGACGTTGGTAAAGTTGATGTTTCTATTTACGACAAAAGTCACCAAATTCCCAACGCGCCTCTTTCTTAGCTCGTCTGCCACCATCCCGACTAGGTGAAAGTCAACGCCCCTTGCCTCATAGAGAATTGATGCCTCTTTTACCGTGACTTCTTTTTCCGAAAGCGCGCGGTCCAGTGCGTCTGCTATTAGAGGATCAGAATCCTTGAGAAGGCTTTCTAGATTCATTTCCAGTAATCCTCCCTTACAAACCCGCCGGCATCCATTATTTCAGACATTTTTTCATATATCTGCGGCTCTACCATATTCAAGAATTCTGGATATACCGGAAACCTTGCCTTGAGCTCAAAGCCTGCCTGTTCTGTGTTCTTTTTGACATATTCAATCTCAGGCCAGCCAAATTCCGGATTCACATAATCTAAAGTAAGTGGCGATATCCCGCCCCAGTCGTTTATGCCAGTTTGCAAAAAGTCCTGGTAAGAGTTTGGGGAAAGGTTCGGCGGGATCTGTATGTTCATTTCCGGCATTACCACTCGTGTCAGGGCGACAATTGTCTTAAAATAATTTTCCTCCGCAGACGGGGTCTTGCTCATCGGTGTGTCGTTTTTTGGCTGAAAATTCTGCAAAATAACCTCTTGGATATGGCCATATCTGCGGTGGAGGTTTTTTATCTCAAATATGGAATCGACAATTTCGTACGGCGTCTCCCCGATTCCGACAAGAAGTCCAGTAGTCATCGGCATCCCAATCTCTCCTGCGCTTTCCAAGACACGGATTCTTGCCTTTGGGCTTTTGCTTGGCGCCAAAAAGTGTGGCATGTCTTTTTCTGTCAGCCGCTCGCTGGAATTTTCCAGCATTAATCCCATGCTTGCATTTGTCTTTTTCAGATCACTTATCTCGGCTTTTGTGAGGTTTCCTGCATTGGTGTGGGGGAACAATCCTTCAGCTAGTGCTATCTCTGACGCATGCACCAGATATTCAGCTGTGCTGCCAAACCCGTTTTCCTTGAGCCATGTTCTTGCTTCGGAATATTTCTGCTCGGGGCGCTCCCCTGTAACAAACAACGCTTCAGTGCACCGGTACTTTTTTGCAAGCCTTGCCAAGTCTGTAACGTCTTTTTTGCTCATAAGGGAGAGCTTGGATTCGCCGGGCTCTGCCTTGTAGGTGCAATAACCGCACGTATCCCTGCATAGGTTAACTAAGTTGAAAAACGCCTTTTTTGAAAACGAAACTATTCTAGATTTGTGCATGTTTCTCAAAACAAAAGCAGCAGTGCACAATTCGTTTCCGTTGTTTTTTGCGGAATCAAAAATATCACATGCTTGCTCTTTTGAGATTTCTTTTCCGTCAAGGACGCGATTCAGCTGTTCTGATTCCAGCACAAGTTCATTCAACACGTGGAATGTCGGATTCTTCTATTTATTTTTGTGTAGAATTCGAGGGATTTATCATGTTTATTATGCCATTGCCTGGTCTCTCATCTAAAGTAAGCACGACATCTGTTACCTTGCCGTCCCGAAGAATCTGCAGGATCATCTGGTCGCCAACCGTTTTTTCACGCTGCAGGTGAATCAAAATGTCGTCTATTTTTCTCACCACCTTTCCGTCGACTGTGAGTATGATGTCGCCGCCAATCTGGTAGCTTGCACCATCGATTTCCCTAGTTTCCGTCGTTCCGCGCAATCCGGCCTTTTCTGCCGGGCTGTCGTCCATGACATTGATTACCAAAAATCCTCTTGCATCCTCGAGTCCAAGAACTTGGGCCAAGTCTGGCTCGATGTCCCGACCTGATATGCCGACCCACGGATGGTGGTATGCGCCCTTCTCAATCAAAACGGGGACTATTTTCTGGACGGTTCTTGAGGGTATTGCAAAGCCGACTCCTGCAAAATCGCCGCTTTCCGATTGGATTGCGGTGTTTATGCCGATTACCTGGCCGCGCATGTTCAAGAGAGGCCCGCCGGAATTGCCCGGGTTTATCGCAGCATCTGTCTGAATGATATCTGGAATCTGGAATCCCCTATCTTGGGCTGGAAGCAGTCTGCTAAGCTGGCTTACTATTCCGGATGTCATGGAACCAGAAAGGCCGAACGGGTTTCCAATCGCGGCAATCTGCTCGCCCACCTTTAGCTTTGAGGAATCCCCTACTGGAAGTGGAAACAAGGCATCGGAGCTTGTATTTACCTTGATCACTGCCAAATCAGTAAAGACGTCTTGGCCGATTATCTTTGCGTTAAATGATCTTCCATCCAAAAACGTAACTACTAGTTTTTCAGCGTTCTTGACTACGTGGTCATTTGTTATGACATGGCCCTCCTTGTCATAGACAAAGCCGGAGCCTATCCCACCTGGGCCCCTTGGGTCATTGCTTGGGCGCTTTACGTTGATTCGAACTACGCCAGACTCGGATTTTTCAAAAATCTCGACTAGTGTCAGTTGTCCTGGCTCTTGATCCTCTGCAATTACCGCTTTTGTCGACTCTGTTATCTCATCTACAATTGGGATCTTGGTTGGCGGATTTAGAAAAATGCTGTATGCTACTAGGACAATTACTGCTGCCAAAAGGCTGCCTACAATCACAGTTGACTTGGTCAATGATCTGGCAGCTTGTGGATAGTCTATAATCTTTACTTATGTTAATGAAAGCTCGTTTGTTATGGCTTGATCTATGGGTGATGGCTCTGGTTCAAATTTGGCTACCCGTGGAGTTTTCTGGAGAATTTAGTTAGGGTTGTAGATTTTGAACTTCCTTACTGAATACGGGCAAGCACAGAAAAGAAACACCTTTTATTTTGTAATCTCGGAATTTGATTGAATGATATTTGATGTTACCAATTCTAATTTGTGCCCATTATGTCAAAATGAAGGGCAAAATGTAAGGTTGGAACTAACTGAATCGATGTTACTGGTATGTAAAAGATGCTCTCGTGCCTTTGCCGTAAAAACTAATGGCGATAGGAAATTGTACTATGGAAAATACTTGTAATTTAGGGTGAATCTGTTAAGACTCGCTACTCTATGTCCTACAATAAAACAATCTCACAAAATATTTTGATTTTTTATCATTTGTAAAGCTCTACAGTTCGGTGGATTTTTGGATATAGCCATTCACAGCTACGAATCAGATATTGATTTTTGATGAATACGGTAAACATTGAATAATATGGTTTGAAAATAGAAAACATGGATAAAATAAACATCGGACTTGCTCCAAAATCACGCCAAAAAGTCATTGACATATTGGGTAACATTATTGCGGATCAATACGTTCTATATACAAAAACAAGAAACTATCACTGGAACGTTACGGGTGAAGACTTTGCACAATACCACAAATTATTCGAGGAACAATACTCTGCAATAGATGAAGACATTGACGATGTCGCAGAAAGAATACGCGCCTTGGGCGGAAAGACCCCAGCAACATTAGGCGAATTTCTCAAATCAGCAGCACTAAAAGAACATCCAGCAAAATATCCTGCGGCAAAAATCATGATTGCAAATCTTCTCTCAGACCATGAAACAGTAATTCGAAATCTGCGAAAAGACATTGAAATCTGTGACGATGTGGACGATGTTGGAACTGAAGACTTTCTAATACAACTAATGGAAAAACATGAAAAAACTGCTTGGATGTTAAGGGCTACATTAGACAACTAAATCCGAATTTTTTATTGTAATTTTAAAAAAATGCTAAACAGTCAATTCATGTTTCATCCGACTAGCTGACTAGTATCTATAAGTATGGAAACGTGCAAGAGCAAATATGGAAAACGATTCAAACGAACCAAAAAAACCAAGTCATTGGAATAAAGAAATTCGGGCACCATTCAAGAAGGTAATTGCATGGGACGTTCTTTTCTTTGTTCTGGGCATAGGTGTCGGACTGGGCATCGGTGCGTTCCTAGCTACATACTAGGAACCACGTTTTTTTACATTTAAAAATTATAAGAGTTGAAAACATGGCATTGAGTCACATCAAAATCCGTCCTGCTACAAAAAAAGATACCAATGCAATCTTGGAGCTGCTCTATGAGCTTGGAAGACCAAGACCAAAAAACAAGTCAGAAAAAACGCGCTTTGAAAAACAAATCATGCGATATCTCACAGATAAAGACAAAAAAATTCTAGTAGCTGCATCCGATTCTAGACTTGTTGGCATGGCAAGTGTGATATTTATCCCAAAATTAAATCGGACAAACCCAGAGTTGTACATTCCAGAGCTCATAGTCGCAAGAGGTCAGAGGCGCTCAGGCGTTGGAAAATTATTGATGGATTCATGTATTGGTGTGGCAAAAAAGAAAAAATGCTTTAGATTACGACTAGAGTCAGGACATCAAAGAAAGGAAGCGCACAGATTTTACAAAAAATTACGCTTTGAGCAATCAGCCCTGACATATACGAAAAAACTCAAGTGAATCACAAGTACGATCGATGCTTATTATTACACAGCGATGTAAATCTGTCTTGCTGATTTTACGAGATAAGCCAAACCAATCCCAAAAAGAACATACGAGCTGATAATGTCTAGGATTTTTATTTGAGTATAGAGGTGTTCATTAACTATCTCGACGAAATCAAAAACAAAGATCACAATAACGCAAATTAGAAGCACGATAAATGCTTTGATGAAATTCCTTTTTGCAAGTTCTATGTGTGTCTTTTTTTCATTTTCTTCAGCATGCTTTGACATCGCTAACAGAAATGCTGCCCCTGTAAGTGACACACCTATCAAACCTATTGGTATGCCGATATACAAAAGATCATCAATCTCATCAAGTTTTATTGTATAACTCGCAGTGTCATCTTGGGCATGAGCAAAATCGATTAATGAGATCACTGAAAGGAAAATGGCTGCAAAAATTAATGTCGTTCTTGTTTGTGACAACCTGTCTTTTAACCCCCATTCATTAGTAAGTCTTTTTATTCGCTCCACAAACCGGCTTATGGCCAAGCTTACACATCAGGAAAATATTCCTTCATTATCGCAATTATTTTCTCGCCCTGTCTTGGGTTGAGTGAGACCTGCATTCCGTAATGTGTTGGCTTTGTTATTATCAGGCCCTGTCGAACCAAGCTTCTCGCCGCCCTGTCGACAGCTTTTGCACCATGTTTTCCCAAATCCCTTTCATTGAATCCTTTTTTGATGTTCTCAAAATCGGTGTGACTTGCTCCCCAGTTTCCCCTCTTGTGCAGCTTAAAGAGAATGATTGCCCTTAGCTGAGCCTCTGCTAGCATGAGTTCACTTTCAGTACTTTGAAAGTCTAAAGTTAAATACTTTGTTTGCCAACCAGTTTCATGCCATACAAGCACAACGAGACGCTTCTGCTCCGGTATCTGGGCCCAAGCCCAATCCTGAGAATGATAGACTTTTTCCTAGACAACCCGCTTTCGGACTATTCCAAAAATGAAATAGCAAAGAGACTGGAGATGAGCAGGGTTACATTCTTCAAATACTGGGTGGAGCTTGAAAAATCCGGTGCCGTAAAAATAACAAGAAAGATCGGGCGGGCAACACTGTACAAGCTAGACGACAAAAATGAGATTGTAAAACAACTAGTCAAGCTGGACATGGCCCTTGCAAGGCACGCAATGCAAAAGGCTTCAGAGAGATACAAAAGGCCAATAATGGTAAAATCACGATGAATGGCTTGACAGAATCCATACTGATGCAACAGGGACCTCTTCTACAATAAAATAAAACCTAGACACTTATCGAGTTCTGCACGTGATCTTTCATAGAATAATCCCGGCCGCGCCACGACACGGATTTGCTGCTCTTTGCCTGCAGGATTCCGCAGAAAAATCCAGACACTATTACAAAGCTACCAATCGGCCCGCAAAGCCCGTACCAGAGCTTTAGCTGCAGCGCTCGTGAATCAATTATTCCTGCAAAATACACAAGAGCTGAGGAAATGGCCGACATTGCAAAAAGCGCAGAAAACGAGTCTGACTTGCCTGCAAACACAGCAGAATACGCCAAAAACACGTACGGCATGAACAACAAGAACAGGACTGCAAAAAATATCCCGACTGCGATTTTGCTATTCTGCAGATACAGGGGTATCATTAGTCGCTTTAGGCCGTTCCACAGAGTTGACCAATCACGGGCCCACACCGCATCTAGTAGATGTGTTCCTCCGACCATCCTCATCCTGTAGCCTGACTCTTTTACCTTTTTGCCTAGTGCCCCATCCTCGATTATCTCGTTTTTTACGCCCTCATGTGTGCCAACACCCTCGTAGGTCTTTCTTGTAATGATGAAAAAGCTTCCAAAGAAATACCCCGTCTTTTTTGTAGGGTCGTTTACGCGAAGCGCAGAAAACCTCGTGTGCAAAAACGTCGAAAGAACAGGCAGAGTTATCCTAGTCCATGCATCAAGGCAGTTCATCTTTGGTATGACGGTAAGTGCATCAAGCTCAAGGGACAGCAGATGATTCACTGCAAGCGAGACTAGGCTTTTTGAATGTCTCGTATCGGAATCGGTAAAAAGAAGGAGATCCCCTGTCGCCTTTTTGTATCCTTCCATGCAGGCCCAGTTTTTTCCCATCCATCCGTCCGGCTTTGGAGCTGCCGAAACATGGATTATTTTTGGGTTTTTTCTTGCATATTCTGAAATGATTTTTCCGGTCGAGTCATCAGACGAGTCGTCGATTGCAATTATCTCATAGTTGGCATAGTCCTGATCTAAAAGCGAGTCGAGGCACTTCTCAACGAATCCCTCCTCGTTTCTTGCAGGAAGTATGATTGAGACCTTTGGGGTGCCATGGCTCTTTTTTTCGAACCTGTCAAGGTACGGCGTCCTTGTAAATGACGATCCCATTGATTTTATCAGCACAACCCATGCCCCTGCAACGCCTAGCATTATTGCAAAAAATGAATAATTGATTACGTCAAAAAATTCCATTATTTTTCTACTTCTTGCTTTATTGACTGGAGTGCCTGCTCGGTTCCGCTCTTGATGTGTTTTTTTATTATGCCTGTGAACATGCCCATCATGCCTGAAAGCCTGATGTCCCAAACGGCTTCAAGCCTTGTCTGGTTTTCTTGTGGGGTCAGCGTGATAGTTTTCGTGCCGTTTAGAATGCCTTCTGTAAACTCTCCAATGATCTTTTCTTTTGGATACAATACTACTGTCTGCATGCATTTGGAATCCTTGAATGCGATTGTCACCTCGCGGGTCACGATGTTTCCTTCCTTTGAGATGTTTCTAATCGATTTTGTTCCCTTCCAGAATTTTGGCTCGTTGTCGATGTCTGATACCAGGTCCCAGACCTTGTCTGCTGGCGCGTTTATGGTGACTGCTGCCTCGATTGTTGTCATGTTTTGAAAATTTTCCTAGCTAGATTAAAACTGATTGTATGGGGGTGGTCGTCACTACAGTTTAACAGCCCTTTCCCAGCTCCTCTTTGCCTTTGGACTGGCATAAATCCAGACAATCGAGCCGTCTTTATCAAGCAAAATTTTGTTTGATCGTTCCAAGTATTTCAAAATCACATTCAAGACAGGGGGCCTCATGCTGACGTCCAGTTTTTTTACTAGTTGTGCCTTGGAATCAAACTCTTTGTGTTTTGCGAGAATCTGTTCTATTTTTAGAATGTTTTTTAGAGTGGGGTTGTATTTCTGTATGCTTTGAAAAATGCTGTCATTTGTAGATGAATTATTGGTAAAAACAGTTCTTGCCTTCATTTCACATTAATTATCCAAATCTGGTATATATACATATATGTACGTATGTCTATGTACTACTTGTAACCGAATCTTTTGTTGTATTGTGCATGATCGAACAACTCCATCAAAAGCGCCTTCATTTCGTCATGTATTGTAATGATGCCAAATATCAGTCGCCAGTATCCAGGCAAGTCTACTTTGTATGCTGCATTGATGTCGTGCTTTTTGACGTAGTATCGAGGTATCTGATCGCGCTTGATGCGTACGCCTACGATATTATCATTTTTTAATTCGTCAATAACCTCGCAAACCTTTCTGTATAATGCATCTTTCTTATCTAAGCGATTGAAAATAGGTATGAAATCAAAAGGATCACCGGCGACCTCCAAACTGTGTAGATATAACATCAAACTGCCATATAGTTTTCAATTTAAAATCTGCTAACCGTTAGTTCCTGCCATGCACACATTGCAAAAATATCTAGTTCGCTTCGCTAGGGGTAAAGTCAAAGGTTATGGTATCTACAGTTCCGCTGTATGTGGCGCTGACCGTGTATTTTCCTGCCTGCTCCCAGCCCGTGCCGCCGGCAATTGCAAGTGTGGTAAAGATGCCGTCGGATTTTACGTTGACAGTCTCAGTCCAAATCTCTTGGCCTCCGGGATTAGAAATTGCTAGCTTCACTATTGATGTGGCAGTCTTTGTCTTGCCGGAAATTGATACAATATCGCCTCTTGCATAAGAGCCAGAGTCAAGCTCAATACTCTGAGTTACTGGGGTGTCGATATCTGACATCTGGTCCTGATTCATTGCAACATAGCTGACTGCCAGTATAGCTGCCACGATTGCGCAAACGGCAATCATCATGCTCCGTGTCTTCATTTTTCCGCCAATCTTTGGAATCGGTTTTTCCTCCTCTGGCTTTTGCTTGTACTTTAGCTCAAACGGAGCAGTCTGCGTTGGTGGTGGAGGCGGTGGGACTATGCGTTTTTCTGGAATCTTGACTATTCTTTCAGGCTTGATCTGGGCCTGCGGTGTTATGTAGCGCGAGACTAGGCCCTCTACATATCTTCGGTCCTCTATCGTGACCAGTTTTTTTGCTGCAAAGTCGGCCTTTATCTTTGAGAGCCGCTCGGAATCACCGTGCCCTGAATTGAGCAGAACGTCGATGTCATCGGTAAAAAACTGACCCATGAGTATTGTCTACAACGGCTTTACATAAATTATTGTGTAGTTTGATGCTTTTCACCCACCTCGAAATTCATTTTAAACCGTGGTAAAAACCACATACCATGGCAATAACCTATGACGACTTTGCAAAGCTGGATATCCGCGCAGCCAAAATAGTCTCGACTGAAAAAATCCCGGGAAAAACAAAGATAATCAAGGGGACAATCGACCTAGGCGGCGAAACAAGAAGCCTCATTATCGGAGGCGCCCAGTACTTTACCCCAGAAGAACTGGTAGGAAAGACAGTCATTGCGATTACAAACCTGGAGCCAAAAACAGTGGGTGGCGTAGAATCAAACGCTATGCTCTTGGCAGCAGACCTTGACGACAAGCCGTACTGGCTCACAGTTGACGAGTCGGTTCCATCTGGAACTAAAATAAAGTAGCTATCCTATTCCGGGGCTGTCCTTTTTTGCCTCGATGGGCTTGATGATTTTCTGCACCAGCTCGTCCGTATTTATCTGAAGATCAAGTATCTTTTCGATTTTGTTTATGATGTTTTTTGCAGCGTTGTGCTGGGGGGATTCTGCATCATAGATTTCGCCAAACAACCCGATGCCGTCTATGCCCATGCTCTTTGCAGCCCCGAGCACCAGCCCATTAAACCACGTGATGCTTTTTACATCGTTTGAAAGCTGTTTAATTCCATGGGACTTTAGCATCTCCAAAGTGTCTGCGCTTGTCGCCACACCGTATACCGCATCGCTGTCAGACTTTTGCATCGGCATGTAGCCACCAGTCGAAATTATCGTCTTTATCCTTCCCCATTTTTGCACGGTATCTACTACAAAGTTCACCAGGTCAGCCACTATTTCCGGCTCTTGTGGCTGGTTTTCACCTGTAAAGATGACTAGCGAGTTTTTCTCATCCACTAGAATCTTGTACTCGTCTGACGGAATCTCGACTAGGCCGTCTTTTTGGTTTACCCATGGCTTGTCAACCAGGATTATCTTTGCCGCGTCCTTTGCCGAGACTTTTTTTGCGATGTACTCAGTTACAAGTCCGCCGACGCGGCCCATGTCTGGCAGCGAAGAGATCAGGATTATGTCCTTGAGCTTAAAATCGCCAAAAAACTCTGCTTTCATTTACGATATTTGCTGCCTGATTAGTATATTCACTTTACTTCTAAATTATAGGAAAAAAGGAGTCTAGTCGTAGATCATTAGACTTTTTTCTTCAAGTAGAGAGTGAAGGTTGTTTACAGACCTGTATACGTCCGGCTCTTTTTTTGCCCCCGTGCAGACAAGCTTTCCGGACGAGAAAAGAAGTATGACTGTCTTTGGGTCAAGCATCCTGTGAATTAATCCCGGGAACTGCTCTGGCTCGTACATGCTTCTTGGTAAGGTCCTTGCCGCCTGTTCTAGGTGAATCTTTCCGCCCAGGTTGATGGATGCGACAATGTTTTGTATGTCTACCACAGCGTCTTTTTTTACCTTGATGCCGCCCTTTCGGAGCTTTTGGACTACGGATTTTACCGCACTTCGCGCCATCTCTTCGGACTTTGCGCCGGTGCAGACCATCTTGCCTGATGTAAATATCAAAGTCGCAGTCTTGGGGCTCTTTAGTCTAAAGACTAGGCCTGGAAACTGATCCGGATGATATTCCACATCTGGAAAATTTCGGGTAATCTCGTTTAGATCCATTTTCTGGTCTACTGAGGCAGATGCGACCACGTTCTCTATGCTTACTATTGGCTTTGTTTGAGGCATTACGATACCCATTCATTTAAGTAGGCTATATAAAAAGCACTTACTAATTGTTAACCAAGCGGACAATTTCTTTGAGATTTCAGTCGTTTTTGCACACAAATCAATTAATTTAGCAGTCGGGGCGTTTTAAGCTGCTTTGAACTTTACAGAAATGGTCTCGCCAGACTCCCTCTTTGGCGGCGAGTCGTCAAATCCGATAATGTGGATAATCTGGATTGTCCCAATCGTGATCTTACTGTTCTACGGACAGAGAATTCAACTAAAGATTACATCCGGCGAAATCTCAAAGAGCATCGAAAAGCTGGAAAAATACAAGGACGAGTCAAAAAGGGAGCTAATCCGTCATCTTCAAAAAAACCTTGGCGCCACGCCAGATGCAGCAAAAAAAGTCGAGCTGTTTTTGGAGTACTTTACTGTCATGCCAGTGGATATTGATCCAAACGGAATCATGCCGAAAATAAGGCACCTGGTCAGATCAAGGGAAGACTACACAAGGGCCCAGGTAAGGATGCTTGCGGCAAACATGACCCCACTTGAGCAAAGTAAGGTCCAAAACATACTTGAGGTTGCAGCGTCGTTGCACCTGATGCACAAAATAGTGAGACATCTTTTTCTGACTGCAAAAAAGCAAAACAACTTTCCGCTAATACTGCCCCTTCAGATGATGATTCCATTTATCATGGAGCAGGCCGGCGCGCTAAAGGACGCAGTTCCGGCACTAAGACAAGGCCAGCCGCTTGGCGATGGAATTGGGCCGATGGTAGTGGGAAAAATGATGCTCAAGTCGCAAAAAAAGACCGTTGCCTTTGAGACGGTTTGCGGCGAGGCAGACTATGAGAAGCGACACCTGCATCTTTTGAAGGCAGAAGGGCCGGCTGCGACGGTAGGAAGGCCAGGAGACGCAGTAGAAATTCTAGTCGCAGAAAAAAAACCAGACATCATAATCATGATAGACGCGGCACTAAAGCTTGAAGGCGAAACGTCCGGCTCTGTAGCCCAGGGATTTGGGGCCGCAATCGGAGGAATCGGGACTGACAGATACCAGATAGAAGAGGTAGCAACAAAAAACAACATTCCAGTTTATGCAGTGGTGGTAAAGCAGTCAGTCAAGGAGGCAATAACGCTGATGACAAAAGAAATCGCCGACAAGGCAGACGAGGTAGAATCGCAAGTAAGGCAGATAATTTTAGAAAACACCGTACCTGGTCAGAGCGCACTCGTGGTGGGAGTCGGAAACACACTCGGAGTCACGCAATGATATTTTCAAAAAAAGAAAAACCGCTAGTCGCGTACACCCTTGAAAAATGCCCGTCTTGCGGCAAGGAGTCAAAAAGAAAGTTCAAGGAAGGCGACTTTCTTTTTGCAGAGTCATCGCAGTGCGACAAATGCAAAACGCCGATGAACATTGAAAAGATTTTTGGCGAGCCTACTGCGTAGTGACGAGTGCACCATTCGCCGTTGGGATGAACGTGTGCTCTGCCTGGGCAACGCGTTGCCCGTTTGCCTCAATCAAGACCGGATATGCGCGAACCAGCTTGTTTTTGATTAGCTCGTCAAGTAGCATCCTTGATTCCTTTTCGTCCAATTTTTTTGTAATCCACCTGAGGGCAAACGGCAGCGTGTTAAAGTTATCCCAGATAAAATCAACAAGCTTGTTTGCATTTTCGTTTTTTGTCTTTTTTCGCGACACCAGCCCATAGATGTTTTTTGTCTTGCCTTCGCGCACAAAGCCAAGCCCCTTGCCAGTCGTAACGAAAGGCTCGCACGCGTACGCCTCCTTTGCAGAGAGGGAAAACGAGCCAATAGACCACATGTTTGGAATGGATTTTCCCGCATGAATCGTATATTGCTCAAGTGAGTGGCCGGAAAGATTTGCAATCGGCTTTAGGCCATACCTCATTACTGTTTTTTCTATCGTCCTTCCGATGTCACTTGATTTTGTTCCTTCTTTTATGATTGACATTGCATTTCTTAGCGCCTCTTCTGCTGTCTGCACCAGTACCTCAAACTCTGGATCATATGATACCGTGACGGCAGTGTCTGCAATGTATCCGTTGATCTGCACGCCAAGATCTATTTTGATGAGATCCGAGCTACCCAACACCTTGGGGTCGTTTGGCTCCGCGGTGTAATGGGCTGCAGTCTCGTTGAGACTTGTGTTTACTGGAAATGCGCATTTTCCTCCGCGGCTCTGAATCTCGGATTCGACTGTCTCACAAATTTCATAAAGAGTTTTTCCGACCCAGTCCTTTTTTCTTGCGAGCTCGCGAACTTCGGACGCTACCTTGCCTGCCTTGACATAATCGTCGACTTGCATTGGATGCAGTAAATTCGTATATTATTTAATGATGCCGAGGCTGGTTGTGTCATCTTTGCAGAACACCGAGGCTTAAATTGGGGTGAAAAATTTGCAGACACATCGGGATCGTGGTCTAGCTTGGTATGATTCGGGTTTTGGGTACCTGAGGTCGTCGGTTCAAATCCGGCCGATCCCATTATCTTTTAATCACTGGTATCATCAAAAAAAATAATTGAAAAACCAAAGACGGGACCTGATTCTAGTTGGGGCAGTGCTGTTTTTTATGATTGGGCTTTTGGGTGCCGGCTTGCCGCTAATTTACTCTGTAATAATCGCAGTCGGAATTTATGTCGGAATCAAGGTCTTTGTAGGGCGGAGCCAGCTGGCAATAGCAAAAGAGATTCCAGAGGGAATATGCGCAGAATGTGGCTCCAAAATAACCGGCGGGGCGTGCCCAAACTGCGGAAAATAGAAATCATACGCATCGTTTTTTAGTGAAAAAGCCCACCTTTGTGTATAATGCACCCCCAGCTCACAACTTGCTCAACTTTTGCTCAATTTAGTTCTAAAATGACATCTAACGCCACAGGATTGTAGGTAAAAATGAGGACTTTGCCCCTAGCTGGCGTAATTGTAGCTTTACTTTTCATCGGAGTTCTTAGCGTTCATGCAGAAGAAATTGCAGACCATGTAGTAATCAACGAAATCGACATAAACACTGCAGGCGACGACTCAAAATCCATTTCAGAATGGGTCGAGCTGTACAATCCTACGAGCGAGGACGTGGATATTGGCGGATGGAAAATTGCATCAACTACTGTCGCAAAAAAAACCCTAACACTCCCGGTCGGTACGACAATAAAGGCGGGGCAGTTTCTAGTTTATTCCTATACTACTTTGTGGTTCCCAGATATTTCTGAAAAAGTCCAGCTAAGGGATGCAGAAGGAAAGATAGTTGATGAAACCCCGAGAATTACGGACAAGGAAAACAATTTTTCATCATGGCAGAGAAAGTTTGACGCCGTGGACTCGGACACATCAAATGACTGGATCTTTAGAATGGCGTCTACCGGATCCTCAAATGGCAAGCTAGAGTCCGCAACAGGCGAATACAGCGAGCTTCTGGTGTCTGTAAAAGCGGACAAGAAAAACTACGTCTTTGGCGACACCGCAGTAATCACTGGAAACGTCTCAAAGCGGGTCTACCAGGAAAAGCCGACATTTACACAAGCGCCGCTCACAATTCTTGTAGACGGCCCTGGATCATACAACAAAAAATTCACACTATACCCAGATATGAAATTGCAATTCAAGACCCAGATAAAACTTGACAAGGTCCAAGGAATAGACTCCGGCACCTACACTGCCACCGTATCTTATGGCGGTTCTGACGACGCCACGCTTTTCATTGTCGGCGATAAACAAGTCCTAGTCGACGCAGAACAAGAATCAGATCTCGTAATATCTACGGACAAGGCGTCGTACATTCCAGGACAAACTGTGGCCATATCTGGATCAACTACAAAGGTGATTCCACTTGAGGGGCTCAAGTACGAAGTATATGACGCAAAAAAGATACGAATCTTTTCTGGCAAATTATTCCCGACATCTAAAGGCGAGTTCTCAGGCAAGGTTCCAATGACTACGATTAAACCAGTCTACGGAACCTACGACATCATTGCAGACTATGGAAGACAGCACGCAGAGACCACGTTTGTGCTGCTCAAAGACGTAAAGAACACCGAAGCCATCGTCCTTACCACAGACAAAAAGGTGTACGGCCTGGATGAAACAATAACAATTTCCGGAAGAAGTAACAAACACGTAGTCGCATTAGATGTCGAAGTACTGCAGACAGGGGTCACGGCAATTGGCAAGGACACAAAAAACGTCTTCAAGATTCGGGATCAGGTGACACTTGAAGGGGACAGCACATTCAACTACGAGCTAAAGATTCAGTCAGCAAGTACGGCATATGGCGATTATCGGGTTACAGTTTCAAAAGAGTTTGGCAAGGCAGTTGTATACTTCAAAATTGTAGAGGATCCTGACAACTACATCCAAACAAAGGACGATAACTTTGTCTCAACCGACAAGTCAAGCTATTCCCCCGGCGATAAAATCACAATAAGCGGCCACGTGGTTCCAAAGACGCGAACCTCCTACGAGGCCATACCGGTTAAAATATCAATCACAGATGAAAACGGCAAGGCACTCACCATTGTCGGAAAAGACAAAAAGCTTCGACTTCGAGACGACAGCATCATAGCAACATACAGCTTTTCTACAATTCCTGACACTGCTGGAGGCTACAAGGTTGAAACTACACTAAACCCGTCGACATTTAAGGCAGGAGCATATTTCATAAAATCTACCTATGACAACGTCGTAACGACTGCGATGTTTTCAGTAGAGGGGGAAATCGACGTCACAAACAAGAGGATAGGCGCTAAAACCGACAAGCAAGTCTACGGCCTTGGCGAAAAGCTGACCCTTGAAGGAACGCTGCTCACCGGGCAGTCGTCAGTGAAGATAGTCCTCTCAAAGCCGGACGGCAAGACTATGAACGCAGGCTCAAGGGTCGACTCTGGCAAGTTCTCGTGGAGTTGGGATATACCAGAAAAAGACTTTGATCTTGCAGACATTAGGGATCCGCGACAGGTGCGCCCAACAGTCTTTGGCAACTACAAGATATCGGTTATCGCGACATCGGAGACGTTTGAATTGTTTTTCAAAGTATCAGAGAATCCTGAAACCGACACGCTGGAAGTAAAACCGCTTGAGGTAAAGGCAGAAAAAGAAAGCTATTCCGCAGGGGACAAGCTCAAGGTAATTGGCAGTGCGATAAAAAGGCAGCAATCCTCGACTAGTACCGGCGGGGTCATCCTGGACAGGGTCAATGTCCTAGTAAAAGCATGGAACAACAAGGTGATATACGACTCGAAGCTTGACCTTGACAACGCTGGGCACTTTGAGGCAACATATGATCTTCCACTTACCATATTCAAGGACGGAAGCTACAAGATCACCGCGATTTACCAGACCCTGAGAGTAGATACAATATTTGAGGTAAGAAACAACATCCCAGTCGGGGACGCAAGCAAGCTCACAATAACACTGAACACGGACAAGGAGGAATATTCCCCTGGAGAGACAATTCACATCTCGGGAATGACAAACAAGGTGGTATACCTTAGCAAGCTAGATTTGGTGGTCATTCCGGAAGAGGACACGAAGGTAAACTGCGGCAACTTTTACTGCGGGCTTGGGGGAAAGAAGATAGACCTGACGCGCTACTATGAAAGCGGCTCGTACATGTACGACTATGCGCTTCCATCAGACACTGTTCTTGGCAGCTATGTGATAAAGGCAGACACTGAGTTTGGCACATTTACGAAAACATTCAAGGTTACAGAGCCAAAGCCAAAGGTAAAAGAGGCAGAGGCGTTCTCTGAAAAATTCAACAGAATCACCGATGCTGTAACCGAAGTGAGTTTAGCCACACAGACAGTGGAGGGCAATACAGTGGCCCCAGTTTTGTTGCAGGGCACAGTCGTTACGCCAAAAGCATCTGAAAAGGACGTAAACCTAAAGATAACAACCGAGGAAGGCCAGTGCATAATAGGCCAGGACGCGGAATGTATGGTCTCAAAATCCACCAAGAGCTCAGAAGGAGGATACGAGCTGGTAACGATTGGGGTGAACAAATACAAGGTGACATATTCTGGACACACGCCGCTCTTGGAAAAATTCTCAATAATGCCTGAATCCGACGATGAAACCATCCAGGACTCGGTATGGACGCTCGAAGTGGTAAGAAAGCAAGGCACAATATCAAAGCTCTACTATCAGCTAGTATACAAGGAACTCCAGTAGGCAAATATCTCTCAGCGCTGGCACCAATAGCATGAATGTCCAGGTTTTGATGCTCAAGCAGGACGACCCAAAAAAATGCACCGCTGCAAAACTCGTCAAGTTTGGACTTGCAAGGCCTGTGCACAGGACAAGATCTGATACCATAATACTTGATCCGTTTGCAAGACAGACGCTGCTAAGGCAGGACGCAAAAATAGCTGACTCTGTGACTGGAATCGACTGCTCATGGAATCTCGCGGAAGACGCGTTTGCAAAAAGATTTTCAGGGATTCCAAGAAAGCTTCCACCACTCTTGGCAGGAAATCCCGTGAACTATTCAAAACTGAACAAGCTTACAACTGTGGAGGCCGTGGCCGCAGCGGTCTTCATCCTTGGCTACGAAAATCAGGCACTTGACCTGCTTTCAAAGTTCAACTGGGGGCATACGTTTTACGAGCTGAACCAAGAACTGCTAAGAGACTATGCCTCGATCCAGTTTGAGGATCAGATAGGGCCGCTTTTGCGCCAGTACGGCATTGTAACAAATGTTGACTGATGTGGATGGTCAGGCTATGGTAAAGGTTTATTCAAATGCACTTTTGTGGAGCGGTAGATAAGCATGGCAACGGAAGCGCCAAGTGGCGGGTTTACAAGGAGTCTCGGGCTGCTCGACGTGGTAATGGTTGGCGTGGCTGCCATGATAGGTGGCGCGATATTTGTCCTTGTGGGTCCTGGAATGGCAGAGGCAGGCCCTGCGCTGATGATAGCGTTTTTGATAAACGGAATAATTACCATCTTTACTGCGTTCACATATGCAGAGCTGAGCTCTGCGCTGCCTGACACAGGAGGCGGATACAGGTGGGTTCGGGAGGGCCTTCCAAGACCTAATGCGTTTTTGAGCGGGTGGATGTCGTGGTTTGCACATACAATTGCCGGAAGCCTTTACGCGGTCGCGTTTGCGTCGTTTTTTGCGCATCTCTTAGAGTCTGCAAAAATAATTGACTCATCTGTAGGACTTGAAAAAGGACTAGCCGCACTGGCAATCATAATTTTCACATTCGTCAACATCCGGGGAGCCTCACATACGGGCAAGGTGGGCAGTGCAATCACAATATCGCAGATTACGATAATCGGGCTTTTGATAGTGGCCGCCCTTTTTGCGATGGCGTTTGTCAACCCATCATGGTCCAGCAATTTTGAGGACTTTATGCCGCACGGCATGTCCGGCCTTGTCATTGCGATGGGCCTGACATTTATCGCCTTTGAGGGATATGAGGTGATTGCACAGACTGGCAGCGAGCTGAAGAACCCGAAAAAGAACATCCCTCGGGCGATTTTTATCTCGCTTTTGGTGGTGATTGCAATCTATATCCTGTTTACATTTTCGTTCATAGGCGGGCTCTCGTCGGAAACCGTGGGCCAACCGTCCTGGCAATTCATCGGGAGCTTTGGCGAGCTCGGAATAATCGAGGCCGCAAAGAACTTTTTGCCGTTTGGCGCACTGATCGTCCTCGCTGGAGGGCTTGTCTCTACACTTGCAGCGCTCAACGCTACGACGTACTCGTCAAGCCGGGTCTCGTACGCAATGGGAACGCACTACAACCTTCCGCACTTTTTTGGAAGGATAAATCCAAAATACAAAACGCCTGTGTTTTCTACAGTCGCATCCGGAATCATAATGTTTGTCATGGCATTATCGCTTGACCTAACTGGACTTGCATTTGCTGCAAGTGTGATGTTTCTGTTTTTGTTTGCGCAGGTAAACTATGCCGCGATAACAATTCGCAGGCTGTATGGAAAAAAACTGCACTATGCGTTCAAGACCCCATTTTTTCCGCTGATTCCTACGCTCGGGATGCTTTCGGCAGTAGGCCTTTCGGTGTACCTGCTAATTACGCAGCCAAACTCCTGGGTGATTGCAATCATATGGATAGTGCTTGGTTTTGTAATCTACAAGGGGTATACATCAAAAAAGGAAATAGAGCACTATGCGCCGCTTGTGTACAACCAGGGCCCAAAGGAAAGAAAGGAATATCGGATTCTGATAATTTACAACCCAAAATACGTGACTGATTTTTTCAAGATAGCAAACGCGCTGGCCAAGGAAAAAGAAGCAGAGATAGCCTTTCTGGGTGTTGTCCGAATTCCGGTACACTTGCCACTTGCCGCATCAAGCAAGGTGGCAGAATCCGAAATTGAGGAGTTCAACGAGCTAAAAAAATCAATCCCGCAGTCAATACGACACAGGTACATGGTGAGAATATCTCACGATGAAACCGAGGCAATTCTGGCAACAGTGGAAGAACAGGGAATCAATATTGTTGTAGTGGACTTTGCCTTTTTGCGAAACAACAGAAAACTCCTCTCGCTTTCTACGTGCGACTTTCTTGGCGTGAGGTTAGGAAGGAACTTTGATCAGGATCTGTCAAACGTTGTAGTCGCCTACGACAAAAGCAGGCACTCTGATCTCGGTCTGAAAATAGCAAATGCAATATCAAAAGAACACGAAAGCAAGGTTCGCGTAGTCAGGTGCGTGGTGGAAACGCCGGAAACGGAGCTAGAAATAATGAACCGAATCAACGAGACGATGTTTGACCTTGAGATGAAAAGGGTCTTTTTTGAAAAAGTGTATCCAAAATCAAAGAACGTCTCGCCAAGCATTTTGGAGAATTTTGAAAAAGTGGAAAACGAGCTTGCGATACTTGGGGCGGGAAACCAGGCAGACCAGGCATTCAGCCCAAAGACAATCGAGATAATTGACAAGTCGAAAAAGTCGATATTCGTAGTAAGGGACCACCGGTTCTCAGAGTTCCACGCAAGGACTTTCTGGAAGATAATCTCGTCAAGGCTTCGCGAAAACCGACACATCTACAGGATATACGTGGACATTGTGCACCTTGGGTACTCGCTCAAGGCAAGGCGCGCGCCGGAACGCTACGACGAGGAATACTTTGATTCGAAGCTAAAGAAATAATATCAGATGGCGCCAAACTCTGGTGCGAGCTGGTGGACGATCACTGCCAAAAGCAGAGGAAACTCCTCCCTCAATGCAGGAGCGTGTTGTGGAGACGCAAAGCCAGAGATGGCTGGCAACAGAACAGAAAAAATCCGGACTGGAGCACGGTGATGGCAAAACCTGAGATTTCCAGCAAAACGGAATGAAAAGTCTGTCCCACGCAGAGCAAAGCCAAACAGAACTTGGACCTGCACCTTTAGTTCAGGTAGGCTGCAAAGCGGAATGTCGTTTAGAACAGAAGGAGGGTTACGGCCAGCACGCAATTTTTTATTATTTTGATTGGAGCCTTTGGCCCACAAGTCGTTTAAGAATCCCAAATGAATTAATTATTTCAGGCCAACCCTGATGTTGGTTTTCAAAATTTCACTCGTTACAGAGCCCGACGTGGTATCCGTGAATTTCAGTTGCGCAGTAGAGCCAATCTTGAGCCTTTTTCCGTCTATCTCCTTTGGCATCTTGATTGACACTACGAACGTGTTGGTGTTATCGCCAGTTTCTCTGAGCGAAGTTGTCTGCGCATCAAACGCGGCATTTGATAACGTGGTCCTTATCCCGTTGGAGCCACGGAACTCTATTAGTGAAAGCGATATGTTGTCAGCCTTTCTTGAATCCAGGTTAAAGTCGGGATCGTAGATTCTCACCTGGAACGTCTGGCCTATTCTGACGTTTTTTGAAGAAGTATCAAAGTTTGTTCTAGTGTTTTTGACGGAAGTGGATTTTGTGACACTATTCTGGTTTCCAGAATAATCCGACTGATCATTGTATTTTATCAATAGGGTGTCCCCCTGCTGTACCGGCCTGCCGTTTATCGTCTGGGGTATTTCGACTCGCCCAACAAAAACTCCCGAGTTGTTGTCAGTCTCTACAATTTTTGACGGGCCTGAGATTGCAAAGCCGCCAAGCGTGAACTCTAGTAATCCTGCAGTTGATACCTCGTCTATTCCGCGATGGCTGGTATTGAGGTCACCATCATGCACATAAAACGTCACAGAAGAACCGGGTGCCATGCCGGTGGTTGCCTGAATGGTAATTGCCAAAAATATTCCAATTAGCGGTATCATTGCAGTATCTTTCGGAGCTTTTCTGCCAATTCTGGCTTTTCAACATTACGCATGATAAGTTCCAGGTCCGATGCATCATCTACATCCCACATCATTCTGCTAATCAGCACAAATGACGTCGGGATCATTCTTGTCTTGCCGGTATTGAGATGAATCCTATAGCTGTCCTCGTCATAATGCGTTTCCATGACATCTGTGGGGCTTCGTAAAAGCGCGTTTGTCCCGTCAAACTTTCTAGATGGCACGACTAGGAGAGACCTGGCAGTTTTCTGAAAGGCAAGAAGGCTTGAAATGTCCTCAGGTCTTATCAGCGGAATGTCTTGCGGGAAGACTATCGATGCGTCAAACCCGTTTTCGAGCAGGTATTTTTCAGGAAGGGCAACTGCGGCATTTACGCCACGTTCCTCTTCCTCAACTATTGGCTCTACGTTGTATTTTTTTCCGATACCTAGCGCATCCTCGTCACTTGATACCAGTATTGTCTTGCTTATGTGCGACTTTGATATTACAAAAAGAACCTCATCTAGCATCACCTTGCACAGTTCTTCGGTTTTTTCCTGGGGCAGTCCAAGGCGCGTCTTTGCCTTTGAGAATGTCTTTACAGGAATTATCGCAGCTACTTTCAATCTACATGCGAACGTTCTTTAGAATAAATGATGCCAAAGCATCCTCTGTGAGCTTGTTTGCCATCTTGATGCTGGTGTCGTATACTTTCATGTCCAAATTCTGAATTTTTTTTGTAAGCAGCCTGTCCTTTGAGTCAATCACAATGCTCCCGCAAACATCAGAGTACATCTGTGCTATCCCGTATGGCGAGACCTCTATGCCGGCTGCCGTCATGTATTCTACTGCAGGCCCTGAGAATGCCTTGGTGCCAAGGATGGGGCTTATCGCAACGACTTTTTTCCTGCCCTTTGAGAGCTCTTTTCTTATTCCCTTTATCTGGAGCATTGGGCCGATGCTAGTCAGGGGGTTGCCTGGTGCAATTATCACAAGCTCCGAATCATGAATTGCATTCACTGCCTCTGGGTTTGGCCTGGCCTTGTCTGCACCAATGTACTGGATTCCTTCGACCTTATCCCTTCCCTTGTACTTTACCCAGAACTCTTGCAGGTGCATCTCGCCCTTGCTTGTCGTGATTCTTGTCTCAATGGTGTTGTCGGTAACCGGCATCACCTTTGTCTCTACTGCAAATCTTTCGCACAACCATTTGGTGATGTCACCGAGATTTTTTCCGTTCTTTAGCATGTTTGTCCGAATTAGATGCGTTGCGACATCCCTGTCGCCGATTCTAAACCATGTCTCCTCGCCAAAGATCTCCATCTGTCGCAAAAATCCAAACGTATCCTTTCTTATTCCCCAGCCTTTTTCATAGTCCAACATGTCTGCTAGGCCGTAAATTATCGTGTCAATGTCTGGACATACATACAATCCATAGAGCCAATAGTTGTCACCTACGTTGCAAACCACATTGAGCTCGCGTGTTTGAGAAATCAGTCCGCGGACAAGTTTAACAGAGCCTGTACCGCCTGCCAAAATTGTTATCATAAAACCCTTTTTGTATGGAGTCGGGGATCCTTATTACCCTTTCAATAACGAAAAACTTCGTACAACAAAATACAAATCACAAAAAACTATCGCGAAAAAATTTCGTCTGTATTTTTTTTGTGGTTATTACAGAACAAGATAAGATTTATTACTGCGCCTAGAGAGTCGGATCTGTGAATCGGACTTCACTTTTATCGTTAGCGGTTCTTAGCATTTTGATTGTAGGTTCATCTTCTCCGGCATTTGCCGCCCAGCTAAACTGGGATGCAAAAACCTATGAAAGCGCGCAAACCCCCAAGTTTGTATTCCAGCGAACTGCCTTCATCGAATATGAAGACGGTGGTTCAATTGCAGACGCACTGCGCGGGCAAGAGAAAACTATCGCCTTTTCAGCAGACTCTTCATCCGCGGGAGTTCAAGAACTAATTGACAAACTCAACAATGACTTGGTTGTAGCAAAAAGCACTGTGAGCATTACCGACATTCAACTAGAATACAGCGCAACTCTGTTTGGAAGAGCTGAACAAGCATCAGTTGATTACAAAGTCGTAGTCATTCCAACAATTGAAGGATTTCTGATAAGAGAATACCAAGAGGGCTCACCAGGACTCTTTGACATCACATGGAGAGGAATGAGTGTGGATGGCCCAGTACAAATAATGACAGAAGAATACGGCGAAATCGATGTAAACGAACCGCTCTCATTTTTCAAAACAGAATACCCAGAAGTTGCATCTCAGATAACTGGCGAGGCACAGGACATACTGGAGATGGGACTAATCGATGCATCAGGAATCTCAAAACAACCGCTTCCCAACTGGCACTTTTTGTTTGACCCGACCGGGATTGCGGCAGATACTAGCAGATTTGGATTCTCCGGAGCCAAAGTTGTGGTATCATCATTTACAATGGGTGAGAGCAGCCTGAGAGAGGGCATGATAAGCGAGAAGGAATTTGATGCGACATTTACCTCGGATAAAACTTATCATGTAAGAACCGTCCAGTCAGGAGACTCGGCAAACATTTTCCTTGCAGGATATGCATCGCCTGATGTTCTGGACGGACATGAGGTAATCGGAGTGTCTGCTACTGCACCAACAGGTGCCGCACAGACGTCAACTGGCTCATTTCCGATCTTTATCATTTATGGAATGGCCGGAATGGCAGCAGCAGGGGCAGGCGGATTCTTCTTCTGGAGCAACAAAAAGGCAAAGAAGGAATCAGAATACATACAAACGGGAATTGATCCAAAACACCTCCGCGCAACAAGCACGAGCGAGGCCTCTGGCGGATACCATACAACTAGGGGTGAAGCCGAGCTTGCAAGCGACGATCAGGGCTACAGACAACACGAAAGCGTCTATGGCTCTGAAAACACCCTTCCAAAAGAGGAGCCAAAGCCAAAACGCGGCTCTATGCCAAAAGACTGGAAGCCATCCTAAAGCATCGACAGTTTTATAGTGACCAAAGCAAGTTAATTACGAGAATCAAAAGATTTGCAAAAAACACCAAAAAATATAGGTAAAAAAGATCGTTGTCCACGTTGTGCGCAAGGCTTAATTGTAATAGATGCAAATACAGGTGAAAATTTTTGCTCAAAGTGCGGATTTGTAATAAACGAGCAAAGCATAGAGGCAGGACCTGAGTGGCGCTCTTTTTCAAAGGAGGACGAGGGAAAAAGCAGAACCGGCGTTCCGACGTCACTGGCAATGCATGACATGGGACTTGCAACCATAATTGGACAGGCAGACAAGGACGCAACAGGGAAGCCTCTTTCCTCTACGATGCGCTCTACAATTGAAAGACTGAGGACGTGGGATTCGCGAAGCCAGGTCCATGAGCCAGTTGACAGAAATTTCCGACAAGCGTTTTCTGAGCTTGACAGACTAAAGGACAAGCTTGCAGTGGGCGATGCAGTGGTCGAAAAGGCAGCATACATTTATCGTAAGGCGCTCGAAAAAAGATTGGTGCGCGGGCGCTCTATATCTGCGCTCATCGCATCGGCGCTATATGCAGCATGCCGTGACACAGAAACACCAAGGACACTAAAGGACATTGGAAATGCAAGCAACATAAAGAGAAAAGACATTGCAAGGTGTTACCGGCTTTTATTGCGGGAGCTGAGCCTCAAGATGCCCGTGGTGGATCCGATAAAATGTGTCGCAAGAATCGCAAGCAAGGCAGACCTCTCTGAAAAAACAAAGCGCGAGGCCGCAAAAATTCTAAAGACTGCGGAAGAAAACAAGATCTCTGCAGGAAAGGATCCGATGGGCCTTGCAGCAGCAGCCCTTTATGTCGCGTGCGTCACAAACGGAGAAAACAAGACGCAGCGAGACGTGGCAGAGGCAGCAGGCGTTACGGAAGTGACGATTCGAAACAGGTACAAAGGCCTAAAGATTGCCCTGGACTTGTAGATTTTTTTCCCTGTATCTTATCAGCATCATGGCAATGGACAGTGCGCCTGTTACCACAAACAAGATCTCGATTGTCTGGATGAGCGAATTAGAAAACGCATCAGCAAACCTTGTCTCATTTACTGAAGAGACCAAGTATACGTATGAAAAAATCAAATAGTTTGTTCCCCAGTGGATAAGGAGCGCTGCAACAAAACCATACCTGTAGTAGACCCACCCGATTATTATTCCGCTCATCGCAGCCTGTGCAAACTTGCCTTGGCTCCACTGCTCAGACATGACATGTGCTGCGCCGAAAAAAACCCCGACTAGGACAATTAGAACAATTGCTTTTCTGTGATTTGTGATGGAAAGACTTGCAGGATTCCACAATGACCTAAAGAAGAGTCTGCCAGATGGCTTGTGCGAATAAAACAAAAAGAGAGGTATGCCAATCAGAACCACCCTAAATCCAATCTCCTCTATTATCGGCGCAATGCTCACGCTCAGAAACTGCACGAGATCATTTTCAGACGGAGGAGGTGATATGTTGACTCCAAACCCCTGCTGTACAAGGTTGATTGCCTCGGACAAAACAATGATTATGCAAAACCATCGTATTACGTCAACTAGATAGTTGCCTTCCTTTATCTCGTGCGCACCGGACAATACTGGGGACAAGGCCCTTGCAAAATTCTTCTTTGGCCCAAAAACTGCTATTGCAAAAATGATGATAAAAAAAGCCCATATTGCTGCAAAGAGATCCCCGATTCCCATCCAAGAAGGCAAGTCAAGGTCAAATTTCTGTGCTGTTTCCAGCTCAGAAAGCGGGAAAGAATAATCGATGCTTTTTCCAATCTGTGAATTAAAAAAAAGATACGCGCCTATTGGAAAAGAAAAAATCATCAGTCCGAAAATCACAGATAATAGCGCTGAGTACGGAATTGAAATGCCTTGGAGGATCCGGTGGTTCTGCAAACCTAGTGAACTTCGATGCTCGACTCGGAGAATCCTAGCCTGACAAGGGTTTCCTTCATTGTTTCACGGTGGTCTCCCTGCAAAAAGATGTAGTTGTCCTTTGTGGTTCCGCCGCAAGCGTATTTTCTTTTCAAATCGCTCAAGGTTCCTTGCAAATCATTCAGCTTTGAATCAAGGCCCTCAATCATGGTTCCTTTCTTTTTGAATCTCCTTTCCTCAAGTCTTATAACGATTTTTGTACTCTCTTTGTTAAGATCACCGCAAGCACACAAATCTTCAGGAAGTCCACATGTGTTGCAAATTACCGCCATTAGTTACTTTGATCCAAAGTTCAATCCGACTATTAAGCCTTGTTGGGCATTTTGCAAAACTAGGTTTTTACAAAGGTTTGATCACAAGTAACCGATGTCACAAGAGCTTCGAAAAAAAGCAGTAGAGATGCTGCTTGCTGGCGCGACACTGCTAGCAGAGCCGTGTCCGTACTGCAAGGGAGTTCGCGTGATGAAGGACGGAACCGCCCTCTGCATCAGCTGCGGAAAGGAACCTGACAAAAACAGGACCGTCCCAGAACCAGAAAAACCAAAAGAACAATTTGAAAAAAACCCGATCCTAGAATCCATGGACAAAAAACTTGGACAGCTGACGTCTGAGCTGGAATCGGAAAAAGACCATGAAAAACAGCAGCAGATCCTAAAATCAATAAACTCGCTCATCGAGACCATGCAGAAACTCAAAGACTGACTAGTAAAGTTTTTATTTTAATCATCTAGCTTTTCCATTAAATGAGTAGCAGTAAGAGAAAAAGTGCACCGTTGCCTGCGTCTTCTGCGGGGCTGTTGCGTTTCTTTGAGGATGAAACCAAGGGGTATCGCCTCGATCCAAGGATCGTAGTTTCAATACCTGCCGGACTTATTGTTATTTCGTGGCTGCTTGACTTGTTCCTGATAAGATAGGGTCGCAAATGACCGAATCACATGACGACGTATCAAAAATTCACAAGCGTTACTCTCTTACACTGCTGACGCCATCTTCGCGCTATCACTCTCTGTTATTTTCCGCAATCGCCGCAACCATTCTATGTGTAGTGACACTCTACTCATATCTTGGAAGGCCAGACGAGCTTGCCTTTCGACTGCCGCTGTTAATTTCGGCATTGCTTGCCACGCAGTATCTTGATTCGCGCTTTATCAAAAACAAGGAATACTCTAAAGCGCTGCACCTCTCACTGTTTGGTAATGTAATGTGGGCAGGGATAGTCCTGTCCGGAATTGCGGCATCCACAATTTTATCAAAGCAAGAACTGCCTCTGTTCTATGTCGCAGAAGGGATGATGATCTTTGCGAGCTTCCGAATCGGAATATTCACAACAACTCTTGGCACGTCGATGAGAAAAGCTTGGGCACTTTGTTTTTTGCAGCCACTTGCAATGTATTTGGCTCTGATTCCACACGACCTTTGGACAAGCTCGATTCTGAACCAGCCCGTCTTGGGAATCGGCGTGGCGTTTTTAGCAATCGCAACGGTTTGGTCTTTTGCCACCGATAGGGCAGGACGGCCTGGAGTTGAAAGCACGCACAAGCTGGTGCAGGCGTACTTGGCGTCAAGGTCCAGGGGAAATTTTGACGAGGTAGAATCAATCATAGAATCAAGATCAAAGCCATCAAGTGTAGTCACATCACAAATTCGCCTTTACTCAAAAGACAGCGACTTTAGGATGGTGCTGCCAGAAATACATCCGGGACCATACCACCCAATTGGCGGTAGTAACATCACGTATGAAATCTACAAGACGATGAACTCTTCTGCAATGGTAATGCACAGCATATCTGACCATGCGCTGAACCTGCCGTCAAAAACCGAGGTTGATAACTACCTGGCAAGCCTTGCGAATAATTCAGTCTTCAAAAAGGGGGCAATGTGCACCGAACCTGTAACAGTGCAGGTAAACAAGGCAAGGGTGATTGGAATCTTGTTTGAAAAGACCGCGGTTTTGTTCTTGTCGCTTTCGCCTCACGGGATGGAAGACGTTCCAAACTACATAAAAAAAGAGATAGAGCAGTTTGCCAGCAATCGAAGCTTTGAGAGGCTCATGATAGTAGACTGCCACAACGCGATGGGCGAGGAAATATCAGAGCCGGACTCACAAGACATGCTCAAGGCGGCAAAAGCAACACTTGAAACGCTTATCACAAAACAAAGCCACCCGATGGAGTTTGGCTATGCGAACTTTGATGAGATGAACCTCACTACGCCGGATCTCGGCCCTGGAGGAATCGGAATTTTGTGTCTGAAAATAAACAATGAAAAATACTTTCTCGGCTGGGCAGATGCCAACAACATGGAAAACGGGGTGCGAGAAGAGATAGTGAGCCATTTTGCAAAAAACGGCTTTGTGCTTTTGGAAATCTGCACGTCTGATACGCATTTTAGCTCAACAATTGTGAGAAACCGCACGGGATACTATCCGTTTGGCAAAGTAACCAAGCCGGAAGACATTGCGGTATGGTATCTAAAACTTGCAGAACAGGCAGACAAGAAGCTGGATTTGGCGTCATTTGAGATACTGGAGCACAAGACAGATGTTCGGGTGATGGGGGCTGCAATACTTGAGGACTTTTCGGAGGCACTAGACCGGTCCATGCTGCTCTCAAAGGCGTTCATGGCCGGAAGTATGACGCTTTTCATTGCCTCTCTTTTCCTATAGTCTTGATCTCTCCAAGATTTCCATAGAATTCTTCAACAAATGCTGCAAACTGGAAAATCGGGACTATCGGAACCTTGTCGATGAAGCTGGCCTTGTCCTGGTATAGCGTAACTATTACTGGAACTGCGACTGCGCCGTCAGTCTTTGCAACATAGTGCTTTGTGCGCTCTATCTGCTTTCTTACAGCTTCTTGAAGAGCAGACTGGCTATGCCTCTTCCAGTGCTTGCAGTCAATTAGCATTGCGACACCCAGCTTGATTCCGACTACGTCTATTTCCATGCGGGGTTTTGTCAAAACCAGGTTTCGAATCGTCGCAAAGCCCATCATTTCAAGCATCACTGCTGCTAGGCCCTCAAAGTCCTTCCAGTCCAAGTGCTCTGCTGCCTCGTCTATCTGGGCTCCCTTTTGCAGCGCCAAAACAATGGCCTTTATCTTGTCCCCGTCCTCAAACTCGGCAGTTTGTCCGTCGAATTTGCCGATTGCATTCTGGGACATCTCTTGCAGCATTCGCCTTGCGGTGTTTTTGTCAGAGTTGACCACCACTGCAAAATCTTCTACGGAAACTCCGCCGGAAATTATTCCATCAAGTGCATCAAGCCAGATCTTTTGGTTCAACGATTTTTTTTCAGGTTTCGCAAATTTTAAATGTTGCACATGATTTACGTTTGATGCAAAAACGACTTTTCCATACGCTGGAGCTTTAAATTAGATAATGTTTTATCAAAGTCGTGAGAGCTTTTCTGATTTTTTTGGTGTTCATGTCCTTTGCTGCAAGCTCGGCCCTTGCGGAAAAGGGCAGCTATGTCGATTCTATTCAGTTCATCCAGTATCTAGATGAGAGCACGGCCATCGAAGAAGTAAAAAGGGGAAGCCTCGATCTGTATTATTCCAGAATATCATCGGAGCTGATACAAAACCAGGATTTGCAAGACCTGCAGGTCTTCTATGCGACCGGAGGTTCGTTTAGCCTACTGGTCAACCCTGCAGAGGGAAATGAGTTCAACCCATTTTATTATCAAGAGGTGCGTTTTGCCCTGAACTATCTTGTGGACAGGAAGCTGATAGTAGATGAGCTCATGGGAGGAAACGGAGTCCCGATGGTATCAAACTATGGGCCGTTTGATCCCGACTATCTCTCAATCGTAGACGAGCTTGAGCGATTCCATTTTCGATACAACCCGGAGCTTGCAGACAAAATGATAACAGATAGTCTGGCATCGGCTGGCGCGCAGAAAATCGACGGGAAATGGCACTACGACCAAAAGCCAATAACGATCACGATTTTCATCAGAAACGACGATCCCGTACGAAAATCCATAGGGGAAATTGTCTCATCGGAGCTTGAAAAGGTAGGGTTTGCAGTCAAGAAGGACTTTGGGGACCTGAACAAGGCATTTGTTCTGGTGTACGGCTCAGACCCGTCCGAGCTAAAGTGGAGCCTGTATACGGAAGGATATGCCGGCAGGTCTGCATTTGTCAGATATGACCAGCTGGGGCTTGCGCAAATGTATTCGCCGTGGTTTTCAAACATGCCGGGATTTAACAATCCTGCATACTGGAACTATCAGAACCGAAATCTAGATGAGCTGACACAGAGAATCTACTCTAGCAACTATACCTCAGCAGAGCAGCGGGTGGAGCTCATCAGGCAAGCAACGACTGAGGGTGTGAGCGAATCCGTCCGAGTGTTTCTTGCGGCAAAAATAGATCCGTTCATTGCGAACAAAAATGTACATGGTATAATAAACGACTTTGGCGGCGGAATAACTACACGGTACACGCCAATAAATGCAAGAACCGATGACGGCGAGCTCAAAATAGGAGTAAAGCAGATCTATCAGGGCGCATGGAATCCAGTTCGGGGGCTGGGCGATGCGTACAGCAAAAACATATGGGATGCACTGTACGATCCTGGGATTTTCAAAAACCCGTACTCTGGTGAAAACTTTGCAGTAAGACAGGACTGGCAGGTGGAGACTGCGGGGCCTGACGGCTTTTTGGATGTCCCATCCGATGCAATAATCTGGGACGTAGAAAAACAAGAATGGAAAAGCGTTGGAGCCGGCGCAAAGGCGACAAGCAAGGTAACGTACGATCTTTTGTGGGGCAGCTGGCACCACGGCCAAAAAATGGACATGAACGATGTTTTGTACTCGGTGTACTTTGGGCAGGAATGGGCAACATCATCCGGAGACAACGACAAGACCTTTGATCCGGAATACTCACCGACTGCGGCCCAGGCGGCAAAAACACTCATTGGAATAAGGCAGCTCGATGACAACACAGTCGAAGTCTATGTGAATTATTGGCATTTTGATGAATCCGAGATTGCCGACTGGGGGGGAATATGGGTCACGCAGCCGTGGGAGGTAATGTACGCCATGGAACAGGCAGTAATTGACGGAAAGGCCGCATTCTCAAGGACAGAGTCGCAGGCAAAAAGCGTCAACTGGTTTTCTCTTATCATACCTCGCGACGCGGCAATAATCAGAGAGTACCTGCAGGAATTTTCCGAGTCCGGCAAAATCCCAAAGTCACTAGAAACATATGAAAACCCTCCGGAATACTATGCTTCCAGATATTCTGCGGCAACAAAGTGGATAGAAGAAAAAAACCACGCAATAATTAGCAACGGCCCGTTTTATCTTGATGGATATTCGCCTGAGGCAAGGACGATTACGATAAAATCCTTTGATGATCCTGGATATCCGTTCGGGGCCGGCATGTGGGAAAAATTTGAAACTGTAAGCTTTCCGAAAATAACAAAAATCGACGTGCCGGATAATCTAGTAAGGGGGAGCCTGATGGAAATCCCAATACAGACAGTCGACACGACACAGCTTTACTATTTTGTAAATGATGCATCAGGGGTGCAGGTGGACGGGGGCATCATGCCGGTGAAAGACAATTCCGCAACACTTGTCCTGTCAGAAGATCTGACAGGCATGATGCAGCTTGGAGCAAGCGATCTTAAGATATATGCAATTTCCGATTCGGTTCTGAGGCCTGACATTTACGCCACGAGCTTTCTTGTCATGCCGTCTGATGAAGGAGTACTAAAGGAAACAACAGTCGATCATACCTCAAAGACGCAAAGCTTCGACAGCCTTGGGGTGATCTCGATTGTTGTGGGCGCAGTAATAGTGGGCGTGATTTTTTATCTAAGGCGGGCAAGAAGGGCGAAAAAACAGGCCCACTGAGCTTTTCTACGAACAAATTCTACCATAGTCTTATATCAAAAACATCAAAAACCTGATTTGAAGGAAAAATGCCAGACGATTCATGCAGAAACTGTGGTGGACAGCTCACAAAATGCACAATATGCGCAGAATGCCGCGATGCCGTAAGCATGGTGTGTATCCAGTGCGGAAGGCGAACCATAGAACAGGTGCATGCCCTGTGCTTCATGCCGGACATTCAAAAAATCGAGGAGCCACATCCACTGCCGGATGGAATTTTTAAAAAACAAATCTTGGTTGCGTAAGTAATAATTCTACCCAAACCTTAAGTAGCCTTGTTTAGCCTGAAAGCTCCTATGCGGCGAGTCGGTACCGTGTGCCTATTGTTAGCTGTATTACTTGTTCCGAGTTTTGCACACGCCCAGACATCTCAGATAACACTCCTGGATACTTTTGGGCAATACAAGAAAGGACAGCAGGTTTTTCTGTTTGGACAGATTGCTCAGGTGGAGCCGGACCTCTTTGTCGTAGTCCAAATAATTAATCCAAACGGGGATCTCTGCCAGATCCAGCAGCTAAAGCCTCTTTCAAACGGGCACTTTGTGACAGATGCAGCCCCACTAACTGGTAAAATCTGCGGGCTTGATGGCAATTATGATGTCAAGGTGTTCTATGGCGAATCGTCTCAAACCAGCTCGTTTCGTCTTCTAAAGGAAAAGGCAAAGCAGATTTCTGACATCGATTATCTTACCCTCGGAACTACGCTGCTTGAGACAAAGATTGCATCGCTTGCAGAAAAGGTGAGTGCTGACCAAACATCGCAATACCAAAATAACCTAAATCAAATAAAGTCAATCTCCGCAACCCAGTCTGCAATATCGCAGCTTCGAGATCTTTACTCTGCATTGCTATCATCATACCATGACGAATCCGACGTTTTCTCAGTCGATGCCAAGTTTAGGCCTGCTATCGAAACAGCGCTTCAAACAACAAAAAGCCTAGTTGATTCCAGCACGCTAAATCCTGCAGAGGCAAACAAAATAAACGCGCAGACATACGGCGCTATGTTTTACTCCAAGATAGGAAACGACAAGGCTGCAATCAGCACGCTAAACGATGTATATGTCCAGATAACAAACGTCGACCCGCAGAAGGTTGCTGCCGAGCAACCGCTGACATATGAGCAGCTAAATGATCTTTTGCTGAACCTGATGACAAAGTCCAACTCTCTTATGAGCAGGCCACTGAAGGAGGAAATCGGATTCATCTTTGCAAGGGGAACAGGACCGATTTATTCAGAAGAACTTGGCAAGCTAGTCGACATACTCACAAAATCAAGGACACTTGATGCCACACTAAAGCGCGATGATAACCTTACTTCACTTATCAAGACAGAATGGGGAACACTTAGAGAGTCGCTCCTGGCAAAAGAGTCGCTTGAAAAATTCATAGAGCAAAAAGACAAGGTCGACAAGCTGTACGAGGCAACTCTTCTTTTGAGAAGCCTTGACAAGGTCGACAGGTTCACATCTGCAGACCCAAAGCCTGATCTTGCCGTACTCATAGAGCCAAGGCTTGACGAATTGATATCAAAACTGCAAAGTGCCACCTCTCCTGACGACATCATCTCTGTAAAACAGGAGATACTTGATATGAAAAACGTAATCGACATCTCGTCTAGAATTTCGACTACCATCGAGTTCTCAAAAAGAAACAACGCAAACTCGTCCATGATAAAATCCTTCGAGTCGCTCTTGGAAAAGGTCCGTAACGCAAGCACGCTTGCGGAAATACTGGACGTGGTCTCGGAATTTGACGGCACGATAAACGATCTTAGGGAAAAACGCAGCCCGCTATCTGTCCTAAAGTTTGACTATGAAAAGCTAAAGAGCAAGGCAGAACTCCAGGCAGACTACCAGAGCCTAGTTGAGATAAGCAACGCGCTAAAGGTGATAAACACCGCACTTGAGCTCGAAAAGGGAAACCCTACAATCAACAAGATTGAGAAAATCGAAGTCCTACTTTCGTGGGCAAGCGACAACCAGCGGGTGGTGCAGGCAAAACTTGACTCGTACACAAAGGACGCATACAAGATTCGCGCCTCTGACATTTTGCAGCGCTCAAAATCTCTTGAAAACCTACTGGACCTTGGCAACACGCACAACAGGTTCCTGCCGGGATACACCGACTTTGTCAAGTCCATGAAAGAAAAACTTGGCACTACAAGAAACCTCGTGATAAAAGGTGACCTTGACGGCGCAGACAACATGGTAAGAGAGCTATTTTCTGAATGGCAGACGGTATCAAAGAAATATTCCGATGAACCGTACGGCTCCGAAGTCGGATACACAGGAGATGAAATAAAGAGAATAGAATACCGAAAGAAGCTGGCCCAGTTTTCAAGCTTTGCGACAGAGTTTTACAATGCCGACTTTGAGGAACATTCGTCTGAGTTTAACAAGCTAAAAGAAGATGCGTACGAGCTAGTGGACTATGGGAACTTTGTCGACGTCGAAGACAAGATAAAGGAAATCCGGGCGTTCCTGTCTGACAGCCTGGAGCTAAAAAACAAAAAGATAATCTTTGACATCTCATATGATACAGAAAAACAGATCTGGGTGATGAGCGGCGCTGTCGACAAGCAGATAACCGACAGGAGACAAAATCTCTACCTGACAGTATACGACATGCAGGGAAACACTCACAGCACGCTCAAGTTCTCTGATTCAAAGCAGGGCGATCTTTACACCCAGTGGTACGCGCCAACAGAGCCCGGGCTGTACGTGGTGGTGCTTCAGTGGCAAAACAACCAGGCCTCGCAAATAGTCGATGTGAAGGAAAAAAGCACGCCTACCTACAGCAAAGACGACATCAAGAACGTCGATTATGCAAGGAACTTTGAGGAGCTCCAGTCATTCATCGATGCGTTTGGCAGCTCAAACTATGATGCAAACAAGGCGCGCTTTGATGCCGTTATCAATGATATCAAAGAGTCGCTGCACAGCAAGGACTTTTCCACATCCGCTGCAAAGATAACTGAGCTGAAAGGAATGATCGAAAGATACCTGCCCAGCCGCTCGACTACTGCTGTAATTGACGCGTATGTGGAAGGAGACAAGCTGTATGTCTCTGGCGCAATATACAAGAGAATTGCATTTTCTGAAGACATTTACGTGGATATTTTCGATCAGGGGGGAAACAGGATGGTGGAGATCCCTCTAAAAGACACCGCATCCGGGTACTTTAACCAGGTAGTCTCGATACCGCTGGAGCCGGGAATCTATGTGGCGCAGCTGGAATACCATGACTTGATAGTATCTGATTTCTTTAGGGTAAACTAGTTTTGTTACCATACGGACAAGTCCAACTGGCGGCTCACATATTTTCTGAGGAATTAGTTGGACTAGGGGTTCTTTACCTTCTATTCAAAAATTAGAATAAAACCTTTGAATCATTTGGTGTTTTTCAAGTGGATCTTTTCATGGGCAAGTACTTTCTCAAATCTATCAATATTTCCTTCCCATGAAAACTTGCAGGATGGGCAATTCCACTTCATATTCATTCCTTTTCGGGTTTCTTGTTTTCAGATTCTTTGGATGCTTCCGCGCCATCGGACATCATTGTTTTGCCTTGTAGTCTTGCGATTATCTTTCTTAACATGATTAGTCAGGTTCAGTCGTGTATAATAAGACATGTATTTTCATGGTTGCCAAATTTGCAAACGTAGCTGAGCTGATGTGACTGTCATTGAACCCATGACACAATGGTTTCAAAATGGAAAAGGAACAACTCTTAACGAAAATTCTAATTAAAAATTCCGTTCAATTATTGAAGCCTGTATTCTCATTAGAGTTGTTTGGTATTTGTATCTCAGATTTTATCAAACGGTTATGGATAGCGATTCGCTTAATCCTTTGTACCTGTTTCGTATTGTCACTTCAGTTACCCCTGATGCAGTTGAGATCTCTCTTTGCGTTATTTTGATATTGTATTTCAGACACGAAATGTATAGTGCCGCAGCAGCAAGTCCCATGGGTCCCTTTCCTGCCGTTATTTCCATACTGTTTGCGTCTTTCAAGACTTCGATGGCATATCGCTTTGTTTTTTCATCCAGTCCAATCTGGCTTGCTATTCTGGATATGCAGCTTTTAGAATCCGTGACTGGCATCCTCAAATCAAGTTTGTTAACCAGCATTCGGTAACTCTTTGAGACGTCCTTTCTTTTTATATAAAGTGCATCTGAAATATCATTTAAGGTTCTTGGGGTTCCAGAATCTCTACATGCCGCATATGTGGCGGCGCCAAGAAC
>Ga0247727_10001103_pt1 | contig 65714 bp, 55 predicted proteins | sample WisWelCaveWW1625_FD_202498 | JGI IMG/M metagenome (GOLD analysis project Ga0247727, IMG submission 202498) | Biofilm microbial communities from Wishing Well Cave, Virginia, United States - WW16-25 | ecosystem: Environmental > Aquatic > Deep subsurface > Groundwater > Cave microbial mat | place... | reverse complement strand
TTTGAGGGGGCAAGAAGCGCGATGGAGCGCCTGCGAGAGGCGGGCCTCCTCACCCCGCAGACGCTCTCGGCCGCGGCGCGCACGCAAGTCGAGGCCTGCGTCCGGCCCGCGGGCTTTTTCCGGCAAAAAGCAAGGGCTCTCCAGGAGATCTCCTCGGTCCTTTGCAGCCGGTTCGGCGGCCGCATCGAGCGGGCGTTCGAGATGCCGACCGACGAGTTGCGCCGCGAGCTTTTGTCGTGGCGGGGCGTCGGCGAGGAGACGGCCGATGCGGTCTTGCTTTTCGCTGCAAAGAGGCCGGTGTTTGTGGTGGACGCCTACGCGCTCCGACTCATGCGCAGGTTTGGGGTGATTGGAGGGAGTGCGGCACCTTCCCCCGAAGAAGTCGCGGGCGCGTGGCGCCTGGTACTCGGCCTCCACGCTGAAAAATTGGAGCGCGTGCACGCGGCCATCGTCGATTTTTCAAAATCGACCTGCCGGGTTCGCCCCCTTTGTTCCACATGCCCGATGCGCGAGTCCTGCGCCCGCGAAGGCGTGAGCGAGACCGCCGCAGCTCCGGCCTAGAGTTACTCCCGGGACGCTCCCTCGGACAAAGTCACGTGATCCGGAATGGCATCGCCATCGTGGGGTTCACCGCAAACGCGAGGTCTGCGGTGAAACGGAGCGTGTGCGTCATGCGCACGATCTGCCCCTCGTACGAGGGAGATGCCGTCGGAGGCACCGGGACCTCGAACACGAGGTGCGCGCCGAACCGCGCGTCCCCCGGTCCGAAGAAGTGCTCCGAGATGGTCTCGGGCCACGAAGCCCCGCTGTGGCCGCGGGCGCGGCCGCTCGCCTGTTCGATGAGCGAGACCGTGACCGAACGCATCCGCGTCTCGCCCGTCGTGTCGACCTGCACCGTGCCGGTGATGAGGCCGTCCCGCGGCGCGTCGCTCATGTCCACTTCGGCCTCGATGGAGGTGCCCCCGGCCGCGAACCCGGGCGGCTTTGCAGCTCGTTGCCGCTCCGCACGCGGTGGATGCGGCGGCAACACCACGAGGACCGGGAGGTCTGCGCGCGGGTCGAACCGCCAGGGCACACCCGCGGTCGCGTGGAGGTTGTAGGAGACTGAGGATCTGAACCCTAGGTGCGCCCGCGAGAACGAAGGCGGAACCCCGCGCGGCAGCGGCACCTCAAAGGGCAGCGTGTAGGTCCCTGCGTCGTACTCTCCGGGGTAGAGCAGAGGCCCCCGCGACCCTTGCGCGATGAGTGGGTGCGTCAAGATCGGCACGGACTCGTGGTAGGTCGTCGAGTGCTTGCCGCGCCGTTCCGTCACCGTAACTTGCTCATGGCCGTACAGCGTGGCGCTGAATTCGTGGATGGCAGTGCGGCGGAGCAGCTGGAGGAGGAGGATCCCCGTCAGCGTCTCGCCGGGGAACCATGCGCCCCCGTCGAGGTGTAATTCAAGGACGTTGCCCATGCGGCTCCGCCGATCTCATTTTGGAGGGCGGCCAATGTAGGTTTCGAAGCCCGATTTTGCGAGAAGCGGGCGTTTTCTTGCGGGCGCCGCCGATGTAATATTTATCACGTTGACTCCCATACCCCTTGAGGGGCGTAACTTTTGGGTCGAGCGGTCAAGAAAACCACGATCGACCTGGACATCGACCTCTTCAAGAAGCTCAAGCAGTACTCGCTCGACACGGACCAGTCCGTGCGCACCATCGTCTCCGACGCGATTTCGGAGAAGCTCTCCCGAGACGCCAGGCGGGACGGCGCCGCCCCCGCGACCACGCGGCTCATCAAGCGCAACCCGGTGGCCGACCAGGTGCTCGCCGAACTCTTGCTGTTTTTCCCGGAGGAGCTCGCGGTGCGCCTCTTCACGCAAAAGTGCGCGGAAAACGCGGTCGTGCCTGAGGCGCTGCGGCCCTCGGACTTAACTCCCCCGTTCATCGAGGCCCTCGCAAAGCCCGTTGACCTGATGAGCCCGGGTGCGCGCTCCCAGGACTTCGCGCGAAAGCTCACGGAACTTGCCAAGGGGGCGCGGTGATGTTCCGAGGCACCCTCCCGGGGATGGAACTCGTGTTCCACACCGACCCGCCGGCCGGGTCGATCATCACGCTCGTCGGCGGCGCCGGGACGCTCAAGTCCGCGCTCGCGTATGCGATCCTCTCCGCGCGCCTCAACTCGCACCCCGACGAGCGCGCGATCTATGTGACGCTCGAAGAGACCAAGGAAGGGCACCTCGCGAACTTGAGCAGCCTCGGGCTGAAGGTCCACCCGAGGATCGCGATCTCGGACATCGCATCCTTCCGCGCCGAACTGCAGGCGATGGGGCCTGGGATGATGCGCGAGGAGGACTACCTCGCGCTGATGCTGAAGCGCACAAAGGGAGACGAGGACGGGGGAAGGCCCCACGACTTCCTCGTGCTCGACTCATTGAACGCGCTCGAGGCCTCGCTGCCCATCGAGGGCCGCCTTATCCGGCGCACGCTCCAGGACTTCTTCTTCCAGCTGCGCTCCCACAAGGTCACCACGCTCGCGCTCATCGAGACCACGCAGGTGGACGACCGGCCGGAGTACTTCCTCGTCGACGGGATCATCGAACTCGGCGTGATGCGCCGCGAGAACGACTTCAAGCGCTTCCTCACGGTGCGGAAAATGCGCGCGTGCCGGCATGAGATGCGGCCCTTTATCCTCGACGTGACCCCGGCGGGCATACGCATCATGGGCGAGGTGATCGACTGACGCGCCCGCCCCGGGCCGCGCCCGCCAAGGCGGCGGGAGCGGCCGCGCGGGGAAGCCGCCAGCCGATCTTTGGACTCAAAGACCGCAAGGCCGGCTCCCCGTTCGAGTCGCTGGTCCTCCTCGTCGACTTCGACGGAACGCTCGTCGACTCCGAGGACATGAACCACCGAGCCTTCGTGCAGATCTTCCGCGAGTTCCACCTTGAGGACAGGATCGGGACCGTGTTCGAGGGGCTCGCGACCGGGCGGGATTTCGCGCGGATCATGAGCGACATCGGGCTCGACCAGAAAACGCGCACGCTCATGGAGCAGCGGATGGACGAAATCGTATCGACCTCGCGGCTCGAAGTGCTGCCGTACGCGAAGGACGCGATCAAGGACCTGAAGGCCCGCGGCGCGATGTTCTCGGTCGCCACCTTGAACCTCTCGAAACGAGCGCTGGAGGTGCTGCGGATGAACGGCATGGACGGCCTTTTCGAGAAGCAGCTGGTGGTGGGCTCCGACAGCCTCCCGTGGGAGAAGCCGGACCCGCGCGTCGTGTTTGAGGTGCTGCGCCGCGCGGGGCGCTCGCGCGCGATCATCGTCGGGAACGCGCCGCGCGATGTGATGCTCGCCAAGAATTGCAACCTGCCGGTGATCTACCTGAAGCAGGCGATGCCGAAGTCGAAGGCCGTCGCGGGCGCCCACGACGCGGTCACGGTGTTCGCGGAACGGATCCGGGACCTCGAGAGCCGCTACGACCACAAGAAGATCTTCTGGGGCGCATCGTGGAAGGAAATTCCCGGGATTGTGGAGAAGATCCTGGGGGCGGCGTAGGGGGAGGGCGGCGCCTATGCGCCCCGTCCTCGCACCATGTACGGGGGCTCAAGCCGGTACCCCAACCCGCGGTAGTACCCGCGTACGCCCACCCCGGCCGTCACGCGCACGACCGGCGCGCCCCACTCCTCAAACGCGGTGCGCTCGACTTCTTCCATGAGCTTTCCTCCCAGCCCGCGGTGCTGGAAGCGGGCGGAGTCGGCCTTCGGCGGGTCCAGGCCAAACTCCGCGACGCGCCCCACCACCCTCAACTCGCGGAGGAACGCGTCGCCCGCGCGCGACCCAGCCGCGCCGTCCCCTCCGGTAAGGCGCGCTCTCGCGAAGGCGTGGAGCGCGCCCGCGCCGTCGACAAATTCGAGGAAGAGCTCGCGCCCGCCCGCCGAGTCGTAAGCGTGCCGCTTGAGCTCCAGCTCGCCTTCGAGTTCGACCTGTTCGCCCTTGTTCGCGCGGTGGCCAGCCTCGCGGCAGCGGATGCACTGGCACGCCCGCCCGCGGCGCGCAAGTTCAGCAAGCGCGAGTTGGCGCAGGTTCGATTTCTTCACGCCGGCGGCAATCATCGGCGAGGGGATGTCGCGGTCGACGCGCTGGATCCGCGTGTAGGTGGGGACGACCTCCTTGAGGGACGCGACCACGCGCGCGGCCTTTTCGTCGTCGTACGGTTCGAACTCGCCGCGCTTCCACTCGGCGTAGAGCCCTGTCTGCGGCAGGACGAGCGTCGGGTAGACCTTCAGTTGGTCGGGGCGCAGCGCCGGGTCGTCGAACAGGCGGCGGAACCCTTCGATGTCCTTCCCCTCCGTCATCCCGGGGAGCCCCGGCATCAGGTGGTAGCCGACCTTCAACCCCGCGTCCTTTGCCTCGCGGGTCGCCTCCACGGTGTCGGCGACCGTGTGCCCTCGGTGGACGCGTTCGAGCGCGGCGTCGTCGAAGCACTGCGCGCCGATCTCGACCCGGGTCGTGCCGTACGCGAGCATGCGGCGCACATGGGCCGCCTTGCACCAGTCGGGCTTCGTCTCGACGGTGAGCCCGATGCAGCGGGAGGGCGCGGTTTCGTTGCGCGTCGAAGCCTCTTCGAGGCTGGCCGACGGCGCTTGGTTCATCGCGTCGAGCGCGCCCTTCACGAAGGTTTCCTGGTAGTCTCCCTCGCGCGCGGTGAACGTGCCGCCCATCACGATGAGGTCGACCTTGTCGGTGCGGTGGCCGGTCGCCGCAAGCTGCTTCAGCCGCCCATCGACCTGCAGGCCAGCGTCGAAATTCGCGCGCGCGCCGCGCAGCGCCGCCGGTTCGAACCCCGTGTAGGCCTGGGGCGAGCCAGCCTCCACACCGCCGGGGCAAAAGGTGCAGCGGCCGTGGGGGCAGTGCGCGGGGCTTGTCATCACGGCGACGACCGCGACCCCCGAGAGGGTGCGCATCGGCTTGGTGCGCAGCCACGGCAAAAGGCGCGCGGCAAGCGCGGGGTCGGCGGCCCTCGCCGCCGCGAGCAAGTCCGCGTCTCCCGGCACCTCTCCAATCCCCGCGTCGCGGCAGAAGTCCGCCTTCGCGCGGTTCAGGTCGGCCTTCCCGCGGATCGAGCCTTCGCCGATCCGGCGGTCGATCTCCTCGACAAGCAAGCCCGCATTTCCCACGAGGACGAGCCCCCTCGCCGCACGCTGCGGCCGGGCGAGCCCTTCACGCCGCGCTAAGGCCCTGGATCCGGCCCACGAGCGCCTTCTTCGGCACCGCGCCCACAATCTTCTCCTCGAGCTTGCCCTTCTTGAAGATCAGGGTCGTCGGGATGCTCATGATCTGGTAGCGCTGAGGGATGCCGTGGTTGTCGTCGGTGTTGAGCTTCCCCACGCCGATCTTCCCGTTCATCTCGCGCGCGATCTCCTCGATGATCGGGGAGAGCATGCGGCAGGGTCCGCACCAGGGCGCCCAGCAGTCGATGATGGTAACATCGTACTTCGACACGAATTCGTCGAACGTCGCATCGCTCAGGTTGCTCGGCTTGCCTTCGGGGGTCGTCACCGTTAGTCCGTCCTGTTGACCCTGCTTTGGCCGCGTTGGCGCTTGAAGACTTGGTTGCACCGTCGTACTCTGGGGCTGCCGGGCGCTCCTCAAGCATGGGTTTCGAATTTAAGCGTTTCTTACGGCCTTTGGGACGCCGGCCCCGCGAACGCGCATCGCGCAGTGGAAGGCGCCACCGGCGCGGAACTGTTAATACAGGCTACCCCGTCGCGCCGTTTCCTGGTTCCCTATGTCCTGGCGCCCCGCTGGTGAGGCCTTAAGAAGGCTCGCTGCGGTGGGGGCCGCTGCGGCAATTCTTCTCCCGATTCTGGCCGTGGAAATGCCCGTTTCGAGCGCCGCGCCCGCCCCGCTTGCCCTCGTCGACAAGACCGCCTTCTTCGACGACTTCGAAACGGGCGCGCTGGACCCCGACCGGTGGCAGGTGCCGACCGCTTGGGGGGTTGAGCGCACGCGCCTTCGGCCCTGGGACGACCCCGGGCTTCCCGCGAACGACTCGACCCTCTACCACCTCAGCGACACGCCCTCTCCGAGCCCGGGGAACTACCCGAATGCGGCGCAATCGTCGCTTGAGACCGCCTGGATCGACCTCACGGAAGCCACGGCGGGCGCGCGGCTCCGGCTCACCCAGCGGTACGACATCGACACCGTGGACGACGCGGCCCTTGTGTACCTGCGCACCGACAGCCGCGGGTGGGTGCTCGTGGCCCCGGACGGCGGCTACCCCACGACGAACGGCTTCGCGGGGACGGCCACGTCGTGGGAGGTGGCGACCTTCGACCTCGCCTTCTACGGCGGCAGCCGCGTCAAGGTCGCGTTCCAGCTGCTCGCGGGCGACAATGGAGCCGTCGGGGACGGCTGGCAGGTCGACAGCGTTAGCGTGACCTTCACCACCAACGTGCCCTCGCCCGACCTGCGCGTCACCGAAGTGGAGGTGTACAGCAGCCTCGGCGGGCGGATCACCTCGGGCACGGCGGGCGATGTGCTCGACCTGCGCGTGAACGTTACGAACATCGGCGCGGCCGCGACGACCGCGAGCGTCCCCGTGTTCTTCTTCGACGGGCGGCCGGGTGAGGGGAGGTTCCTCGGCCAGGGGCAGTTGCCGAGCATTTCGCCGCTCGCGGTTGCATCGGCCTCCCTGCGGGCGGTGCTGACGGCGGGGGCGCACAATGTTAGCGTGGTCGTCGACCCGGGCGGCATCCTGAACGAGTTGTCGACGGCCAACAACGAGGCGCGGACGGCGATCACCCTCGCCCCGGCCGCCGGGGTCGACCTCGCGCTCCTCTCCGCGACCTTTGAAGTCGGAGGTACGCGCACCGACGGCGCGAGGCCGGGGCAGATCGTGCGCGCGAACCTCACCATCGCCAACCTAGGGTCCGTGAACTTCGTGGGCGGGTTCTTCTACGGCGTTTACCTCGAGGCTCCCAACTCAACCGCGATGCTCGCGGAGGCAACGCGGTCGCTCCTTGCGGCGGGCGAGGTGCGCACCTTTTTCCTCAACGTTTCCGCGATCGCAGGGAATCTCTCGCTCCTTGTGGCTCTCGACATCGGGGGCTTCGTGAACGAGTCGAACGAAGCCAACAATGTGGCGCGCCAGGTGTTCAAGGTCACGGACGCGCCGCCGCACGACCTTACGATCGAGGGTGTCGCGATCACGTACCAGTCCCGGCCGACGACCGAGGTGGCGGAGGAAGACCTTCTCGTGGTTCGGGCGGTGGTGCGCAACGCAGGGACGCAAGCCGTCGGCGGGTCGTTTACCGTGGGCGTGTTCCTCGGCGACCCGGATGCCGGCGGCGAACTGCTGTGGACGCGGACGGTCCCGGGCGGTTTGCCCGCAAACGGCACGGTGGAAGTGCGCGGCACCTGGCCAGCGGAGGTCGGCCAGCGGACGCTCTACGCCTACGCGGACCTTGGGCGCGAAGTGTTCGAGTCCGAGGAACTCAACAACAAGGCGTATGCTTCGGTTCATGTCCAAAGCGACGCCCGCGCAAACCTCGTGGTCGACGCAGTGCGGTTCACCGTGCTCGGCGCGGAGGTCAACGCCACGCGCACGGGAGCGCCCGTGATGATCGAGGTCACCGTGCGCAACCTCGGCACGAACGCCACGATCTCGGGCGAGGTGTGGCGCTCCCCCCGCAACCCCTGGACGGCCTCGGCGGTCGCGGGCGTCGTGAAGATCCCGATGCCCGCGGTGCTCGCCCGCAACACGGTCGCCGTCATCTTGTTCCCGTGGATCGCGGAACCCGGCACTGCCGTGTTCTTCATCACGGCCGACGGGGGGCGCGCGACCGACGAGACGGATGAGTTCGATAACATGAGGGTCCGCACCTTCGAGGTCGACCCGCAGTCGCCCGACATCTCGGTCTCGGCCGTGAGCGTGAAGTCGGCGGGCGTGGAAACCGCGACGCTCTACCCCGAGCTGAACGTGACGGTCTCGGCGGAGGTGACGAACGCGGGTACCTCGTCCGTCGAGGAGGCGTTCGCCTTCGAGCTGTGGGCAGGCGACCCGAGCACGCTCGGGGCGGTGCGGCTCGCCGAACAAGTCGTGCAGCCACCGTTCACGCCCGGGGACAGCCGGCGCTTGCAGGTCGTGTGGCTCGCGTCGTTCCCGGAGGCCGGGTCGGTGCGGATCGTGGCGGTTGCCGACCGCGCGCACCAGGTGATCGAGGCGGAGCGCGACAACAACGAGGGCGCGAAGGACCTCACGTTCGTGACGGCGCAGATGGCCAACCTCGCGGTGGATCGGTTCGAACTCACGCGCGGCGGGACGCCGGTGCTCTCCGCTACCGAAGGCGAACGTCTCACCCTGGAAATCACGGTGCGCAACGACTCGCCGGCCCCTTACCTCGGCGGGGCAGTGCTCGAGGTGCGCGACCGGGAAGCGGTAGTGTTCACGGCGCCGCTGCCGCGGCTCGAACCGGGACAGACCCTCACCTTGGAGGCAAACTGGACGGCGTCGATTGGAGCCAGCGTCTCGCTTCTGTTGGACACCCTGTTTGCGGTCGATGAGGCAAACGAGCTTGACAACACGCGGGCGCTTTCGGTCGACGTGACCGAGGTGCCCACCACGCCGTGGGGGCTGTACGCGGGGCTCGGGATGGCCGCCGCCGCAGGCGGTGTGGGAATCGCGCTGATGCGTCGGCGCAAGGGGAAGGAGAAAGCGCCGCTCGACGAGGCGCCCCTTGCGGGTGCGGGAGCGGCCCCGTCGCCTCCGCCGGTGTCCCCTGCGGCGCCGCCGAGGCCGGCCGGAGTGCCGCCTGCTGTGGTAATGCGAACGCCGCCCCCGGGCGGACGACCACTTCCCCCGCGGCCGATGGGCGGGCCACCGCCACCGGGCGGACGGCCACCTCCTCCGCGGCCGATGGGCGGACCGCCGCCGGGCGGACGACCACCTCCTCCCCCGCGGCCGATGGGCGGGCCGCCGCCACCGGGCTGGCGCCCCCCTCCTCAGCGCCCAGTGGGCGGGCCACCGCCGCCGGGCTGGCGCCCCCCTCCTCAGCGCCCAGTGGGCGGGCCACCGCCGCCGGGCTGGCGCCCCCCTCCTCAGCGCCCGATGGGCGGACCGCCACCACCGGGCGGACGGCCACTTCCTCCGCGCCCCATGAGCGGACCTCCGCCGCCCGCGGGGCGTCCGCAGTTCAGGCCTTTTGGGCCCCCGCCCGCGGGAACTCCCCAACCGACCAGGCCCGCGCCCGAACTTGTCGCAGCGCAGCCAATGCCTGCCGCGCCCCCGCCGGATGCCGCTCCTCCCGCTGCGCGCCTCGCCTGCCCAAAGTGCCAAGCCGCGATCGAGCCCGGCTGGGTGATCTGCGCAAGCTGCGGCTCCAATCTCGGACCGCCCGCCCCGCCTGCCGCCCCCGCCACCTCGCCGGAGCCTTCAGCGCCCGCGCCCCCGGCCATGAAATGCGCGGCCTGCTCCGAGCCCACCGAAGCGGGCTGGGCAGTGTGCCCCAACTGCGGCGCGCCCCTCTCCTCCCCGGCGCCCTGACCGCTGGCTCCAACGCTACGGCACGCTCAACCCGCGAAGGTTTTTTCAGCCCACTCCCGATCCGCCGCCTGCCTACGAGGACCCCCGATGCCCTACGCCGCCAACTCCTCTCGCCGCGACGAGCTCCTCGCGGCGATCGGCGTCAATTCGGTCGAGGACCTGTTCGCTGATGTTCCCCAGCGCTTCCGCGTGCCCCTCACGGGCGTCCCCAACGGCATCGGCGAAGGCGAAGTCCTCGCCGAGGTCGGATCCCTCCTCGCGCGCAACATCACCGCCGACGACGCAGCCTGCTTCCTCGGCCAGGGTTTTTACAACCGCTACCTCTCGCCGGCGCTGCGCTCGATCGTCTCGCGCTCCGAGTTCTACACCGCCTACACGCCCTACCAGGCGGAAGTCTCGCAAGGGATGCTCCAGTCGCTTTTCGAATACCAGTCGATCGTCGGCGAGCTCACCGGCATGGACTCCGTCAACACCTCCATGTACGACGGGGCAACCGCGCTTGGAGAGGCCGCCCGCATGGCCTACCGCCTCAAGGAGGGCGACGCGTTCCTCATCCCGCACGCGATCCACCCCGACAAGAAGTCGATCCTGAAGAACTACCTCGTCGGCACGCCGGTCAAGCTCGTCGAAGTCCCCTTCGACCCTGCGACCGGCCAAGTCACCGCCAAGGCGCTTGCCGCAACCGCCTCCAAACACCGTGTTTCCGGGGCCTACCTCGAGTCCCCCAACGCCTTCGGGGTCCTCGAAGAGGTGCTGCCGCAGGCCAAATCGATTCTCGGCGCCGACACGCCTCTTGTCGTCGGCATCGACCCCCTCGCGCAGGCCGTTTTCGAGCCCCCGGCCGCGTTCGGCGCGGACATTGTTGTGGGCGAGGGCCAGGGCCTCGGCATCCCGCTCCAGTTCGGCGGCCCCACCACCGGCTTGTTCGGCTGCCGCAAGGAGCACACGCGCAAGATGCCCGGCCGGATCATCGGCATGACGCACGACAAGGCAGGCCGACGCGCGTTCTGCATGACGCTCATGACTCGTGAGCAGCACATCCGCCGGTCGAAGGCGATGTCCAACATCTGCACGAACGAGTCGCTGCTCTCGCTGTCGTTTGCCGCGCACTGCGCGCTCCTTGGCCGCTCCGGCCTCACGCGCCTTGCGCAGACGAACATGGGAAACGCGCGCGCGCTGCTCGACACGCTGGGGGCGGTGCCGGGCCTGCGCGCGCCGCTCTTCAAGGGCCCGTTCTTCAACGAGGTAACGGTTGGCGTCCCCTGCGACGCGGCGTGGCTCGCCGACGCTTGCGCGCACGACGGGGTTGTGCCCGGCGTGTCCCTGTCACGCGCCTTCCCGGAGCTCGGCGAAACCCTCACGCTCGCCGCAACCGAACTCACGACCGAGGCCTCGCTCGTACGGCTCAAGGCGGCGCTCGCGAAGCACCTGAAGGCCGCGCCCAAGGCGCAGGCGGCCGCCGCGCACCAAGGGGGCCGCACCTGATGGCGCCCGACACAGCGTTTCGGCAGGCGCGCTACGACGAGCCGCTCCTCAATGAGTTGAAGGGCTCACGCTCGGACGCATGGACTGGCAAGGCGCTGAGGGTCTTCGACCCCGCATGGCTTCCCGGCATCCTCGCGCGCAGGACGGCCCTCACGCTCCCGGACGTCCCCGAGCCGCGCGTCGTGCGCCATTACACCCGCCTGTCGCAGATGAATTTCGGAATCGACTCCGGCCCCTACCCGCTCGGCTCCTGCACGATGAAGTACAACCCCAAGGTCAACGAGGAGGTCGCGGGAAACCCTAAATTCTCGCGCCTGCACCCGGCCTCGCCCGCGGCGCACGCGCAGGGCATGCTCGAGATGATGCACAAGCTGCAGCTTTGGCTCGCTGCGATCTCGGGGATGCACGCCGTCACGATCCAGCCTGCGGCCGGCGCGCAGGGCGAGTGGACGGCAATGCTGATCACTCGCGCATACCACGAATCGCGTGGAGAAAGCCAGCGGCACGAGGTCGTCGTGCCCGACTCGGCTCACGGCACCAATCCCGCATCGGCGGCGATGGCAGGCTACGATGTGGTCGAGATTCCCTCCAAGGACGGCGCGGTCGACCTCGACGCGCTGCGCGCGGCCGTCTCGAAGGAGAAGACGGCCGCGTTCATGATCACAAACCCCTCCACGCTCGGCCTTTTCGAACGCAACATCGGGGAGGTCGCGAGAATCGTGCACGATGCAGGCGCGCTACTTTACTACGACGGCGCGAATTTCAATGCGATCCTCGGCAAGACCAATCCCGGCGTGATGGGGTTCGACATGGTGCACTTCAACCTCCACAAGACCTTTTCGACTCCCCACGGCGGCGGCGGGCCGGGCGCGGGGCCGATCGGCGTGGTTGAGAAGCTCGCGCCGTTCCTGCCCGTCCCCATCGTGGGACTCAAGGACGGCAAGTACAGCCTCGACTACGATCGGTCGCACAGCATCGGCCGCGTCAAAGGGTATTGGGGAAACGGCGGCATGTTTGTCCGCGGTTACACTTACATCCGGCTGTTCGGCGCCGACGGCCTCACCGAGAACACGGAGACCGCGGTGCTCAACGCGAATTACATCCACCACAGGCTGAAGGACGTGTTCCCGACGGACGTGAGCCCCACGTCGCCCCGCATGCACGAGACCGTGCTTTCGGGCGTGAAGGTAAGGGACGCCCGGGGGCTCCGCGTCGCCGACATCGCGAAGCGGCTGCTCGACTACGGCATCCACGCGCCGACGGTCTACTTCCCGCAAATCGTCGAGGAGGCTATCATGATAGAGCCCACGGAGACGGAAACCAAGGAGGACCTCGACGCGATCGCCGACGCGCTGCTTGCGATCGCGAAGGAGGACCCCGAGCTCGTGAAGAGCGCGCCGCACAACACGGCGGTGGCGAGGGTGGATGAGGTCGAGGCGGCGAGAAGGCCGATCCTCACGTGGAAGGACGCGTAGAGGGGCTTTCGGAATGAGGCGGCGCGTTCGGGGCTATCACTCCGCAAGGCGCCGTCGCTTGCGCTTGGCCGCGGTGTCGTAGGCCCTTTCGGCGTTGTTTACGAACCGGACTGGGTCTCTCTGGGCGTTTCGCGCTACATCCTCCAGGATCTGCCAAGCGGCCCGCCGGATTGGGCCCCCTGCGTTCCGCGCGCGCTCGTTCAATACCCGTTCAACGTTCTTTCCCTCTGTTGCCACCAAGAGCAACAGCGCCAGTCTAGCGGTTTCTCGTTGCATGTCCAAACCTCCATTTTCATGTGTTCTGCGTCACTATGACTTCGGCTACCGTCCGCGGTCCTTTTCTTTCGCGTTCTTCCAAAGGTGGTAACCCAGCGCGGCGGCGCCGAGCCCGATGAGAATCCCCCACGTCATGTCGGACGACTCGTCGTCGTCATCTGGCTTGGGCACGTCGACGAGGTCTTGGCTCTGAAGCTCCTCCCATTTGATGCTGTTCGTCCCGCGCTGGCGTAGCAGCTTTTGGACTTCCTTGAGCCGCTGGTAGTCCTCCTCGCGAATCCGGAGCGTCTTGTAGGTCGGCAAAGGCGGTTTCTCCTCACGATGCATGATAGATGCTTAAGCACGCATACAATGTGCTAATGATGCTTAAGGAGTTTTTGGTGCGGCTCTTTGGCCGTCAGGCCGGGAAGAGGACGCCCAGGCCTGCATGGCCCGTTCTCGCTGACCCCCCCTTCGCGCTTATATGCGCGGCTCCCCAAGACCGTCGCGAAACGAATGATCGACCAAGAAGCCCTGCAATACCAGCGCCTGACCACGCCGATCGGCCACGTGCTTGTGGCTGGCGATTTCAAGGCGGTCCGGCTCGTCCACTTCGAACCCGAAAGCCAGCCGCACCCCGTCTGGTTCGAGGCGCGCTCCGGCCCCGTGCGCGAGGCTGCGCGCCAATTCGAGGCCTACTTCGCGCGCAAACGCACGGCCTTTGACCTGCCGCTCGACCCGCGCGGCACCCCGTTCCAGCAACGGGTGTGGAATGAACTCGGGCGCATACCCTACGGCGAGACTGTCTCCTACGGCGAACTCGCGCGCCGCATCGGCCAGCCGACCGCCTCGCGCGCGGTCGGTGCGGCAAACGGCGCGAACCCGATTCCGATAATCATCCCGTGCCACCGCGCGGTCGGCGCTGACGGAAGCATGACGGGGTTCGGCGGTGGGGTCCCCATCAAGAGGAAGTTGCTCGCCCTCGAGGCGGGGCAAATGCCGCTCGCTTAACTGGGCTGACCCCCATAGGCGCGGATCCGGCGATTCGTTGGAATCCAAGACTCGTTCGGCCACCCCTCAGCTAGGGTTATATGGTAACGGAACAAGCCCTTCGCGATGGCTACACGCGTGTCCCCAGCGAAGCGAGACGCCCGGAGACGCAGACGGTCCAACGCCGCTGCGGTCCTGAAAGTTCTCCAAGAAATCGGGCCGAATCCGGAGCTTGCCGATGCCATCGAATCGGTGTACGAGGAGCGCCATGCTCACCTCACGCCGAAACGCAGGGGGCGCACGAAACGCCGACCATCGACACGAGCCTCGTAATCGACTACATGCGAGGTCGCCCGGAGGCGGAGAGGGCGTTCCACGACTTTCTGAAGAGCCCGGGCGAGGTCTCCGTCACGCCGCACATTCTGTTCGAGCTGTACCGCGGAGTTTCTCGCGGCCCGAATCCGAAGCGCGAAGTACTGGAGATCGAACGGTTGGGACGGACTTTCCGCCTCCTCCCCTTCGAGCGGGAGGCGGCGCGGCTCGCGGGAAAAATGGCGGAGTTCCTGAGGGATGAGGGGATCGAAGTTGCCGACCTAGATTTGCTGATCGCCGCCAGCGCGATTGTGTGGGGCGATGGCGAGATTGTGACGCGAGACGTCGCTCATTTTGGTCGGCTTGGGCGTTTTGGACTCAAGGTACGTTCGGGTTAACGACGCTCGGGCCGGTGCCGCGCCGCCCGTAATAAGCCGTGATGGGGTTCCCGCGGCCCGCCCGCCGCTTCGGGCTCACCGTTCGGGAATGGTGGGTTCGGCGGCCGTCTCAAGCACCGCTTCGAAGAACCGGTGCAAGTGCTCCGCGAGCATCGGGTTGTCTACATACCCGCATGCATCGAGCTCGGCCGACGCGATGAGCGCCTGGCGCCCGTCGGCGACGAGGTCGGTTGCGATGAGCTTGGGGCGCCGAATCAGCCGGATTTTCTCGGCCGTCGCCGGTGGCACGCCTTGCGCCGCGTCCGTGATGATAGTGACCTGCACGCCGCGCTTGGCCGCATCCACGACCAGCCGGTCGATGGACTCGCGGAGTTGCCCGTACGCGGGCGTCGAGAGCCACAGGGTTTGCGCCGTCGTCTTGACAATCTCCGCGATCTTCTGCACGACGCGGTCCTTGCCCGTAATCGTGAAGATCAGCTGAGGCATCCCCCGCTGCGACGCGAGCTCGTGGAGAAGCTGGAGCTTGCCAAACGTCTCCTCGAGGTCCGAAGTGACGCGCTTCTGGACGACATCGGGCGGGTTCGGACGGAAGTTCTGGGGGCGCCCTTCGGTCGAGGTCACAAACCCCTTGCGTTCGAGCGCCTGCAGAACCTTGTAGGCGGACGTGCGCGGGATCTCCGCGGCGTTCGATACGATTTCCGCCGTCCCCACGCCGAGCCCGATGAGCGCGATGTATGCGCGCGCCTCGTACGCGGTTAGCCCGACAAGCTCGAGCCGGGTCACCGCCTCGTCGAGTTCTCGCTGCAGGTCGATGTTGAGAGCCTTGAGGTCAATCCCAAATCCTGCAAGATGCTCGCTTAGCTCCCTGGCCGACACCATTTTCTCAAATCCAACGGGCGCGTTGTTTTCCCGAGCGCTACAAAAGACTTATACGAGAACCCTCGATAAGAAACCTGCCTTGCGGATGGACGTGGCTCGCCTCAGAGCGGCCAGTGCCTCATCTTGCCAGGCGTAATTGTGCCGCGGAGGTTGCGCCGTGCGACAAGTCGACCGCGACACGTGCCTGCACTGCGCGGCGTGCGTGGGGACCTGCCCCTTTGACGCGATTACGCTGTTCGACATGCACATCATTTTCAACGACCGCTGCGTCGACTGCGCGATGTGCGACCGCGTGTGCCCGGTGGGGGCGATCTCGCCGATCCCGGGCACCGAGAAGATGAAGCCGAAGCTGCGCGTGCCGGCGTGAGGGGGCGCGGTGATGGAGCGCTACAATTACGATGTCGTCGTGGTCGGCGCCGGCCCCGGTGGCTCTTGTGCCGCGCGGGCGGCCGCATCGCGCGGGCTGAAAACCATCATGATCGAGAAGCGCCAGGAGATCGGCACGCCGGTGCGCTGCGGCGAGGGGATTGCCACCGCCTGGCTGAACCAGATCGGTCTGAAGCCGGGCAAGGACTGGATCGCGAACGAAGTGGACGGCGCGCGCATTTTTGCGCCGAACGAGCAGTACATCACGCTCGACGCAGCTCAGGCGGGTAACGAGACCGGGTTCGTGGTCGAGCGCGACATGTTCGACAAATTTTTGGCGCGCGAGGCGATCCGGGCCGGCTCCGACGTTTGGGTCAAGACCAATGCGTTGGGGCTCATCATGGAAAACGGCGTGCCGGTGGGAGTGCATGCGCGCAAGCTTAACAAAGACCTCGAAATCCGGGCGCCGCTCATCATCGCGGCCGACGGGTTCGAGTCGCGCGTGGGGCTGTGGGCCGGGATCAAGACGCAGCTGAAGCCCGGGGACATCGAAGCTTGCCTGCAGTACCGCCTGGTCGGAGTGGACTGCGACGTGCGCTACAACGATTTCTATGTGGGCGAGAAAGCGGCGCCCGGCGGCTATTTGTGGGTTTTTCCGAAGGGGCCGGGCGAGGCGAACGTCGGGATCGGCGTGTCGCTCAAGAAGTCGCCGGGGATTGCGACGGCGAAGACCTACCTTGACGCCTGGATCAAGCGGCACCCCGGTTACGCGAAGGGCAAGTCGATCGAGGACGTGGCCGGCGCCGTGTCGGTGTCGCCGCCGCTCAAGCGAACCACAGCGAACGGCGTGATGCTTGTGGGCGATGCCGCGAGGCTCGTGGACCCGCTCACGGGCGGCGGGGTCGCAAATGCTTGCATCTCCGGGCAGATCGCTGGCGAGGTGGCGAAGGCGAGTTTCGATGCGCACGATTTCAGCGTGCAGTTCCTCCAGCTCTACGAGAAGAAGTGGAGGGGAGAGCTCGAAGAGCAGCTGATGCGCAATTACATGGCAAAGGAGACGATGATGAAAATGTCCGACGAGTCGCTGAACAAGGTCATCGACGCGCTCCAGGGCGTTGAGTTCAAGAAGGTCACGACGCTCGAGATCCTGAAGGCCGTGCAGGCGAAGTATCCCGAAGTGGTGAAGGAATTCGAGAGCATGCTGGCGGCGTGAGCGTGACGATCGCGTCCTCGAGCCGCGCGGGGCCATCCGCCGTCCGCCTGGTCGAGTTGCTGGAGGACCAGTGTGACCCCCGCAAGTGCACGGGCCGCAAGATCATCCGCCGTGAGCTAGCGGAGGGCGTGCGCAGCGCCAAGGGGCTACCGCGCGGGGCGGTCGTGCTCGACCCGCGCGCTGAGGTAGCCCTCTCCCCGGCAGACGCGCGGACCGCGCGCCGCCGTGGGCTGGTGGCGCTCGACTGTTCGTGGAGGCGCGTCGCGGAGACCTACGAGAATCACGACCTTGCGGACGTCGGGCCGCGGCGGGCGCTGCCATTCCTGCTCGCGGCAAACCCGGTGCACTATGCACAGCCGATGCAGCTCTCCACGCTCGAGGCGTTCGCGGCCTCACTTTTCATCTTTGGCGAGGACGCCCAAGCGCGCCTATTGCTCGCTTCGTACACGTGGGGCCCGCAGTTCGAGATCTTGAACCGCGAGCCTCTCCTGGGGTATGCCGCCTGCTCCACGAGCGCGGAGGTCGTGAAGGTGCAGCTCGAATTCGTGGGCCCCGCCGCGCCGGAAGAGGAGTGACCCTACTCCGGAGGCCCGCCAAAAAAGAGGCGGTCGGTAAACACGTAACCGATCGAAAGGATGCCGAGGGCCCCGGACACGAGCATCCAGAAGGCGTACTTGGCCGGGGTGTCGTCCGGCGCTTTCGCGATCATTTGACCGCGCATCAAGAGGTTGCCCATGCCCTGGTCGAACACGGACCCATAAACGGTGACCAAGTCGCCTTTCAGCCAGTCGCCCCCGCTCGGGCCCGGCGTGAGCCGCGTCACCGTGGCGGTTTCGATGAAGATCAGACCGCTCGGGTCGTTCACGGAAAACCATTCGTAGGTCGCGTTCCAGTTGCGTCCGGTGGCGCCGACTGGGTTCTCCTCGCGGTCGATGGCCTTGGCGCAGTCGCAGTCGATGCGCCCGTGGACCTTGACGATGTCGTCGACCCTCAGGTCGCGGATCAGTTTCACCGGCGCGTCGGCAAACGGGATTTCAGGCGCGACGAGGCCGTAGGCGAGGAGCCCTCCCGCGGCAAACATGGCGCCCACAACCACGAGGGCGGTGTGCCGGCGCCGCCGCGAGTCGCCGGGGCGCCGGAGGGGGAAGAGCGCGGCGCGCTTGAGGCGCCCTCCTTCAGAATCCAAGCGGCCCGACCACCTTCTCGACCGCGCCAACGACGGCTCCGCTCTTAACAAGCTCCGCGGCGGTCTCCAGGTCGCGATAGATGGGGCGGTCAACCAGGAGGGGTTTGACGCTGCGCCGGACGGCGGCGCGGCCGGCGGCCGAGCCCTTCCCGGGGCGGCCCTTGTGGAGGTCCATCCCCTCCGCCGCGCACACAAGTGCGATGCCGACGACAGTGGAAGTGTTCTCGACCACGCTGCGCCCCTTGCGGGCCGCGATCGTGCCCATGGAATTGTGGTCCTCCTGGCCGGCGGAGGTCGGGATCGAATCCACGCTCGCGGGGTGCGCGAGCACCTTGTTCTCTGAGGCGAGGGCCGCGGCTGTGTACTGCGCGATCATCCACCCGGAATTCAAGCCAGCGTCGCGCGCGAGGAATCTGGGGAGGCCGCCTTCCTCGCCGGCAACGAGGCGCGCGATCGTGCGCTCCATGATGTCCGCAATTTCCGCCACGGCGATCGCGAGGTAATCCATCGCAAGCGCGACGGGCTGGCCGTGGAAGTTGCCGCCGGAAATGACTTCGCCGGTGTCGGGGAAAACAAGAGGGTTGTCCGTGGCGGAGTTGATCTCGACCTCCAGGATGCCGCGCGCGTGGCGCAGGGCATCGAGCGAGGCGCCGAGGACTTGGGCGAGGGCGCGCGAAGAGTAGGGGTCCTGGACTTTGTCGCAATCTTCGTGGCCTTTGATCATGCCGCTGCCCTTGACCATCCGCGCCACGGCGTTTGCGACGTCCCGTGCGCCCGGGTGGGGCCGGGCCGCGTGGACGCGCGGGTCGAACGGCTTCTCGCTCGAGTCGAGGCACTCGAGCGCCATGGCCCCTGCAACCGCCGCCGCGCGTAGCGCACGCTCCGCGTCGAGGAGCGCAAGGACACCCACGGCGGTCATCGCCTGGGTGCCGTTGAGTATCGAGATCCCTTCTTTTTCGCGAAGCGCGTAGGGCTTTAGGCCCGCGGCCTTGAGGGCCGCGGCGGCCTCAACAACCTTGCCTCCGTGTTCGGCCTCGCCTTCGCCGATCAGCCCGAGCCCGATGTGCGCGAGCGGTGCCAAGTCGCCGGACGACCCGACCGACCCCTTCGAGGGGACGAGCGGGTGCACGCCGGCGTTCAGCATCGCCGCCATCGCGTCGACAAGGCCCGGGGTAACGCCCGAGAAGCCCTTCGCGAAGGCATTCAGGCGAATCGCGACCATCGCGCGGACGACCTCGGCTGGAAAAGGCTTGCCGACGCCAGCCGCATGCGATCGGATCAGGTTGACCTGCAGGTGCCTCAGCTTCGCGGCGGGGATGCGGACGCTCTTGAGGTCGCCGACTCCGGTGTTAATTCCGTAGACAAGTTGCTTGGAGGTGAGGATCTTTTCAACCGCGCCGCGCGACCGCTCGACGGCCTTGCGAGCCTTTGGGTCAAGGGTGGCAGACTCCCCATCGCGTGCAATCGCCTCGACGGCCTCAAGCGTGAGCCCGCTGCCGGAAATCTTTACCGCCACTCCGACGCAACCCCCCTGGGAGCGCTCCCCCATCTAGCCCGACGGGAAAACCCTTTGCGGCGAAGCCCGCGCATTCAGGCGCGTTGGAATGTCGCCTTGACCCACCGCCCGTCGATGAGGGCGTAGAGTAGCACGGTTATGAGCGCCATCCCCGCGGCAACCAGCCCGATCCACTGGAGTGCCAGCGACGGGAAAAGCTCGTAGCCAAGCGACAAGAACGCGATCGCAAGCAGCGGCGGGACGGTGATGATCGCGAACCGGGCGATGACGGGGCCGTTGAGGAGCGCTGTGTTCGTGCGTAGGCCCGTCAGGTAAGCCGTAGCGACGGCCGTGTACGCCGATGTGGAGAACGCGACCGGCAGCGCGACCGCGAGCTTCCATGTCTCCTCGTTCACGAAGGCCATGAGGATGACGAAGAATGCGGTGATGCCCGTCGTCACGATGAAAAACACAATGAGCTTCGCCTTGATGAGGCGCGGGACGGTGATGGGCAGGGTGTCGTAGTACTCGGTGATGTCGATGTGGTTGAGCCACGAGTAGATCATGACGCCGAAAAAGCCGACGTTGCCGGCGTAGAACACGGTGTCGAACTTGAGGGCCACGCCGAGGGTGTTGTTGAGGAACCACACGGACAGCGAGAGGAACACGAGGGGCACGGCGAACGAGAAGGCCATCTTGGTGAGCGCGTGCGAGCGCTCGAGGTCGATCCACTCCTTGGCAAGGAGGGGCGCGTACCTCCCGAAGCGGCGGAAGCGGCGCGCGCGCTCGAGGAAATTCTCCTTGAACTCGGACTCGGCGGATTCGAAGGTCTCTTGGACCATGACGGTCGCAATCCATGACAGCGCGACGGTGATCGCGACGGTGGCGACAAGCGAGAGGGGGTCTTTCGCGAGTTGGAAGTGGATGGACGGGATGAGGACGCCGATCGGGAGCAGGTCGGTGAACCCGGCGATCGCAAGCAGCGCCATGAACGCGAAGGCGAGCGCGCCGAAGAGCCGCCTCGACTTCAGGTACACGGCGGAAAACGCGTACGCGAGGGCAAGCCCGAACGAGAAGGTGAGGATGACGGAAAGCCACAGGAACAGCACGGAGGGCATCGTGTAGCTGGAGAAGGGCTGTGCGAGCGCAAGCCCGGCGGCGATCGGCGTGAGGGTGAAGGCGAAGTAGTACGCAGCGTCCTTGAGGTAAAAGGCGGAGGTTGTGGTCTTGAATTGGATGGGCTGGGTGATGGGCGCCGAAAGGAGGAAGTTGACGTTGCCGAACCGGCGGTCGACGATCTCTTTCCCCAAGAACGCGAACGCCCCCGTGGAAACTCCGTAAAGGAGGATGGAGAAGTGGAGCGTGACGAGGAGCTGGGTGAGGGGGGAGGTGCGGATGAGTTCCTCGTAGAAGTACCCGGCCGCGAAGGCGAAGAGTGTGAGGACGAGGGGGAACTCGTAGAACGAAAGCTTGGAGGTGAAGTTGCTCTGGAACCGCGCCTCCTCGCGCATCATGAGGCCCATGAGGCGGAGGAAGTCGCTCAGGCGAGCCGCGGCGCCCCCCCCTTGGTCTCGATCATGTCGAGGAAGGTGTCGGCAAGGTCGCGGCCGTCGCCCTTGAACGAGGCGATGGGGCCCTGCGCAAGCACCGCCCCGCGGTCAAGGATGAGGGCGTCCGTGCAGACCTTCCCTGCGATCTCGAGGATGTGGGAGCACATGAAAATGGAGCCGCCGGCCTTCACGAAGTCGGCGAGGAAATCGCGGACGCGGCGCTGGTAGATGGGGTCGAGGTTGATGAACGGCTCGTCGAGGAAAAGGAGCGGAGGGAGGTGGATGAAGGCGGAGGCGAGCATGATCTTCTGGCGCGTGCCCTTGGACATGTCCTTGCAGAGGGTATCCTTCTTGTCGGCCATGTCGAAGAAGTCGAGCCATTTGGTGATGCGCGCCTCGCCATCGTCAAGCCCGCGCAGGCGGCAGACGAATTCGAGGTACTCGACGGCGGTGAGAAAGGAGGGAGGGGTCTCGGACTCGGGGACGATGCCGACGTTGCGCTTGAGGGCCAGCGCGTCGGCCCCGGGAGCTAGGCCGAGGACGGTGGCGGAGCCATCGGAGGGCTCGAGCTGGCCGGTTAGGATCCGGAGCAGCGTGGATTTGCCCGCGCCATTCGGCCCGAAGCACCCGTAGAACGCCCCCCTAGGCACTTTGAAGGACACGTTTTCGAGCGCCCGCGTGTTCTTGAAGGACTTCGAAAGCCCCTTGACGGCGATGATGGGGTCGGGGACGGCGACCTCGGCGCTGGGCACGGTCGAGGCGAGCCTTGCGGCGTGAGATAATGGTTGCCTCCCTCGCGCCGCGCCGCGAAACCGAGGCGCTACGAGGGCGGCGAGCCAGCGGAGGGAGCCGCCTGCGGCAACTCTTCAGGGAAGCTCCCAAGCCGCGCGAGGATTTGCTCGTCGGTGGCGCGGGGGCGCCGCTTCCAGGTGATGAAGGAGAAAAGACTCGCGGCGGCGCCAAGGCCAAGGACGGCAAGCGGCAGCACGGTGAGCGCATCGATGGCGATGCCCTGCGCGACCGGCGTGAAGCCCGCCGGCCGGGTGGCGGACACGAGGGCGGTGATGCTGGCGCCTGCGGCGGCGGTCGCGAGGGAAAAGCCCAGGGCGAGCGCGATGCGGGTGCGCTCGGGGTCGAGGATGCGTTCGCCCTTCGTCGTGAGGCGATAGTAGATCCACTTGCGCTCGGCGTCTTCGCGGAGCACAAGCCCCGCCTCCTGGAGGAGCTCAAGGTGCTTCATGACGCCGGGCTTCGAGATCTGGAGGCGCTCGGCAAGGTCGGTGAGGGTCATCTGGTGCTCGGAGAGCGCGCGGAGGATGGCGATGCGCGTTTCCGAGGCTAAAGCGCGGAAGCTGGCTTGATCCAGAGTGACCTTAGGTTCGAACATCAGGGTTGCCTCCAGTCGCCGAGGGATTCGTGCTTGGTCGGTTCTTAAGGGTTGGTCGATAGTTAACCTTGCGATTCGTGTGCTCGAAGGCGCTAGAGGAGGACGACCCCGGAGGGGTCCACGCTGGCGAGGAACGGCTTCCCGCCGGCCCCCTCGATCGCGCGGGCGCATTCCTCGGGTTTTTCGGTGAGCGCGATCATGCACCCGCCGCCGCCCGCGCCGGTGAGTTTTGCGCCGAGCGCGTACGGGCGTGCCGCCGAAAGTAGCGCTTCGAGTTCGGGGGACGAGACGCCGAGTGCCTTGAGGTGCGCTTGGTTCAGGTCCATGAGGCTGCCCACGCGCGCAACGTCCCCAGCGGAAAGCGCGTCGCGCGCTTCGTCGACGATCGCCCCGATTGCGCCGATGCGCGAGCGCTGGGCGCCGTCCGTTTCGCACGCGCGGCGCACGCGCTCGATGAGCTCGGCCGTGTTGCCTTTCTTGCCCGTGTATCCGACCACGAACGCCATCGGCGGAAACGCGAGGTCGTGGACGAACCACCGCTTGTCGCCTTTCTCAATCGTCCACAGGTGGGAGGCGCCCTTCGACTTTCCGAGGAAGATCGCGCGCCCGTGGGAGGCGACGGAGGTGTCCGTGGGCGACGCGCTCCCCTGGACGGCGTACTCGACCTCGAAGGACATCCGCGCGACGTCCTCCTGCGACATCTGTCCGCGCATCGCCCTGAGGGCGGCGACGGTGGCGACCGTGAGGGCGGCGCTTGAGCCGAGGCCGGACGACGAGGGGATGGCGGACGAGGTGGTGATCTCGAGGGGGCCGCGGTCGCCCCAGGCGAGCCGCAGGGCTTCCTGGAAATACGCGTGGTGGCGCCGGTCGAGGGGGCGCCCGTCGACCCGCGACGCGTCGCCTTTCGCGAGCCGTACGCGCGATTCGAAGTGGAGCGTGAGGGCCGCCGCGATCGCGCCTTCGCCGTAGACGACCGCGTGCTCGCCAAAGAGGATGGCCTTGCCCGGCGCGCGCGCGGCCGCTGAGGTTACCACGACGCGGGGAGCGGCCGGGGGGCGTGATGAAAGTTTCGAGGCGCCCCGTCCAGCACGTCTGGCTCCGATCAAAAGTTCAGACATTCCTAAACGGTTAAATACGCTGGCGGCGGTCAAACGCCTCCTAATCAAGCACGGGCGCCAGCCAGATTCTGAAGTAGGGGGGCCAGTCGATCGTAGACTATGAGTTTGCCAGGCGCCGCTACGAGTGGTCGAAGCGCCTCAACTGGGTGGCGATCGGGGCCTGCGCCGGCCTCGGCGTGGTCGCGCTTCTCTACGGGGTGCTTGCGTATACGGACTGGCAGTGGCTGAACGAGCACTTCTCGGGGGTCACCGACCAGACGCGCTGGACACCGGAGAAGATCCAGGCAAAGCTGACGAACTCGGTCCTGCTGATGGTGGCCGGCGCCCTCGGCCTCGCGACATTTTTCATCGGGTTCTTCTTCGTGCGCAAGGCGCTCGACGACGACAGGGCCGACGCGGTGAAGAAGTGGTCGCTTATCGCGGGGATTACGGGGATCCTGCCGGGGCTCGTGTTTGGCGGGCTGCTGGAGCTCTTTATCTGGCGCGCACACGCCGGCGAATCGTTCACGATGTTCGGGCTGCTTGGAGCCGCGCCGGCGCCAGCTCCCGACCCATCGCTAGCGCACGCCGCTCCGGTCTTTGACGCGGCCGCGGAGGAAGCCAAGCGCAAGTCGGAATACATGTCCCTCTTCGCGGGCCCCGCGCCAGCGCCGGCACCCCCCGCATACGGCTATGCGCCCGCTCCTGCGTACACGGCCGCGCAGGGCTACGGCTACGCGCCGGCGCCCGCGGCGTACGGGACCGCCCCCACGACCTCCGCCACGGACTACGCGTACGCGCAGGCGGAGCCGGCACCCGGGCCCGCCCCGGCGCACGCGGCGGCGCCCGACATGGGCCAGCAGTACGTGCAGCAGCCCTCCGGCGCGCCCATTTGCTCCTGCGGGCGCGCGATGGAATGGGTCGCGGAGTACAGCCGGTACTACTGCTACACGGACGACAAGTACGAGGGCGAGACCTGAGGGCGCATCGCTGTGGCGCGAAAGGGAGAGATTTCGGCCGAGGATTTCGGCGCGATCGGCAAGGAAGTTTGGCGGCCGGAGTTTGCGGCGGGGGTCGCGAGCGGGGCCACGGAGAACCCATTTCGCAGGTCATCGGTCATCGTTTCCCTCTCCTTGGCAATTCTCCTGGCGGCCTCGGGCTGGCCGGTGTTCGTCATTTACCCCATGTTGAGGTGGACCATGCTTGGAACGAGCGCGGCGTTCTTCGTCCTAGCTGCCTACCTCGTGGTGAAATCAACTGCCCGCGTGCGCGTTCCGGTCCTCGCGGTCCATGAGCGGGGTCTCGTACTTCCGAAGTCCGTCAAGGGTGTGCCCGGGTTCCAGCAATTCGCGGGCCCACGAGCCTTCGTTTTCGACGAGATCGCGAGCGCGACGCGCGTGGAGGACGGCGAGAATCTGCTCGTGGTGGTGAAGACGAACTGGGGCACCGGGGGCGTCGCGGACCTTTCGATGGCGCGGCCACCCCTTTCCGCGGAGCAGCTGCGGGCGACGCTGGACGCGTTCTGCGCGGCCCTCGAAAGCGTGGGGGTCAAGGTCCTTGTCGGAGACGCGGGGGCGATGCCGGCGGGCGAGGGGGACTCGGAAGAGGCGTCCCCGGCCCCTGATTGAACGGCGAAGGGCCATTGCGCTTGGAAATCTCCAACGGCGAATTCATAATCTTCACGCCGATAAGCGGCCCAATGCCCCTCAAGATCGACATCATCGACAACGGCGGCCAGTGGACGCACCGGGAGTGGCGCGTGCTGCGCGACCTGGGGGTTACAACGAAGATCATCCCGAACACGACGGAGCCGAAGAAGGTCGACGCCGATGCGCTCGTGCTCTCGGGGGGCGCGCCGTCGATCGGGACGGAAGTGGAGAAGCTCGGCAACTGCGGGCGCTTTATCGACGAGCTCGACATCCCCATCTACGGCATCTGCGTGGGCTGCCAATACCTCGCGGTCCATTTCGGCGGGAAGGCGCACGCGGCGACGCGCGGAGGCGAATTCGGCAAGGCGCACCTCGTGGTCGACGAGGCCAACGGGCTCTTCGATGGGCTCCCGCGCGAGTTCGTCGTGTGGCAGTCGCACAACGACGAGATCCACGACTTGCCGAGCGTTTTCACGTCGCTCGCGCACAGCGAGCACTGCACCCATCAGGCGATCGCGCACAAGAAGCGGCCGCTTTTCGGGACGCAGTTCCACCCGGAGGTGGAGCACACCGAGCACGGCGAGAAGATTTTCACGAATTTCATGGAGGCCGTCGAGGCCTGGAAGAAGCGGTAGCGCGGGTTGCCGTTCGGGCACCTACCGCAGCCACAGCATGAGCCACGCGAGCCCCACCACGAGGACGAGCACCGCGAAGATCACCCGCACGAGCAGGTTGTAGGTCGTCTTCGTCCGCTCCGCGAACTGGAGCTTGTAGACATCGATGTACGGCAGCCCGTAGCGGCGGTACCACCCGAACACGCGGACGGGGCGGCCCATGAGCTGCTCGGTGCCGAAGAGTCCGACGAAGAGGTTGATGATGCGCAGCACCTGGTTGTAGTCGAGGAAAATGAGGCCGGTGGAGTCCTGCAGCTTGAGGTCCTCGCTGTAGAAAAGGCCGGGGGTGCCGCGCCCGATGATGTGCCCTTCGAGGATGACGGCCTTGCCCTTGATGGGGTTGGCCTTGACGAACCCGAGGCACTCCTCGACCGTCGAAGGCTTGAAGCGCAGCGGGTAGTGGTAGAGGACGAGGTAGAGGAGGCCGCAAAGCGCGGCGATGACCACGGCGAGGGGCAAACCAACGGGCGCGCGCATCGCGAACAGGCCGAAGAAGAGCGTGAGGCCGCCGAGGAGCCACCATGAGTGCTTGACGGCAAGGTTCGCGAGGAAGTCATCGATGTAGTGCTCCGGCTGGACGAGGTCGAACTCGACGTAGGGCTCCTCGCCGAACTGGCGCGAGAGGGCGCCAAGCGCCTTGATGCGGGTGGCCGGCAGCGGGTGCGAGGACTGGAGCTGCATGATCTTGGCCCACGGGTTCCAGATGTCCCAGGCCATGGCGCGCTTGACCGCGGCCTTGTCGACGCTCGAGCCGTCGCCGACCATGGTGGCGGCAACCAGCGAGCGCGAGCCGGTCGCGGATGCGAACATGAGGGCGTTCGAGTGGCGGCGCATGCCCTTGCTGCCCTCGCCCTGCCCGCGGTTCTCGAAGGTGAGGCCGTAGGCAATCTTCACGAGGGCGGAAGCGAGGAGGCTCGGGCGCTTCGTCGTGTGCGCCGAGAACTCGTCGGCCCACGCCTCGCGGTATCGGCTGACGAGCAGGACGATGAGCTGCGAGAGCATGTAGACGACAAACGACACGAGGGCGACCACGAGCGCGAGGGCCGCGGCTTGGCCGGAGTTGCGCCCGCGCGAGCGCGAGGCCGCGCGCGCGGCCATTCGCGAGCCGATGTAGATGGAGTAGAACAGCAGGGGGATGACCGAGATGACGGTCATCACGACGAAGTCGTTGTGGACGATGTGGCCGAGTTCGTGGCCGACGACCGCGACCTGCTCCTCGGTGTTGCAGTAGCGGAACACGCCCTCGGTGATGACGAGGTTGGCGTCCTTGCGCGTGCGTCCGAACACGAAAGCGTTGGGGTTGCCGTCGCGGATGATGCCGACGCGCGGCACGGGGATGTTGTTCTCGGCGCAGGTCCTTTTGATGAAGGGGGCGAGCGTGGGGAGGCCCTGGTCGATGTCGGCGACCCACTCGATCTTGTAGATCCAGCGGATGATGACGGGGCCGAGCGCCCACTGGAGGAGCACGACGACGACGGAGAAGATGAGGGGGATGAGGTAGAACCAGACGCCGCTAATGAAGCCGAAGTAAGCAAGGAGCACGAAAAGGGCCATGAGGCCGGCGAAGAGGAGGCCGAAGAGGAGGCCGATTGCGATCGCCATTCGCGTCTTCAGCGCCATTGCACTCGTTTGTCCAGACGCGCTCCTGTGAATAAGGATTTTGACGAAGCAAGGCACCCGGTTGGCGCGGCCCGGTCCTGCAGGATCGCCCTCCGGGGGGCACCCGTTACTTCGCGGCGGAGAAGATGGCGACGCCGCCGAAGAGGAGCGGTGCGTCCTCCACGCGCGCGAACCCCGCCCTTCGGATCTCGTCGAGAACACCTTCGCGGCGCGGCCACCTGTCGATGCTCTCGGCAAGGTACGCGAAGGAATCGTGCTGGCGCGAAAACAGGCCCGCGAGGCGCGGCATCCCTTGCTTGAAGTAGACCATGTATCCGGCGCGGATGAGCGCGTTCGCGGGCTTGGAAAGTTCGAGCTGGAGGAAGCGGCCTCCTGGCTTGAGGACGCGGGCGATTTCGGCGTAGGCGTTCGCGCGGTCGCCGATGTTTCTAAGGACGAAGGACGAAACCACGGTGTCGAACGCCCCGGCCGCGAAGGGCAGCTGCTCCCCGTCCCCCTGGACGAGGCCTGCGCGGGGGAGCAAGCCGGCCCGCGAGAGGCGCGCTAAGGCCCCTCGCAGCATGGGCAGGATGAGGTCGAAACCCATGACGCGCGCGGAGGGGTCGGCGCGAAGCACCGCCTCGGTGAGATCGCCGGTGCCGCACCCGTAGTCGAGGCACCGGCCGACCGGGACCGCGCGGTTCACGAGTTCGCGCCGCCATTTTTGCGCCAGGCCGAACGTGATCACGGCATTCATGCGGTCGTACTCGGGGGCGAGCTCGCGAAACATCTGCGCGACCGCGGGGTCGCGCGTGCTGGTGCCGAGCGTGGGCTGCACGGCGGAATTCGCCACGGGTCAGGCCCCCGTGTCGAAGAATGCCGTGATGACGCGCTCGAGGTCTTCGGAGTCCTCAAGCGCACGCGGAGCGAAGTCGGGGGGGAGAAGCCGCTGGTAGCGGGCCTGCTCGAGCCGCTCGTCCATGAGGACGACGACGCCCCGGTCTTCTTCCCGGCGGATCAGGCGGCCGGCCGCCTGCAGGACGCGCGTGATGGCGGGGTTGAGGATGGCGTAGGTTTCGCCCTTGCCTTGCCCCGCCTTCCGGTCGAAGTAGTCGACGAGCACTTCGAGTTCCTTCGAAGGCGGGGCAAGCGGCAGGCCCACCACGACCACAGCCTGGAGGATGCCGTCGTAGAAGTCGACCCCTTCGGAGAATGACCCGCCCATCACGCCGAGGAGCAGCGCGCCGCCGTGGCCCCTCGCGCGCTTGAGCTGCGTGACAATCCGGTCCTTTTCGCCCTTGGTCATGTCCCGCCGCTCCACGATGAGCTCGCCTTTGAGGCGGCGCGGCAGCATCTTCCCGATGTCCTCGCAGAGCTTGTACGACGGGAAGAACACGGCGACATTGCCGGGCGTCGCGCGGGCGGTGGCCTCGATCCCCGCGGCGATCTTGCCGAACATCGCGGCGCCTCGGTCCTTGTAGCGCGTCGACACGCCTCGAAGGAGAAGCACCGGCCGGTGGGCCGCGAGGAACGGGGACGGGTACGACTCGAGCATCCGGCGGCTTACGGGGATGCCGAGCAGGTCGGCGGTGAGCGCCATCGGGTAGAGGGTGCCGGACATGAGCACCGCCGAATGGAATTCGGCGAAGAGGGGCGCAGCGACCACCGCGGGGTCGAGGAGCGTGATCGAGACCGAAGGCACGTCGGTCCTGTCTGCAAGCCGCAACGTGTCTTTGGCCGGCTGCTTCCAGGCGCGCAGGAACTCGGCGAGGTCGAGGGTCGCGGACCGCCCCTCGTGGGACGCGACGAGCTTTCGGGAGGCGGCAGCCACGCTCGCGGAAAACTGTTCGTAGGTCTGGGGCTCGAGCGACGCCGCGAGCGCCTTCACGAGCGGCCCCGTCAGGTCTTCCTCTCGAACCTCGGCCTGCGCGCCTTCCCTCGCCTTCCCAAGGAGCGCCTCGAACGCCTTCATGAGCAACTGCACGCCGAACGCGAGCTCCCTGTCGGTGTTGAGGAGTTCCGCGTGGGACTCGGCGAGCAGCGCGTGCGTGATGCGCCCGCCCGAGGAATCGCGGATGCGCGGCGGGAGGTTGTGCGCTTCGTCGACGATGACGATGAGGTCGCCTGCAGTAAGCCCGAGGCGGTCGAGCGTCCCGTTGCGCGGGTCGAAGACCGTGTTGTAGTCGCACACCACCACCTCGGCGTCGCGCGCGGCGTCAACGGCGGCCTTGTGGGGGCACACGCCGAGTCGCGCGGACATCTTCACCGAGTCCTCGACATCGAGGATGCGCCCGAGGATTTCCTCGCGCGCGCGGTCGGCGCTCTTTAGGAAGTACTTGCAGCGTTTCGTCTCGCAGACGTGCGCGCACCACTCGTAAAATGCGCCGGAGTGCTCCGGCCGTTCGGGCCGCGGGCACATGGATTGTTTCGACACGAGGTCGACCGTGCGGGCCGGGGAGCCCGCGGCCTGCGCCATCTCGCGCAGGGTACGCAACGCAATCTGATGCTGGGTTTGGCGGCTTGTGAGGAAGAACACGGTTTTCCCGCGCGCGCGGGCCTCTTCGAGGGCGGCCGCAAGGACCGCAGCGGTCTTCCCGATGCCGGTGGGAGCGTGGGCCACGAGGACCTTCCCGGCGGCGACGGCGGCCCGCACGTCGTGGAGCAATCCGCGCTGGCCGTCCCGCACGCGCGGGTACGGGAAGGCGGGGAAGTCCGCGAGGTCGCGTCCCGGGTTGGCGCCGACGAGCGAAGCGGCGGCGGGCAGCTCGCGTAGTTTGCCTTTCGCAAGGATATCGGACTTCAAGTCCCCGACCCACGCGCGCCCCGGAGCGCTTGGCGGGGCAAGGACGAGGGTCACCTCGCCGCCCTTGAGCCCGGGGCGGGACAGTGCGACGACTTTTTCGATGGCAGCAAGGGCGTCCGGCGGAAGGCCGTCCGACCCCGTAACGACGATGGTGCACGGCGGGCCGCCCGGCCAGGGCACGGCCTTAAGCATCTGGGACGCGGAGGCCGACTCGCGAAGCAGGATCCGCCGCTCGACTTTCGCGCCGCGTTCCCATAGGATTTCGCCGTCGCCGGCTTCTCCCTGTGTCGACCGACGGGAGGAGAATCCGAGCGCGCGGCCAAGTTCTGCGATGTTGTGGGCGAGGTGGGCCGCGCGGGGCTGGTTGCGCTCACGCGCAGCAAGCGCGCAGGCGGCGGCGACAAGGTCGCTCTCCGAAGCCGCTGCGATGGCAAGGGCCGCGGCGGGCATGGCGACCGCACCCGGCTCCCCACTTAAAGGGTTAGGCGGGGGAGGTCAGCGAAAGCGCCACAGCGCCCACGAGGGAGCCTTTATCGCTTGGGCCACGGTGGAGAAACCGATGGCCCTCCCGACAGCAAGCGAGATGCGCCCGCGGCGCGCGGCTTATTTCGCGCTCGCGCTCTCTATCTGCGCTCTCGCCGCCTTGCCGCTTCAGGCATCTGCCATCGGCCCGTCCATTTCGCTCTCGGCGGGCCCCCCGTCGGTCACGGGCACGCCAAGCCCGGGCCGCCCCGGGGAGGCGAATTTCACTGGCGTGGTCGACCTCTTCACGAACCCGGTGGCACCCGCATTTATCGTTGTCTCGATTACCTCTGCGCTCGGCTGGCCGATCACGCCCGACGGCTACAGTTGGCGCGTCACGGAGTCGGGGCGCTTCCCGTTCAATTTCACTGCCAACGTGCCCCCGGAGGCGACCGCGGGTGTCGCCGACTCCATCGAGGTGACCGCAAGCTACCAGATTGCAGGCGTGGAGGCGCAAGCGGAGTCCGTGACGGTGCACGCGGAGGCGGGCCCCTACTACGGCGGCGCGGTTCGGCGCGTGACGCCCCCCGCGCCGATGGAGGCAGGGAAGGGCTACACGGTCGAATTCGAGGTGAGGAACGAGGGCAACGCGCGCGCGACCTACTCGTTTGAGCTCACGGACGGCGCGCTGATGGACAAGATCCGCGGGACATTTGTGCTCCCGGACGGGCCGGCGCTCGCGGGGCAGGGCAACGCGTCTGCGGAATTCCGCATTACGCCGGGAGCGACGAGCCCCGGGGGCAAGTACCAGGTGCCGGTGCGGATGGACATCAGGGACCGGCACGGCCAAATCCAAGGGACGGCGAACTTCACGCTGGACATCGAGATCTCGAACCTCGCGATCTACCAAGGAATCCTTCCGAACTGGGACCTGCGCGGGGCGTACACAATGTCCGTGTTTGGGATGATCCTCCTCGGCTTCTGGTTCGCGCTGCATTTCCTCCTCGCGCTGCGGCGCGCGCGCCGCGACGAGTCGCCCTTCTTCGGGGAACTCAAGGAAGGGCTCGGTCGGACGCTGCTCGTTCGCGGGATTGGGCGGGTCTGGGCCCGCGTGCCCCGGGGACGGCCGCGCCGGGCGAAACGCCCGGACGAGGTCGCCGGGGCCGCGAGGGCGCGGGCGGAGCGCGGAAGGTAGACGCCCGCTCTTATCGGGCGTTAGTCCCGCGCGCGCCAAACGACCTTGCCGCCCACGATGGTCATCACGACCCCAATGCCCTGAATCTCGCGGGGGAGGTCGCGTGGGTCGCCGTCGAGCACGACAACGTCCGCGAGCTTTCCGGCCTCCAGCGACCCGCGGCTCGTTTCCTCGCGGATCGCGAAGGCCGCGCCTCGCGTGTATGCAGCAAGCGCCTCGTCGACCGTGAGCCGCTGTGCGGGGAAGGGCGCGTTGACGGCGCTGTGGATGCCGTAGAGCGGCGAGAAGGGCATGTTGTCCGACCCGAACGCGAGCGGAAGGCCCGCGTCCGCCATCCACCGCATCGGGTTGTCGCGCCCCAGCCACTCCTTGCCGATCCGCTGGTCGTAGAGCTTCCCCTTCGCCGACCAGTTGCCGACGAAGTTTGGCTGCACGGAAGCGACAACCCCGAGGCGGCGCATCCGGCGGATCCCCTCCTTCGTCACGAGCTCGCAGTGCTCGATGCGGTGGCGCTCCCGCGCGAACTGCGCCTTGGAGCCGCCGCGCGCGGCGTCCTCGAAGGCGGCGATCACTTCGTCGACTCCGCGGTCGCCGATGGCGTGGATGCACACCTGCAGGCCCAGGGCTCGCGCGCGGCCAACCATCCGGGTCATCGCTTTCCGGTCGAGGTTCATCGCGCCCTTGCTGGAGGCCTCGTCTCGGTACGGGTGGTACATCGCGGCGGTGCGCGATCCGATGGAGCCGTCGCCGTACATTTTCACGCCGAGGAGCTTCAGCCATTCATCGCCGAGCCCCGCGCCAAACCCGCCGGTTTCGAGAGCGTCGAAGTGGCGCGTCCACATCGCGGCCGCAACGCGCACCTTCAGTCCGCCTTCGCGCCGGCGCTCGATGTACGCGCGCAGGTCCTTGGGGTCGACGAAGTCGCACACCGTGGTGACGCCGAGCTTGTGCGCCCGGCGCTCCATGAGTGGCAGTGCTTTGCGGTAGAGTCCCGGCGGATCGACGATGCGGTCGAGCGTCTCCTCATACGCGGCCTCTTTCAGGACCCCGGTGGGGCGGCCCTTGGAATCACGTTCGACTCCCGAGAAATCGGCGGGCATCCGGAGAGTCTTCCAGCCGAGGGTGTTCACCACGCACGAGTGACCGTCCACGCGGCTTGCCTTCACGGGGCGGTCGGACACCGCGCGGTCGAGGTCGAGGCGGGTGGGGAACCGGCGGTCGCCCCAGGTCGACTCGTCCCACCCGCGGCCGAGGATCCACTCGCCCGCCGGGGTCGTGGGGCGGCGGCGCGCCAGGCGCGCGAGCATCGCGGCCCTCGAGCCGGCGCCGTGCAGGTCGACGCGCGTGATCCCAAGCGCACGTTTCGCGAAATGCGTGTGGCAGTCGATGAACCCGGGGAGCGCGAAGCGCCCGGCGAGGTCGACGACCTTGGTCCTCGCCCCGCGCAGGCGAAGGATTTCGCGGTCGCGGCCGAGCGCAACGATTCGGCCGTGGCGCGCGGCGAACGCCTCAACCTGCGTGCCGCGGCGGTCCTGCGTCAGGATCGCGCCCGAGCGTAGGATCAGGTCGGGCGATATGGGAACCTGGGTCAACACGGCGCAAAGAGGCGCGCTCGATCAAAGCCTTTGGCGAGCGTGCCAGGCGGCTCGCCCGGCGGGAATTTGTGATTCGCGGTGGCCGGTGGCACTCTCCGATAAATATTATAGTGGGTCGCAACTAAGCAAGCAGGGGCCGAAACCGCATCTGGATCGCAACTTCTCCATCTTCGATGCGCAGCCGTCCAGGGGTACTACCGAGCGTGCTGAAAAACGGATTCGCCGGCGCGGGATCGGTCATGGCTCCCCGATCGAGCCTGCCGTTCGCGTGAGGTGCACGGATGGCCCCTCGCTTGTCCCGGCTCCTCCTCATTGAGCACGACGCGGTGGCCACGCAGCGCGTGCGAGATTGCCTCAAGGAGGCCCGCGGCGCGCCTTTCGAGCTCGAGGTTGCTCCCCGCCTGTCGGTCGGCCTTGAACTCCTGCGCTCGAAGGAGTTCGATTTGGTGCTTCTCGACCTGTCGCTTCCTGAAAGCCCAGGCACCGCGTCGTTGGAGCGGCTCCGCGCCGAGGTTCCGCGTATGGCGGTCATCGCGCTTTCGGGGCGCGATGACGAGGAAATGGCGGTGCGCGCGCTCCAAGGCGGGGCGCAGGACGTCCTCCCTAGGGAGGGGCTTGGCCCCGAGTCCCTCGTGCGCGCGATCCGTTACTCGATGGGCCGCGCGGACATGCTCCGGGCCCTCGAGCTCAATGCGATGGCGCTGCAGGCCACGGAGGAGCGCTACCGCACGCTTGTCGAGGGGCTCGACGCAATCGTCTGGGAGGCTGACCTCGACCGCCGGCGGTTCACCCTGGTAAGCCAGCGGGTGGAAACCCTGCTCGGGTACCCGGCCTCCGACCTGACGGATTCGGACGACTTCTGGCAACTGCATGTGCACCCCCACGACTTCGAGAAAGAGCTGGAGCGGCGCAACAGCGGTCCGGAAGGCGGCGCAAACCACGTCGCGGAATACCGGATCAAGTCCGCCGAGGGGAGGTGGATCTGGGTACGCGACGTGGTGCGGGTGATCCGCAGCACGGAGGGGAAGCCCGTGCACCTTGCCGGCGTCATGATCGACGTGAGCGAGATTCTTGCGGTGCAGCAGTACCGCGAGAATCTGATTGACGTGATCTCCCATGAGTTCCGCACGCCCGTAACCGTCATCCAGGGGTACGCGCAGCTCCTCACGGACGCCAAGAGCAAGCTGAGACCGGAACAGGCGGCCACTGCCAAGGAGCGCATCACCTCGGCCTCGACGCACCTGTCGTACCTGCTCGGCTCGATCACCGAGCTTTCGAGGCTAAGGAGCGGCGGGCCGCCCGCGAACAAAGAGCCGTTCGCCACGCGAGACCTCATCAAGGAGGCCGTGGCGGCGCTAACGGCGCGCGGGCGGGGCGCGGAGGACGCCGTGAGGATTCACGTCTCGCGGGGCGCGGAGCGGGTGCAGGCCGACCGGCGCAAGCTCGTGATCTCCATTGTCGAGCTGCTGGACAACGCGGCGAAGTTCTCGCCGCCCGGGGAACCGATTTGGGTGGACGCCCATGTGGACGCCAATTCGATCGTGATCACGGTGGAGGACAAAGGTCCGGGGATTCCCGACGCGATGCGCGACACCCTGTTCAGACCGTTCGTTCAGGCGGACATGACGGCGGTGCGCGTGACCGGGGGCGCAGGGCTCGGGCTTGCCGTCGTGTCGGGGCTCGTGCAAGCTCAAGGGGGGCGGGTCGAAGTGGACACCGTCGTGGGTGAGGGTTCGGCGTTCCACATTCTTATGCCGCTCGCGATGGCGCCCAAGCTGCGAAGTTGAGGCAGTGATTGCGCGGGGCGCAGGCACGGCGGAGGCGGTTCGCCAGCGCGGCGGATTCTTAAAGCACCAACGCGCTTTCGGGCGGGTGCCATGGTTCGCAAACAGGCCCGCTTGCCCGGAGAGGGGCCTTTGCGCCAGCCAAAAAAGGGGGCCGACCCCCGGAACTCCCTCAACGAACTCCCCGGCGAGGAATGGATGTACTTCACGAAGTCCGTGCTGCAGACCTCGTACCCGCGCGAACTTCGCCACGACCTGCGCAAAGCCCACGGCGCGAACAAGCCGCCGGCGCTGATGCGCCAGCTCATCGAGTTCTTCACGAAGCGCGACGGGCTCGTGCTCGACCCGTTCGCGGGAGTGGGCGGAACGCTGCTCGGGGCTGCAACCACGCGGCCGCCGCGGCGCGCGGTGGGGATCGAGGTTAGCCCGAAGTGGCTCGGAGTTTACGACCAGGTCGCCGAAGCGCTCTTGCGCGAAGGCCTCGAGGGCATCGAGCGCCAGAAGATGGTCCAGGGCGACTGCATCGCGGAGATGGGGAAGCTCGACGCGGGCAGTTTCGACTTCATCGCGACGGATCCGCCCTATAATGTGCATTTCAAGATCACGATGAGCGTGGGGAAGCAAGGCAAGTACAAAGAATTCGCGAACCGCCGCACCGACTACGACATGAAGTCCGACGACCCGCGGGACCTCGCGAACCTCGGCAGCTACGGAGAATACCTCGATGCCATGGAAAGGGCGTTCGAGGGGTGTCTGCGCGTCCTCAAGCCGGGCAAATACATGGCGCTCATCGTGCGCAACGCGTACCAGAACGGACGGTACACCTTCACGCATGCGGACCTCGCCGCGCGCGCCGAGCGTGTCGGGTTCACGACCAAGGGGGAGATCGTGTGGTGGCAGACGGGCACGCGGCTGCGGCCCTACGGCTACCCCTATTCGTACGTGCCGAACATCGCGCACCAGCACATCGTGGTGCTGAGGAAAGCCGAACGAGCCCATCCAGGAGCTCTACCGCGACCTCCTCGAACGTACTGGCCATGAAGTCATCGAGATCGCCTACAACGGTGAGGAAGCGATCCTCAAGTACGAATTATTCGCGAAAAAGCCGGACTTGACGCTGATGGATCATCGAATGCCGATCAAGAACGGATTCGAAGCCACCCGCGAAATCTTGGCGATGGATCCCAGTGCAAAAATACTCGTCATTTCCGCCGACCCAAGAATTGCGGACCAGGTTCTTCGTATCGGCGCAGCCGGTTTCATCGAGAAGCCTTTCGAATTGGTTCTCCTTCTCCAAACGATCGAGTGGATCCTCTCGAAGGCACAGCCTGGCATTCATTCATAGAAGGGAGGCCCGAATTCATTCTCGAGTCGTTTTTCATCCGTTCGACCACGGTTCAGGGCCGATCCTCGAGAGCAGAATGAGGCCGACCATCGTGACATCCGTAGCCGCATCTCTTCCAAATTGGGAGAATAGGCTGCCGTCATCGTCGATTCTCGGGTCGTTGATGGAGGTGCGGCACAGTGGCCGTCTATTACGGCTACGAGGGGCTGCGGCCACCCCCAACCCCCTTGAGGGCCGTCGAACCCGATGAATCCTCTTGACGCTTTCCAAGTGAAAGGTTCGTTGGACCCCCGCAGGGCGCTTCGCACACCCCCCCGTCGGGCTTTCATAGCCGCGCACCGCTCGACATGCCGTGTCCGGGCGGCCGACCTCGCTGCTGGATTTCGCGGAAGGCGGCGGTCCCGCGGGCGCGCCGCACGGCCGGGGACGCTCCGCGACCTTTGAGCACGGGAAGGACGGCTCCGTGGCGCACCCGCTGGTGGCCCCCGGCGCCGTCTCGTGGCGCGATTACCAGGTCACGGTTTCGCTCTCTTGCCTCGAAGCGAACACGCTCGTCGTCCTGCCGACGGGGCTTGGAAAAACCGTGGTCGCGGCCCTCGTGGCCGCCGAATGCCTCCTCCGGCCTCCCGGGCGCGTGCTCATGCTGGCCCCGACGCGGCCGCTCTGCCTGCAGCATGAGGCGCGCCTCAAAGGGTGGCTGAAAGGCCCGCCGCCGACGGTGGCCGTGACCGGCAAGCGGCGCTCGAAGGAACGGCGCGCGCTCGAGGGGGCGGCGCGGGTCGTCGTGGCCACGCCGCAAGTGGTCGCGAACGACCTCGCATCGGGTGCATTCCATATGGGCGGCTTTTCGCTCGTCATCTTCGACGAGGGCCACCGCGCAGTCGGGGACTACCAGTATGTGGCGATCGCGCGGGCCATCGCGGCGTTGCCGCCCATCGAGCGCCCGCTCGTGCTCGCGCTCACCGCATCGCCCGGCCACGAAGAGGAGCGCGTGCTCGAGGTCACGCGCAACCTCGGCATCGAGCGCGCCGAGGCGCGAGCGCAAGAGGACCTCGACGTCGCGCACCACGTCAAGAAGCTCGATGTTGAGTGGCTGAGAGTGCAGTTCCCCGAGGCCTTCGAGGAGCCGCGCAAACGGCTCGAATTGCTGCTTGCGGAGCGCGTGCAGAAGCTGCGGCGGATCGGGTTCCTGCGGCACCGGAAGAATTCGCAGGTCACGAAGAAGGACGTGCTCGAGGTAACGGGGCTGCTCTCCGCGAGGCTGAAGCAGCGCCGGGCGCCGTATCTCTTCGCGGGGTTCCTGCACCAAGGCGTAGCCCTGCACGCGGCGATTTGTCTTGAACTCCTCGAGTGCGAGGGCGTGGAGGCGATGCGCGGGTACGTCGAGCGCGTCGCGGGCGGCGAGCGCCGGCGCAAGGACAGCGCGTTCCTGAACGACCGGCACACGAAGGCGGTGCTGCGGTTTCTCAAAGAGCAGAAAAGCGAAAGCCATCCGAAGTTCGAAACGCTCGCCGCGCTCCTTGCCAAGGAATTCTCGTCCCGACCCGCCGCGAAGGCGATCGTGTTCGCGCAGTACCGCGACACCGTGACCACCATCGTCGACGAGCTCGCGCGGCGTAAGATCACCGCGCGCAAGTTCGTCGGCCAGGCCGACCGGGTGAAGGAGAAAGGCATGACCCAGGACGAGCAGAGGGCCGCCATCGCCGCATTCTCGCGCGGGGAATTTCGCGTCCTCGTCGCATCGAGCGTCGGCGAGGAGGGGATCGACATCCCCGCCGTCGACCTCGTCGTGTTCTTCGAGGCCGTCCCCTCGGCGATCCGCTCCATCCAGCGCCGCGGGCGCGCGGGGCGCACCGAGGCGGGTCGTTGCGTGGTGCTCATCACCGCTGGCACACGCGACGAGAAAATGGCGTTCGCGGGGGTCTCGCGCGAGCGCAAGATGAAGCGCATTGTGCAGGGGATGCGCCGCCCCAAACCTGAAATGAAGAGCGCTCTCGATGCGTGGCGGGCCGGGGGCGAGGGCGAGGAGTAGGCGAGCGGACGGCGCGCTGCCGCCCCCTCCCGCGTGAGCCAAGGTGAGCCTTTCGGCCGCGGGAGCAAATCGCATCCGTCCAGATGCGGCGCGGCCACTCCATCAAAAGGGTTAATATCGGTCGCACCGACTTCCGCCGTCGCGTCTCGTATGGAGCAAATGGACATCAAAGGCTGGTACCAGCGCGGCGAGCGCGCGTGGCAGACCGCGAAGTGGGACGAGGCGGCCGACGCCTACGACAATGTCATCCGCATCCGCCCGAAGGACGACCGCGCCTGGTACAACAAAGGCCTCGCGCTGCGCCAGCTCGGCGAGCTTGAAGAGGCGATCATGTGCTACAACAAGGCCCTCGAGCTCAAGGTCGAGAACGACAAGGCGTGGGTGAACACGGGGTACGCTCTCTACCAGCTCGGGCGGTTCGACAACGCGATCCAGTGCTTCGAGAAGGCGCTCGAGCACAACCCGAACAACGACAAGGCGTGGTTCAACAAAGGGCTCGCGATGCGCCGCGTGGGTGACGTCGAGGGCGCGATCACCGCCTACAACAAGGCGATTGAGCTAAACATCGCGAACGAGCGCGCGTGGTCGAACGTCGGGTTCGCTCTCTACAAGCTCGACAAGTTCGAAGAGGCGCTCCAGTGTTTCGACAAGGCCATCGAGATCAATGAGACGAACGGCGCCGTACACTTCAACCGCGGCGTGATCCTCGACCGGCTCGACCGGCCGAGCGAGGCGCTGCCCGCGTTCAAGCGCGCGCTGCAGCTTGGGCCGAAGGCCGAGTACGCGGCGAAGTGCAAGGAGGTGCTGCAGTACCTGTCGCCGGAGGAGGGGGTGGCGGAGGAGATCCTGGAGGCCGAGGCCGCGGAGGCCAGGGACGAGGCACCCCCCGAGGAGGCGCCGAAGGTCAGGGCCGTGGACGTCGCCCCCGCGCGCAAGGTCGCGGAAGCGCAGGATGAGGGACCCGAGCAGGCCGTCGAATTCGAGGAGAGCGCGGGCGAGCAGGCGATGGAATTCGAAGAAGCGGAGGCGAAGCCCCCGGCACCCGCGAGGCCGGCCGCGGTCGCAAAGCCGGCCGCGCCGCCGAAAGCCGCCGCAAGGCCTGCGCCCCCGCCGCCGACACCGCCGGCCGCGGCGCCCGCGAAAAAGCCGCTCCCCGAGGGGGACGAGGACGAGGTGTCGGATTTCGAGGAAGTCGCGGAGTTTGAGGAGGCCCCGAACGAGGACATTGCAGGAGATTTCGAGGCGACGATGAAGGCGGCTCCGGCGCCGCAGGAAGAGGAGGTCGCGGAATTCGAAGGTGTCGAGGAAGTGGCGGAGTTCGAAGAGGCCGACGATCCGGCCCCGCCGCCGCCCCCGCCGAAGGCCCCGGCCAGGGCCCCGCCGAAGCCGGCCAAGAAGCCCCTTCCAGAGGACTAGGAGAGCGCCCCCGCCTCGCAGCGGTAAGGGGAAGGCCCTGCCACATCCGTTTTATACGTGTCGAGGCGAACGTCTTAAGGCCAGTAGCTCAACTGGCAGTAGAACATTATGGCGCGCCGAGCAACCGCGCGGTTGATTCACCCTTCGCTGCTCGGCCTCGGCGTCGCCGCTTTTTTTGTCCTCGTCTGGGGAGCTGCCGCGGCCGCCCCCGCGCCTTCACTCGCGGTCTACGCTCCGGCCGACGGCGCGCGGCTCGTCGACGACCGGGCAATCGTGTTCGGCGCCACGGAGCGGGGCGCGTCGGTGACGGTGAACGGCGTCGCGGCTGAGGTCAACATCTTTGACGGGACCTTCGAGGTGCGCGACCTGTCGCTTGCGCCCACGGGGGTGGGCTGCCTGCAGAGCGCGCTCATCACGGTGACCGCGGCGGACGCAGGCGGCAACAAAGCGACGGTCGTGCGCAGCGTCACCGCGAACCACTGCGTGACGCACCCGACGTTGGCCTACCCGATCCCCGACCTGGTCGTGGGCTTGGGCCAAAGCGAGCGCGCGTCGCTCGACCTGTCCGAGTACTTTACGGACGACGGCGGCAGCGCTCTTCTCATGTACTCCACGTACGTCGTCGAAGGCGCGGCTTCGGGCGTTTCGGTCACCTACTCGCCGGGCGGCTTTGGATTCGCGTGGTCGCCTGCGGCGCGGGCCGGGACGCTCTCCATGACCGTGACCGCGCGAGACCGCAACGGCGAGGTCTCGGACCCGGTGAAGGTCGGGCTCGTCGTGCTTCCTGCTCCAAGCGGGAATCGCGCGCCCGAGATCATTCTGGTCCGTTCCCCCGAGGCTTTGCCGGTGGGCGGCCAGGTGACCTTCGAGGTCGCCGTTTCCGACGTCGACGGCGACGCTGTTGCGCTGTCGGTTGAGGCGCTAAGCGCCGGGATCCGAATTGCGGAAGGCACGGACGGGGCCGCAACCGTCACGGTGGGCGCGAGCCGCGAGGCCCTTGGCGCCGGGCCGGCACGCGTGCGGGTCACGGCGACGGATGGGCACCTCACGGCCACATCCCTGGAGGTTGTCCTCCTTGTGTACGACCCCGCTTTGAGCCCCGGCTTCCGGTTGGAATCGGGAGTGCCTGAGGTCTATGTCTCGCAGCTCCAGGCGCCCCCCGGGGTTTCGGGGGTCTTCGCGGACATCGTTTCAGAACGGCCCGTCTTCCAAGTAAGTCTCCACCGTCCGGTTTCCGGGACCGAGTACCCGAATGAAGTGGCGCTGAACGACGAGCAAACCTACTGGCGCATGTTGGTGGAACTTCCCCCCACGCCGGGCATCTACACCCAAACACTCTGGGTGATGGACCCGGGACTGCCCGCCGAGGCGCACACGATCATGTGGACCGTCCTTGCCGACCCGCTCCCGCCTTCGATCCTGAGGATCGTCCCCGTCGGCGGTAGCCTCGCGGTCGCGGAGGGCGAGCCGGTGGCGCTCCAGTTCGTCGGCGAGGTCCCGGATGCGGCCTTGACGACCTTCGAGTGGATGGTGGACGGCGAGGTCGTCGCGCGCACGCCCCGGCTTGATGGCGTCGTGCTCGACCCCGGCGCCCACACGGTCACCGTCACCGCCGTGGCCCCCGGCGGCAGCAGTTCGGCGAGCGCATCGGTCACCGTGACCCCCCGCGCCGGTCCGGTGCTCCCCGCGCGCGCCACGCCGTGGTTCTTCTGGCTCGGCATCGCCGGGCTCGTTGCGGTCGGCCTTGTGCTCGGCGGCACGGAGATCGGGATCTACTTCCTCGTGGCCGGCCTCATCGGTGCAATCATTGACCGGGGCAACCGCGAGAAGCTCCTCACCCACTTTGTCCGCGGCCGCATCTACCAGATCATCGAGTACGAGCCGGGCGTCCACCTCTCGGAGCTGCAACGCAAGGCGGGCGTGGCGCGCGGAGTCTGCGCGTACCACCTGCACGCGCTCGAGAAAGCGGGCCTCATCAAGACCGCACGCGAAGGGATGTACCTGAGGTTCTACGCGACCAAGGTGAAGATCGACGCGGAGGCGTACACGCTCGCCGCCGACGACCGCGACATCCTCGCGGCGATCGAGCGCCGGCCGGGCATCACCGAGGCGGAGGTCGCGATGCTCCTCGGCCGCCCCAGCGGGCAGGTTTCGCGGTCGGTCCGCGCGCTCGCGCAGTCGGGGTATGTCGAAGCCCGCCGCGAAGGAGAGGCCGTTTCGTTGTACCCGCGGACGCAGCGCGGCCTTAGCGGGCCCCTCCCTGGCAAGGCGTGATGGCTCCTTGGCCGTCCACCCGAAAAGTCGGTACCCCAAGGCGTCTCGTACCATGACGTTTATCCCATGAAACCCGCCATGCGGGGCGGGGGAAGTAACATGTCAGTTGCCAGAATGGAAGACCTACCGCTTGCCGGACGAACGAACTTCTTGCTGCGTCAGCGCGCGCTGGCGATCGGCGCGACGTACGACGTCCTTGACGAGAACAAGAACGCCCTGTTCAAGATCAAGCAGGACGCGGGGCAGGCCGTCGGCACGGCGCTCGTGGGCGCGGTCGCGGGCGGCCTTGTGAAACGATACATGAAGCGCTCGTACAAGATCCTCACCGCCGACGACCGCACGGTCGGGCAGATATCCAAGGGGTCGGGCGCGTTCAAGACGGCCTACACCATCACGCTTTCCGACGGGCGGATGGTCGGCTACATCAACGTGAAGCGCTCGCTGATCGGCGGCCTCAAGGCGTCGCTGCTCGACCAGGCGGGGAAGCCCATGATCTCGACCAAGGGCAACCTGATCCGGCGAAAGTACGCGATGAAGGACCCCGCCGGGTCCGAGATCGCGCGCGTGACGGCGAAAATGCTGCAGATCCGCGACACCTACAAGGTGGAGCTGAAGGGCAACATGCACCCGATCTACCCGCTCACCTTCGCGGTGATCATCGACTTCGAAAAGGACTCGTGAGGGCGCCCACCCCGCGGTGTTCCGCCCCCTGGGGGCGCAACGACAGACGAGCGGACGCGCTGACGGTCGCACGCCCCAAAGGTTTGATAAACGCGCGCCTCTCCCCCCTTTGCCGTCCCCATGCACTTCAAGCAGACCTACACGGTGCGCGCGCCCGCGAAGTTCGTGTACGAGTGGATGACGACGCCCACCACGGGGGACGCCGCCTACACGCGCGGGCTAAAGTCAAGGGAGATCACCGAGGTCTGGAAGCAGCTCCAGAACACGACGAAGGACGAAGGGACGCTCGCGGGGTCGGCCTACACTTCGAAGGCGGTGCTGCGCAAGTACCCCCCGTCGCACTGGCGCGTCGAGGAGGAAGCCGGCAAGTGGTACCACCGCACGGAGTTCAGGGTGGAGGAGACCCCCGGCGGCGCCGAGCTGAAGGTGAGCATGGAGATTCTGGTCCGGGGGTGGCGCCGGCCGTTCGCGGGGGGGTTCCGCCGCAAATTTTCCGCGGACTTCGAGCAGCGCATCCGCGGGTGGGTCGCGAAGATCGAAGAAGAGGCGAAGGCGCTGCCGGAGGGCGCGTACGCACCGGGCCCGACCAAGACGAAGAAGGCGGAGGGCCCGCGCGACATCCCGAAGCAGTACGGGTCGTGAGGCGATGGGCGACGCCGAACGGACACGCATCAAGCCGAAGGCGACCGCCGCCGTGGGGAAGGCGAAGGTCACGAACAAGACCGCCAACTCGATCGAGGTCGAGGTCGCGCCGGACGGCACGGTTGTCGTGACGGACTGCTGCCTGGAGGAGCAGGGGATCAACGTCGGGTAGGCGCGGGCCCCGGAGCCAAGCGCGAGCGGGCATCCATCATCCACGTTTTCCGCTCCAAACGGTTAATATCGCGGGGGCATACGGAATGAACCGTTGTCCGGCCGAGGCCCCCTTTTCCGTCTTTGTATCGTCGCCCTGCTCACCTCGCTTGTCGGCGCGGTTCCCGCCGGCGCGCTCACGGTGTCCGTCACCGCCCCGCCCGACGGGGCGCTTCTCGCCTCGAACGTGGCGGCGTTGAACGGGACGGCCTCCGGCCCGTCGCTCGCGACCTTGCGGTTCGATGAGGCGTCGGAGTTCCAGAACGGGACGTTCAACCGCTCCGAGATCACGGCGGCCGGTGCCGTTGGCGTTACCCGGCCCAACGCGACGACCATCCGGTTCTTCGACAACTTCTCCTACGGGAACAACGCCGACCCGGCCGCCGCTGACCCCATGTGGGTCGGCCAGACGCTCGCGGGCAACGCGAGCACCGCCTCCTGGCGCGCTGCGAACGGGACCGCCCCCATGGCGGGTGCTGTGGCACTGCGCGCGAACGCTCCGCTCCCCGGCTCGTCCCTCTATTGGCGGACGGTCGCCCCTGCGCCGATCACGCGCGTCTACATCGAGTTCCGCTACGCGGCGCAGGCCAACGGGCGGCTGGAGGTCTTCGTCTCCGGCGACGGCGTCCCCGGGAGCGACGCGAGGATCCTCCTCGTGTACTCGGCCTCCGTCGCGACGCCCGAAACCAACTTCACGTTCGACGCGACGTCCATCGTCGCCAACCGCACCTCGTTTTACGTGCGGTTGACGGCGTCCTCCGGCGGGGGGGTCGCCATCGACGACTTCGCGGTCGAGGCCACGTTCCAAGGGTCGGCAACGCCGGCCTCGTCCGGCTACAACGACTCCTTCTCCAACGCGACGAAGTCGGCGGTGTGGTGGGACGCGCGCAACGTGTGGCAGATGAACGCAAGCGGGCCTTCCACGAACGGCCGCAGCCTCACGCACAGCCCCACCTCGCCGAGCAACGGCAGCGACTCCACCTTCGGAATGCGCACCGCGACGGCGCTGCAGGCCGCCCGCCTCACCTTCAACTACACCTGTGAGGCGAACGGCACGTTCCGGGCCTTTGTGGCCCCCCTGCCAGGCCAACCGGGCACGATGGTGGTGAACGCCTCGGGCGCCGTGGGCATGACCCTGTACGACGGGGACATCACGGCGCACATCGGCAACGCGACGCTGCTCCTGCGCTTCCAGGGCGGCGCCCTTGACAGCTCCGCGAACGCGTGCTCGCTTGACGACTTCCGGCTCACGTTCCAGATGGCCGGCAACGCTTCCGGAATCGCGCGCGGCGATTACGTGTCCAGGGCCATCGACATGGGCGTTCCGGTCTTGTGGAACACCACCTGGTCGTACTTCGACACGCCGCCGGGCGGAGGGCGCTTCGTCGAGCTGCGCGCGGGCTCCACCGCCGGAACTTGGAGCGCGTGGGTCCGCGCGGTGAGCGGCTCCGTCATCCCGTTCAGCGCCACCCGCTACATCCAGTTCCGCGTATCCATGTGGGGGGTGCTCGCCGCCGGCCTCCCGAACCTCACCGCCTTCGAATTGCGGCACTACGTCCTGCGGGCGGTCGAAGTCTCGGCCGACGGGTGGGCCTCCTCCGTGAACGCGACGCTGAACTACAGCGCGGGCCCGCTCGCCGTGAACTGGTCGGCGAACGTCACGCTCCAGTCCGGGTGGAACACCGTGTCCGTGCGCGCCTTCGACGGGGCGGGGGCCTCGACCGAAACGAGCCGTTCGTACTTCTGGGACACGTTCCCGCCGTCGGCGCCCGGCACGCCTTCGGCAGGCGGGCCCCTCAGCAACCAGTCGGTGGTCAATTGGAGCTGGGCGCCGGCGACCGACGTCGGGTTCGGCATCGCGGACTACCGCGTGAACGTCGGCACGACGCCGGGCGGCTCGGACGTCATCCGCAACGGGTCGGTCGGCGCCTCGCCGTGGTTTGCCTACAACGGCGTCACGCACGGGCGCACCTACTACCTCGCCGTCCAGGCCCGCGACGGCGCGCAGTTGTGGAGCCCCTGGAGCAACTCGTCGTCGGGTGTTACCGTCGACCTCGTGGCCCCGCAGCCGACCACCCCCCTTGTGGGAGCGGCGTGGGTCAATTCGAGCTCGATCACGTGGACGTGGGCGCCGTTTCCGGAAAACACCTCGGGCGTGGACGCTTATTTCGTGCGCGTCGGGACGGCGCCGGGCGGCTTGAATGTCGTCAACGGCGCGCAGGTTACCGCGAATTCCTACACCTTCACGGGCGCGGCGGACGGCGGCACGTACTACGCTTCCGTGCGCGCGCGCGATGGGGCGATGAATTACGGTCCATGGAGCGCTTCGTCGGACGCCGTGCGCGTGGACCTTGCCGCCCCGCCCTCGCCGGCGGCGCCAACCGGCCCCGTGGGCTATGCAAATATCACGCGCGCAACGTGGTCGTGGAACGCCGTAAGCGACGGTGGCTCCGGCGTGGCGAGCTACGAGGTGGCGGCGGGGACCAGTCCGCAGGGCGAAGACCTCCAGCCGCCGACGGCGACGCCCGGCGGCTACTACACGCTCTCCGCGCTTCCCGACGGGGTGAGCGTCTACGTTCGAGTGCGAGCACGTGACCTCGCGGGGAACAGTGGGGCGTGGAGCCTTCCCTCGGTCGCGCTCACCGTAGATCGCACGCCTCCCGGCGGCGTCTCCTTCACAAGCAGCCCGCCGCGCTGGGGGACATCGACGACGATGAGCTGGAGCTGGACGGACGCATCGGAAAGCGGCTCTGGAACGGCGACCTACATCGTAAGGCTCGGCGCCGTGCCGGGCGGCGAGAGCATCGCACGCGACGCGCTTGTCTCGACGACGAGTTTCACGCGGACGGGAATCCCGGAGGGCTTCCCGGCCTACCTCACGGTGCGGGCCGTGGACTTTGCCGGCAACGAAGGCCCACGAGCGATCAGCGAGGCGGCGCAGGTTGACGGGTCGTGGCCGTCGGAGCCGTCCTTTGTTGTCGAGCCGGCTTCGCCGAGCCGGTTCGCAAACCTCACCTGGGTGTGGCCCGACTCGACGGACGTGGGCTCGGGCGTGGCGGGGTACGAAGTCCAGGTCGGGACGTCCGCGGGGGCTGCCGACATCCTGGATTGGAATTTCACCGCGGAACCGTCGTTCACGTTCTCGGGGGGAACGTCGGGGGCCCGCTATTTCCTGTCGCTGCGCGCCGTCGACGGGGTGGGGTTGAGGTCCGGAACCGCCTTTGCGCCCGGAGGCGTGTTCATCGACCTCGAGCCTCCCGAAGCGGTGACCGCTACCGTCGAGACGGCCTTGACCCGGGCGGCGAGCGTGACCATCCGCTGGGGGGCGGCGTCCGACCAAGGGGGGTCGTATGTCGTGGGGTTCGAAATCGAGGTGACGGACGGCGGCAGCAGCCAAATCCGCCCGGTCCCGGCCACGCCGACGGCCTTTGAACTTGTGGGCGACGACGGCGCCGCCTACACCGTCCGCGTTCGGGCGAAGGACACTGCGGGCAACGAGGGGCCCTGGTCGCCGCCAGTGGCGGTCCTCTTCGACAGGACGCCCCCAACGGCGCCGGCCAGCATCGTCGGCGCAACATCGCCCACCAGCATCACCTTTGAGTGGGGCGCCTCCACGGATTCCGCGTCCGGGGTGCGTGGCTACTACCTGGACGTCGGCACACAGCCGGGAGTGGGCGACATCGTGAACCACGCCTTCGTGAACGCGACGGAATTCACGGTGCAATGGGCTCCCGGCCAGGCGCTTTACGTAACAATCACGGCGGAGGATATGGCAGGCAACAACGCGTCGGCAAGCGGACCGGCAAGCGGGGTCAGGGTTCCGGAGACCCGCGTCCCGGGGTTCGAGGCAGCGGGCGTGGTGGCTGCGATAGCCGCCCTTGCAATCGTGTGGCCCCGGACACCGCGGCGAAACCGCCGGTCGTAAGAGGGAGTAGCCCCGGGCAGATTCGAACTGCCGTCTCAGGCTCCAAAGGCCCGAATGATTGGCCGCTACACTACGGGGCTGTGGTGCCGCGTGAGCCAAGGCCGCGTATTAAACTTCGCGTGGGCGGGGTGAGCGGGGCTTGCGCGGGCCGCCATTTCGAACGAGTTCGGCGGCTTCTTCGAACACCTCGGGGCGGGAGTCGCGGAGCGTGGGCCTAAACGGCCGGGCGAGGTCGGTGTCCTCGAGGTCCACTTCGCATTCGAGGAGACCTTCCTTGATGAGCGGGAGCGACGTCACTTCCTGGCCCCGGGGGCCGATGAGAGCCGACCCGCCCGCAAACACGAGCCCGAGGTCGGTGCCGACCCGGTTCACATACGCGAAGAACACGGCGTTCTCGACGGCGCGCGCTTCGATGATGCGCTCAAACAGGGAACGCGCGGTGATCGGCGACGCGGAGATGTTCACGATGATGTCGGCGCCCTTGAGGCACGAAACCTTGGCAAGCTCGGGGAAAAAGAGGTCGTAGCAGATCTGGACGCCGAGCGTGCCGAAGGGCGTGTCGAAAACGGGGACGGCCGTCCCCTTGTGGAAGTGCAGTTTCTCCTCGTACGGGCCGAAGTTCGGAAGGAACCACTTGCGGTACACGCCGACCTCGCCGTTTGGCGTGCACACGGCGGCCGAGTTGTAGATCGCCCCGCGCTGGCCGCGCGCCTTCTCGGGGAAGCCGAACACGATGGTTGAGCGCGCTTTGCGCGCGACCTTCGAAACCGCCTCGACCGATGGGCCGTCCGCCGCTTCTGCAAGTTCGATCACACGGTCGCGGACGGAGTAGCCCGTGAGCCACATTTCCGGGAAGAGGGCGAGCGTGGGCCGGCGCTTGGCGACCAGGTCGAGCATCCGTCTAAGGTTTGAGGCCGTGTCCGCGGTCTTGGGGCGCCACTGCGCGCCGAGGATTCTCATCACGCGGCGAACGGGAGGTGCATACATGGAATTTGGGTCGGGGATCGCCTTCGGCACGGCGCCGCGACACCTTCGTGTGCGCGCCCCCAGAAACTTGAAAAGGGAGAGCCCCCACCCCCCTCCGATGGCCCGCCGGCTCTGGTTCCGCAGGTACGCCGCGCGGATCGCGCTCGCCTCCCTGTTCGGGGCGGCCCTCGTTGCGGGCCTGCTTTTCGCCTGGGTCGCCTACTGCTTGCCGACGTCCCGTGCTTGCGGGGTCATGCCGATCGGGCCAACGGCCCCCCTCCTTGGAATCGCCGCCATCCTCTTGCTCATCGGCTGGGGAACCCTTCGCGACGTATTGCAGATCACACACGGCTACCGCGAGCGCTTGGCGCACTGGGTCGCCGGAGCCCGCGACCCCCGCGAGACGATTTCACCGTTCGCGCTTGGTGCCGCGGTCGTTGTGGCTGCCGTTGCATTTTTTGCGGGAGACGTCGTGAACTCAGGGGTCGGCTTTTTGTTCGGTGGGACGGTGCTCGTCGTCGGCCTTGCCCTGGCGCTCCTCGTTCGGACGCTCGAGGTGCTGGCGGATCAACGCGACCGTTTCGAGCCCGCACGCCGAACGCTCGCCGGCGGGGGGCAGGCGATTGGCCTGCCGTCCGGGCGAAAGGGGCTGCCGGCTCCGGCGGAAATGGGGGGGTTGCCGGATTGGCGTCAACCGCCCGCCCTTCCACTGCCCCCGGCTCCGCCCCGCCTGCTCGATTCTCCGAGCGAGGCCGCCGCAAGCCTCGCCGGGCCTGATCAAAGGTAGCCGACGCGCAACTTGGCGCCTGCGCACTTTTTTCTTCGGCGGCACGCCCTTCTCGATGCCGCCGCCCCGCGGCCGCGACTGGCGGCCAAACGTAGATACCCCCGCCCCGCGGCTCGCCCCTCGATGACCGACCTCCCGCCCACATCGCCCATCGTCCCCGGCGCGATTCAGGTCCCCTCCATCGGCTGGCACGGCCAGGTGGGAGCGGCGAAGGTCGCGCTCCACCAAGCGATCGCCGACCGCGAACGGGCGGACCTGCGCCTCTCGTACGCTTGGCTCATCCTCTTCTTCGTCGCCCCCGTCATCCAGACGCTCCTGCTCTACCTCGCGTTTTTCGTGTTCATCCTCTCGGCGCAGATCATCCTCCTGCTCATCTTCGGCGCCATCGCGCTTGCCACCCCCTCGCTCATCCACGGGATCATCAACCGCACCCTCATCAAACGGATGTCGCGCCACTTTGAGCGCGAGTCGCGCCTGCGCAGCGCGCTGATCGAGTACCTGCACGCGAAGGCCGCACAGGAGGGGAAGCTCGAGGCGGCCGCGAGCGCGCTCCTCGCAATGGCCGCGCTCCACGGTGAAGCGCAGGCCGAGGACCGTGGGCGCTCGGTGCTCTGGTCGTTCGCCTTCTCGTTGCCGGGCATCCGCTGGTACTTTTTCTGGTTTATTTCGAAGTTCCCGTTCGAGCACGAGCAGCGGTGGCTGCGCATCCTCCAGAACGCGGAGTACGCAGCTCGGGCCATCGGGGTGCCCTTTGCGGTGCCGCCGGTGAAGCCGATCAAGCGGCACAACTTCTGGGTCTTCCTGGCGCTCAGCCTCGTGACGAGCGGCCTCTTCGTGGCCTACTGGTACATCGTGCTCATCCGCGACCCGCACAAGCACTTCGAGACCCATGTGCAGGTGGACGACGCGATCATGCTGGCGTTTCACTAGTGTGCATCAAAAAGGCTCGTGGGCCGGTGGCGCCCTTTGCGGGGACGCCGAGGGCGCAATCCTCATCGGGTCTCCCGCAATAGGCCGTGAACGCGGTAGGGATTCCGGATAGCCAATGAGAAGAGCCCAGGCCTTGCGGCCGGCCTCAACCTTATTTTCGCGGGCATCGGCCAAATCTACGCGGGAGCGCCGATCCGGGGGATCGCGTGGATCGTGACCGACGCCTTCTCCGCGTGGCTCCTCTTCAGCGACTTCAGCGTGACGCCTTTGCACATCAACGGCAGCTACGCCGTCTTCACGCTGCTCGTCACCGCCGTCTCTATGGTCGACGCTGCCTACTGCGCGAGCCGATACAACGCGAAGTACATCGAGCCGTGCCCGCGCTGCGGGGCGAAAAACACGAGGGGGCACCCGGCCTGCCTCCTGTGCGGGACGCCGCTCAGTGCGGCTCCTTCCATGCCGGGTCAGCCCATGGCCTCTGGCCCGCCGCCCCCGCCGCCCGGCCACCCATGAAGGCCGCGCGAGGCCAAACGTAAAAGATGGCACACGCGCTCCAAGGCCGCATGGGGCTCACCGCGTCGCTCCCCGAAGGCGCGCTCGAGGCCCTCGAGGCGTTCCTCCGCGACCACATTGGCGACGCGGGCGCATCGGGCGCGGTGCTCGGCCTGTCGGGCGGCGTGGATTCGGCGGTCGTGGCGGCGCTCGCCGCCCGCGCGCTTGGACCGAAGGCCGTCCACACATTCTTCCTGCCCATCGAGCGCCCCCCGGGCGGCGACCTGCAGGACGCGCGTTCGGTCGCCTCGAAATTGAAGATCTCGCTAGAGGTGCGTAACCTCACCGTCCCCTACTTCGCTCTCGTGGAGGCGACCAAGGCGGGCGACCAGCGGGTGCGCGGAAACCTCAAGTCGCGCGTGCGGATGGCCGCGCTCTATGCGGAGGCGAACCGGCGCGGCGCGCTCGTGCTCGGCACCGGCAACAAGAGCGAGCTGCTCACGGGCTACTTCACGAAGTGGGGGGACGGCGGGTGCGACCTGCTGCCGATCGGCGACCTCTACAAGACGCAGGTGCTCGAGCTTGCCGGCAAGCTCGGGATTCCCAAGCGTGTCATCACCAAAGCGCCGTCGGCGGGACTGTGGCCGGGACAGACCGATGAGGGCGATTTGGGAATCGCGTATGGCGACCTCGACCGAGTGCTGCTCGGGCTCGAACTCAAGATGGGCGACGCGGCGATCGTAAGGCGCAGCGGCGTGGCGCTCGGGCAGGTCAAGCGGCTCCGCGCGCGCGTCGAGGCGGGCGCGCACAAACGGCGGATGCCGCTTGTGTGCAAGCTGGGCCTGCGCACGGTCGGCACCGACTGGCGCGAGGCCTAGGCCGCGAGGCGCAAAACGAAGCGGGTCGGCGCCCGGTGGCCGCCGCCATTATATCCGGGTCGGCCAGATGGCCACGCATGGCGCCCAAGGATCGGCTGCGCGTCGCCGAGGAATTCGCGCGCTGGGCGCGCGCGGAGCTGGGGCCGAACCTCGTCCGCGTGGTGCTCTTTGGCTCGGTTGCGCGTGGCGAGGACCGCGACGGCTCCGACATTGATGTGCTCCTGGAGGTGCGCGGCAACCCCGTGCCGGTGCGCAGGCGCATCGGCGGCCGAATCATGGAAATCGCCGCGCAGGAGGGCGTGTTCGTGTCGGCGTTCGTCCAATCCGAACCGGAGGCCTCGCGCCGGGAGCGGTACGGAATCTATCGGGTGATTGACAAGGAAGGGCGGGTTCTTGCCTGACGAAATCGACGAGTTACTCACGAGGGCGGAGCAACGCTTGGATGCCGCCAGGCACCTGCTTTCCGGCGGCCACTTTTCAGACGCCGTGAGCCGCGCTTACTATGCGATGTACTTCACCGCCACCGCCCTGCTTCTCTCGAAGGGCCTTTCGTCCAAAACCCACAGCGGGCTGGTCGCCTTGCTTTACGAGCACTTTGTGAAGCCGGGGGACCTCGATCGAGAAGTGGCGGGCCTCTTGCCCTCAGCGATGGCAGCCCGCCACGAGGCAGACTATGGGTTTCCCGACCGCTCCACCGAATTGGAAACGCGTGAAACGCTCGGGGATGCCGAGCGCTTTGTACGTCGTGCGCGAGAGCTCCTGGGGCGCACGTGAAGGAGTGCGAGGCGCCTCACGCCGGCATGGAACCGGCACGCTGAGAGTCACAGTCTCCAATGCTTCCGTTACACCACCAAGGCCGCGAAGAAGGGGAGCGGGCCTGGGGGGATTCGAACCCCCGACGCGCGGATTAAAAGTCCGCTAGACTACCTGGCTGTCCGACAGGCCCGTTGATGGCTCCCGCTACAGATGGCGGGCGGGAGCCCATCGTTTAGTGAGGGCCGGAGTCACGATTCGCGGGCAGGGCGGGCTCCTTGAAAATACTTTCCGGCCCCTCCAGCGCGGGCGAGGTCGCCTCGGGCGCTCGCGATGCCGCGCCGGGAATGGGAGGGCGCGCCGGCGTGCCGCGGGGGTCGTCGGCCGGCGTGAATTTCTCCCCGCCCTTCCGCTGCGCGGAGTATTCGACCGAAATGAGCGTCACCATCCCGCCGACCATCATCAACACCCCGCCCCAGATGGCCCACGTCCCGGGGATCTGGCGCACGGACAATTCAACGGCGACATTCGCGGTCATCGCGATGCCCATGGGGTCATTCCTGCTGTGTAGGTTGTTGATCTGGATGTAGAGGTCATAGGTGGGTGTCGTGTACACGTCCGTGTGGATCAGCATGATGCCGCGATAGTTGGCCGTCGAGAACACGGAGGGCGACGGCGCGGCGCTGCGCCGCTCGTAGACGATGAACGCGCTGCTCGTGCGGACGACGGTGCCTGCGGGGTCGAGCATCTCGTAGGTCGCGGTGAATTTGTCCCAGTACTCGCGCGATGACGCTCCCGCGTTGCCGTCCTTCGAGATATTTACCAGCCGGAAGGTGAAGCCGTAGGCGTCGTCCATCACCGATGGCTGCATCCCCTGCATCTGCGCGATGATTGCGGGCTGCTCGCTTGCGGCCACCGTCGTCGTCGCGTACCCGAGCACCACGGCCGCCACACCCACGTGAGCCAGGATCACCGCGATCGTGCGCGCGCGCGCCTTGACGCTCGACAGGGTGCGCCGGCGCAGCGCGCCGCTGATCCGCAACGCGCCCATGGCGAAGATAAGGACGACGAGCGGGAGGGCCGCGCCCGCGAATTTCCAGTACGCGGCGCCCTGCGGCGCTGGGAACAGGATGAATGCCATGGCGCCAGCAAACGATGCGACCACGGCGGCAAGCACCGCGTTTTCTGCGCCAAGCGGCCGCCTCAGGTAATTCACGGCGATGAAGAACAGGATGACGAAAAGCGGGATCGCGAGCTTCGTTTCGTATTCCTGGGGCTGGAGCCCCAGGCCTGCGTTCTTGACGAGCACTACGAAAGTCATGAGGAGGATGGCGCAGAGCATGAGGATGCCCGCGAACACGGTGAATTTGTCTTGCGAGATGTAGTCGACCAGGTCTTCGTCCTTCCCGCGCGGCGGCAGGAAACTGACCTCCTTGTAGTGGTGCTTGAGGAAGTGCGAGAGGAGAAAGGCGAGGAGGACGAGCGGGACAAAGATCATGGCGAAGAACACGGCGAGTCGGAGGTCGGAGGAAAGCGCGCGCAGGAGCGCGTCGCCGAGCGACACGTTGGGGCTCTGGATGAACGAGTGGACGGAGTTCCAAACGCCGCTGCGGGTTACAAACGTGCCGAATTCGGTGAGCGAAAAGGCGATGGCCGCGAGCAACGGGGCGGCAAGCGGGTACATCCTGCCTCGTTTGTGCATCACCTGCGCGTGGAGGAGCGCGGTGGTGGCAAGAAATGGCAGGAGTGACGCCGTCTCGACAGGGTCCCATGCCCAGTACCCGCCCCATCCGAGGGTGATGTAGGCCCACAGGCCTCCGATGGCAAGTCCGGTGGTGAGGAAGATCCACGCGAGGCGCGTCCAAAAGGAGCAGTAGCGCACCCAGTTCTTGTCGCCGGTGGCGAGGTACGCGAACGCGGCGGCCATGGGCAGGGCGGTAAGGGCGTAGCCGGTGAGCAGGATCGGCGGGTGGATGGCGTTCAGCTCGGTTCGCAGGGTGGGAGAGATGCCGAGGCCGGAGGGAAAGTTGAAAAGGCGGTCGGCGGAGGTCGGCTGGAACCAGTTCGACGCGGCGAGCACGACCCCGAAGCTCGCGATCACGATGAGCACGAAGAGCGCGGTCCAGTCGCCGAGCTTGCCGTCGGCCTCGGCCCTGGCCTCGCTCTCCCGTGAGGCCGCCCCGCGCCTCTCCCGGCGAACCGTGAGGCCCTCGTTGATCGCGAGGGCTCCGGTCATTGCGGCGGCCCAGAGAAAGATTGAGCCTTCCTGCCCGGCCCACAGGCCCTCGACTTTCCACAGGAGGCCGTGCTCGCGGGCGGAGTGCCCCCAGACATAATGGTAGGACAGGTCCGAGGTGAGGAACAGGAATTCCACGAAGGCGGCGAGCGCGAGGGCGACGCCGAGGGTCGCGAAAAGCAGGAGGCGCGAGGCTCGCCGGTAGTCGAACGCGTGGCGGTCGGCCAGCTGGAAGAGGTGGAGCGCCCGGAGGAGGGCGGCCCCGGAAGCGCACGCCAGGAATGCAAAGACGAGGAGGTCTCCGACGCCGGCCACGCTGGCCCTACCCCCGCGCTTGGAGATAAGATTTGATCGGGCGCCACACGGAGCGCGCGGTGGGCCCTCCCCCGGGCCTTAGTGGGCGTATTTGTGGGGGTCGGCCCGGAACGTGGCCGCGCACCCCGTCGAACAGAAGTAGAACTCCTTGCCGTCGTGGCTTTCCTTCGCGGCCGCCCTCTTGGGGTCAACCATCATTCCGCAAATCGGGTCCTTGACCAATCCTGCCTTCTTGAACATCGTCTCGTCTCCTCCTTGGGTTTCCGTTTTCATCTCGTCGCCCTGGTCTTTGCCGCGCGAGCGCGCGGAGCGCCGCGGCGGCGGGCGCCCTAGCGCCGCGCCTTGCGGGCTCCACTTGCCAAGCAGCATGGAGTTCAGGGTGACGGTGGTTGAGGAGAGCGCCATCGCGATGGCGGCAAAGATGGGGTTGAGGAGGGGCCCACCGAACAGATAGAGCGCGCCGGCGGCTACCGGGATGAGCCCGACGTTGTAAGCGAACGCCCAGAACAGGTTCTGCCTGATCTTCGAGACGGTGCGGCGCGAGAGCGCGATGGCGTGGGCGACGTCGCGTGCATCGTCGCGCAGCAGCACGATCCCGCCGGCCTCCTTCGCGATGTCCGTGCCGCTGCCGATCGCGATCCCCACGTCGGAGGCCGCGAGCGCGGGCGCATCGTTGATGCCGTCGCCGACCATGGCGACGAGCTTGCCCTCCTTGCGGATCTCGCCCACCACGCGGGCTTTCTCCGCGGGCCGGACATCGGCGATCACGCGTGTCAGGCCGAGCTCGCGCGCGACCGCGTTTGCGGTCCGGGCGTTGTCGCCCGTGAGCATCACGACTTCGACGCCGCCCGCCTGGAGGAGCCGTACGGCTTCGCTGGAGGTTTCCTTGACCGGGTCGGCCACGGCGATTAGGCCGGCGAGCCGCCCGTCGATCGCGGCGAACATGACCGTCTTTCCAGCCTCCTCAAGAGCGCGCGCCTGCGTTTCAAGGCGGGCCGGATCGAGCCCCGCGCCCGCCATGAGCGTGCGGTTTCCAAGCTCCACGCGCCTTCCCCCGATGCGTGCGCGCACGCCCTGCCCTGGCACCGCCTCGAACTCCTCGGCGGAGGAGAGGATGAGCCCGGACTCGTTCGCGGCCCGCACGATCGCTTCGCCGACGGGGTGCTCGGAGCCCCGCTCCGCGGAGGCCGCAAGGCGCGACACTTGGCCGCGGTCGAAGGGCTCCACGGCGACCACATCCGTCACGGCAGGGCGGCCTTCCGTAAGCGTGCCCGTCTTGTCGAAGATGACGACCTCCAGGTTGCGCGCCTTTTCGAGCACCTCGCCGTTCTTGACGAGGATTCCGTTCTGCGCGCCCTTCGCCGCTCCGATCATAAGCGCCGCGGGGGTCGCGATGCCAAGCGCGCATGGGCAGGCCACGATCAGCACGGACACCAGCACCACGAACGCCGTCGGGAACGCAAGGCCGGCGACGAGGTACCACAGGAGGAAGGAGCCGATGGCAACCGCGACCACCACGGGCACGAAGTAAGCCGAGACGCGGTCGGCCATCCGCTGGATGGGCGTGTTGGACACGATCGCCTCCTCAACGAGGCGCACGATCTGCGCGAGAGTGGTGTCGGCCCCCACCTTGGTGGCGCGGACCTCCAGCAGCCCGGTGCGGTTCACGCTCGCCCCCACGACCTCGTCGCCAACGCGCTTTTCGACCGGCATGCTCTCGCCGGTCACGACCGACTGGTCGACGGCCGAGCTGCCGCGCACCACGACGCCGTCGACGGGGACCTTCGCTCCCGGCTTCACCACGACGAGGTCGCCTTCCTTGACCTCCTCGACGGGCACCTCGGCTTCCCTCCCGTCGCGCACCACGGTCGCGAGCTTTGGTTGGAGGTCGAGGAGTTTGCGGATCGCCTCGGACGCGCGGCCCTTGACGAGGTGCTCCATCACGCCGCCAAGCAGGATGAAACCGATGATGAGCCCCGACTCCGTGAAATACACGGCGGGGCCGCCGGTAGCCGTCGCGGGGAGGAGCCCCGGTGCGAAGGTCACGATCGTGCTGTAGACCCAAGCCGCCGAGGTGCCCGTGGCGATCAAGCTGTCCATGTTGGCCTGCCGCGCCTTGATCGCGTCGCGCGTGCCCTTGTAAAATTTCCAGCCCCCGACGAACTGGACGAGGGTCGCGAGGACGAACAGGATGTAGTACATCCGGATGCCGAACAGCGGCATGTTCCACTCGCTCGAGCCGACAAGGGTCGGGTAGAAGTATTCGAAAAACAGCGTGACCGAGCCCAGGGTCAGGCTGAAGGCCGCCATTTGCTTGAGGCGGCGGAATTCGCGCTCGGGGGCGAGGAACGAATCAAGGCAGCTCGAGCTGCAGAAGAAGTAGCTCGTCCCGCGTCGGGAGGTGCGGAACGGCGTCTTGCCTTCGTCGACGTACATCCCGCAGATGAGGTCTTTCGCCATGCTTGCGGGACTCCGACTTGTGTGCCGCTACTTCGCCTGACTTCTTTACAATTGTAAGGGTCGAGGACGACCCCAGGCCGACGACCTGTGGCCGGTGCGCGAAAACAGACCTACCGCCGCGGGAAGAGGTACGACGCGGCGAATGCCGCGAGCGCAGTCTTCGCCGACCCAAACGCGCCCGCCTTGGCGAGCGCAACGCCGCCGACGAGTGTGCCCAAGGCCATGTAGCAAACGGTGCACATCACTCTCGCCCGGCATCCGTCTTGCCAGCCGCGAGATAATCTTTGCTAACGGCGCCGCCCGGCCGGAGCCAGCGCCCGCGGGGCGAAAACGGTTAAGTGGGCCCTCCGCTTCCCGCGCTTACCGGAAAGGAGGTCTCCCCCATGCGCAAAGAAGAGGACTTCCTCTCGTGGTACAACGAGATCGTCGAGAAGGCCGGCCTTACGGACAAGCGCTACCCGGTCAAGGGCATGAATGTCTGGACGCCCTACGGATGGAAAGCGATGTTCCTCACGGACATGATCACGCGGGGCCTCTGCGAAGCGCGCGGCTACAAGGAGGTCAATTTTCCCCTCCTCATCCCGGAGACGGAGTTCAAGAAAGAGGCCGACCACATCAAAGGGTTCGGCGGCGAGGTCTACTGGGTGACCCACGGCGGCGACAACAAGCTCGACGTCCGGCTGCTGCTGCGCCCCACTTCGGAGACGGCGATGTACCCGATGTTCGCGCTGTGGGTGAGGAGCCACGCGGACCTGCCGCTCAAGGTGTTCCAGATCGTGAACACGTTCCGCTACGAGACGAAGATGACGCGCGCGTTCATGCGCGTGCGCGAGATCCATTTCTTCGAGGGGCACACCGCGCAGAAGGACTTCGCAGCGGCCGAGGCGCAGGTGCGCGAAGACATGGAGATCTGGCAGGCGCTTGCCCGTGAGCTCGCGCTGCCTTACCTCATCAACCGCCGCCCGGAGTGGGACAAATTCGCGGGCGCGTTCTACTCGCTCGGGGCCGACACGATCACGCCGACAGGCAGGACGCTCCAGGTCGCGACGATCCACCACTACAAGGAAAATTTCTCGAGGCCCTACAACATCACCTTCGAGGACGCCGACGGGTCGAGGAAGCATGTCCACCAGACGACCTACGGGATGAGCGAGCGCCTCATCGGCGCGATCGTCGCGATCCACGGGGACGACAAGGGGCTCGTGATGCCTCCGGCGGTCGCGCCCGTGCAGGTCGTGGTCATCCCGATCCAGACGAAGGACTCCCGCGAGGAGCCCCTTGCGGCCGCGCGCGCGATCGCCGAGGAGCTGAAAGGCGAAGGCCTCCGCGTGGAGGCCGACCTGCGCGACATCCGCCCGGGCGCGAAGTACTTCGAGCACGAGCTGCGCGGCGTGCCGCTGCGCGTCGAGGTCGGCCCGCGTGACCTCAAGGACGGCACGGTCGTCATCGTTCCCCGCGACACTGGCGGAAAAAACACGCACAAACGCTCGCGGCTCAAGGAAGCCGTGCGTGAGGAGTTCGAATTCTTGCGCGAACGGATGCTGGAGAAGGCCAAGCGGGTGCTCGAAGACGCCGTCCTTGCAGCTCGGTCATGGGAGGAGCTTCGCGCGCACAGCGGCGTGTCGGTCATCGGGTGGTGCGGCGACGAGCCGTGCGGCAAGAAGGTGGAGCAGGAAGCGGACGCCCACGTCCTGGGGACGCTGGAGGCGGGCGAGCTGCCAGCAGGGGTACAAGCCCCCGAAAAGTGTCTGGAGTGCGGGCGGCCCTCGAGCAAGCCTGCTCTCGTCGCAAAAACCTACTAAGGATCGCCCGCGCCCCTGTGGCCGTTTTGCAACGCTGGGCGCCTCGAAACGGACAGAGGTCGGGCACCGTTGTCCCATTGCGCGCGGCCGGGTTCCCCCACTCCCTTATTGCTGTGCCGGTGAATGCGGGAGGAGCGGAGCCAAAGATCATGACATCGGAAACGGTGCAGGAGGTTGAAAGCGCAAGCGACATGGCAAAGACGGAAGCCTTCGCGGGGAAAGTCCTCGGGGATGGAGCGGGCACATTCGCGCTCGTGTGCTGCGCGGTGGGCGACAAACTGGGCCTCTTCAAGGACTTGGCCGCCCACGGACCTCAGACGACCGGCGAGCTTGCCGACTGCCTGAAACTCTCCGAGCGGTACGTGCGCGAGTGGGCGGCGTGCCTCTCGACCGCCGGCTACCTCTCCTACGACCCAGCGTCGAAGCGCTTCGCGCTCCCGCCGGAGCACGCGCCGGTCCTTGCGCAGGAGGGCGGGCCGTTCTTCTTCGGCGGCATTTTCCAGCAGATGGGGGCGCTGCTCGGCCTCTACGAGCCGCTGCTCCAGGCGTTCCGCGACGGGAAGGGCATCAACCCCGCGCTGTACGGGAAGGACATTTGGGAAGGGGAGCTGCGCGGCAACGACATGTGGCACGAAAACCTCCTGGTGCAATCGTGGATCCCGATGCTCCCCGCGGTCAAGGCCAGGCTCGAGGCGGGCGCCCGCGTCGCGGACATCGGCTGCGGCAGCGGCAAGGCGCTCGTCCGCATCGCGCAGGCGTTCCCGCACTCGAAGTTTACGGGGTTCGACATCGACCCGGCGTCCGTCGAACGCGCGCGAGCGCAGGCACGGAAGGACGGCGTCGCCGATCGTGTGACCTTCGAGGTGCGCGACCTGACCAAAGGCGTCCCGGCCGGCTTCGACATCATCACCGCGTTCGACGTCGTGCACGACACCGCCGACCCCGAGGGCGTGTTCCGCTTCGTGCGCGCCGCGCTGAACCCCGGCGGGACGTTTGTGCTCCTCGAGATCAACGGGGCAAACCGGTTCGAGGACAACCCCGCGCCGCTCGGGCCCTTTTTTTTCGGGATCAGCCTGCTTTTCTGCATGTCGATCGCGGTCGCCCGCGGCGGCGAGGGCCTCGGGACGGCCGGGCTGCACGACGAAAAGGTGCGCGAGTACGCCGGGCGCACCGGCTTTGCAAGCGTCCGGCGCGTGGACATCAACAACCCGATCAATGTTCTCTATGAGGTGAGCGCGTAGGGCGGCGCGCTACTTCGTCGCCTGCGCTCTTGCCTTCTCCCGCTCGAGCTCGCGGTAGAGAAACGTGCCGAAGAGGCCCGTGAAGATCAGGATGACCGAGATGGTGTAGTTCGCAAAGTCGAGGAACGCGTCGAACGCGAACCCCCAGACGAAGTAGAAGCCGACGCCAAGGAGGAGCACGAAGGCGTAGATCCACTTCAGGTGGGTCGGAGTAAGCAGGTCGTCGGCCATGGCGAGTGAAGCGGCGATTTGGGGCGCGCTATATAACGGTTGAGGGGGCGAGCAGCGTTGGCAACGAGAGCAACCGCCAGACCGTTTGGAATGATCAGGGAAGCGGGGAAGCGCGAGGAAGCGCCATTGACTAACGTTCCTTTGCTATGCGCGCCATTGAGCGAGAGTTGCCTAACTTTTCGACCTCAACCTTAGATAAGGGCCCGCTGGAGCGATAGGCATCCCATCGGGCGAACGAGGCAGACCTGCATTCTAGAGGCCTTCGAACGCTTCTACGGGAGGGCGGTGTCGGCGACCTTGAGTGCTTCCCCGTGCGCCTTATCTGGTCCGGCGCCAACGGGGGCGATCAATGGCGAAAGGCAATCTCGCCTTCAACCACGCGATGATCTATGTCCGCGACGTCGAACGCTCGCTCAAATTCTACCGCGGGCTACTCGGATTCCGCGTAATCTCCAAGATGCAGGGATACGCGCGGCTCAAGAGCCCAAAGGGCTCAACCTCGATCGCGCTCCACGAGTACGACCCCGGGACGAAGCCCTCGCGTGGCGGCGAGGGGCTGCGCCTCTACTTCGAGGTCGCGCGCCTGGATGCGCTGTGCAAGAAGATGCGCGCGGCTGGCGTGAAGTTCGACCAGATGCCCAAGGACATGCCCTGGGGCTGGCGGCACGCCTACCTCAAGGACCCCGACGGCCACGAACTGTCGCTCTACTATGCGGGACCCAAGCGGCTGCGGCCCTGGCCGCTCGCGCCTACGCGACGACGCGCTTCTCCGCCCGCGCCACCTCGATCTCCTCGCGCGCAACGGCCGAGAGCCGCTCGACGCCGAGCTTGATGTTCTCGTCCGAGGGGTTGCTGAAGTTGAGGCGCGCCTGCGTAGTCCCGCGGCCGTCGAAGTAGAACGAGCGCCCGTGGACGTAGGCGACGTTCTGCGCCGCGCACTTCGGGAACATCGCGCGCGTGTCGATTCCCTCGGGGAATGTGGCCCACAGGAACATGCCGCCCGCCGGGTGCGTCCACGACACGCCCTCGGGCATGTTGTCGCGAAGCGTCGTCATCATGATGTCGCGTTTGCGGCGGTAGAGGTCGAGGATCTTGTCAATGTGGCCGTCGAGGTGGCCCGCCGCGAGGTACTCGTACGCGATGAACTGCGACAGCGAGTTGGTGCAGAGGTCGGCGGTCTGCTTGGCGAGCACCATCTTGTTGATCAGGTCTTTCTGCCCGATGGCGTACCCGAGGCGCAAGCCCGGCGAGAGGATCTTCGAGAACGACGAGAAATACAGCACGCGGTTGTCCTCGTCGAGCGACTTAAGATTCCGAATCGGGATGTTGTCGTAGTTCAGCATGTGGTAGGGGTCGTCCTCGATGACGAGGAGGTCGAACTCGTAGGCGAGGTCCATGACCTGGCGGCGCCTCTTCAAGTCCATCGTGACGCCGGCGGGGTTGTGGAAGGTGGGCGTGAGGTACAGGAACTTCGGAAGGCGTCCGTGGGAGCGCAGCCCCGCGAGGGTCTCTTCAAGCAGGTCGACGCGGATGCCCCCGCCGTCGAGGTCGACCGAGTGGATGTCGCACCCGTAGACGCGGAACGCCATTCCGCCCGTGAGGTACGAGGGGGCCTCGAGCACGAGCGTGTCGCCCTGGTTGATGGTGACCTTGGCGAGGGTGTCGAGGCCCTGCTGGACGCCGTTCGACACCATGACCACGTCGTCCTCGTTCGCGTTGTCCTCGCGCGCGTGCTTCTCCCACAGGAGTTGGCGAAGCTGCGGGAGCCCCTCCGTCGAGCCGTACTGGAGCGCCTCCGCGCCGTGCTCGCGCAGGACCTTCTCGACAATGCGGCCGACGATGTCGATGGGGAACGACTCGGGGTTCGGCAGGCCGCCGGCAAACGAGATCATCCCCGGCCGCTGCGTGACCTTGAGGAGCTCCCGGATCTCGGAGGCGGTCATGCCGTTCGCCCGATCGGAGAAGTGCGCTGAGACATCGAACACCATCGAGAACGCCCGCTGGTGCAGGAGATTCGGTCTCTAATAAAACTCCCCTTGCGCACGTCGTGCGCCGGTTGGATAAGGCGTCGAAATTGGACGCCTGCAGCGGACAACCGTCTAATTTTGCGACAATTGTGGGGTGAAAATCGAAAGGCCCGGACGCTTGGAGGGGAGCCACTTGGGCGCCCCTGGAAGGACGTGGGGTTCACCCGGCCTTGGCGACATGCACCTGCAGGAGGACGCCGTCAAGCTCCCATTGCTTCCCGCCCTCGCGGCGCCCCCTGTGGACTTCGGTCGCCTGGACGTCCGCGGCGACCCACTTGAGGTGCCGTTCGACGAGCTTCCAGGCCGAGTCGTCCAGGTCGAGGGTGAGCACGATGCGGTCCTCGATCTTCAGCCCGGCCTCCTTGCGGGTGCGCTGGACGCACCGGACAACCTCGCGCGCGAACCCCTCGGCTCTGAGGTCTTCGTTGAGTTCCAGGTTGAGGACAATGGCGTCCTTGCCAACGTCTGCGACTTTCCAAGGGGTCTTCGGCTCCGCCTCCACTTCGAAGTATTCGGCGGGCAGCTCCACCTGCTTGCGGGCGGGGCCGTACTCGAGGTTGATCGGCTTCCGGGCGTCGTAGTTCGCGGCGATCCGGTCGCTCGACAGGGACTCGACGGCCTCGGCAATGGCCTTCGCCTCCCCGCGGAACCGGGGGCCAAGCTTGGCGATGGGGATTTTGAAGCGGCGGGAGAGGAACGGGTCTTTGGACCCAGCCCGGCGCACTTGCTTCACGTTCAGTTCCTCCTGGAGGAGCGGCAGGAGGGGCTCGAGGCGCCGCCAGGCGTCCTCGGGGCAGACGACGATGGCCTCCTTGAGCGGCTGGCGGGTCTTCACGCCCCCCTCGTCGCGCAGGCGGTGGCCGGCCTCGCAGAGCGCTCGCACGCGGGCCATCTCCACCTCGAGGCCGTTGTCGAGATTTGCGGGGTTCGTGGCCGGCCACGTAGCGAGGTGGATCGACGGCGGATCCGCCGCCACCCGAATCCCCTGGTAGACCTTGTCCGAAACGAACGGCGCGAAGGGCGCCGCCATCTTGGCGACAGCGAGCACCATTTCGTAGAGAGTCGTGTAGGCCCCCTCCTTGTCTGCCGTCCACCCCTCGGCCCAGAAGCGGGCGCGTGACCGCCGGATCCACCAGGTGGAGAGGTCGCCCACGACGAACTCCTCCAGGGCGCGGGCGGCCCGGTGCGGCTCGAACGCCTCCATCGCCTCCGTGGCCGCCTTGATGGCCCGCGTGCACCGGGACACGACCCAACGGTCGATGGGCGGGGCCTTGGCAAGTCCCGGCCCCGGCCTCGCGGGGTCGAACCCGTCAATCGCGCCGTACGTCGCCAGGAACGAGTAGCAGTTCCAAAAAGGCAGGAGGAACTTGGCGATCGCTTCGCGCGCAAACGCGCGGTCGAACCGCTTGTCGAGCCAGGGCGGAGACTGTGTGAAGAGGTACCACCGGAGCGCGTCGGCGCCCTCCGCGTTGAAGATTTCCCAGGGGTCGATGACGTTGCCCTTGGACTTCGACATCTTTCCGCCGTCCTTGTCGAGGACGAGGCCGCCGACGAGCACGCGGCGGTAGGAGGGCTTCCCCCAGATCGCGGTCGAGATCGCCATCAGGGAGTAGAACCACCCGCGCGTCTGGTCGACCCCTTCGGCGATGTAGTCGGCGGGGAAGGCGGCCTCGAACTCCCGCTTGTTCTCGTGCGGGTAGTGCCACTGCGCGAAAAAGGCGGAGCCCGAGTCGAACCACGTGTCGATGACGTAGGGCTCGCGGGCCATGCGCTCGCCGCATTCGGCGCAGGGGACCTCGACCTCGTCGATCGAGGGGCGGTGCGGGTCGAAGGGGTCGGGGAAGTTGCTCGCGCGCGCCCTCAGGTCCGCGTACGACCCGGCGACGAACTCATGACCCTTCGCGCAGCGCCACACTGGGAGCGGCGTGCCCCAATAGCGTTCCCGCGAGAGCGCCCAGTCCTTTAGGTTTTCGAGGAAATCGCCGAAGCGCCCGGTTTTGTAGGCGTCGGGGTACCACGACACCTGGTCGTTGACCGCCTTGATCTCGTTGCGCAGGCGGGACATCCCGATGTACCACGAGTCGGTCGCGAAATACATGAGGGGTGTTTCGCACCGCCAGCAAAACGGATACGAGTGCTTGTGCTTCCCGAGCTTGTAAAGGCGCCCACTTTTCTTGAGCAGGTCGAGGAGCGCGGCGTCCGCATCCTTGAAGAATTTGCCGGCGACGGGGCCGCCTTGCTCGGCCGTGAACTTCCCGGCGGCGTCGATCGGCCGAAGCGTCGGGAGCCCGTGCTGCCGCGCGAGTTCCGCGTCGTCTTCGCCGAACGCGGGGGCGACGTGCACGACGCCCGTCCCTTCCTCGCTGCTCACGAAAGCGGCGCCGTAGACCTTGTGGTGGCCTTCCGCGCCCTGCGGCATCGGCACAAATGCGAACGGGGGCTCGTACGCGAGGCCGACCAGGTCTTTGCCCTTGAATTTGGAAATCACTTTGAAGCCGACCTTGAGCGAGGTCTTGGCAAGCGTTTCGAGGATCACAAGCCGCTCCCCTTTCTGCTCCACCTCGAGGTAGTCGAGGTCCGGGTGCACCGCGAGCGCGACGTTGGAGGGCAGCGTCCATGGGGTTGTCGTCCACGCAAGGATCGAACGGGCCGGGCCGTCGCGGGTCTCTTTGATCGGGAAGCGGAGGAACACGGAGG
>Ga0247727_10001102_pt1 | contig 65723 bp, 53 predicted proteins | sample WisWelCaveWW1625_FD_202498 | JGI IMG/M metagenome (GOLD analysis project Ga0247727, IMG submission 202498) | Biofilm microbial communities from Wishing Well Cave, Virginia, United States - WW16-25 | ecosystem: Environmental > Aquatic > Deep subsurface > Groundwater > Cave microbial mat | place... | reverse complement strand
CGCCGGAATCTGCGCCCCCAGCGGCAGGCCGGAGAGGAAGACGAAGAGAGTACGCCATCCTGTAACCGTAGTCATAAAGCCCCCTCCGCGTAGTGTAGAATAAAAGTTCCCCCAGGAGGAACGCGAAGAATGAAGAAGTACAAGCTCGCAGCGGTGGCGCTCGTGCTCGGCCTGGCCGTTTCCGGCGCGATGGCGCAGAAGGATTCGAAGAAGGGCAAGAAGGCGGCCAAGGCCCCGGCCGGAAACCTGGCCAAGGGCAAGGAGTTGTTTGAGTCGAAGTGCATGATCTGCCACAACACCGACAGCAAGGAAAAGAAGATCGGTCCCGGGCTTCTGGGGGTCAAGGGCGGCAAGCTGCCGAGCGGCAAGGACGCGACCCACAAAGTGATCCTGGAGGTCGTCGACGCCGGCGGCGGCGGCATGCCCGCCTATAAGGAACTCCTCACCGACGAGGAGAAGAACGACGTCATCGCTTACGTTCTGACGCTGTAGTCGCGGCCTCAGCGGCAAACCATGTTCGGCCGGTAGACCTGGTGGAGGAGGCTGCCGCTGTTTCCGCCTTGGCTGGTGCCGCCGCCCGGCAGGTAGATCAGCCCATGCAGGAAGACCGCGCCCGTCACGCCGTGCACGGCGACGGGCATGGCCGTCAGGCTCACCCAGGTATTGGTGATTGGGTTATAGACGTCGTGATCGGCGTAGAGGCCGTTCGGCGCGCCCGCATTGCCCTCGCCGCCGAAGAAGTGCAGGCATCCGTTGGCCTCCAGGCCATTGATCCCGCCGCGAGGTTTCGGCATCGGGGCGCGGGTCGACCAGGTGTTGGCCGCCGGATCGTAGACCTCCACGACGTCGCTCTGGGGACTCTGAAAGCCGCCCTCGAATCGCCCGCCCACGATGTAGATCCTGCCGCCGAGGGCCGCTCCGGCTAAGTGGTTGCGCGCCGTGGGCAAATTCGGCAAGGCACGCCAGGAGTCCGCCCGAGGATCATAGACGGCAAAGTCGGCGCCGCGCGGCGGTCGTCCTCCGGCGACGTAAATCCTGGAGTCCGCCACGACGGCGACGCCGGCGCCCCTGGCGGTGGGCATCGGCGAGCGCTCGCTCCACTGGCGCGCGACAGGATCATACTCAAAGACGCGGTCGCTGAAGTTTCCCGCGCCGGCGTCGGTGGTTTGCCCGCCGATCATGTAGAGCTTGCCGTTGACCGTTGCGGCCATGTTGTGGTTTAAGGGAATCGGCATGGGCGCCGCCAGTTCCCAGCGGTCTTCGACCGGGTCGTAGACCTGCACCGTAGTTTTGGTCTGACGATTCGACGGGTATCCACCGAGGACGAAGATCTTTCCCCCCAGTTCGCCGACGGCCAGCTCGGAGTTTGCTTCGATCAACTGCGCGCGCCCGCCCCAGGCGCCTAGCGCTGGTCCATTCGGGGCGATGGTCACGCGGTTCGCGTCGGCGCCGTCGGCGGTGACGACGACGTCGAGCTCGCCGCGGCGATCGGCGAGGTCCGTCGGGAGTGGTCCCAGGTTGACCTGGTCGAGTCCCACAAACTCGCCCTGTGCGACGGCCGCCGCGACCGGAACCGGTTTCCCGCCGATGGTGGCGGTGACCCCGGCGCGCCAGCCGCGGATGCCGGTGCCAAAAAGCAGTAGGTATAACTGGCCGGCGTCCGTCGCGAACGGCCGCGGGAGGTATCCGCCGCCGACCGCGCTTTGAAACAGCTCGGCTACGGACCGGCTGCCGTCCGCGCCCACAGTGAGCGACAGGGCGGCGGGCGCGCCCGAGCCGGAAGAGTTGGCTGTGAAGATCCCTGGAGCGACCGATGCGAGGCGAACGGCCGCCGTTCCCAGCGCGGCTTCCTGGCGTCGCAGCGTCACCGTCGCGTTGCCCGGCGCGGCCTCGCCGGGCACGACGAAGTTGATCTGCCCATTCGCAATGCTGAACAGGAGTGCGGGAACCTCCCGGCCGGCGCTGTCGCGAACCAGGACGGAATATCCCGCCAGCGTAGGTGGAAGCGGCAATCCGGCAACCGTCAGCGGCGCCGTGATCGCAGGGCTGAATCCCGAGACGATCATGTCAGGCGCCAGCGGGCCGCCGCGCTCGAAGCTGGCCGCCGAAACGACGCTCAGGGTCTGCGCTCGCAGGCATGCGGCGGCCGCGAACCCAACCAGAACGCAGATGAGTTTCACGGCGGCGTCAGGTCCTGGCGGTTGAACAGCATCGGCTTGAACTTCCAGTAGCCGGCCATCTCGCGCTGGTCGCCGAAGTGGGGCGAGGCGGGGTCTTCGCTCTGGCCCGGCGGCAGGATGCTGACGGCGCGGAACTCGGGGCTGGCGCACTCCACGATCTGAATGTACGTCCCGCGGGCGGTCGACGGGATCGACGGCAGCGGCTTGAAGTCGATCGACGGCTGCCGCCAGCCCCAGCGGTAGTGGATCGGCTGCTTCTTCTCCATTTCCTGGAACGTCAGGGCGACGGCGTCGCGGATGGCGTCGTCGGGCGTCTTGCCTCTCAGGTGGTCATAGGTCTGCGGGACACCCGAAAGCGCGTGCAGAATGGCGCTGGGCTGGAGAATCTGCTCGAACTCGCGGCTGCTAAACACGTCGCCCAGGTCCGCCCGCCAGATCACTTCGCGCATGGCTTTGACCCAGTTATCGAAGAACGCCTTGGGGATATTGTCGTCCTCGGCGTGGTTGTCCCAAGCGGCGAGGTAGCCGGAAATCCTCCGGGCCGTGCTGTTGGTGGCGGCAAAAGGCTCGATCGCGCGCAGCAGGAGAGGCTTCAAATAGTCGGCCGTCGGGTCGTTCGTGCCGATGTCGGGCATGATGGCGCGCGCCAGCTCGAAGGTCAGCTTGGGCCGCGCGTTGATGAGCTGCTCGATGCGGTGGACGCGAAACATCTCGCCCCACACCGCCGTGTCGAAGTTGGGCCACCACGGCGCCGGCTTGTTGTTCCAGTTGACGATGTAGCCGCGGCGCGGATTGACGACCTGCGGCACTTGCTCGAAGGGGATGAAGCCCTGCCACTCGGCCTCGCCGGTTCCGGGAAGCGGCAGGCGCGGGTCGTACTTGGGGTTGCGCGCGGGCGGGCGAACGCAATGCCAGTAGCCGATGTCGCCGGTGCGCGTGGCGGCGTACATGTTGTGCGAGGCCCAGATCAGGGAAGCGAACTGGGCGAATTCCTTGATGTTGCGCGCGCGGTTGAATCCCAGGAAGGCGCGGCTGGTCTCGAGCTCCTTGCCGCTGAAACTGGCCGCGGCGGCGTAGGCGACGCCGGCCGGCTCGTCCCACTCCATCACCGGCCCGTGAACGGTGCGGCAGACTTCGAGCTTCTCCGGCTCCGCCCCGCGGAGGGCGATCGCTTCCACGCGGCAGCTCATGTCCTTCCACTCGCCTCGGAACTGATACCTGCGCCGGTTCTGCGGGTCGAGCTTCTCGGCGAAGACGTCCACCAGGTCGTCGATGCCGGAAGTCGAGGTCCAGGCCAGGTCGGCGTTGTGTCCGATCAGCACGCCGGGCAGCCCGGCGAATCCCATGCCGATCGAGGAGAAGGTGGGGCCCGACAGATGCACTTCGTGGGCGATCTGCGGGGTCGAGAAGCCCATTTGCGGCCCGCCGACCAGGATGGCGTTGCCCAGCACGGTCTTCGACGGCGCCAGCAGCCAGGCGTAACTGCCGAAGCGAGTGGCCAGCCCGAGCCGCTCGTTAGCGGCCAGCAGCGCGCGCTGGTCCAGGCGCGCCTCGGCTCGATCGAGCGCCGCGTCGTTGAGAGGAAGTCCGGCCATCGTCCAGTTGGCGTCGCCGGACGGGGTCTTCGTCCAGGCCGGCGCCGGCATGTCTTCCTCAGAGATAGTGGTGGGCGCTTTGGGATCGTTGCGCCACCACAGATCATTGAAGATGGCGCGGGCTTTTTCGTCGCCGAACTTCTTGCGCAGCTTGCGCAGGATCTTCAGGTTGGCGATCTCGGCGCCCCCGCCGGAGCCAAACCGCTGCGCCGTCGCGACGGCGATGGTGACCGAGTCGAGCACGTCCCACGGCTGCGGCTGGACGCCGCGCTTGGCGAAATCGGCGGGCAGGCGGCCTTCGCGCAGGCGGGCGTTGACCCCGTCGGCATAAGCGCTGAAGGCCAGCTTCACCGAGGCGTCGGCGGCGTCCCAAAGCTGCTGCATCTCCTGGCGCGTGTGCATGCGGCGGCGCACCGCGCGGTCGCGCTCCACCGAATCCTTGCCCTCGATCTCGGCCATGCGGCCGGTGGCGTCGCGCCGGTTGCGCTCCATCTGCCAGAGCCGGTCCTGGGCGGCGGCGTAGCCGTTGGCGTAGAACAGCGCGCGATCGGAGGGCGCGAAGATGTGCGGCACGCCGAAGTTGTCGCGGATGATGGTGACGGTCTCGCCCTCGACGACCAGCGTCGCCGTGGCCGAGAACAGCGGAACCGCAAACAGCAGCAACAGGAATAGCGGGATCATGGGGCGCTCCGCCAAGATTGTAGCGAAAGCTGCGCCCGCCCGCTAGAACGAGAACGCCAGTTGCCCCTGATAGCGGAAGGTGGTGTTCGCCCCGCGCTGCAACGGCACGAAAAACTGCTCGGCCGGGTTGCTGGCGCGCCGCTGGTTTTGGAGAAACAGCAAGTTCTGCCACTGGAAGAAGCGCGTCAGTCCCAGGTCGAAGCGAACCGCGTGCACCGCGATGTTGACGCCCGTGCCGGTCCCCAGGTCGTCGTCGGTGAACTGCGAGATCATGGCGTTAGCGTCCTTGATGGCGAACTGATAGAGGAAGCGCATGTCGCCGAACTGGCGGGCGGCGCCGAGGTTCGCCGAAACCATCAGCGCGTCGCGGAGCCTGGCGGCGCCGGCGTTGCGCGAGACCTGAAAATCGAGCCAGGCCGGCGCTTCGCGGCCGCGCAGCGTCACGCCGCGGCGCTCCAGGCGCCAGCCCAGGTGGACGACGTGGAAGTCCCGCGCGCTGTAAATCGCCCCGCCCGCGGTGGTCGTGGCGTTGCCGGAGCCGCTCATCGGGCCGGCCAGCGCGATTCCCAGCGAGTTGCTCACCAGCACGGGGAAGCCGGCGGCGGTCGAGGCTAGCTGGATCTGGTTCGGGTTGCGGTAGATCTGCACGTCGCTCGTAATCTGGTGACCCCAACGCTTTCCAAGATCTCCCTGGAGGAGGACGCCGGGATGATAGAGCTTCGCGGCACGGACTTTTTCGCCGACCGCGAGGCCGGCGGCCAGGAACGGCGAGCCCGGCGGGACGATCACGACGTTGGGGTTGGTCAGCGAGTACTCGCCGGCGCGGAACTCCACGCGCTTCAGGCCCAGCGGGTTCGACCCCAGCGGCAGCCGCAGGATCTGCTGGAGTCCGTTGAAGCGAAAGTCGTCGTCCCACAGGAATCGCATATTGTCGGCGAAGACCTCCTCGATCCGGCCGCCGCGCAGGGAGAAGTTCGGGCTGGGATGGTAGTCCAAATAGGCTTCGGCGACCGAGAAAGGATGCTTGGCGGTGATGCCGGCGAAGTCCTGGTCGTTGGTGAGGCCGTTGTTGAGCGGGCCGGTGGAGAGCTGCATGTGGAAGCGGAGGCGCGGATCGATATCCTTGTCCAGGTTCAGCCGGAGGCGGTAGCGGCTGCGGAGGTTCTGCAACGGCGGGGCGGCGTCGTTCCCCGAGCGGGCCTGCACATCGAAGCGGTATCGGAAGTCGCCGCTGAACCGGAAGCCGCCTAGGCCGCGCACGGCGGAGTCGACTTTCTTCGAGAGGTCTTCCGCCTGCGGGGCCGGGGCCGGCGCCGGCTCGGCGCTCATTCCCCATCCGGTCTCCGCCGGCGCCGGGGCGGCCGCCCGCGCCATCCTCTGCTCCAGCGCCGCGATCCGGGCCTGCATCTGCTGCATCTGTTCGTTCTGAGCGTCGAGGCGGGCGCGCAGCTCGGCGACATCCGCCGCCGCGCCGGCCGACACTGCAAGAGCCAGAGAGAAAAACACCACTGCCTGGGTTGTAATACTACGCATCGGTCTCCCTTTCAAAAACAGGATTGGCGTCTCGCGCAGATGACCGGCCTGACTGAAAGCGCGCGCTCCAAAACGAGAACTCATCTTACCGCAGCGGCCCGGTGCTATAATCATGGCCCAGGAGCCACCCATGTCTACCTCGCGCCGGCAATTCGTGAAGACATCAGCGGCGGCCGCCACCGCTTCCTCCTGGTCGCGCATTCTCGGGGCCAACGACCGGGTCCGGCTCGGCGTCATCGGCCCGGGCGATCGCGGGCGTCACGTCCTCGGCTTGTTCCTGCGCGACACCTCCGTCGAGGCCGTAGCGCTGGCCGACATCTGGGACGAGAGCATCGCCAGGGCCAAGAAACTCGCCCCGCAGGCCCGCGAGTTTGGCGATTACCGCAAGCTGCTCGAGGAGAAAAACATCGACGCGGTGTTGATCGCCACGCCCGATCACTGGCACACGCCGACGGCGATGGCTGCGCTCGAATCCGGCCGCGACGTCTACATCGAAAAACCGCTCACGCTCACCATTCCGCAAGGCCCGCGGCTCGTCAAGGCCGCGCGCGTCCACGGCCGCGTCTGCCAGGTTGGCATGCAGCAGCGGAGCGGCAAGCACTACATCCGCGCCAAGGAAGAATACCTCGACACGAAACGCCTCGGGAAGATCACGCTGGTGCGCACCTGGTGGCACGGCAACAGTTATCACCTGCGGCGCGCCCCCGAACGGCTGCGCGTGAAACCCGAGTCGCTCGACTGGGCCGCCTTTCTCGGTCCGGCGCGCTGGCGCGACTGGGACCCGCAGCAGTATTACAACTGGCGCGCCTACCTCGACTTCGGAGGCGGCCAGATCACCGACCTGTTCACCCACTGGATCGACGTGGTGCACATGTTCATGGGGCGCGACGTGCCCGTCGCGGCCGTGGCTTCGGGCGGCGTCTATCACTACAAGGACGGCCGCACCGCCCCCGACACCATCAACGTGCTGCTCGAATATCCCGACGACTTCACGACGACCTTCGAGGCGACGCTCGCCCCGGGCATCAGAGGCGACGGGATCGAGTTCTGCGGCACCGAAGGCAAACTGCTGATCGATCGCGGGCACTACGAGTTCCGCGCCGCCGGGAGGGGCGCGCAGCCGGTCGTCGTCCAGGCGGAGAAAGAGGACATGACGCTCGACCACGTGCGCAACTTTCTCGACTGCATGCGCAGCCGCAAACGCCCGAACGGCGACGTGCTTGTGGGCCACCGCTCCGCGCAGGCCTCGCACCTCGGCAACATCGCCTACCTCGAGAAGCGGCGGATCAACTTTGACGTGGTGCGCGAGGAGATCCTTCCGTAGAAAGCCGTGGTGCAAATTCGCACCACCATAGGTTGTTGAAGCTTCAGCGCGTCACATCGCGGGCCTAAGTAGAAAAACGGATACGGATTAAGCAATGCGTCGGGTGTTGTGTATCTACGCCTCCTGATAGTTTGGGACTGGTGGCGATTTGAAGACACTTGTGCGCTTGCTGCTGGTGGCGGCCGCGGGGCTGGCGATTTATTTCTACGCGCTTCCGGTTGTCCTGGGAACAGGCTGGGCGGTTTCGATGAAGCTGCGAGGCCGGGCGGCGGACTGCCCCTGGCCGCGCGTGGTGACCGCCTACCGCACGATCAATCAGTTCGGACAGATTCACGACCGCGCCAAGGCGGATGTTTCGGTCGTCGAGGAGGACCGCGAGCGCGGCCTGCAACTGGTGGCCTCCCATGGGGGACGCTTCTGGGTGCAGCGCGGCAGCCAGGGCAACGCCTACCTGTTTGCGGAGCATGCCTGGATCGACGAGCGACTCCCCGAAGCCAAGGTGCGCCCGGGCCAGATCGTTATCGACGTGGGGGCCCACGCCGGCGTGTTCGTCTACAAAGCGCTGCGGGACGGCGCCGGAAAAGTAGTCGCCATCGAGCCGGATCCGATGAATCTCGAATGCCTGCGGCGCAATTTTGCCAAAGAAATCGCCGCCGGCCGCGTGATCCTGGTGCCGGAAGGCGCCTGGAACAAGCCCGGCACGATGACGCTGCACCTGGGCAAGTCGTCGGGCTGGAACAGCATGGTGCTCGACCGCGGCAGCTCCTCGATTGAGGTCCCGGTGCGCAGAATCGACGACATGGTGCGCGAGCTCGCCTTGCCGCGAGTCGATTACATCAAGATCGACATCGAGGGCGCCGAGCGCTACGCGCTGGAGGGCGCCATGGAGACCCTGAAGACCTGGCGTCCGCGACTGCTGATCGACAGCTACCACTTGCCCGACGACGGGGAAGTGTTACCGCCGCTCATCCGGCGTTCCCACGCCGACTACCGAACGGTTTGCGGGCCCTGCGAGCCGATGCACGGACGGCTCGTGCCGCACGTTACGTTGTATCAGTAAGGGATTCTGTTACAACTGTACGCCGGCGAGGTTGGGCAGCGGCACGGCCACCGACTTCAGCCGCGTCAGGACTTCCAGGAATTGATCGAGCGCCGCCTCGCCACGGGCCTGGCCTTCGCAGATGCAGCGCACGATCTCGGCCTGACGGTCCAGTCTGTGGTTGCAGCCGGCGATCTGCTCCGACAACTGTGTAACCTGTGACTTCAGGGCCGTCAGCTCTTCCTGGAGCCGTGTGCGGCCCAATACGGCATCGAGCCGGTCGGCCATGGATACCGACAAGGCCTCGGCTTCCCGCTTGAGGGCCTCGATGGCGGTCTGCTGTTCGACCCAAGCCTGCTCGAGGGAGGCAACGGTCGCGCCGACCTGTTCCTGCTTCCCCCGAGCCGCATCGGCGGACGTGGCTTGCTCGGTGATCTTGCCGGCCAGGTCGTTGATCCTTTGGCCGGCTTTCTCGAGACCCTCTACGGCGGCCTCCAGCTTTTCACGCTGCTGGCGCAGGATGTCGCGGATGGCCCCGTTTTCCCCCTCGTACTGATGCTGGACGATGCCGATACCTTCGAGCAGGGCTTCGGCCATGCTGGCCGCCAGGGTGACGCGGAAGCGCTCGGTGTCGGTGCCGGGTTTTTTCGGGGCAGTTCCGTTAACCGGCGGTTCCGCCGGTTTGGCCGCTTCGACGGTCGTTGCACCGTCCTTGGCGGCCGCGTTGGTCTCCACTTCGCCCGGCGTGACCCACTGGCCGAACGTAACATTGTCCAGGCCCAGAATCTTGTCCGGAATTCTGCTGGTTCCCAGCATCGCAGAACCTCCCGTTGCCAGTACCAAAGTAATGCCGGCGCTAAGTTGAAAACTATAGAAAGATCGCCTTGTTTGACTTCGGGAATTACACCTAGAGGGGCACTAGGGGAGAACACTGAACCGGATGGCGCCCTGTTCAAATCTCCAGGGCCTCCAGCAGTGTGCTTACCTGCCGCTCTAACTCGGCCTTGCGCTTGCGGCCCTCCGCCTGACGGTCGCGCAGGCCCGCCAGCTCCACTTCCTGGGCGGCGAGGCGCTGCGCGTAGGCTTGCACCTGCTGCTGCTGGCCGCTGACGCGGTTGAGGCTCTCGATGTTCGACCGCAGGCGGCCCTGGTCCTGGTGGAGCTCCTGGATCTGCTTTTCGAGCCGCTGCAGCTCGCCGTCGGCGGCCGCGAGCTGCTGCTTGAGTGCGGCCAGCGGCTCGAGCTTCTTGCGCGCCGCCTCATTGAGGTTCGGGTTGCGCACGTAGGTCACCAGCACGTCCGGGGTGAGGTTGGTGATGGAGATGGCGTTCTCGATGATCCGCTCCTCGACGACCGGAAACTTCTCGGTCGAGCCGGCGGCCAGCTTCACCTCAAAGCGATAGGTACGGGCGGTCGTTTCGGCCGGCGTCGTCCCGGCCAGCTTGTAGTCGGGCCGCACCGGCGTCTCGATGACCAGCGTCTTGGCGCGGTTGTCGACGTTGCGAATCGTGAACGTCTTGGTTTCCTTGACCGAACTGCGCGTGGTGAGGATGCCGCGGCGAAACTTGAAATCCCGCAGCAGATCGCTGCGCGTGTCGAACGCGGTGGTGACGCGGGCGCCCAGGTCGACGGCGTAGCTGACCAGGCGCTTGTCGCCGGCCTTGAGGGTTTCGAGCAGCGACTCCCCGGCGTAGGTCCCGGCGTCGAGCACGGTGACGGCGCCGCCGTCGAGCGTTTTGCCGCTGGAGTTGGCGATCTCGACCGCCGCGAGGGGATGCTGCGAGCCGTGCGCCTCGGAGAAAATCAGCAGCCGCCGGCCTTTGACCCGCTGTTGCAGAAAGGGCAGCATGGCCGATTCGCTGCGGCGCACCGTCACGGGATGCTCGATGCGGTACTCGAACAAGTCCCCCAGCTCGCGCCCGACGGCGGTCTGGGCCAGGGTGGAGGCGAACTCCTGCCGCACAAGCTCGTCGCGCTCCTTGTCCGCCAGGCGCCGGCTGCCGCCCAGACCGCCGATGACGCCCTCCTCCCGCGGCGCGAACGCCGCGGCGGCCTGTTTCTGCAATTGCGCGACGGCGCGGTTGGCGCTCTCGATGGCACCGGCGTGCAGGATGGGCCGCTGGGCGCGATCGTCCGGAAGCTCGGCATCTGGACGACCTACGTAACGCGGCTCGTACAAGCGGCTGATGAACGACACCGGCAGTCCCGACACCAGCGACAGCGTGATGCCCGTCCAGTCTTCGCCGGTCATGTTGTCGACGATCGCCCAGCCCTCCAGCAGCGGGTCGGGATCGGCGTCTAGCACCAGCCGGTAGCTGGTCTTCCAGGCCGGCGTGGGAACGACATAGTTGACGATCAGGTCGCGCGGCCCGGTCGCGGAGGACTCGATGACCACCCCGCGCTTGTCGCGATTGCGCGCCTGCCCGAGCGCCGCCAGGTATTCGTGAAACTGTCCCTGGAGCCGCGCGTCGGGGAAGCGGATGGAGGCCGCCGCCAGCAAGTCGACCGCGCGCAGGTCGCCGGAGTCGAGCAGCAGCACCAGCTCCTGCTTTTCGGGATGCCGCTCGGTGGCCGCCACGGCGCGGGCGCTGACGATGGCGCCCTCGACGCGGTCGGCGCCGAAGCGCAGCTCGACCCTCGCCCCTTTGAGCTGGTCGAGGATCGCCGAGAGCGGCTGCGCGCTGCCCAGCCCGAACGGAAACTCGCGCAGCTTGCGCTCCACCGGCTCGCTCGAGTCGTACCGGACTCCCGAAACGCGGCCCCCGCCGCGCTCCTCGATGGTCAGCGACTTGAGGAGGTCGTTCATCTCGTCGATCTTGAACTCGAGCCGCGCCGCCTGGCCGGCGGCGACACGTCCCGACCGCTCAAAGAATCCAATGCCGTGCTTGTACAGCACGACCTTTTTCACCGGAAGGTCGGCGGCCGGCGCCGCCGGCGCTGCCACGATCGCCGCCACGAGTAAAGCCGCGCTCTTGCGCCACATAGGTTCCTCCAAACGGGTGGTACTTCCCCCCTCAACAACAAGAACGGAGTTCCTGCGAAAACTTGCACGCTTTGTTCGTTGTCCGCCGGCATAGTCCGTTGTAGAATTGTACCGTCCGATGCAGAAACTGGTTGCGATTCTTCTGATCCTCGGGCTGTTTTCCGTCTGGGCTGCCTACTATGTCTACTTTGCTACGCGCCGAAAAAACTGAGGCCGCCCGCGCGGCAACAAGGAAACCCCATGGCGCTGTTCAAAACGCGCAGCGCGGCCGTCTATGGCATCGATGCGCACCTGATCGACGTCGAAGTCGACATGTACCCCGGCTCGGCGAAAGATTTCGTCACCGTGGGGCTGCCCGACGTGGCGGTCCGCGAGAGCCGGGAGCGAATCAAGTCTTCGCTGATTAACTGCGGTTTCGGCTATCCCAACCGCTCGGTCACCATCAACCTGGCGCCGGCCAATGTGCGCAAGGAAGGCGCCGGGTTCGACCTGCCGATGGCGGTGGGGATCCTGGGCGCCATGGGATCGATCGGCGCCGACAGCCTCAGCGACTGCCTGTTCGTCGGCGAGCTGTCGCTCGACGGCGGCGTGCGGCCGATCCGCGGCGCGCTGTCGATTGCCGTCTGCGCGCGCCGGCAAGGGATCCGCCACCTGATCCTTCCTCGGGAAAACGGCGCCGAAGCCGCCGTGGTGGACGGCCTTGCCGTGCACGGCGTCAAGAACCTGGCGGAGGTCGTCGAGCGGATCGGTCATTGGGAAAGCTTCCCGGGGCTGGCGAACGGCGCGGCGGGGCTCGAGCCGGCGGCCGGCGCCGGGCTCGACTTCCGCGACGTCAAGGGACAGCAGGCCGCCAAGCGAGCCTTGCTGGTGGCCGCCGCGGGCGCGCACAACCTCCTGATGATAGGCCCGCCGGGCTCCGGCAAGACCATGCTCGCCCGCCGGCTCGCCGGCATCCTGCCCGTCCTGACGTTCGCGGAAGGCATCGAGACGACCAAGGTCCACAGCGTCGCCGGAATGCTCGGTCACGAGGAAGGGATCCTCCAGCAGCGCCCGTTCCGCGCGCCGCACCACACCATCTCCGACGCCGGGCTGATCGGCGGCGGCGCCGGCGTCGCCCGGCCCGGCGAAGTGAGCCTCGCCCACAACGGCGTGCTGTTCCTCGACGAGCTGCCGGAATTCCCCCGCAACACTCTGGAAGTCCTGCGCCAGCCGCTCGAGGAAGGCAGCGTCACGATCGCCCGCTCCAACATGACGCTGTCGTTTCCCGCGCGCTTCATGCTCATCGCGGCGATGAACCCCTGCCCCTGCGGCTACTTCGGCGACAGCGTGCGGGAGTGCCACTGCACGCCGCCGCTGATCCAGCGGTATCTCGGAAAGATCTCCGGCCCGCTGCTGGATCGTATCGATATCCACCTGGAGGTGCCGGCGGTGAAGTACAAGGAGATGCGCTCCGACGGCGGGGCCGAAGAGTCGGCGTCGATCCGGGCCCGCGTGGAGCGCGCCCGGGCGATCCAGAAGTCTCGCGGCCACTACAACGCGCAGCTCCCGGCGCGCCTGATCCGCAAGTACTGCCGCCTCGACGAGGCCGGCGAGCGGACGCTGGAGATGGCTGTCCTGCGCATGGGCCTGTCGGCGCGCGCCCATGATCGCATCCTGAAACTCGCCCGCACGATTGCGGACCTGGATGAGTCGGAGGAGATCGCGGTGAAGCATTTGGCCGAGGCGGTGCAGTATCGGAGTCTGGATCGGAATTACTGGAGCTGACTGGAAGATCCGGATCGACTGGCACGCGCGGAGCCGTATGACAGTCCGCGCGATCAACGAGCGAGAAATTGATGAAGTGATTCGAACGGGCGTCGATGTGCCAGCGTCGCTCGGACGCAGCGCGAGAGGGTGTTCGAATACAAGTCCACCTGGCGGGGCCGCTACTACCGGGACAAAAAGGTCCGGGTAGTGTATGTTGAAGAGGCGGGTGTTGCCGTTACTGTGACGGCCATCTCGTACTTCGGGGCGTGGGAGAATGCACTGTGACGGTCACCTATAACAAGAAAACAGACCTCCTCTTCATCTGCCTGGATCCGAGCGCCAAGGAAGTGGTCAACACGGAGCTGACGGATGGCGTGGTGCTCGAACTCGGGGAGAATGATCGCATTGTCGGGATTGAAATCCTCGACGCCTCCCGAAGAGTGGACCTGGCCAGCCTGCTGTCCGTGCAGTACGCCGAAGTGGCTTGAGCGGCGCGCTTAGATTCTCGCTTTCGGACAGCGGCTCCGCATCCAGTCCACGAACTTGTCGGGCACGGCCATCGTCGAGAGCGTGCCCTGTTCCACTAAGGCCCAGTCCTCAAAGCGCTTCTGTCCCATCGTTCCACGCGCGTCAACCGTTTTCAGACCCATTGACCTCGGCGCCCATTCCCGTGTCTAATCCTACGTTCGACTGAGTCGGCAGCGGAACTTAGCCCCACGCGCGTTTCACACGGCACGTAGGTCTTCAATCGTGCCGACAGTCAATGATGTTCTACCTGAACGGCCCATCAGTGTCAAAACGCGGAAGTTGGGACTCTGGGGAGAGTTCCCCAACTTTCCGAGCCTTCTTTTTTGGTGCGGCGCCAAGCACCGAATGTAGTAACCTGTGAATAAAACGTGGGTGCCCTTGACTGCTTGCGCCGGCTAAGGTGAGCGGCCCGGAAGCGTAGGGTGCCCAGGAAGCCCAGAAAGGGGGCAGTCATGCAGTGCCGAGTTGACCGCAGACAGTTCTTGAGGCAATCAGCCGCTGCCGCCCTGGCGAGCTCGCTCGCCGCCCAGCAATCCGGCGCCCCGCCCGTCCGCACCGCCTTCATCGGCGCCGGCAACCGCGGCTTCCACTTGTTGCGCAACGTAGTCAAGCTCGACGGCGCCAAGGTCGTCGCCGTCTGCGACACCAAACCCGACCGCCTCGACAAGGCCCTCTCCACCGCCGGCCGCGACAACCCCGCCGGATTCGCCGACTATCGCAAGCTCCTCGACCTGAAGGAAGTCGACGCCGTCTTCATCGCCACGCCCTGCGACCTGCACGTCGAGATGGCCATCGCCGCGCTTCAGGCCGGCAAGCACGTCTACTGCGAAAAGCCGGTCGGGATCACGCCGGAATCGATCGCCCGCTTGCTCAAGGTCGCGCGTTCCGCCAAGACGGTCTTTCAGGCCGGCCAGCAGCTTCGCCACGACGAGCAGCTCCGCGAGACCATCTCGAAGATCCGCGACGGCGTCGCCGGCAAAGTCATCATGCTGAAGGCCCAACGCCACGCCTCGAACGACCTCCCCCACGACGGCCCCTCCGCCGACTGGTTCTTCGACGCCCGCCGCTCGGGCGACGTCATCGTCGAGATGTCCGTCCACAACCTGGACGTTTGCAACTGGGTCGTCGGCAGCCGCCCGGAGCGCGCCGCCGGCTTCGGCGGCGTCAACCTGTGGGTCGATCAGCCCCCCGGCCGAAGCTCCATGGACGGCTATACTCTGTCGTATGAATATCCTAACGGCGTGAAGATGAGCTACACCCAGGTGTTCTTCCACCCCTCCGGGCTCCCCGCGGGCGGCCAGTATTTCTACGTCTACGGGACCAAGGGCGCCGTCGACCTCCGCAGCGGCCGCTTCTACCCCTTGCCCAAAGGAGATCCTCAGGTCCTCAGCCAGGCCCCGCCCCTCGGCGGCGAGCCCCAGCTCCAGTCGTTCTACGACGCCATCCGCAACGGCACGAAACCGTCCGTCGACATCACCATCGGCGCCGTCGCGGCGCTGACGGCGATCTTGGGCCGCGAGGCCATCTACCAGAAGCGCGTGATGCAGTGGAAGGATCTCGGCGTGGAAGTGGACCTGGCTTGAATGGCGCTATTCGCGAAGACCGCCGATGCGGCCGACAGGTCCTCCGCGAGCATGGCCGCAACGGGTGCAGGATGGCCAGGTGCCGCGGTATATTAACGCTATGGCGCGCGCGGTCCTAACCCCGCTCAGCGAATACCTGTCGACCCCCTACCGCCCGGACCGCGAGTATGTCGACGGCGTCGTGTTGGAGCGTAACTTGGGAACTTACGATCACAGCCGCACACAAACGCACTTCTCTTACTACCTGCGGACGCGCGAGAAGCAATGGGGAATTCGCGTCGTCGTCGAGCAGCGTATCCAGGTAAGCAGCACCCGCTTCCGCATTCCCGACGTCTGCGCCGTGCTGGCCTCCGAGCCGGTCGAGCAGATCTTCACCCGGCCCCCATTCCTCTGCATCGAGGTTCTCTCCCCGGATGACCGCTTGCAGGAAATGCACAAACGCGTGGGCGACTTCCACGCGCTTGGCGTGCCCTATGTGTTCATCGTCGACCCACGCGACCGCCGGGCCTGGCGGTCGACCGCTCAGGGCCTCCAGGAGATCGCCGACGGCATCCTGCGCACCGAAAACCCCGCCATCGAGATCCCGCTGGCCGAAGTCTTGGAGTGAGGCGCGGGACTAGGCAATGATTTGCCGGATGGGGTCCCCGTAGACGTCGGTCAGCCGCATGTGGCGGCCGCCGAAGAAGTAGGTCAGCTTGGTATGGTCCATCCCTAGCAGGTGCAGGATGGTGGCGTGCAGGTCGTGGACGGAGTGCGGCTCGACGGCCGCCTTGTAGCCGAACTCGTCGCTCGCCCCGATCGCCTGCCCGCCCTGGATCTTGGCGCCGGCCATCCAAATGGTCATGGCGCCGGGATTGTGATCGCGTCCGACGCCGCGCTGGGAAATCGGCATCCGCCCGAACTCGCTCTGCCAGATCACCAGCGTCGAATCGAGCAGCCCGGCGCGCTGCAAGTCTTCGAGCAGCCCGGCGATGGGCTTGTCGACCTCGGCGGCGTGCTGGGTGTGATTCTCCTTGACGTTGCGGTGCGCGTCCCAGGTGTCGGTGTCCTGCTGGCCGAGGCCGCCGTGGTAGAGCTGCACGAAACGCACGCCGCGCTCGACCAGCCGCCGGGCCATTAAGCACTGGTGGCCGAAGGGCGCCGTCACCGGGTTGTCGAGCCCGTAGAGTTTCTTAACGGGCTGGGGCTCCTTGCCGACGTCGACGGCCTCCGGCGCGCAACCCTGCATGCGGTAGGCCAGCTCGTAGGAGGAGATGCGCGCCGCCAGCTCGGAGCTTCCCGGATAGCGGCGGCGGTCGAGGTCGTTGAGCTGCGCCAGCAGATCGAGGCGGGCGCGCTGCTGCTCCGGCGGCAGATCCCCCGGCGGCCGCAGGTCGATAATGGGATCGCCCGCGGCGCGCAGAATCGTCCCCTGAAAGGCCGCCGGCATGAATCCGGCGCTCCAGTTGGCCGGCCCGCCGAACGGCCCGCCGCGCGCGTCGTAGATCACCACGTACGCCGGCAGGTTCTGATTCTCCGTTCCCAGGCCGTAGCTGACCCAGGAGCCCAGGCTCGGGAAGCCCATGCGGATCATACCACTTGCCAGTTCATAGTGGGCCAGCACGTGGTCGTTGGAGCGGCCGTACATGGAGCGGATGAGCGCGATCTGGTCGACCTTCTGCGCGACGTGCGGGAAGATCTCCGAGACGTCGATGCCGGACTGCCCGTACTTTTTGAACTGAAACGGCGTGCGCATCAGCGGCCCGGGATGCCCCTGCCGCACGACGACCTCGCCCTTGCCTTCGAGCGGCGCGCCGTGATGACGGTCGAGGTCGGGCTTGGGGTCGAAGGTGTCCATGTGGCTGACCCCGCCGCTCATGAACAGCGAGATGACGGCCTTGGCGCGCGGCGCAAAGTGCGGCTGGCGGGGAGCGACGGGCGAATCGATGGCCGCGGCGCCAGGCAGGCAGGAAGGATCGGCCGCCAGCAGCCCTTCCTGATTCAGCAGATAGGCGAGCGCGACGCCGCTCAGGCCGCCGCTGGCCTGGAACAGAAAACCGCGCCGCGAGATGAAGTCCAGCTTCTTGCCCGGGCAGTCCATAGGTCTACCGGATATACACGAACTCGTTGAGGTTGTAGATGACGTGCGTCAGATCGGCGAGCGCCGCCAGATGCGCCTCGGTCACGCCGCGCGCGGGAGCAGCCGGGGCCGCCGCCGGCGCCGCGCTCTCCGCGGTTCGAGCGGCGTGAAACTGCCGCTGGCGCCCGAGGAACTCGACCGCCAGGCGCTTCTCCGACTCGGAGGGTTCCCGCCCCAGAGCCACCTGGTAGGCGCGGACCGCCTGCTCGCCGGCGTCCGGTCCGGCTTCGCCCGCCACGCGCTCGGCGTAGGACCGCGCTTGCCGCAGCACGAACTCGTTGTTCAGCAGCGTCAGGGCCTGAGTAGGAACTGTAGATACATTTCGCCCGCCGCAGCTCACGTTCTGGTCCGGCAGATCGAACACCTCGAACATCGGGAACGGCATGCCGCGCTTGCGGTAGACGTACACCGACCGCCGCCACACCTTGGGGCCGTCTTCCTCGATATTCCAGATGCCGTTCTTCATGGTGGCCACCACCGACGGCTCGACTTTCGGAAAGACCGGCGGCCCGCCCATCTCGCGGTTCAGCTTCCCGCTGACCGCCAGCATGGTGTCCCGCAGCGCTTCGGCGTCCAGGCGCTGCATGCGGAACTTCCACAAGAGCCGGTTCTCGGGGTCGGCCTTCTGGCTGGCGGCGTTCTCGAACTCGGAGGCCATGCGGTAGGCGCTCGACGTCATGATCAGCCGGTGCATCTGCTTGACGCTCCAGCCGCGGGCCACGAACTCGGTGGCCAGCCAGTCGAGCAATTCCGGATGCGTCGGCGCCTCGCCCATCTTGCCGAAGTTGTTCGGCGTCGCGACGATCCCGCGTCCGAAGTGGTGATGCCAGATGCGGTTGGCCATCACACGCGCCGCCAGCGGGTTGTCCGGCGAGGCGATCCAGGCCGCCAGGGCGCGGCGGCGGCCCGAGGTCCGGCCGTGGCTGGGCGGCAGCGCCGCCGGCGGATTCCCGTAGGTCGCAACAGTTACAAACCCCGGCTCCATCCGCGAGCCGCGGCTCTCCGCGTCGCCGCGGATCAGGAAGTACGACGGTGGCGCGGCATACGCCCCGTCGCCCTTGTGCAGAAAGCTGCCTTGCAGGCTCGCGTCGCGCTTAATGCCCTTGCCCGGCGCGGGCTCGTCGCCCGGACCGTCCGGAGCGAAGCGATAGTCCCCGTCGGTCACCCCGATCGCCGCAGGCGGCGCCGCCGGCCGCTGCTTCTCGAGCTCCCGAATCTGAGCCAGCAGCGTGTTGCGGATCAGCCGGTCTTCGGCGCTCAGTTGGCGGTCCAGGGCTCCGGACGGCACCCCGACTGCCCGGAACAACTGGTTGGCCAGCAACTGCTGCCCGGGCGTTCGCTGCGCCTCGGGCGTCTTCACCGCAATCTGCGCATCCTCCGGGAAGCGGTGCGCCGCCTCGGCGACGAACGCTCTCTGGCGAGCTGGCCCCTCGATCTCCGCAAGCTGCTCGCGGAGCGGCCGGATCCTGGCGTCGATGTTTTCCAGTTTGGACTGGAACGTTTCCGCCTCGGCCTCCGGCGCCAGGTAGTGGTTTACGTCGACGTACCCGAAGAAAACGGACTGCAGCCGGTAGTAATCCTTCTGCGGGATGGGATCGAACTTGTGGTTGTGGCAGCGCGCGCACTGCACCGTCAGCCCCAGGAACCCCTGTGAGGTGGCGGCGATCATGTCGTCGAGGTAGTCGAAGCGGTACTGCGGGTTGTCCTTCTCGCGGAACTCGACGCGCGGCCCGGCGCGCAGGAATCCGGTGGCGATCTTGGTGTCGAAGTTCGTCCAGTCGAGCTCGTCGCCGGCGAGCTGCTCGGCGATGAATGCGTTGTACGGCGTATCCTTATTGAAGGACTGGATCACGTAGTCGCGGTAGCGCCAGGCCGTGGGACGATCGCGGTCGTGCTCGAAACCGCTGGAGTCGGCGTAGCGCGCCACGTCCAGCCAGTGACGGCCCCAGCGCTCCCCGTACTGCGGCGACGCCAGGAGGCGCTCGATCAGCTTCTCCCAGGCGTCGGGCGAGTTGTCGTTGACGAACGCCGCGACCGCTTCCGGCGACGGCGGCAACCCTATCAGATCGAGGTATGCGCGACGCGCCAGCGTCGCCCGGCCGGCCGCGGGCGCCGGCGTCAGGCCTTTCTGTTCGAACACCTGCATCAGAAACGCGTCGATGGGATGGCGCGCCCAGTCCCGGCTCTTCACCCGCGGCACGGGCGGCCGCAGCGGCTTGCGAAACGCCCAATACTGCCGCGCTTCGGCCGGGATCTCCATTTCCTCGAGCGCCGCGAGCGACGACGCGCCCGCCGGCCCGCCCACGCTCGCCGCTCCTTCCCATGCGGCGCCCTGGTTGATCCAGGAGCGCAACGTCGCCACGGCGGCGTCACTGAGCTTGCCGTCCATCGGCATGGAGGGTTTTTCTTTGCCAGCGACGCGCCGGTAGAGCCGGCTCGCCTCGGCATTACCAGGGGTTACCGACGGCCCGTTTTGCCCGCCTTTGAGCATCCCGGCGCGGCTGCGGAGATCCAGCCCGGAGAGCTGGGTATCTCCATGACATTTCAGGCAGTTGGCCGAAAGCACCGGCAGTACGTCGCGGCTGAAGGACACAGCCTGTTGGGCGCGCGCGGCAACCGCCCACCAGCCTAGACCCGCCAAGAGCGCGCAGACACTCCCCCAGAAGGCGACTGCCATGGCTCTCTGCTGTGTTCCAGCCTCGTTGCCCTTCACGCGGTACCCCCCGCGAAGCGCCGTCAGGTACGAGTCTAAGGGGATAACGATCGTTCTGTCAACCGACGACTTGGCTCCAAGGAGCCCCTTCGGGGACCCGGTCGCGAAGCGGTAGTCATCATGGAAACGACTGGTATTCGGCCAACACTTCGGCCGCTGCCTGACGCGCGCCGAGCAGCCGCACCTCGTCGAGAACCGCGTTCAGGTAGTAGCCGTCGTACCAGGAGGCGCGGCCGAGATAGAGCGGCACGGCCGACTGCGCGGTGAAGCCGGGGAAGACGGCGTCGCCGTCGCGGGCGCCGTTGATGTAGATGGTTCCCGCGCGCGTCGTGCCGTCGTAGGTCGCGGTGATATGGCTCCAGGTGTTCAGAGCCAGCGCGGCGCTGGACAGCAGCCAGGGCGAGTTCGCCGGCTGGCTGGCCACAGAGAAAATGACCCGGCCTGAGGCGTGCACGCCGAGGTACCAGCCCTGGTAGTTGCCGGCGTAGTTGGAGACCAGCGCGCCGAAGCCCGCGCCCGCCGGCAGCGCGAGCAGCTTGACCCATAACCGCACGGTGAAGCTCGAGGGGCTGAGCGCCGCCGAGGGCGGGACCTCCACCCAATCGGATGCGCCGTTGAAGCTGCGGGCCGAGTTACGCCGCCCGGCTACGGCGGTCGTGCCGCGGGCCGTGCCATGGCGGCCGTTGCCCGAGCTGTCTGCGATGGCGCTCCCCGAGTCGTCCAGCCGCCACTCGGCGACGGCGGCCGCCGGGGGCGGCGGGGGCGGCGCCGGAAACGACTGATAGTCGGCCAGCACCTCGGCCGCCGTTCGCGCCGCCGGGTAGACGCGGGTTTCGTCGATCGCGGCGTTCAAGTAGTAGCCGTTGTACCAGGAAGCGCGGGCGAAATAGACGCCGCTCGAGGGCGACGGCGTGAAGCCGGCCAGCGTGGCCTGCGCGTCGGCGGCGCCGTTGATGTAGAGGGTCGCGAGGCGGGAGGCGCCGTTGTAGGTCGCGGTAAGGCAATACCAGGTGTGCAGCGCCAGCGTGGACGCCGACAGCAGCCAGGGCGAGCTCGACGGGAGGCTCGACGCGGAAAAAATCGCGCGGCCCGAGGCGTGCACCCCGAGGTACCAGCCCTGGTAGTTGCCGCCGTAGTTGCCCAGCGCCACGCCCCAGCCGGCCGCTTCCGGGTACGCCAGCAGCTTCACCCAGGCGCGGACCGTCAGCGAGGCCGGACTGAAGGCGTCGGAGGCGGCGACGCGAGCGTCCTCGGCCGCGCCGTTGAACATCCGCGCGGCGCCCGCGACCCCGGCCGTCGACGCGCCGGCGGTCAGCGTCCCATGACGGCCGTTGCCGGAGCTGTCCGTCAAGGTGGCGCCCGTGTCGTCGAGGCGCCAGTCGGCGATGACACCTGTATTCACAGGAGGCGGCGGGGGCGCCGGGAAACCCTGGTAATCCGCCAGAACCTCCGCCGAAGTCTGCCGCGCGCCGAGCAGCCGGACCTCGTCGAAAACCGCATGCAGATGGTAACCGCTGAACCAGGAGGCCCGGCCGATCGTCAGCGGGGCCGCCGACTGCGCGGTGAAGCCGGCAAAGACGGCCCGCGCGTCGAGAGCGCCGTTGATGTAGATGGCGCCCTCACGGGTCGCCGCGTCGTAGGTAGTTGTAATGCAATACCAGCGCTGCAACGCCAGCGTGCCGGCGGAAACCAGCCACGGCGCGCTCGACGGCAGGCTGGCGACCGAAAAAACCACGCGGCCGGCGGCGGTGACCCCGGTGTACCAGCCCTGGTAGTTGCCCCCGTAGTTGGCGACGACGACGCCCCAGCCGTCGGCCGTGGGATAGGACGCGAGCTTCACCCAGGCGCGCAGCGTGAAGCTCGACGGGCTGAAAGCCGTCGAGCCCCCGACCTCGACGCGGTCGGTGATGCCGTTGAGCGCCCGCGCGAGGCCAGAGACGCCCGAGAAAGTGGCCGACCCGTATCCCGCGCTCGTCCCGTGGCGGCCATTGCCGGAGCTGTCGGCGACGGTGACGCCGGCGCCGGCCCCGGTTTCCTCCATGCGCCACTCGGCCACCGGACCGCCGACGGTCAGGGTCACATCGACGACGGCCGGCGATCCGGAAGCGCCCGGCGCGGTCACGGTCACCGTACCGTGGTACGTTCCGGCGGCCAGGCCGGCGCTCTGCACGGTGACGGCCAGCGTGCCGTCGCCCGTTCCCGAGGGCGGCGCAACGCCCAGCCCGCCGCCGCCCGCCGCCGTCGCCGTCCAATTGAGCACGCCGCCGTCGAGGTTGGCGACCGCCAGCGTCTGCGCGGGCGGGTTCGACCCGCCGGCGCTGGCCGAGAAGCTCAAGGATGCCGGCATCACGCTCAGAATCGGCGTCCCCGTCGACAGCCGCCGCACGCGCACGTTGTCGACGTACCAGCCCTCCAACTGATTGTTGACGCCGTCGAGAGTATCGAACAGGAACCGCACCAGGATCGTGCTGCCGGCGAAACGAGAAATGTCGATCTTGTGCGTGACGAAACTGGCGCCGGTGTTGTGGGCCAAAGTGGTCAGCGTTTCCCAGCTCCCGCCCCCGTCGCGGCTCGCCTGCACCCAGCCGCTGTCGTAGTTGAGCCACGGATCGAACCCGCTCGACCCAACCACGTAGTTGCGCCCGAAGCCTTCGCCCTGGAAAAAATGGTCCCACTCGAGCACGATCCGCGCGCCCGTGGCCAGCGCCATCGGCGGCGAGGTCAGCGCGCCGCCGGCGCGCGAGCCGATCGCATAGTTTCCGGTCGCCTCCTGGCCGAACCACCACGACTTCGACCCGCCGGCCGCTCGGCGCGTGGTCTGATGCCACAGACTCGCCGCCGTCCAGCCGTTGACGCCGCTGTCCATGTCGTCGAAGTACACGGTGACGCCCGCAGGCGGAGGCGAGCCGCCGCAGGAAACCGGTGTGTCGAACGCCTCGTAGACGCTCAACGCCGTGTCCCAAGGCAGGCCCGGCTGGACGTGGTTGAGCGCCGCCGAAGCACCGAAGCCGCGCACGGCGAACACCGTCCAGACGGCGCAGGAGTCCACCGCCATGGCCTGGGCGGACTGGAGGATGGCGTCCCGCGCCTGCAACATCGAGGGGACCGGAGGGGTCAGCTTCAGCGCCGTGGTGATCAACGGCTCGAAGACGCTCTTGCCGAGGGCGGTTCGCAGATCCCACAGCACGGTGGCCCAGATCTCGCCATCCCGGTGCACTTGCGGCAGATCGAGGAGCAGCCCCAGCTCGCCGAGGCTGCGGCGATACATGGTTCCGAAGCGTCCGAAGGTGTGCGGGCTGTTGTTGTAGGCGACGGAGCGGAACCCGGTGGCGGGCGTGGCCGAAATGTATTCGCCGATCACCGGATCGCCGGTCAGCGTGGCGGCGTAGATGTCGCTCCAACCCTCGCCCATGGCCCCGCTTTGCAGCAGATATAAGTCGGTGGTAACGGAAGGCCCGCCGACCAGCCGCAGCGTCAACCCGTGGGCGTACTCGTGCGCGATGACGTCGCCGTCGAAGGCCGGGTCCCGCCGCAGATAGCTCCCGTTGCTGATGAACAGGAAGGCCTGCATCCGCGGCGCGCCCCCGTCGGGGGGCGTGGCGAAGTTGGCGTTGTTGAGACCGGCGCCGTCCTGCGCGTCGGCCACCACGGCGTCGCCGCCGAATCCGCCGCGCCCGAAATTATCGGCCTGGAAATTCCCGGCCGCCTCCGTAAAGCCCAGCCCGTAGAGCCAGTCGTGCAGCACGTTGTTCCAGTAGAAGAGGTTGGTCACCGCCGCCTGCCGGTCCGCTACGGCGTCGCCGCTCGCCGCGTAACCGTTGGTGAACGCGAACTCGAAGTGCGCCTGGGCGCTCGACGCCCGCCAGTCGCAGAGATTGTTGCCGTCGGCGTCGAGACACGCCGTCGCGTTGTTGCCCGCCGTCTCGGTCGCCGTCACCCAGCAGCGGTTGAGCAGGCCGCCGCCGCGGTACTGCGCCGGGTAGATAGCGGCAGGACAGTCCCCGGCGGAGGCCGGCCAGCCGGTGAAGCTCTCGACGCTCGGCGGCCCCAGGTTCGGATTCGACACGCCGGCGGCCCGAAAGACGCTTCCCTGCGGCTTGTCGTCGCGATAAAGGTTCTGGCTGAACAGCACTTCCCCGCTGGCCGCCTCGACCAGCAGGGCGAACCAGTGCTGCGAATCGAGGTGCAGATACAGCTCCCAGGCGAGCACGACGTCGGCCGCGCGCGGGAACCACACCAGCCGCACCGGAACCGCGTCGCGGAGGGCGTCCGATGCCAGCACGGTCCGGCGCTCGGCGCCAGACTCGGGTTCGAGCACGCGCAGGCTTAGCGCCAGACCCGGCGCCACCGCCGCCGCGGCTGCCGCCACCGCTTCGGCTGCCGTCAGCGGAGCGGCAATCGCCGGCCGGACTCGCGCCGGCCAGGGATCCCCAGGCTGCACTTGCAGCAGACTGCCGTCCTGCATCACGTGCGCCAGCACTTCCCCGCCGAACACGCGGATACCGGCGTGGCGGCGCTCGAACACGAGGTGCGTCAGGCCCGCGGTTTCGCTCTCGTAGCGGCGCTCGAGGGGCAGCGAAAACACGCTGGCGCCCTCGATCCCCAGCGGCTCGCGGTTGGCCTCGAGAAACGCGCGGGCCACGGTTTCCGCGTCCGCCGCGACCGGTTCCGTCAGACCGCCGCCCAGCCGGTAGATCGCCGGCAGCGGCCGCCGCGGCCCGTCGACAGCCAGCGCGGCACCCGGCGCCTCGACGCCGAACATCCGGCTGTCGTAAAAGTTGTAGTTGGGCGGCCGGGGCTGCGCCCGAGCGCCCGCGGCTGTGAATATCACTAAGACAGTGATGGCCGCCGCGCGGTTCCGCACCTGCTGTTTTGATCGGCCGGCCCAGGCACTCGCTTTAGTCCCTCCGCCGCGCTATAAAGAGTAAGGTGAGCCGCCCGCGCCCGCTCCTGCTGACCATCCTCGACGGCTGGGGCTACTCCCCCCAGACCCACGGCAACGCCATCGCCCAGGCTCGCAAGCCCGCCTACGACCGGCTGCTCGCCCGCTACCCGAACACGCTGATTCACACCTCCGGTCCCTACGTCGGGCTCCCCGAAGGCCAGATGGGCAACAGCGAGGTCGGCCACCTCAACATTGGCGCCGGCCGCGTCCTCATCATGGACGTCACCCGCATCGACGGCCTCATCGAGTCGGGCGAATTCTTCCGCCACCCGGTGCTGGCCGCCGCCATGCGCCACGCGGCGGCGCGGCGGCTTCACCTACTCGGACTATGCAGCCAGGGCGGCGTCCACTCCCAGCTGACCCACCTGTACGCGCTGCTCGAGATGGCCCGCGCCGAAGGCGTCGTCGAAGTCTTCGTCCACGCTTTTCTCGACGGCCGCGATACGCCGCCGGAGAGCGGCGTCGATTTTGCCGGACAGCTCCAGCAGAAGATGCGCACGCTCGGCGCCGGCCGTCTCGCTACGCTCAGCGGCCGCTACTGGGCGATGGACCGCGATCGCCGCTGGGACCGCATCGAGCGCGCTTTCCGCGCCATGGTGCTGGGCGAAGGCCCGCGCGCCGCCGACCCGCTCGAAGCCATCCGCGCCTCCTACCGCCGCGGCGCGACCGACGAGTTTCTCGAACCGGTGGTTCTCACCGGCGCCGGCGGCGAGCCCCTCGCCCGCATCCGCGACGGCGACGCCGTCATCTTCTTCAATTTCCGCGCCGATCGCGCCCGCCAGATGACCCGCGCCCTCACCGACCCGGCGCTCGCCGAGCCGCCGAGGACGCTCGCCCCGCAGAACCTCCACTTCGTCACTATGACGCAGTACGACAAAACGCTGCCGCTCCCCTACGTGCTCGCCCCGGTGCACCCCGACAACATCCTCGCCAACGTCTTCGCCGGGCTGGGCTGGAAAAACCTGCGCGTCGCGGAAACCGAGAAGTACGCCCACGTGACCTACTTCTTCAACGGCGGCGCCGAGAACCCCTACCCCGGCGAGGAGCGCGAGCTAGTGCCCTCGCCCAAGGTCGCGACCTACGACCTCCAGCCCGAGATGAGCGCCGAGGGTATCACCAGCGTCGTCGAGCGCGCCATCGAATCCGGCGACTTCGACGCCATCGTCATGAACTTCGCCAACGCCGATATGGTCGGCCACTCCGGCCAGCTCGATCCGGCCGTGCGCGCCGTCGAGGCCGTCGACGCCTGCCTCGGCCGCCTCTACGACGCTCTACGCCGCAAGGGCGGCGTCTGGATCCTCACCGCCGACCACGGCAACGCAGAGACCATGATCGACCCCGCCACCGGCCAGCCCCATACCTATCACACCACCAATCCGGTGCCCCTCGTCCTGGTCGACGGCTCCGGCGCCCGCTTGCGCGCCGGGGGCGCCTTACAGGATATTGTTCCTACCATCCTGGGCGTTCTGGGCGTGCCCCAGCCCGCCGCGATGACCGGGCGCGATTTGCGGATTCGCGAGGAGGACCGATGAAGGCGCGTCTCCGGCCCGCCGAGATGACCGCACACGATTTGCGAATGCGCGGCGCGGACTCCGGCGCTGGCAGTCCCCGTCGCGCCGAGGAGGACCGATGAAAGCGCTGGTGCTCGGCGCGCGCGGGCAGCTCGGCGCGGAGCTGGTGCGCGAGCTGGCCGCCCGTGGTCACCAGGTCGCCGGCCTCGGCCGCGCCGAGCTCGACATCACCCGCGCCGACCTGGTCGAGCAGGCCATCCGCCTGCACCGCCCGCAGTGGCTGCTTAACGCCGCCGCCTACAACCAGGTCGACGTCGCCGAAAAGGAGCCGCTGGCCGCCATGCAGGCCAACGGCCTCGCCGTGCGACACATGGCCGTCTGCTGCCGCCAGCGCGGCGTCACGCTGCTGCACTTCTCGACCGACCACGTCTTTGACGGCGCCAAGACCGCCCCGTACACTGAGGCCGACCCGCCGCGGCCCCTCTCCGCCTACGGCGTCTCTAAGCTCGCCGGCGAGTTCTACGCCCAGGCTTATTTGGACAACTGCTACATAGTGCGAACCGCCGGCGTCTTCGGCCCCGCCGGACGCGCCACCAACCGCGGCAATTTTCCCGAGCTGATGCTCCGCCTGGCCGCCGAGGGCCGGCCGATCCGCGTGGTCGAAGATTTTTTCGCCTCGCCCGCCTACGCCCCGGCGCTGGCCGCACGCTCCCTCGACCTCCTCGAGAAGGCGCCAGGCGGCCTCTACCATATCGGCGGCGGCTGCGAGATTTCCTGGTACGCCTACGCGCTGCTGATCCTGGGCGAAGCCGGAATCCGCGCCGAAGTCTCACCTACCAATGAGAAAGACTATCCCACCCCGGCCCGGCGCCCCAAGTACTCCGTGCTCTCGAACGCCAAGATGGAAGCTGCCGGCCTCGAACCGATGCCGGCGCTGGTCGAGGCGGTGAGGGAGTACCTGAAGAAGAGGAATTGTTGATTTGTCGATTTGTTGATTTAGGAACGGCTGCCCGAGCCGGCAAGGCCTCAGCTCAATCAACAAATCAATAAATCAACAAATCATCAATTTCCCTTCGGGAAGTACCCCGCCCTGGCCTGCACCTTCAGGCTCCGGTCCCTCGGCAGGATCTTGATCTTCCGGAACGCATTGCCGGCGCCGGCCGCCTCCGGCGTGTAGCCGATCGAGTACTGGCTGCGCAGCTCCTGCTGGATCTCGTCGAAGACCGCCTTGAGCGGCTTCCGGCGGCCCACCTCGAACATCCTGCCGCCGGTTTCCTTGCAGATCTTGTCGAGCTCGCCGCCGCCGTAGCCCCAGACCATCCCGCCCCGCCCGTAAAAAGCGCGGTCCAGGTAAAGGATCCCGTAGACGATCACGTCGGACTTGTGGGCTGCCGCGACGCACTGCTCGACCTTCATCTGGCTGCCGTAATCCACGCCGTCGGTGATCAGCACCAGCGCCTTGCGACCCACCTGCCGCTGCAGCACGTCGTCGGAGGCCAGGAAGACCGCGTCGTAAAGCAGCGTGCCGCGCCTACGGCTGGTAGGCACAGGTCCGGGATGCAGCCCCCCGCCGCCGCCGGCGTTGATCTCGAGCTTGTCGAGCCCGGCGCGCAGCAGCCGCACCGAATCGGTCAGGTCCTGGAGCATATCTACGTTGACGTCGAAACTAATCAGGAAGGCCTGGTCCTTCTGCACGCGGAGCATTTGCGAGAAGAACTGGCTGGAGGCGGCGCGCTCCTGCTCGATCAGCGCGCCCTGGCTGACGCTGGTATCCACCAGCAGCCCCACGGTGAGCGGCAGGTCCGACTGCCGCGAAAAATACCGGATGGTCTGCGGCCGGCCGTCTTCTTCGACGGTGAAAGCGGTTTTCTCGAGGCTGCCGACCAGCCCGCCCTGCTTGTTGCGAACGGTGAAGAAAACGCTCACCACCTCGACGTCGACCGAGATGGTCGGGAACTGTTCGGGCTTTGCCTCGGGCTTAGGCTGCTGGGCCACGGCCATCCAGCCTAACCCGCCGGCCATGAAAACACGACGTCGCATCGGTTATGCTGAACTCAGGCCCTCACCATGGTTCGACGGGAGAAGCGGCTCGGGTCGTTACTGCTTATTCTAACAGGCGTCGTGGTGTATGCGCAGGGACCTCGCTCCGAGCCGGTGGCCGTTCCCGTGACGGTGAAGGACGCCGCCGGGCGCCTGGTGGGCGGGCTCCAGGCCGGCGAGTTTCGGATCCTCGAGGACGGCGTCGAGCAGAAGATCACCGGCTTCTCGGCCGACCCGCGGCCGCTGGCGGCCGCCGTGCTCCTCGACGCGGTCCTGACGCCGCCCACCGCGCAGCGCCTGCGCGAAACTTTTCCTGTTCTGGTCGAGGCCTTCAGCGAATTCGACGAGGTCGCCGTTTTCGCCTTCGACTCCGGGTTTCGCGCCGTCGCCGACTTCACCTCGGAAAGGGAGCGTCTCCACAAGGCGCTGCGCGGCGTCGAGATCGCCATCACCCACGGCCGGGCCGGAGAGCCGCTGACCCAGCAGGTTCCACGCATCAACAACTGGCCGGTGGGCGGCGCGCCGCCGGGGCCGGCGCGTTCCGGCTCCGCCGGCCGGCCGCGCAAGAGAATCGACGATGCGGTGTTGTCGGCCGTGCGGCTGCTCGAAGCTCGCGACCCCGGGCGGCGCAGAATCGTGCTCCTGATTTCCGACGGCGCGCAGGCGGCGCGCCTCGACGACACCGCGCTGGCGGCCGCGTTGCGCAAGAGCGATGCCGCCGTCTATTCGGTCGCCCTGGAGCTCGCCCGCCTGTCGCCGAACTCCGGCGTGCTCGCCCGCTACGGGCCGCCCAGCGGCGGCGAGGTGTTCCCCGCGACCAAGAAGTCCGCCCTGGAGTCGCTCTACGCCCGCATCGCCGAGCAAGCTCGCTACCAGTATGTACTGAGCTACGTCCCGGCCCGGCCCGCCAGCGTCGCCCCGGTCTGGCGGACGATCGAGGTCCGCGTGCAACGTCCCGGCCTCCAGGTGATCGCCCGCGACGGCTACATCCCCGAAGCGAGGCCGCCGCGCCAGTGAACCGATGACGCGCGCCGTCGCGCACTTGAGCCAGGCGGATCCGCTGCTGCGCGGGATCATCGAGCGCGTCGGGCCATGCCGCATTCCCCGCCGGCCGCCGGAGTTCTCGTCCGTTGCCCGCGCCATTGTCTTCCAGCAGTTGAACGGCAAAGCCGCCGCGCGCATCTTCGAGCGGCTGCTCCAGGCGGTGGGGGGACGGCTGACGCCCCAGACGGTTCTGCGGACGCCATCCCGCAAGCTGCGCGCCGCGGGGCTCTCGGCCCAGAAAGCGTCCTACATGCGCGACCTGGCGAGTCACACCGCGCAGGGCAAGATCCGCTTCCGGCGGATGCCGAAGCTGTCGGATCAAGAGGTAATCGAGGTCCTCACGCAAGTGAAGGGCATCGGCGTCTGGACCGCGCAGATGTTCCTGCTGTTCGCCCTGCGGCGGCCGGATATTCTGGCCACCGGAGACTACGGCGTGCGCGCCAGCATTCAGAAGACCTACGGGCTCGCCCAGTTGCCGACGCCGCGGCAGGTCGAGGAGATCGCGCGCCCCTGGCGTCCCTACGCCAGCGCCGCCTGCTGGTACCTGTGGCGATCGGTGGATCTGAAGATTTAGGGCCGCGCGGGCGGGCCGGCGCTATGCTGCCGTCAATCGATCTTCTGCCCCTGCGAGAGCTGCTTCACCATGTTCTCGAGGCTGTCGCGATTGATCTGGTCGGGCGCCTGCGCGAGAGCCTTCTTGGCGTGTTCCAACGCCTTCGGTAGGTTGCCCACGGCGGAGTAGCCGCGCGTCAGGCCCACGTGGACGGGCCAAGCGTCGCCGTTGCGTTCGGCGTTCAACTGGAACACCTCGAGCGCTTCCTGGTTCTTGCCGCCGCCCAGCAATTGGCGGCCGTACTGGTGGATCTGCCCCGGCGTGGCCGTGGGATGCCGCAGCGCCTGGCTGATCACGGTTTTCGACTCCGCGGCGCGGCCGAGCTTCTCGATCACCTGGGCCTTGGTGCTGAGGGTCGAAAAGTTAGCCTGGCCGATGAACGGGCGGCTCACGGCGATCTCGGCCCATTCGAGCGCCTGCTCGAGATGCGCGTTCACTCCCACGCAGTACTGCGCGGCGGAGACGTACCCCTGCCAGTTGAACCCGGGCGTGGTGCGCAGCTCCTCACGGAGACGGCTCACGTAAAGGTCCTCGATCTTGTCGACCTTGATGGTCCAGCCCACCGCCAGGTCCTCCCAGCGCATCTCGACGGTCGCTTCGGCCGGACGCCGCGCGACAAACTCGTAGGTCAGCCACTCGTGATAGTCGTTCTTGCGCGGCTTGACCTTGACGCGCAGGGTGTCCTCGCTCTCTTCGTAAAAGAAGCTGCCCCAGGAGGTGGAGTTCTTCGAGAAGACGAGGGTCCATTCTTCGGCGCCGGCGATCATGTGGAGGCCGTAGCGGCCGGCGGCGAGCGGCCGGCCTTCGACGCTGACCGCGTGGGAAACCTCGAAGACGGTGTTCTCGTTGGCCCCGGCACGCCAGGGGCCCGGCTTGCCGTTGCCGAAGCCCAGGTTCGTCAGGCCGTAGGGCACCAGCCGCCCCCAGATCTGGCCGCGCCGGTCGCGCGTTTCGGGGAAGCGCACCTTCGGGCTGCTGTAGTCGATGGAGACCTTGACGGGCCCGATGAACTGGGTGACGGCGGCTCGCTGGTTGTCGCCGCTGGGAGGCAGGGTCAGGCCAGGGTACTGGCCGAGGAGTACGCTCGCCGAAGCGAGACACAGGGACAGCGAATGAGTTGCGCGCATGACCCAGCATACGCGCGGCGGGCAGGAAAGTAACCACTTCCCCTGACAGTTAACATTTGTTGACCGCCGCGCTCCGCCCGCGCGCGGACGCCCGGCGTTTGCCAGGGCAGGCTGGAAAAGGATATAATACGGAGAGGAACGATGATCCAGATTACGTCCGCCAAGAGTCCGTTTACCGACCCCCGGCTGGCCGCCCAAGCTGTGACCGCCCTCACTCGCGCGGAGGCGATGGGCTTGCTGCCAGGGACTCATCGGATTCTGACTCTCGACCTTCCCACGCTCCGCAAGGTTCTCGGGTATCTCCACCGGGCCGGAATTGGACTGTCTTACCATTTCGCGCCCGGTGACCAGGCGAACCCGGCTCCTGCCGTAGAGCGCCTTCTGCGGCAGTTAAACACCGCGATGGAGGAGTCCCCGGCTCCGCAGCAGGAGTGGAATCGTCTGGCCGATGTTCTGGGAATCGATCGACTGGCTCAACTGCTGGGCATCTCTTTGACCAGTGTGCGCCGGTACAAGGCCGCGGCGCGGACCACGCCCGACGAGGTGGCCGGCCGGCTGCACTTCCTCAGCTTAGTTGTCGGAGATCTCATCGGCGCCTATAACGCCATTGGAGTCCGGCAGTGGTTCGACCGCCGGCGCGCCCAGTTGGGCGGTCGCGCTCCAGCGGAGCTCTTGCGGGGAGCCTGGGACCCGGGGGCCTCGGAAGCGTCGCGCGTGCGGGAACTGGCGCGCTCACTCGCCGCCTCGCCCGCCACATGATTCTGTACCGTCACGCCGATCCGCGTTTTCCTTTCCTTTGGGAAGACGCCGAGCAGCCTCCCGCGCGGTGGCATGGCGGCCGCGAAGGGCCGGCGCACTACTTTGCGGACACGCCGGATGGAGCTTGGGCCGAGTTTCTGCGCCACGAGGGGATTGCGGGCGAAGCCGAGCTGGAGAACGTTCGCCGCTCGTTGTGGGCCGTGGAGGCGCCTGACGAGCTCGATGCCGCCGAACCGAAACTGCCCCTGCCAACGCTGACTGGCGGACTCGGCACTTACGATAGGTGCCGGCGCGAAGCCCGCCGCCTGCGGGCCCGCGGCGCCGCCGTCCTGCGGGCGCCGTCGGCGGCGTTGCTGCCCGGTGGCGCGCGCGGCTGGAAGGTCGACGGCGGGCTCCAGCCGGCTCGGCAACGCGACGGCGCGGTCATCGTGCTGTTCGGCCACCGACCCGATCTGGTCGGTTGGGCAGCCACGAGCGTCGGCCGCCCGCGCTCGGATCTGCTGTCTCTGGTTCGCCACTTCTAGCGAGTCCGACCTCGAGGAAGCACTGTCGATCGCCGCCGGCGGCGGGATGCGGCTCCACCAGGCCACCTCGAATACGCCCGGCTGTATCTCGCGATGGGCGAAAAAGAAAAAGCGCGGGAGAGCCTGGAAGCGGCCAGGAAGATCATCGAAGCAACCGGCTACCATCGTCGCGACCGCGACCTCGTCGAAATCGAGCACCAGCTACAGAGCTGACCGCGGCGCTCAGCGCGGCCCGCCCCCTACATTCCGATCGGGCTGGCGTGCCGCCGAAGCCATTTCTCCAGTTCTTCGAATCCGAAGCGGCCGCTCTCATACAGGCCGATCAGGAACTGGTACGCGGCTCGATCGTCAAATCGCAGCCGGTAACCGTTGACGCGAAGAAAGGCGGCCACAGGGCAGCTGCTTCAGATCTGAGTAGTATCCGGCCTGAGGGCGAGCCAGAGCGGATTCCAACGCCTCTCGATCCCGAAGCCCCGGCGACCCTCCGAACCGCGCGAGCAGTCGGCGGTGCGCGGCCACAACTTCTTCCACGCTCGGATAGAAGGTCACCGGGCGAGGCGGCGCAATAAATTCGGGATGCTGGTCCACGAATTCATCAATAGCCGTGAGAAACGGGCTTTCTGCCGGGGTCTCGCGGTGCTTCAGGAACTCAATGAACTCCCTGACAGCCGCCTGCTCTTCCGGCGTCAGAGCACTGATCAACTCGGCTAAGGAATCGATGGGCATGTCCACTCCGGCTCACTTATCCTCGGGCAGAACCTTCGTCCCCTTCTTCAGGCTAAACACCGACTCGTCGACGCCCTTGTTGATCTCGATGGTCTCGCTGAACATCTCGAAAATCTTCTCGTCGTCGCGGACCTGCAACACGTTGAGCGGGAGCTGGACGCCGCCGAAGTTGCGGTACTTCGTGTAGTTAGCCTCCTCGCGGATGGTCTCGCGGGTTTTGGGGTCGCGCCGCACGTACTGCTGGCGCAGCGGCAGGCGGCTCGACTGCAGCAGGTGCACGGTGAAGGAGCGGTTGTCGCCGTCGGTGACGCGCACGGCGTCGACCGGCTGGTTGTCGATAATCTCCGAGCCGACCGACTCGAAAACCATGCCCGGCTCCTCCATACGATATTTCAATACATAGAAGATGTCCCGGCGCAGCCGGTCGTGGTATTGCTGCATGTAGTCGGCGGGGAGCGGCCGCGCCCCGCGAAAGGTGATCTCGTAGCCCTTGCCGTCGGCGAACAGGAACCCGTAGTCGCCGTCGCGCCCGACCTCGCGGCGCTCGCGGACGCCGATCCACCCCGGGATGGGCGGCGACGGCGGGAAGTCGTATTTGGTGAAGACGGTCATCACCGCCAGGCCCCGCAGCCGCTCGCGCGAGAACTGATAGGCGCGGCCGAACTGCACTCGGTCGCGCATTTTGAGGAACGCCGTCCCGCCCAGGGCCGCCAGGCATTGCTCGATAAGCTTCTTGCCTTTTTCCGCCGAGATGACCTGGGCGGCGGCGGGGGCGGCGAGCGCGGCGACGAGGGCAGCGGCCGTGAGCGAGCGCCTCATCGCCAGGTCCCGAGGAAACGCTTGTCCTGCGGCGCCGGGACGAGCGGGGCGCCGGCCCCGATCGCCATCACGGGCGCCAACGCAGCGGGACAGCGGCGTGCCCCTCATCGGCACGCCTCGATGATACGCTTGCCATTCTCCGCCGAGATGACTTGGGCGTCGGCGGGCGGGGCGAGCGCCTGCGCGGCCGCGAGCGAGCGCCTCATCGGCAGGCCTCGACGAAACGCCCGAGCAGCGCCTTGCTGAGGGCGCTCTCGGCGGTGATCCGCTCCGGGTGCCACTGCACGGCCATCAGGAAGCGGCCGTCGCGGTGCGCTTCCATCGCCTCCGCGATGCCGTCGGGAGCCCGCGCCGTGACCCGGAACCGGCTCGCCGCCCGATCTATCGCCTGGTGATGCGTACTGTTGATGCTGTGCGGACCGCGCCCGGCCAGCTCCGCCAGAAGCGAGCCACTCTCGGCTTCCATGGAATGCCGCGACTCGCGGTCGTCATGCTCGATCGGGCCGGGCCGCTGGTCGGGCAGATGCTGGATCAGCGTCCCGCCGTAGTGGACGTTCATCGACTGCATGCCGTAGCAGATGCCGAGCACCGGACGCCCGGCGCGGTCGGCCTCCTCGAGCAGCGCGAAATCCGTGAGGTCGCGGGCGGGATTCACGAACTCGACCTTGGGGTGCCGCGCGGCGCCGTACCGCGCCGGATCGACGTCGCTGTCGCAGCCCGACAGCACGACGCCGTCGAGGCGGGCGAGAAGCTCGCGCGCCGTCTCCGGCATCAGCGGGACCATCACGGGAAGGCCGCCGGCCGCCGCCACCGCCTCGAAGTACGGCGGCTGCATGTACCAGCGGCTCTTTTGCCAGTCGCCCTTTTCGCGGTCTTCCCAGCGGGCGGTGATGCCGATCAGGGGCTTGCTCACGGCTTGGCCAGATCCTCGGGCTTGAGTCCTGTGTTGTGCTGCAACTCGGTGAACTGCGTCTCGCCGAACTTCTGATCGTTTTGGAAGACGGTGATCTTGAACGACACGCGAATCCCGCCGACCTCGCGGAAATCCTCGTAGATCTCGTCCACTTTGGCGGCGGGGCCGGCCAGGGACAGACCCCGGTACCGCTTCTTCAGCAACTGCCCCGAGGCAGCGTCGACAAACACTAGAACCGCCCCGCCGTCTTGGGACGTGATCTCGACGACGTCGGCCTCGCGCTCGCCGACTTTTTCCTGGCGCAGAAAATTCACCGTGCGGTTCGGGTCGCGGTCGCTCAACAGCAGGGTCTCGGTCAGCCGGAACAGCTCGCCGCGCACCTGCTCGAGCTGCGGCGCGGGCAGCGGCTGTTGTCCCTGCGGCGTCTGCATCCAGCCGGTCTTGCTGTCCGTGTAGACGGCGATCTTGCCGAAGGGCAGATCGTTCTCTTGTCGCAGCAGCGACGGCAGGATAACGCGGGTCCTCTGCTTGGCCGCCAGACTCCCCATCGGGCCGGTGAGCTGCGCGTTCGACGACGAGGAGATGTCTTTCACCGCCGCCAGCTTGTCGGCGCCGCCAGCGGCCTTTTGCGCGCGCTCGAGCACGGCGCGTCCCTGCGCCAGCGATTTCGCGTCCGCCTTGGCCGGCTCGCGCTTCGGCTGCGGGATAGTGATGTCGAGCGGCGTGACCGGCTTGCCGAGCTCGCCGAGCGGCTGGTCGAACTCCGACGGCTTGCCTACTGCCACGATCGTCAGCTCCTCCGGCCGCAGGTACTTCTGCGCCACCCGCAGCACGTCCTGCTTGGTGACCGCCTCGAGCTTCTTCTTGTACTGGAAGATGAAGTCCTTCGGGTATCCCCAGTACTCGTAGATCATCATCCGGTTGAGCGTCTTCGACCGCGTGTCGAAATTGAACACGAAGCTGTTGAGCGTGGTCTGCTTGGCGGTGGCCAGCTCCTGGTCGCTGACCGGCTCGCGGCGCAGCCGGTCGATCTCCTCGAGCACCGCCTTGGCCGCCTTGACGGTCGAGTCCGACTTGGTCCCGGCCGTCACCGCGAACATCCCGAGGTGGTTGTACTGCGCGCCCCAGGAGGCGCCGACCTGGTAGGCGTAGCCGAGCTTGGTGCGGACTTTCTGGACGAGGCGGCTCTGGAAACCGCCGCCCAGGATGTCGCCCATGACTTGCAGCGCCGGATAATCTTCGTCCTTGAGCATGCCGCCGAGGTGGCCGATCCAGATGTTGGTCTGGTTGACGTCCTCCTTGGTGACGAGGTAGGCGCCGCCTTTGCGGCCCGCCTTGACGGGCGGGAACGGCGCGACCGGCGGCTGGTCGTGGCGCCAGTCCTTGAACGCCGCCTCGAGCTTGGTCTTCATGTCGGCGGTCGAGAAATCGCCGTAGACGGCCAGCATGACGTTGGCCGGAAACACGTAGCGGCGGTAGAAGCGATCGAGGTCGGCGCGCTCGATGCGATCGATGTGCTCGTACTCCTGTTGCCAGCCGTAAGGATTGTCCTTGCCGTAGACCAGGTTGGCGAACTCGCGATGGGCGATCGAACCGGCGTCGTCGTTGCGCCGGGAGATGGCGCTGCGCGTCTGGTTCTTGTAGAGGTCGATGCGCTCCTGACGGAACGCCGGGCGCGTCAGCACGTCGGCGTAGATGGCCAGCACCTTATCGAGGTGCTCGGCGAGCGTGAAGAAGCTGGCCTGGCCGCTGGTCTCGCCAATACCGGTCTCGACGGAGGCGGCGATGTTCTCGAGCTCCTGGTCGAGCTGATCGCCGGGTTTCGAAACCGTGCCGCCGGTGCGCATCACCGCGCCGGTGATTTCGGCGAGACCGATCTTATCGGGCGGGTCGAACAGATTGCCGGCGCGGAGGAGCGCCCGCCCGCGGACGATCGGCAGGGTGTGGTCTTCGAGCAGATAGACGCGCATGCCGTTGGACAGCGTGTGGGTCTGGACCTCGGGGATCTGGATTTCCTTGAGCGGCGGATACTTCGCTTCCAATTCCTTGTAGGTAGCGGCGGGGGCCGGCGCGGCCTTCTTGGCGGTCGGCGGCGGGGCCTGTCCGTTAGCCGCGACGGCAGCGAGCAAAACCAGGCTCGACAGGATCCTCATGGCGCCGCTCCTTCGGCCTTCGGCGGCGCGGTGAGATAGGCCACCGTGCGCTTGTTCTTGGTGAAATACTTCCGCGCCACGCGCCCGACGTCCTCCCCGGTCACCTTGTTGATCTCGTCGAGCGAATAAAACAACTGGCGCCAGTTGCCGAACGCGGCGTGGTTCGCCGCGAGCTCGGCGGCCATTCCCGAATTGCTGTCCAGCCTGCTGATCAGCCCGGCGCGGTTTTTCGTTTTCACCATGTTCAAGGTCTGGTCGTCGACTTTTTCGGTCTTGATCTTCTCGATCAGCGCGTACATGGCGGCTTCGTTCTCGGCGACGGTGCGGCCGGTGTTGGGGAAGGCGTAGAACAGGAACAGGCCGGGGTACTTGTCGCCGGGAAAATCCGGGAAGCCGCCGGCGTCGAGCGCCAGCTGCTTGTCGCGAACCATCTCCTTGTAGAACCAGCCGGTGCGGCCGCCGCTCAGCACGCTCGAGATCACGTCGAAGACGGCGCGATCGGGATCCTGCTGGGAGGGTTTCTTGTAGCCGACCACCAGGATGGGCTGCGCGGCCGACTCGATCTCGACGCGCCGCTCGCCCTCCTGCGGCGGGTCGGCCGTCTCGACCGGCGGCGGCAGCGGGCGCGCCGGAAGCCGCCCGAAGTATGTCTCGGCCAGCTGCCGGACTCGCTTGGCCTCGACATCGCCGGCGACGGCGATGGTCAGGTTGCCAGGAACATAGTAGGTCCGGAAGAACTGCTCGGCCTGCTCGACGCTGAGGTTCTCGATGTCGCTCGACCAGCCGACGCCGGGCTGGCCGTAGGGATGCGCCGGGAAGGCCGCCGCCAGAAACGCCTCGACCAGCTTGCCGAGCGGGCTCGACTCCGAGCGCATGCGCCGCTCCTCGCGCACCACGTCGCGCTCTTTGTAAAACTCGCGGAGCACCGGGCGGACGAAGCGCTCCGACTCCAGATAAAACCACAGCTCCAGACGGTTCGACGGCAGGCTGTAGTAATAAGTAGTGGAATCCGGGCTGGTGCCGGCGTTGAGGCCCACCCCGCCGTTCTCCTCGATGACGCGGCTGAATTCGTCGGACTGCGCGAGCTCGCCGGCCTTTTCGGCCGCGGCCTGGAAGGCTTTTTCCAGGGCCTCGAGTTTCGCCTTGTCCGCCTGCGTCCCGCGGCGCTTCTCCTGGCGGAGCTTGCGGAGGGCGTCCTCGACCTCGGCCAGCGCTTTCTTCTCGGCGGCGAAGTTCTTCGAGCCGATGCGGTCCGATCCCTTGAAGGCCATGTGCTCGAACATGTGCGCCAGGCCGGTCGATCCGCGCGGATCGTTCACCGCGCCGACGTTGGCGTAGGTGTGGAAGGAGACCACCGGGGCGGCGCGCCGCTCGAGCACCAGGAAATGCAGCCCGTTGGGGAGCGTGAACTCGGTGACCGACTTCTCGAATTCCCGGACGTCCTGCGGGCGCGCCGGGCGGGCGAGCGCGAGCAGGGCGAGGACCGCGGCGAGGCGGAGCGTCATATTCTTTTACCCTATCACAGCGCGAGGGGGCCGCGTCCGGCGCGGCGGCCCGGTCCGGCCAAAACAAGAATGAAAAAAAATGTTTTGACTTTGGCCCGTTTCGTGCTAAAACATTTACGGGCGAATTGTAGTGGGCTGGCGGCTTCGCCTCCTGCCGCCGCCCGCTACAATCCGTCCGCGGTTAGATCCTTTCGAGGTGACGCATGAAGAAGAAGGCCAAAAAGAAAAAGAAGTAAGTCAGGCCATCTCAAGCGGCAACTTGCCCCGGCAGCCCGTCACAGGGCTGCCGTTTTTTTTCGGGTGCTCCGTCCAGCCACGGAGGCCTCGGGCCGGTAGAACGGCGGAGCTGTCGGGTTCGCTCACCAACGAGCGGGTGTCGGCCTCAATTTCAAGAAAATCGGGCGCTTTTCTGTGCTATAATCCCGTCATCCGTTAGAACCAGTCAGCAGCCCTTTGAAACGACCTCGGGCCGACAGGAGGCCGGAGCATGCGCGTTTTGCTCGCGGCGGCCATCGGGGTGTCGATGGCGGCTGCCGGGTCGTGGGCCCAGTCGGGACCGACCTCATACGTAATTCAAACCACGGCCGGAGTCTACCCGCTGGGGGACGGCGGGCCGGCGGCGGCGGCCCTGCTGCTTTCGCCCGCCGGCGCGGCGGCCGACCGCCAAGGCAACCTCTATGTCGCCGAGATCGGGCATCACCGCGTCCGGCGGATCACGCCCGCGGGCCTCATCACTACCGTTGCGGGCGACGGGACTTCCGGATTCTCGGGCGACGGCGGCCCGGCGACGGCGGCGCGGCTGAGCGCCCCGTACGGCGTGGCCGTCGACGCCGACGGCAACCTTTTCATTGCCGACACGGCGAATCATCGCGTGCGCAAGGTCGGCGCCGACGGCGTCATCCGCACCGTGGCCGGAACCGGGACGGCGGGCATGGCCGGCGACGGCGGCGCGGCCGCCACGGCCGAACTGTTCAGCCCGCGCGGGCTGGCGGTCGATCGCGCCGGCAACCTCTACATCGCCGATTCGGACAATCACCGCATCCGCAAGCTGCGGCCGGACGCCGTGCTGGTGACGGTGGCGGGCGCCGGCAACCCGGGATACTCGGGCGACGCCGGACTGGCCGTTTACGCGCAGCTCAACTCGCCGTGGGGCGTGGCGGTCGACGACGCCGGGAATCTCTACATCGCCGACCGGCTGAACCGGCGGGTGCGGCGCGTCGCCGACGCGGCCATCAGCACGGTCGCCGGCACGGGCATCGCCGGCTTCACCGGCGACGGGGGGCCGGCGACAGCGTCGCGGCTCATCAGCCCCGTCGGCGTCGCGGTCGACCGCCTGGGGCGGCTCTACATCGCCGACAGCGACAACCACCGGGTGCGGCGGGTGGTCGGCAATATTATCAATACAGTCGCAGGTGCGGGCGCCTACGGCTTCAGCGGCGACGGCGGCGAGGCCGGCTCGGCGTATCTCGACACGCCGCTCTCCGTCGTCATCGACGAGCGGGGGTTCCTCTACGTCTCCGACAACAAGAACCACCGCATCCGGCGCGTGGCGCCCGGCGGCCTGATCGAGACCTGCGCCGGGACATCCCATTTCAGCGGCGACGAAGGGCCGGCCGAGGCGGCGCAGATCTTCGGCCCGCGCGGGATCGCCATGGATCGCAACGGGCATCTCTACATTGCCGATACCGAGAACCACCGCCTGCGAAAAGTGAACGCCGGCGGTGTAATCAGCACCCTGGCGGGAAGCGGCGGTCGCGGATTCAGCGGCGACGGCGGCCGGGCGGCGGGCGCGCAGCTTTCGCAACCGGCGGCGGTGGCCGTCGACGGCCGCGGCAACGTCTACATCGCCGACGGCGGCAACAATCGCGTGCGCCGCGTCGACTCCGCCGGCCGCATCGACACGGTGGCCGGCGACGGCAACTCCGCCGCCCTGGCGAATCCGCGGGCGCTGGCCGCCGACGATGCCGGCAATGTCTACATCGCCGACAGCAACAACCATCGCGTGCGGAAACTCGCGCCGGACGGCTCGATCCGCACCATCGCCGGAACCGGCGAGGCGGGGTCCGGCGGCGACGGGGAACTCGCGACCTCCGCGCGGCTGAATCTTCCCTCCGGGCTGGCGCTCGACGGCGCCGGCAACCTCTACATCAGCGATACGGCGAATCACCGCGTGCGGAAGCTGGCGGCCTCGGGCAGCATCGTGACGGTGGCCGGCACGGGCTCGTTCGGCTACAGCGGCGACGGCGGGCCGGCCACGGCGGCGCAGCTCAATTCCCCGCGCGGTCTCGCCGTGGACGCGGCGGGCGACCTTTACATCCTGGACGCGGAGAATCGCCGCGTGCGCCGGGTGACGCCTTCCGGGGTCATCACCACGGTCGCAGGCAACGGCCGCGCGGCTTTCGGTGGCGACGGGGGGCTGGCGCTCGCGGCGGGCCTGAATTCGCCGCTGGCTGGCGGCGGCCTCGCCGCCGGCGGCGCGGGCGGCATCTATGTCGCAGATCAACTCAATGACCGGATTCGCAAGCTCACGCCGCTCGTGCCGCAACGCTTGATCGCGGCGAGCGGCGGCGGACAGAGCGCGGCGATCGGCGCGCGGCTCCCCGAGCCGCTGGTGGCGCGCGTCACCGGCGCGGCCGGCCTGGGCGTGCCGGCGGTGCGGGTGAGCTTCGCGGTCAGCGAGGGCTTCGCCCGTCTGAGCGCGGCGTCGGCGCTGACCGGGCCGGACGGGGCCGCCGGCGTCGAGGCGACGCTCGGGGATACGCCCGGCCCCGTGCTCGTGACCGCCTCGACGAACGGGCTCGAGCCGGCGCGCTTTCACTTGACGGCGCTGCTGCTGCCGGGGTTCGGCGCCGCCAGCCCGCGGATCGAGACAGGCGGCATCGTCGGGGCGGGACTGAGCAACCCGGCGGTGAAACAGCTCTCGCCGGGCAGCATCGCGACGCTGTTCGGTGAGGGCTTCGCCGCTCCGGCCGCGGCGCTCGGGGCGCGACTCGCCAATGGCGTTCTCTCCACCAACCTGGGCGGGATCTGCGTGGACGTCGGCGGCGAGCGCGCCCCGCTCTTCCATGTCTCAGCGCGACAGATCAATTTCCAGGTCCCGCCGCTGCTGGCGCCGTCGGAGGCCGCCGTGCGCGTCGTCGCCAATTGCGGCGACCCTGCCGAGCTCTCGAGCAACGCCGAGCGCGTCATGATCCAGCCGGCCAGCCCCGAGTTTTTCTTCTTCGTGCGAAACGCCGACGGACGCAACCCGATCGCCGCGATTCACTCGCCGACCGGGGCGTTGGCCGGGGCGCCGGACCTGGTGCCCGGCGTGGCGTTTACGCCCGCGCGGCCCGGCGACATAGTCACGCTCTTCGGAACGGGCTTCGGGCCGACCGATCCGGCGTTCGCCCCCGGGGAGCTGCCCGATCGCGTCGCGCCGCTCGTCGAGCGGGTGAGGGTATCGATCGGCGGCGCCGAGCTGGCGGCTCAGGATGTTCTGTACGCCGGCGTGGCGCTGTATCTGGCCGGGGTGCAGCAGATCAACGTCCGGATTCCCGCGGCGGCGCCGAGCGGCGATCTGCCGGTGACCGTGCGCGTCGGAAGCTTCCTCACCCCGCGCGGGGGCTTTCTGACGGTCCGCCGGTGACGTCGGCGGCGATCCGGTCGGCGCGGTGCGCCAGACGGCACGGTCCGGCGGCTAACCTCGCTGATCAGTCAGCCGCAGTGGGCCGGCGTACCGACCGGCGACTAGCGCGTGACGTGTGGGCGGGCAGCTTCCTCACCCCGCCCGGGGAGTTCCTGACGGTCCGCCGGTGGCGTCCGCCGTGATCAGATAGCCGCGGCGGGCCAGGCGCTTGCCGGCCTGTATATACTCCTCGGCAGTAAGCTCGTGGACGCCCGTGGCGTCGCACCAGCGGTTGTAGAAGCTGAACAGCGCGCAGGCGTTGACGGCGTCGTAGATGGCTTCGTCGCTCCAGCCGGCGCGGTGGAGCGCGGCGACGTCGGCCTCCCCGATCGTCCAGGCCTCGCGCGTGACTTTTTCAATGAACGCGAACAGGGCTTTTTCGGCCTCCGGGATCGGGGCGGCCTGGTAGCCGGCCAGAACAGCGCCGACCAAGGCTTGATCGCCCAGCAGCTCCGCCGCAACTGCGGCGTGGTTGCGGATTCAAAACGGGCAATGGTTGAGCTGCGAGGTGAAGGCGGCGATCAGCTCGCGCAGCCCGGGGCTCAGCGGCGACGGGCCGCGCATGATCTCCTGCGAGAGCCGCGCCAGGGCGTCGCCGACGCCGGGCTTGAACGCGAACAGGTGGAGAATCTGCGGGACGCGCAGCCCGGAGGCCTGCATCTGCCCGATCACGCCGGCGTAGGGGCCGGAGCTGCCGGAGTTGTTCTCGACCGAGCGAAGGAACATCGGTTTCATAGGCGCCACTATAACACCGGGGCCGGAACAAATCCGGATCCGGCCGTGCCTACCAGAATTTTGGTAGGCATCGAGCGTGACCGCCGCTGCGAGACTATGGTCCGGAGCGGAGGCGCTCGACGGCGGACCGGATCGCTTGCTGGATTTTCAGCATCTCCGCGGCGTCCTGGTACGGCTGGCGCGGCCAGAAGAATCCGCGCAGTCCGTCGCCGCGGCGGCGGGGCACGACGTGAATGTGCAGGTGCGGCACGCTCTGGCTGACGCGGTTGTTGATGGCAAGGAAAGTCCCGTCCGCTTCGAGGGCGGCCTCGACGGCCCGCGCCAGGAGCTGCGCATTGGCAAAAAGCGGGGCGATCAGGGCAGCGGGCAGGTCGGCGAGCGTTTCGCAGTGCTGCCGGGGAGCCAGCAGGCAGTGGCCCGCAAAAAGCGGCCGGTGATCCAGGAACGCCAGCGAGACCGGATCGTCGAGAACGGCGTGGCAGGCGGTCTCGCCCGCCGCAATCCGGCAGAAGGCGCAATTCTCCATAGACCGGGCGGTTACCCGGTGGAGTATATCAGCGGCGAGATCAGTTCCGCAGAAATCCGCGGCTGGAGTAAGTACCGGGCTTGACGCGGAACTGACCGCGAGTGGAAAACTCGCCCCGGGCTCCTCGGAAAGATCCCTGCTTTACCGCGAAGCTTCCTTTCTCCGGCATGAAGTCTTGAGAGGGGAGAAAGGAGCCGCGGGCGACCTCAAAAGTTCCGTTGGCGACGCGGAAGTCCCCTTTCTGAATGGCGAAAGTGCCCGACTGGACCGTGAAAACGCCGCGCGGGCCGCGGAACTCCGGGTTGCCGCGCGGAATGTAGATCTGCGACAGTCCGGCCGGCGGAAACAGCAAAGCGGCGGCCGCCGCGCCTATGATGAGGAGAGCTCCAGTCCGCATGATTGCCTCCACCCAGGTGATCGAACACGCGGCGCCGCAGCTTTAGCGCCAGGTAGCGGAAACGAGGGAGGGGCGGAATACGTCTGACGGAGAGAATGAGAGTCATACTGCTGGCGGTGCTAGGGGCAGTAGCAGCGTTTCCCCAGGCGTTGAGCCCGGGCGTCAAGTTCGGCGCGCCCTTGAGCAATGCGTTTGACGGAGCGCCGGGTTCTCTGTTCTCCGAGGACAAACTCTACACGGTCGGCGTCATGCTGGACGTCCGCCTGCCCGCCGGGCTGGGGATCGAGCTCGACCTGCTCTACCGGCGTCTGTCGACGGATCGCGTGGGCGGCGGCGCCTGGCAATTCCCGCTGCTCGGGAAATACCGGCTCGGGGCCGGGCGGGTGAAACCGTACGCGGCCGGCGGGCTGGCCTTCAGCCACCTGAGCGGCCTGGCCGACTTTCGTCAGGAGCTGCGGAAACGGAGCAACACCGGCCTGGTGATGGGAACGGGTCTCGAGATCCGCGGTCCGATCATTCGCGTCTCTCCGGAGATCCGCTACACGCGCTGGGGTTCGGAGAATTTCGGCGACTCGCCGCTCCGCACGCAGCGAAACCAGGCGGAGTTTCTGATCGGCGTGACGTTCTAGCGGGATTGCCGCTCAGACCGGCAAGGCGTTTTCACCGCAGAGACGCAGAGACGCAGAGACGCAGAGACGCAGAGACCGCAGAGGGCGGCCTAAGAAAAGCCCGGCGCAGCCGCACTTCGCGAACTTTTGACTTTTGCCATTTGACTTTTGACTTGCCTTTGGCCCCCCCCACTCAGACCAGCACCGTGAACGTCGCCTCGTCGCGGACCACCGGCCGGTAAAGCGTGTCGCGCTCGACCGGCTCGCGGCCGGCCTTGCGGATCAGCCCCAGCAATTCCTCGCGGCGCAGCGACTGCGACGTGGTGGCGCCGGCGTCGTGGTAGATCTTCTCCTCGACCACAGTGCCGTCGATGTCGTCGGCGCCGAAACGCTGGGCGACCTGCGCGACCTTCGGCGTCATCATGATCCAGTAGGCTTTGACGTGGGGGAAGTTGTCGAGCAGCAGGCGCGAGACGGCGATGTTCTTGATGTCGGCGAAGCCGGTGGTCGGCGAGATGTGCTGCAGCGGAGTGTTGGCCGGGTGAAACGCCAGCGGGATGAAGGTCACGAACCCGCCGGTTTCATCCTGCAACTCGCGCAGCTTGAGGAGATGGTCGACGCGGTCCTCGTCGTTCTCGACGTGACCGTAGAGCATGGTGGCGTTGGAGCGCAGGCCTAGACGGTGGGCGGCGCGGGCTGTGTCGAGCCATTCTTGGCCCGAGATTTTGTGGTCGCAGATGATGCGCCGGACGCGCTCGATGAAGATCTCCGCGCCGCCGCCGGGGAGCGAGTCGATGCCGGCGTCCTTCAGCCGCGCCAGCGTTTCCGCGGCCGAAAGGTGCGAGCGGCGGGCGAGGTATCCGATCTCGACCATCGTGAAGGCCTTCAGATGAACCTGAGGGAAGCGGTCCTTCAAGCCGCGGATCATCTCGCAATACCAGTCGAGGGTGAGCTCGGGGTGCAGCCCGCCGACGATGTGGAACTCGCTGACGGCCTCGCTGTAGCCGGAGCCGGCGGTGCGCCATACCTCTTCAAGCGACATGGTGTAGGCGTGGGGATCGCGCGAGCGGCGGCCGAAGGCGCACAGCTTGCAGGCGGCCACGCAAACGTTGGTCGGGTTGATGTGGCGGTTGACGTTGAACCAGGTGACGTTGCCGCTCTTGCGCTCGCGCACCAGGTTGGCGAGATACCCGATGGCGAGGATGTCGTGAGAGCGGTAGAGGGCGAGGCCGTCGTCGAAGCCGAGGCGCTCGCCGGCGAGGATCTTCTCGGCGACGGGATTCAGCGCGGGGTCGTCAAAGACCGGCGGCATAGATGTCAGCGGCCCAGAACACAAAGAATAGCACGCTGACAAGGCCGTTCACGTTGAAGAACGCGGCGTTGACGCGGGAGAGGTCGCCGGGCTTGACCAGGCTGTGCTCGTAGAGGAGCAGCGCGGCGACCAGGGCCACGCCGACGCGGCTGAGCGCGCCCAGCTCGAGTGCCGCGGCCAGCCACAGCAGCAGACCGGCCATCAGCAGGTGGAGCAGCCGCGCCATCCATAGGGCAGGACCAATACCCAAGCGGGCGGGAAGACTGCGCAGACCCTCGGCGCGGTCGAAGTCGTAATCCTGGCAGGCGTAGATGATGTCGAAGCCGGCGACCCAGAGCATGACCGCGGCGGTCAGCAGCAGGATGGGCGGGTCGAGACGGCCGCGCACCGCGATCCAGGCCGCCGCCGGCGCCATTCCCAGGCAGAATCCCAGCAGCAGGTGCGACAGCGCGGTGAAGCGCTTGGTGTAGGAGTACACCAGAAGGATCGCCAGTGTCAGCGGCGCCAACTGGAGGCACAGCGGGTTCAGCGCCGCGGCCGCCAGGACGAAGACCGCGCCCGAGACCACGACAAACGCCCAGGTGAAAGACCGCGAGAGCAGGCCGGCGGGAATAGCGCGCCGGCGGGTGCGCGGGTTGCGAGCGTCGATCGCGGCGTCGGCGAGGCGGTTGAAGGCCATGGCCGCCGAGCGCGCCGCAACCATGGCGACAACAATCCAGCCGAGTTTGGTCCAGACTTGCCGCGCCGTCAGTGCCGAGCCCCGAAGCGCCAGCAGCGCCCCGGTAAGGGCAAACGGCAGCGCGAAGACGGAGTGCTCGAATTTAATCATTTCGAGCGTTATGCGGAGTTTTGCCAGGAAACGCAGGTTCCTCCACCCACGATTACCGCACCACACCGGCCAGCGGGCTGCTCGCGGCGGCGTACAGCTTCGGCTCCATGCGCCCGGCGAGGCAGGCCAGGCGGCCTGCTTCGATGGCGAGTTTCATGGCCAGCGCCATCCTCTCTGGATCTTCAGCGGCGGCAATCCCGGTATTCATCAGCACGGCGTCGGCGCCCAGCTCCATGGCGATGGCCGCGTCGGACGCCGTTCCCACGCCGGCGTCGATCACCAGCGGCACCGTGGTGATCATCTCCCGCAGGATCCGGAGGTTCGCCGGATTGCGGATCCCCATGCCCGAGCCGATCGGCGCCCCGAGCGGCATCACCGCCGCGGCGCCGGCGTCGACCAGCTTGCGCGCGACGACCACGTCGTCATTGGTGTACGGCAGCACCACGAAGCCTTCCTTCACCAGGATGCGCGTAGCTTCGAGCAGCCCCTGGTTGTCGGGAAACAGCGTCTTCTCGTCGCCGATGACCTCGAGCTTGATCCAGTTCGACAGGCCCACGTCGCGCGCCAGGCGCGCCGTCCGCACGGCCTCTTCGGAGGTGTAGCAGCCCGCCGTATTGGGTAGTATAAAGATCTTGTCGCGGTCGATGTAGTCGAGGAGCGACTCCTTGCCGCGATCGGTCAGATTCACGCGCCGCACGGCCACGGTGACGCACTCGGCTCCCGCCAGCTCGTGGCAGCGTTTCATCTGCTGGAAGCTGCGGTACTTGGCCGAGCCCAGGATCAGCCGCGAGCGGAACTCGCGATCGGCGATGCGCAGCACGTCCATAGCTCAGTTCATTCCCTGCGGGATGGGTCCCAGCCAGTATCCCAGGCGCGTCCGAACTTCCAGACCCTCGAAGGCGACCTCCACCCGAATGCGGTGAAAGCCGCCCGTGGCCAGGTTGTTAGGGCGATAGCTAAGCAGGTACTGACTATGCAATTCCTCGCCGATCCGCCGCACCGACTCCTGCATGCCGTTCTCGGTGAGCGGCGAGAGCCGCTGGCCGCCGGTGCTCTCGGTCAGCGCTTCGAGCGGATCGTTGAAAATCAGGTTCTTGACGCCCCGAACGGCGTCGATGATCAGCGGCAGGGCGTTGACCACTTCGACGCGGGACTGCGCCTGCGCGGTCGGCGTGCTGACCACGCCCGGCGCCGTCGGCCGCGCCGACACGCCCGGCGGGATCGGATCGCGCTTCACCTGCGCCGGCCGCGTGAACCGGCTCTTGGTGGTGGAGAGCTGGATGGTATAAATAATGACGTTGTACAGCTGCGCGTCGCGGATGGCCTCGCCCAGCTCCGTCTCGCTGCCGTTCTCCCTCGACTCGGAGACCACCACGATCACCTTGCGATGATTGTCCGGCCGGCCGCGCAGCATCCGCACCGCGCGCCACACCGCGTCCGCCATGCGCGTCGCGTCGCTGCCCACTCGGATCTTGCGGATCGCCTCGATCAGCTTCGCGGAGTCCTTGGTGAACTCCTGCTGCACGTCCACCCGGCTGTCGAACGTGATCAACGCCGCCTCGCCCTGCTCGCCCAGCACCAGATCGGAATACAGAATGCCGGTCTTGTGGATCTGCGGCAGCCAGCCCTCCACCCGCCCGCTGCTCTGGATGCAGAGCACCAGCGAGATGGGCAGAAAGCTCACGTCAAAGCCTGTGATCTGCTGTCGCTCGTCGTTGTCGAAGACCCGGAAATGCTCTTTCTCGAGGCCCGGCACGAAGCGGCCGCCCGGTCCGACGACCGTCACTGGCGCGGTGACCAGGTTGATCGTCGTCCCGAAACGCGGCTGGTCCTCGACCGTGATCGGGACGCGAGTTTGCGCCCACCCGATACCCGCCAGGGATAGCGCTGCCAGGACGCGATACACTGCCACCATTATACGACGCGGAGGCGCAGAAGGACGTTTCGGCCGCACCTCGAGTTTCCCGCGGCGGACACCGTGCCGGATGAGGTCGCCTGGCGAAAGTTTCGCGGGAAAGGGATGCCGCAGATGACGCGCGTCCGGCCGCGCACGGAATACAGCGCGATGCGGACTTGGGCCCGCCGGACGGGCGTGCTGGCTGATCCAGCGCATCGTCGAAGGTTGCCGGTCTCGAGGCCACTTCACGGCTCCGGATGCCGGACCTTGCCGTTCAACAGATCGATGGCGTGCGGCAGCAGCTCGGCGATGGCGTCCACCGACTCGACGGCGCCGCCGGGCGATCCCGGGAGGTTCACGATCAGCACGCGGCCGCGGGTGCCGGCCGTGGCGCGCGACAGCAGCGCCAGCGGAGTCGACTGCGCCCCGCGGGCCCGCATACGCTCGCCGAAGCCGGGAATCTCGCGCTCGACAACCTGCCGCGTGGCTTCCACCGTCACGTCGCGCGGCGCGAGGCCCGTGCCGCCAGTCGTGAAAATGGCCTCGACTTCGCCGGCGTCGGCCAGCGCCGCCAGCCGTTGGGCGATCTGGTCCCGCTCGTCCGGCAGCACTTCCGGCGCCGCCGCGTCCCAGCCCCAGCGGTGGAGCCGCTCCCGCACCGCCGGGCCGCTGCGATCCTGGCGCTCGCCGCGGTGCGCGGAGTCGCTGATGGTCAGCACCGCGGCGCGCGGCCGTCCGTCCGGGTTCACGAAGCCCCCTTGCGCCGCCGGTAGTCGCCGCTCTTGCCGCCGGTTTTCTCGAGCAGGTAGAGCTCGGCGATCTCGATCGACTTGTCGAGCGCCTTGGTCATGTCGTAGACGGTCAGCGCGGCGACCGCCGCCGCCGTCAGCGCCTCCATCTCGACGCCGGTCGGCGCGGTCGTCGCGACGGTCGCAGTAATCTCTACCCCGCCGCGGCGCAGAACCGCCTCGACGTCGACGTGCGTCAGCGGCAAAGGATGACACAGCGGGATCAGCTCCGCCGTGCGCTTCGCCGCGCCGATCCCGGCGAGGCGCGCGATCTCGAGCGGGTTTCCCTTGGGGTTGCGCGGCAGCTTCCGCACCACCGCGCGCGGCAGCCGAACCAGCGCGTGCGCCCGCGCCGTGCGCCGCGTGGCGGCCTTCGCGCTGACGTCGACCATGCGCGGCGAGCCGGCCTTGTCGAAGTGCGTCAGGGCGCGCGCCTTCATCGCGGCAGCACCGGCATCCACTCGCCCGCTTTCCACTCCGCCCGGTCCGCCGCCGCCACCAGGTAGGCGTTCGACCGCGTCAGAGCGGCGACGTCGCCGGAGCCCTGCCATCTTACCGGACTCACCGACGGCTGCTCCGGCGGCCCGGAAACCACGGCGGGCAGAAAACGCGTGAGCCCGGTCTTGTGGCGAAAGTCAGCGGCCAGCCGCGCCTGCAGAAAACGCAGCGGCGCTTCACACGCCCCGGCGAGCAACTCGACCGCCGCGCGCGCGAATACCTCGAACGTCGCCATAGTGGAAAGCGGGTTGCCCGGAAGGCCGAAGAAGAAGGTTTCGCCGGTCCGGCCGAACACCAGCGGGCGCCCCGGCTGAATCAGCACACCGTCGAAATAGAACTCGGCCCCCAACTCGGCGAGCACGCCTTCCACCAGGTCGTACTTGCCCATCGAGACGCCGCCGGAAAGCAGCAGCAGATCGGTCCCGAGACCTTGCTCGACCAGTTCGCGGGTGCGCCGCGGCTCGTCCGGCGCGATCGGCAGCACCACCGGCTCACCGCCGGCGCGGCGCACCTGCGCCGCCAGCGAATACGCGTTCGAGTTGCGGATCTGGTAAGCGAGCGGCGTCTCGCCGACCTCCACCACCTCGTCGCCTGTTGAGAGAATCGCCACCTGTGGCCGGCGAAACACGGCGGCGGTCTCGCGGCCGAAGCTCGCCAGCAGCGCGATCTCCGGGTAGTCGAGCCGCCGCCCGGGCTCGATCGCCGCGACGCCCGCCGCGATCTCGCTGCCCCGGAGCACGACATTCTCGCCCGGGCCCGCGCCACGCTCGACCACCACCCGGTCGCCCTCGCGCCGCGTGTACTCGACCATGGCCACCGCGTCGGTTCCGGCGGGAACCGGGGCGCCGGTCATGATCTCGACAGCCTCGCCCGGCGCGGCCGCCCCGGCGAACTCCTCCCCCGCCCGCACCTGACCGATCACTTGCAGCGTCCCCGGCGTCTCGGCCGCCCGCACCGCAAAGCCGTCGCGCGTGGAACGATCGAACGGAGGGTAATCGCGGTCCGCGGCGACCGCCTCGGCTAGCACGCGCCCCGCCGCCTCTCCCAGAGCAGCCGTCTCAACCCTCGGCAGCAGGCGGCGGGACCGGACCTCGCGCTCCACGATCTGTCGCGCCTGCTCGAAGGTAACCGTGGCCATGGGCAGCTACCATTATCGAGAAAGCGCCCGGGGTCCGTCTGCCTCGCCGCCGGTCAAGTAGCTTCTCAGGTGAGCAGCCGCTCCAGCTTCGACCCCGGCTTCCAGATGGTCTGCTCGCGCTCGGGGCCGGTCGAGATCAGGCCGATCTCGACGCCCACCTGGTCTTGTAAATACTGCAAGTATGCTTTAGCCGCGCCGGGCAGTTCGGCGTAGTCCTTCAGGCCGGCGGTCGGCGAGCCCCATCCTGGAACCGTCTCGTAGACCGGCTCGACCTCCTCCAGCGCGCGGGCCAGCACCGGCATTGCCTCGAGCGCCTCGCCGCGCCAGCGGTACCCCGTGCAAACCGGGATCTCGCGCAGATGGTCGAGCACGTCCAGCTTGGTGATGATCAGGCAGGCGAAGTGATTCAGCGTCGCGGCGTACCGCAGCAGCGGCGCGTCAAACCACCCGCAGCGCCGCGGGCGGCCCGTCACCGAGCCGAATTCGCTGCCTCGCTCGCGCAAGATCTCGCCGGCCTCGCCGCGGCTCTCGGTGGGAAACGGTCCGGCCCCGACTCGCGTGGTGTAGGCCTTGGAGATTCCGACCACGGCGTCGATGCGCGACGGCGAGACGCCCGTGCCGGTCGAAGCGCCGCCGGCAATGGCGTTCGACGAAGTCACGAACGGGTAGGTCCCGTGATCGATGTCCAGCATGGTCCCGTGCGCGCCTTCGAACAGCACGCGCCGGCCCTCGTCCATCGCCCGGTTCACGAAGACGGCCGCATCGCGCACCAGCGGGCGGAGCGTTTCGGCGTAGCTCAGATAGCGGGCGCGAATCTCCGCAAAGTCCAGCGGCTCGTCGATCTCGAGCGCCCGGGCGATGATCGCCTTCTCCGAGGTGACCTGCTCGAATTGCGCGCAGAAGGTCTCGGCGTCCAGCAGGTCCGCCATGCGGATCCCCCGGCGGCCGATCTTGTCCTCGTAAGTCGGCCCGATCCCCCGCGAGGTGGTCCCGATTCGGACCCGCCCCGGCCGCGCTTCCGAGGCCTTCTCCATCATGCGATGGAACGGGAAAATCACGTGTGCGCGATGTGAAATGATGAGCCGCTCGCGGACCGCGATGCCGGCGCCCTCCAGCATCGCGATCTCTTCCAGCAGCGCCGCCGGGTCGATCACCGCCCCGTTGCCGATCACCGCCGTCACGCCAGGCCGCAGAATCCCCGAAGGCACCAGTTGCAGGATGAACTTGCGCCCCCCGGTCTTCACCGTGTGGCCGGCGTTGTGGCCGCCCGTGTAACGCACCACCAGATCGAAGCGCTCGGAGAACAGGTCGACGATCTTGCCCTTGCCCTCGTCGCCCCACTGCGCGCCCACTACGACCACGTGACTCATGGGAGGAGAAACCGTCCTGAAGGGAAAACGTTTTAACAGCGCATTGTAGCAGAACGGGACGATCGCGTGGGGCGCGCTCGAAGTCGGGTAGTGGGTCAGTCGATTCCTCGCCTGACCGAGCGTACAGAGCCGGGCCAGTGCCTGACAATTGCGCGGGACCCCTGCGATCCGCGTCAGCCGGCTCCCACGACGAGACCTTGCCGCCACTTTTATGTCGCGCGCTCGAAATCGGGCGCCGCCGGGATCACTGCCCGCCGGTCGTTTTCTCCGCGACGGCAACGCCGAACGAGGGCCGCCCGATCTCGCGCAGCGCGGCGATCTCGGAGGGGTCGAGCCGCGCCTGGTCCAGAGCGTCCGCCTGACGCAGCTGGGCGCGGCCGCAATCGGTCTGGCGATGCTCGGCAGTTCGCAGCAGCGCGTGAACCAGCTCATGAGCCATCACGCGCGCCGCCAGCCGCGAAAATGTGCTGAAGTGGCCGAGCGGCCCGTGCAGCCGGTTCGCCCGGCGCGCCGCCCGCGCCACCTGGTCGCAGTCCAGCATCGCGAAGGGCATGACCTGGCCGTCGGCGTTCAATCGCGTCCACCCCAGCGGCGCCGCTTCCGCTTCGCCGCTCACCTCGGCGGCGCGCCAGGACGTGCAGTGACCGCGCATCTCCACGATCACCACGCGATGGTAGTCGCGCGTCCCGTCCTGGGGCCTCGGGAACACCAGGTCCACGCCCGCGGGCCGGAAAATGGCCGCTACGTCGCGCTCCAGACGGCGCGTGAACGACGGCGAGTCCGGGCGCTCGAACCGCAGAAACACTCCCACCGTGGATCGGGAGGTCGCGACCGGTGGCGCGGCGAAGCTCATGCCGCCGGACAGAATGGTCAGGAGAATGCGGATTCCCATAACGGCTCCTCCTACCGCTGGCCTCGCTCTTGGATCGCGGCGTCGACGATTGCGAGCCGGGCGCGGACTTCGCCCGCGTCGGCCGCTTTAGGTTGTAGCTTGAGGTAGGTGGCCAGGTCCGCTCGTCCGGCCTCGAGATCGCCGCGCAGCAGCCGCAGGTAGCCCCGGTAGAGCTGCGCCGCCGCGAAGGCCGGATCGATCTCGAGCGCGCGGCTGAAGCTGGCTTCGGCCTGCCCGCTGCGCCCCTCGGCGGAGTGCAGCCTGGCGAGGTGAAACGCGGGCAACGGCGAACCGCCGGCCAGCGCTTGCGCCCGCTCCATTTCCGCACGCGCCGCGCTGTAGTTCTTCTGGCTCAGCCGCGCGATTCCCAGGTTCAGGCGCACCCGCCAGCTCCTCGGTTCCGCCTCGACGGCGCGCAGCAGCACCGCCTCGGCCCGGGAATAATCCCCGCGGCGAAGGTAGAGAACCGCCAGGTCGTTGAGGGCCTCCACGTAATCCGGCGCCGCGGCAACGGCCTTCTCCAGCAGCTTCCGGGCGTCCTCCACGTCCCCGCGGCGCTTGCGCTCCGTCGCCCGCTCGAAGGCCCGCCGCGCTTCCCTAGGAATCTGCCGCGCCAGACGACCGGCGCTGATCGCCGGATCGGCGGCCGTTCCGGACTGGCGCGGGGGATCGACCGGTCCCGGCCGGGCGGCGTGCAGCTCGACGACGGGTTGCGCGCTCGAGAGCTCGAAGCGGTCCAGCACACGCCACTGGCCCCCGCTGCGTATGGCGAGTTGATAATGTCCCGGCAGATCGGCCGCCAGCGCGAAGCTGCCGCCGATCCCGCTGATCGCCCGCGCCGCTGTCAGGCCCATTTCGTCGAGCAGAAAAACCTCGACGCGCTCGCCGGCCAGCAGCGTGCCCCGAACCACAAACGACTGTTGCGCCGCCGCTGTCCATGCGGCCGCGAGCAACAACAAAAAGCCGCGCATTTTGTTTCTCCTTATCCCCAAAAACAAAAAAGCCCAGCTCCCCGATGCGGGGTGCTGGGCTCTGGGCCGAAAGCCTCTGGCCTCAATCAGTCGCTGCGATCACTCAAAACATGGCTCCCTCTCGCCGCCTTCCGCTGCCGTTGCCGCCGGTTCCGCCCACTGGATAACGTGCTTGCGTTTGCAGCGCCGGCATAGGATCTCCACGCCGTTCGGCACGAGCCGCGCCAGCAGGTTCCCGCAGTCGCACCGCTGGTCGTTGCCGGCGGGCGGCCCGGCGAACTCTCGCCGCCGCTCGGCCCTCGCATAACGCCCGGACATCGAGTGCACTCTCTCCCGAGTGGTCAGGACGCAGCGGAGGGTGAAAGGATTCGACATTGGTGTTAAATCTGCGCGCCCGCGGAACCCAGCATCGCACGCGCGCGAAACCGAATACGACCCGATTCCTGCTGCGGTTCGCCCTCAGACGTGAACGTGCGCATACTCGCGTTCCTCCGCCGCCATCGGCTTGCGCGGCCCGGCCAGCAATTTCTTCGCCGCCTGACCGATCACGCGAATGCCGTTCGCGGCCACATTCTCCGGCAGGTCGCTGAAGCCCAGCCGCATGGCGTCGTTCGCAGGCGGCTTCACGCAAAACAGGCTCTTGGGCGCGAAGACCACGCCCTGTTTGCGCGTCTCGAGCAGCACTTCGTCGGCCCGCAGCGGCGGCGGCAGGTTCACCCAGTAGCAAACCCCGCCCTCGACCTCGTACCACCAGGCGCCCTCGGGCATATACTCGGTCAGGGCTTTCCGCATGGAGTCCCGGCGCGACCGCGACTGCGTCAGCCGCCGCTTCAGGTACTTCTCCAGGTACCCGCGCAGCATGAACTCGAGGATAATCCCCTGCGGCAGGTAGCTGGTCTGCAGGTCGGCGGTCTGCTTCAGGGAGATCAGCCGGTCGCGCACCGCTTCGAGCGGGCTGATGATCCAGCCGATCCGCAAACCGTGAAACAGCACCTTCGACAGGCTGCCTACCGAGATTACCCAGCCGCGGCGGTCGAGCGCGGCGAGCGGCAGCAGGTCCGGCCCGTCCAGCCGCAGGTCGTTGGCGTAGTGATCCTCCAGGATCGGCACTTTGTAGAGCGCCGCGATCTCGAGCAGCTTGTGCCGGCGCTCGGCGCTCATCGTGGTTCCCGTCGGGTTCTGGAAGGTGGGGTTGGCGTAGATCAGCTTGGGCTTGCGCCAGGGCAGGACCTGGGACAAGGTGTCCACCTTCATCCCGTCCTTGTCCATCGGAATCCCGACCAGCTCGGCGCCCGCCTCGCGGAAGGCGCTGATCGCCCTCGGGAAGATGAACTCCTCGGTCACCACCGCGTCGCCCGGGTTCAGCAGCGCCCGCGCAACCAGCGAGAGACCCTGCTGAATGCCCGTCGTCATCACCAGGTGCTGGGGCTCCACCTCCAGGCCATGGCGCAGCAGGTACTTCGGCAGATACTCGAGGAACGGCAGAAAGCCCTGGGTCGGACCGATATCCAGCAACCCGGCGCCGTATTTCTGGATCGCGTAGTAGGCGCAGTTGCGGAACTCGCCCATCGGGAACAGGGTCTTATCGGGCAAGCAGGAGGAAAGCGCCGTGATATCGGCGAACTGCCGGGAGTTGATCAGCAGCTCGGAAAACTCCTTGCTGTTCTGCTCCTCGGCGGCGCGCGACCAGAGACCCTCGAAATCCGCCGGCGGCTCGGGCTCGGCCGGCCGCGAGCGGCGCTTCGCGCCCTTGGCGTACTCGGCGACAAACGTTCCGCGGCCTACTCCAGATCGGACCTTGCCCTCGACCTCCAGCTCCTCGTACGCCTTGACCACCGTGTTGCGATTCACCGCCAGTGCCTGCGCCAGGTCGCGCGTCGCCGGCAGCCTTTCCGACGGTCCCAGCGCGCCGCCCTCGATCAGCGCCGCGATGCGCTCCTTGATCTGGACGTACAGCGGCTCGCCGTTCTGCCGGTTCAAATCGAAAACCATAACCCGATTTCCTCCTGTTCGATCCTAGCACGCCCAATGGACTAGAAAAGATCCAATTACTACGGAATCTCAACCGCCATTCTGAGTTTACAAGCTAGAACCAACGGATTCATGGGCCAATTCTATGGACCGATGAGCCATCCAATTTTCTCAGAATCGCGTGAACGCCGCCGCAAGCCGCTCGACCGCCGGGGTAATCTCCTTTCGGATCTCGGCGGCGCGTGACGCCTCGAGGCCCCAGCCGATGACGCGCAGACCCAGGACGTGCTGCGGCTGGCCATGCATTTTGAAAGCAGAGAACTCGAGCGCTCCCCGGACCTCGCTCCAGCTCACCGAGACCTCGCGCTTGGTAACGGTCAGCACGCGGCCGGTGAGTTTGCCGCCGTCGCGGAACGCCAGCTCGCAAGGGTCGCCCGGCCGGTCGACCGAGCCGGAAGTTGTGAGCCACCGCGACAGGCCAGCCGTTTCGCGGAAATACGGCAACAGTCCCTCGTAGGAGTACTCAGCCGGGCGCAGGACGTCGAACGAGCGCCGCGGCTCGTCGAAGTAGTTCTCAGCGTAAAGCTGCAGGCGAGCAAGCACCAACGGCCAGCCGCTCTCGACGCCCTCGACCTCGTCGCGGAACTCCTCGCGATCGTCGAATCCGGAGTTGACCAGCGTCACGACCGTCTGGCCGCCGTGGTGTTCGATGCGGATCTCGGTGATCGACGGCTCGACGCCCGGCAGGTCGCGCTGCGCGGCCGGATCGAAGCCCGCCAGCACCAGGGACTGATTGGGAACCGCTTCGAGCACCTCCAGGGGCCCGCCGGTCGAGTAGCCTTCGAATTCCCAGGTGTAGGCGGCGCCGACGCGGGGATCCCCGGTCGCCTTATCGGTGAACCAATGCGAGATTTTTTGCGGGTCCGTCCAGGCCTGCCATAACCGCTCGGGGGCGGCCGAGGAGCTGATTTGCGCGCGAATGACGCGCCCGTGATGCTTCCAATGGCGTTCCTGCGACATAGTTATTTCTCCTTGGGTATGGGATAACACGCCACCACGAGGCGAAACAGCGAGCCGGAACCCGGGGAACCGTCGTGGCGCGCGGCCGGCGACGCGTGGCGGCCGATGATTTCGACCAGCGCCTGACGCAGCGCGGTGGCGAAGGCGGCGCGCTGCTCGGAACTCTCGAACCGGATCTCGGAATCGACCGAAAACGACGGCAGCCGCCGCCGCTCAGCGGTCGACTGCTCGGCCGAGCGTCCCATCTCGGACTGCACGCGCGCCGCCAACGCCGCCAGGTACCCGGCGCTGAAGCGGTCCGAGATGCGCGCCGGATCGGCGCCCAGCCGGCCCAGGATTTCCGGGCTCAGCACGTAGGAACGGGCCGTAGCGCGGTACTGCTGCTCGATCATGTTGCGTTTCCGCCGCCGCCCGGCGCGCCGCAGGAACCCGGCGCGCGCCAGCTCGTGGACGTGGTAGTTGACCAATTGGCGCGGCAGCTTGAGTTGCGCGGCCAGGGCGCTGGCCGACGCCGGCTCCGCCAGCCGGGCCAGGATGTCGGGGCGCGGGGCCCGCAGCAGGGCGGCCGCCCGGCGCGCCTGAGAAACCAGGGCGACGTCGGCGGGCTGCGTCTCTCGTCTCATGACAGTAATATTTATACAGAAAAATTAATTTGTCAATATGCCAAAGCCAGGTTTTCTGCGAGCATCCAAGCCGGGAGGGGCCGCCGGGCTGGACCTTCGGCCGGCAATGGCAGGTGCGCACGACGAACCGGCGGGTGTCGCCGCCGTCCACCCCACGTCGTGAGGCTCGCCGCTAGACCTTCGGCCGGTACCCCTGGCGCGTGCGCACGCGGAAGCGGCGGGCGGCGTCGCCGCTCAACTCCACCGCCACGCTGCGCCAGCCCTCGTTGGGATTCGGCTGCGGATAGTAGCTGATGGTGTAGACGTGCCGCAGCTCGTCGCGGATGGAGTGGAAGGCCTCGGTCTGCTTCTGCCAGGTTTTGGCGAAGAAGGCGCGTCCGCCAGTGCGGGCCGTGATGCGGCGGAAGACGTTGCCGCTGATGGGGTCCTTGTTGACCTCGCTGGTCGAGATCACGTAAATCGGGATGCCCTCGTCCTCGGCTACGGCGCGCACGTCGTCGGGGGCCAGCATGCTGGCGTTGTCCGGGCCGTTAGAAAACACGATGACGACCTTGCGGCCCGGAACTCGCGACGCGTCGCGCAGTGTCAGCAGCAGCGCGTTGTAAAGCGCGGTGTCGTCGCCGGCCACCGCTTGGCGCAAGCCCCGGATCGCCGACATGCGGTCGCGGCTCAGTGGCGCGGCCCGGTTCAGGTTGCGGCTGAAGGTGTAGACGGCGATGGAGTCGGCGCGGTCAAGCCCACGCACGAAGTCGGCAATGGCGTCTTCGGCGTAGACGAAGCCGCGATACATGAAGTTGCTGGTGTCAAACAGCACAAAAACATTGGCGCCGACGAAGGTATCGGAGGCGAGCTCCAGGCCCGCGCCTCCCGGCCCGGCGGCGCCTCCGGCCAGTGCTTCCTTGGCGTCCTCGAGCGCCACTGGCGCCTGGCTGCCGAAGCCGAAATAAGCGACTTTTTGCGGAATGCCGTCCTCGAGAACGCGAAAATCCGATGCCTGCAAGCCGGTCACGTAGCGCCCCTGGCGATTGGTCACAAAGACGGTGAGCATGACCAAGTCGACTTTGACGCGGAAGGTCGGAGGTTGCTGCTGCTGGGCGAGGGCGGTTCCGCCCAAAAAACTCCGCTCGCCGACCGCCGGGGCGTACACCAGCGCCAGCGCGGCGATGGCCAGCACGACCGCGGGCATCCACCGGGACTTGCGGCTCGAAAACCGTGTTTTCACGTTCCGATCCTCCTAATCCGACAGCGCCTTGATCTCGCTCAGGAGCTGCGGCCTGGCGCGGGTCCTATAATCATCGCCGATCAGTCGCAGCGAGCGCAACACCGCCGGCCAGTCTTCGAGATGCGAAGCGAAGATTCGCTCGACGACCTTCTGCGTCCACAACGGTATGAGCAGATTGAGCTGCGCCGGCGTCAGGTGCATCTCGTCGGCCAGCGCGGCCCAGTAAAGGTTGTTCGACTCCCAGCTCTCCGCCAGAATGCGGCTCGAGTAACCCATCAGCGTCGGAAACGTCGGCAGGCTCAACAGCTCGGTCCGATAGGAGTTGGCCAGCGTCGGGTGTGGAGCGCCAAAGGCGGCCGAGATGTTCGCGCGATTGGCGCGGTCCGGATTGGCCGCCGCGATGCGGCGGATCTCCTGCTCGAGCAACCCCGTCGCGGATGCGCGGCCCTCGACGTGCTGTTGAGCGAGCAGATATAGCTCCGTCGGGGTCAGCAACTCGATCGCCTCGCGCGCATGGGCCGTTTCGACCAAGGCGTGGATGCGGAAGCGCCTGGCTGGCGCCACATGGGACGTCAGCCGGTCGAGGACCGAGGCCCGCGCCTGGGGCTCGAGCGCCGCCCGCGCGATCAGCTCCTCACCAAGACGCAAGTGCAGCGCCAGCCAGTGCTGCTCGACCGAGCCGACGTGCCACCAGCGCGGCACTTTGGCGGAGAGCATGATCTGCGGAACCAGGTCGCCCCAGATCAGCGCCTGGGTCTGCGTGGGAATCAGGAAGTTCTGCTCGGCTTCGGCGATGGCGTAGGGCAGGCCGGCGAGCGAGCCGAGCAGGCGCCCGCCGCCGTTGGAGGGCCAGCCGGTCCCGAACAGCTCGGTGGCGCGCCAGGTGTGCGTGGAGGCCTGCACGCCGAGGAAGTCGTGGCTGCGGACGAATAGCGGGTTGGTGCGGATGATCTGACCGCCCGGCGGGGCGTAGTAAATATAACTAAAACCTACCAGGGTGTCGCGCAGAATGGGGGCCAGCCGCCCGCGAATCTCCTTGAGCTTGTCGGGGGCCCCGGCGGCGCGATCCACCACCTGCCGCAGGTTGAGCGTCCGCTGCTCCTCGATGTGCTTCTCGGTCCAGTAGCCGAAGGAGAAGGAATTCTTCTCGATGGTGGTGAGCGTGGTGCGAGGCAGGCGGATCTCGGCGATGCGGGCGGCCAGGCGGTTGGCCATGGCCACGTTCAGCTTCTCGCCGCGGGAGACGCTTTCCAGATGGTCGGCCAGATCGAACAGCGTCTTGAGCGAGACCAGCCGCTGCTGCTCGAACAGCGAGCTCATCTCGGCCAGCACCTGCTTGTGCGTCTCGCGGTCGGCGGGGCCGGCCTTACCGGCGAGCAGTTCAATCATGCGGTCCTGTGGCGACGCGTCATCCGGGGTCCCCACGGCGGCCAGCAGCGTCCGCACACCGGCGCGGCCGGCGTCGAACAGCTCGCGATCGTTCTTGACCGCCGGAAACAGCCCCGCCAGCGTTTTGAGGGACTCTTCCGCTTTGGTCTCCGGGACTTGCCCCTGGCGGATCAGGATCTGCCACAGGCTGACGAGCGCCTGAAACGTGCCGACGGTGTCGGCCCGCTCGCCGGGCTCGCGGATCTTGCCCAAGGCGACGATGGCGTCCATCACGGCGAGGATGGTTTCGTCCGTGACCCCCGGGGCGTCGTTGAACAGCGCGTATTGCGCCCCATACGTGCGGTAGTCAAAGGCCAGGCGCTGCACGGTGGCCGGCCGCAGCAGCGTCTTGCGGTTCCGGTCGATGTCGCTGATCGCCATGAACACTTTCAGCGGCTCGTTCTCGACAGCCTTGCGACACAACGCGAAGAGGGCCTCGACAACATCGTCGGACGTCCGCCAGGCGCTGGCGGCGCGGGTGAGCTTGCCGTCGTACTTGCCGTGGGGATGGACCAGGAAGAGCTGCTTCCACGGCTCGATGCCGCCCGGGATGTGCGGCGTGCCGTCGGCCAGAATGTGAAGCCGGGAGGTGAGCAGCATCAGGTCGGCGTTGGAGCGAAAGACCGGACGCGCCGGGCCGGGGCTGGTGATGCGCCCGCGCACCGCCAGGTAGTAGCGCTTCATACGGGCCGGCTCGGTGAAGTAGGCGAGCGCGCGCCCGGAGGAGCGGCCCAGGGCGTCGAAGAAGCTGCACATCCAGCCGTCGTCTTTCGAGATCAGCTTCTCGATGAACTCGGCGCCTCTGTCGGGCGGGGCGCCGACCATCTCGCTCCACATAGCCGCCGTGCGCTCGCCGCCGGGCACGGCGACTCTGCCGTTGCGAATCTGGAAGGTCGCGCCGAAGAAATCGAGCACGTGGGCGAAGGCCTTCCAGCGCTCCAGCGGGTAGGCTTTGCGCAGCTCTTCGACCGTCGGTGGGTCGAGCTTGGAGAACGCCAGGTACAGCCGGGCCAGCGACGGGTCGGCGATGAAAACGTCGATGAACTCCTCCGGCTTCTTGTTCTTCTCCCCGGCCATCCAGTATTCCGGCCCAAACATCACCGGGACGCGCGTGGGCCGGAATTCGTAACGGAACGGGATGTTCTTGCGCAGCGCGTCCTCGAGATCGGCCAGCGGGAAGCCGGAGTCGATGGTGAGGAAGGCGCGCGAGGCGTTGACGGTCTCGATCACCGCCTCGTCGCCGCAGCCGCTGCGCAGGCGGTACCCAAGGATCTTGATCAACTGCCCGGTCTCGGTGGATTCACAAGTGGCAATGTCGATGACCAGGTCGGCGCCGGCCAGTTGCGCCAGCTCGCGCGCCTGCGACAAGTACCGATTGACCAGCTTCAAGTACTCGGTCTGCTCCAAGGCGTCGTTGCTGTGCGACGCCTGGTAGCCGTTGGTGACAATGTTGCGTGCGAGCGCCGGGAGCAGCTCGGTAGGAGTGAGATCGCTCGAGACCGCGGCCATGCGCTGGAACGAGCGCATCGGGCCGGGGATCTCGATGAAGCCCGGCGAGGCGAGAGGGTCGGGCGCCGACTCGAGGCGGAGGGCCTTCTCCACTTCCGCCGATGGCGTACCGGCATCGCGGAGATGGGCGAGCGCGGCGGCGCGGTCGCCCTCGATCAGATCGAGCAGCGCGAGACGCCGCGCGATCTCGGCGCGGTCCGCGCTAGAAGCGGCGTCCAGCCAGCGCTGGTAGGCCGTGCGACGGCCCGGGTCGCGGTAGCGGTCCAGAAACTGCGCATAGGCGCGCCAGGCGGCCGCGTCGCGTGGATTGGCTTCGGCGGCGCGCGCCAGCTTCGCGCGGGTCCGCAGGGCCTCGCCCGAGCTGCGCGCCGGGGCCACCGGTTCCTGAGCGTTTCCGGCCACGCCCAAAAGGCCGAACAGGAGAATGGCTACTGTTCGCATCGTACGCCCCCTCAGCAACGAAACTTCTCGATTCTACGGTACCGGAGGCGGAAAAACAACCTCGTAGTCAAGGGCCGCCGGGCCGGCGTGGCGTGATACCCTGGCCCTAGACTAGGAGCTTGTTGAAAAAGCCGTCCGCTGGACCGCTTGCTGCGCGCGCGGCTCGGTAAACCCTGTCGCATCAACGACCGCGTTCTGAGCCGCGACCGCAGGGAGTCCCGATGGGCCTGCGGCCCACCAATGGTGATGAAGACGCGGCGGGCCGGTCGTGCAGAATCAATGCTTTGGACGCGTTCTTCAGGGGAGAGGTTGTCGGACCTTTTTCAACAAAAGGAAACCGTGGGCCGCATCATCGCTTCCGTCAAGATAGGGAACGTCACCGATCCGTCGAAGACGCTCCGATGCGATGCGCTCGTGGACACCGGCGCCTCGCATTTGGTGCTGCCCAACGAAGGAACGGCTTGGGAGTTTGCAGGCCGTCGGCAAAGTTGACGTCGTGACGGCCACGCAAGTCAGGGTTTCCGGCCCGTCTTCAGCGAAGTGCTGTTTAGTGACATGACGCCCCAGGACGGTGACTACGAGCCGCGGCTCGGCAATATCGTCTTGGGGCAGTCTCAAGCCGCCGTGGATATGCTCGGCCATCGGCTGGTCTACGTCAGACACCTGGACTTGAGGTAACGGGTCCACCGCCTCCCTGGTCCGCAAAGTAATCGACAATTCGCTGCGCCTGAGCCGGCCCGACGACCAGCGCCAGCTCCGGCCGGCCGGCGGCGCGGACACCCTCCAGGCTCCCAAAAGTTCGCAGCAGCTTTTGCAGCGTGCGCTCGCCGACGCCGGGAATCTGCCCCAGCTCGGACGTTAACCGCGCGGCGCTGCGGCGCGTGCGGTGAAACGTCACAGCGAAACGGTGCGCCTCGTCGCGCAGCGTCTGGACGAGGTGTAAGACCGGCGAGTAGCGGTCGAGCGCCACCGGCTCGTGTTCCTGGCCGTGCACGAAGATCGTCTCTTCCCGCTTGGCGATGGACGCCAGCGGCTGGTTGATGACGCCGAGCGACTCGAGCGCCTGGGCGGCGGCGTGGAGCTGCCCGACGCCGCCATCGATCAGCACCAGGCCCGGCAGCGGCTTGCTTTCCTGCTGCAGCCGGGCGTAGCGCCGGGTCACTACCTCGCGCATGGAGGCGAAGTCGTCGTTGCCGTCCACCGTGCGGATGATGAACTTGCGGTAGTCGCCCTTCTTCATGCGGCCGTTCTCCCAAACCACCAGGGAGGCCACGGTGTCCGTGCCCTGGGTATGAGAAATATCGAAGCACTCGATGCGCGGGGTGATCTCGGGGAGGTTGAGGACCTCCTCGAGCGCCCCGACGATCTGGCGGGAGCTGGGCTGGAGCACGCGAAATCGCTGCTCGAAGCTGTGGCGGGCGTTGCGCTCCACCAGCTCGAGCAGGGCGCGCTTGGGGCCGCGCTGCGGCGTCAGGATCTCGACCCTGCGGCCGCGGCGCTCGCTCAGATAGTCCTCGAGCAGCTCGCGGTCCTCGAACTCCAGCGGGGCGTGGATCGCCGCCGGCACGTACTGCTGATTGATATAGAGCTGCTTCAGCAGCGAAGAGAAAAACTCCGCTGGGGCGAACTCCGCCTGGTCCTCCCAGTAGAGCTCGCGGCGGTCGACGATGCGGCCGTTGCGAAGGTGGAACAGGTTGGCGGCGACCAGCGGCGGCTCGGCATAGTAGCCGAAGATGTCGACGTCCTGGCCCTCGGCGGCGGCGACCTTCTGGCGCTCGTGGAGCTCCTCGACCGTCGAAGCGAGATCCCGCAGCGCGGCGGCCTGTTCGAACTGTAGGCCCTCGGAAGCCTCCTGCATGCGGGCGCGAAGGTCGTCGAGCAGGTCGGCGTGCCGGCCGTCCAGAAACATCTTCACGCGCCGCGCCGCCTCGGCGTAGGCCGCGTCGGTCGTCAACCCCTCGACGCACGGGCCGAGGCAGCGATGAATGTGGTGCTGCAAACACGGCCGCGGGTGAAAGCGGGTGAGGTCCACTTTGCAGGACGGCACCTGGAAATAGCGATGAATGAAGTGCACCAGCCGGTACGCGAGGTTAGCCGGAAAGTAGGGGCCGAAGTAGAGTGAGCCGTCCTGCTTGAGACGCCGCGTGACGTAGACGCGAGGAAACTTTTCGGCGGCGGTGAACTTGATGTAGGGATAGGTCTTGTCGTCGCGCAGAAGAACGTTGTAGCGCGGCTGCCACTGCTTGATCAGGTTGTTCTCGAGCGCCAGGGCCTCCTTCTCGTTGTCCACCAGGATGTAATCGAGAGCCGCAGCCTCGCTCATCAGGGTGCCGGTCTTGACGTCGCGGAGCGCGTCGTCGAGAAAATAGCAGCGGACGCGGTCGCGGAGACTCTTGGCCTTGCCGACGTAGATCACCTTGCCGGCGGCGTCTTTGTAAAGGTAGACCCCGGCGGAGGCGGGCAGCGAGTCGGCCTTTTGTTTGAGGGTTTCGAGGTTGGGGTGGAGGGCCATCGGAGTCTGACCGTCCAGGTGAGGGCCGTCTCTGTTGATGGTAGCAAACCGGAGGTCGGTGGCTGTTTTGCGCGCAATGGGAAAGGTGGCAACTTTGCCACATTCTCCATCCGGCGCAAGAAGGAGCTTGAAAGTAGCCGACTTCCGGGCCCCAGCGCAAGGCCACGATATAATTCTAGGCGTGATCCTGCTCTGCACAGTCGAGTGGAGATTTGTTTCGTGCCGTTGCGGCGATCAGCGTGAGAGGAACGGTTTCGCCTAACACATGCTCCCAATTGAAGTTCGCGAACTAAAGATTTATCGAGACGTGGACGTGGTCAGACCCGGTCAGTGGCGCTCGACGAGGCTCCCATTTCTAGCTCGGAACACGGGCATCGCGACAGACCAGCTCGCTGAAACACTGGCAGGCTGGTCCAACAGAGGACGTTGGAGCTGAGACTCTATGCGCCGGGTTCAAGTGCCGGCGTCGAGTCACCAGAAAGCATGGACTCGCGCGTTCTTTACAGGGGCACAATTTGGCTGCGGATCACGCCAGCAGGACGCCGACACTTCGAGGAACTGCTGGCAAAGGAAGGAGCGGAGACTCCAGCAAACGAGCTGGCCGGGCGGCCGATCATCTTCATCAGTTGCGGTCAGTACGCCGAGGAGGAAAAGCTTTTAGGCAGG
>Ga0247727_10001101_pt1 | contig 65746 bp, 52 predicted proteins | sample WisWelCaveWW1625_FD_202498 | JGI IMG/M metagenome (GOLD analysis project Ga0247727, IMG submission 202498) | Biofilm microbial communities from Wishing Well Cave, Virginia, United States - WW16-25 | ecosystem: Environmental > Aquatic > Deep subsurface > Groundwater > Cave microbial mat | place... | reverse complement strand
TGTTGGACTGGAAGAGGTTGCCGCTGCCGGGCGGCGAGTCGGAGATGTCCAGCCCGTCCTCGACGGCCATGTGCACCAGGTTCTTCTCGACCAGGCAGTCGGAGCCGTTGAAGTCGAGGCCGTCGTCGCCGGGGCTGAAGCACTTGTTGCGGGTCAGGACGCAGCCCGTCGGCAGGGCTCCCGCGCCCTCGTTGAGCGCGATGGCGTCCACGCCCGCGCCGCGGATGGTGCACTTCTCCACCGTGATGCCGCTGCTGTCCTCGACGCGGATGCCGTCGCCGAACACGTCCTCGACCCGGCACTTGAGCAGCGTGCAGCCCGAGCTGGCCTGCACCAGGATGCCGTGGCCGGCAAGGTCCTCGGCGCGCACCTTCTCCACCACGCAGTCGGTGCAGCCGAGCAGCGTCAGCGCCGCGGCCCCGATGTCGGGGTCGATGACCACCTTGCCCTTGGCGCGCAGGGTCAGGCCGGTGAAGCCGTCGACGAGGACCGCCTCGACGTAGGTTCCGGCGCCGATCTCGATCGTGTCGCCGTCGGCGGCCGCGTCCACGGCCTCCTGGATCGTGGCGAAGTCCTGCGGCACCTTGATCAGGTTGCCGGTGCCGAGGGCCGCGGCGGGCGCGGCGAGGGCGAGGAGCGCGAACAGGATGCTGAGGTTCATGGCGTGGCCTCGTGGCGCCGCTCGGGCGCTGGTGCGATGGGTGACAGCGTAGCGGATTCGCAGGCCGGCGCCGTCGTCGCGCCCGCTACGGCGAGGTCGTGCCGAAGTCGTTGCCGGCGCCGATGGTGTTGGCCCCGCCGCTCTCGTCGTTCAGGTCGAAGCCCTTGTTGCCCTTGCCGACGTTGCTGGTCAGGGTGTTGCCGGACGAGTCGGGCCCGAGCCCGAAGCCGTCCCCCTTGCTGCCCTTGGCCGTGTTGTCGTCGAGCGTGTTCCCGGTGCCGAAGGCGACGAAGAAGCCGTCGCCGCCGGAGCCCTTGCTGGTGTTGCGCGACCACGTGCCGCCGGTGCCGTCGAGCCGGCAGCCGTCGTCCGTGGCCTTGAGGCAGATGTTGTCGGTCACCGATGCGCCCGGACCGTCCACCTCGATGTTGTCATCGGCGGAGGACACCACCTTGTTGTCCAGGATCTGGACGTTGGTCGTGGCCTGCTCGGCGAAGATGCCGTCGAAGCCGGACTTGACCAGCTTGCAGCCCGCGATGCGATTGGCGTTGCCGGATTCGACGTAGGCGCCGGCCAGCGTGCTGCGGGTGACCTTGCAGGCGAGGAAGTCGTTGTTGCTGCCGGCGGCGAAGAGCCCGCTCGTGCCCGGCCGGACCGCCTTGCAATCGAAGAAGTCGTTGGAGCTCGCGCTGTCGGTCACGCTGAAGCCGGCCTGCCCGGCATCGATCGCGGTGCACGACTCCACGTCGTTGTTGCTGCCGTTGACGAAGACGCCATCCTCGTGGGGTGCGATGAGCTTGCACTTGATGACCAGGCTGCCATCGACGGATGCTCCTCCGCCGGACCCCAGCGCGATCGCATCGTCGCCCGCCGCCTCCACCGTGCACTTCTCGATGAGGTGCCCGCTGCCGCCCTCGGCGCGGATGCCGTCGTCGGCCGAGCTCTCGACGCGGCACTTCACCAGCGCGCAGCCCGTACTGTCCAGCAGGTGGAAACCGTACGGCGCGCCGCCCGCCACGCGCACCTTCTCCACGACGCAGTCGGTGCAGCCGTCCAGCGTCAGGCCCGTCGCGCCGGGCGGGTCGATGACCACCTTGCCCTTGGCGCGAATGAGCAGGCCGGTCTTGCCGGCGACGACCACCGCCTCGAAGTACGTGCCACCGCTGATCTCGACGATGTCGCCGTCGGCGGCGACGTCCACGGCCTCCTGGATGGTGGGGTGCTCGGAGGGCACCTTGTGCACGTCCTGCGCGGCGGCGGGCAGGGCCAGGGCGAGGACGACGCAGCACGACCGGATCGCTGGCATGACTCGACTCCACTGGGCGCCCGCGAGCGGCGCGGCCTTTCCGGAAAGGCCCGTGAGTCTAACCGACAAGGCGGGGCCGCCTCGGCCGGCCCCGCCCCGTCGTGCCGTCCGCGGCGTGCGTCAGCGCTTGCGCGTGTAGGTCATGGTCATGACCGCCGCGCTGCCTTCCGGCGCGTCCTTGGCCCGCATGGTGAAGGCCATGCCGTCAGGGCCGGTGATGCGCGTCGCCATCACCGTCGCCTGCGGACCCATGCCCATGTCCACCTCGTCCTCGACGGTGAAGGTCGTGCCATCCTCGCTCCAGTGGCCTTCGTTGACCGAGAATTTCGGGTCGGTGTTGTCGGTCCAGACCTGCAGCCACTTGCCCGACTTCGAGTCGAAGCCCATCAGGCCGTGACCCTCGAAGGGACCCATGGGGCCCATGTCGGCGGTGCTGGTGACCACCACGGACAGGCCGTGGGGCATGGCCTTGATGGTCTCGCTGCCCTTCATGGGGGGCATGCCCGCCATCGTGAACTCGTAGTCCCAGTTGCCGGCGAGGCGGGCCAGCAGCTCCTTGGCGCGGGTCACGTCGGCCGCGGAGGGACGGGCGGGGACGAAGGCCAGCAGGCCGAGGGCCAGCAGGGCGGACAGGACGAGCAGGGGCTTGCGCATGGCGGAACTCCCGGGGTTGAGGCGGCCCACCATGGGCCTCCTCGTGGGCCTTGGTGCCGCCGGACGTGTCGATCCTTCGCGGGGCTACGGCCCCGTGGTCTTGAAGTGGTTGCTTGCGTCCAAGGAGTTGGCGCCGGCCGAGTCGTCGCGCAGGTCGAAGCCGGCGCTGCCCGAGGCGCGGTTCTCCGTCAGCACGTTGCCGGTTGCGCCGGCGTCCAGCTCGAACCCGTCGTCCCCAGCCCCGACGACCACGTTGCCGGTGAACGCGGAGTTGTCGCACAGGACCTGAAGGCCGTCCAGGATGGACGCGACCACCCGGTTGTCAGCCAACGTGGAGCCGCCCGCGTTCGAGTTGGCCCTCAGGCCGACCAGGCCCGCGCCGACGATCCGGTTGTCCGTGACGGTAGCGCCGAGCGAATTGCAGTCGATGCCGAGGCCCCCGGCCCGCAGGACCCGGTTGCGGAGGAGCACGAGACCGTCCCTGTCGCTCTCGATGCCGGCGCCCGCCACGTCCACGAAGCGGTTGTCCTCCAGCGTGGTAAACGCACCGCCGCCGCTGAAGCCCGTGCCCGTTGCGCGCAGGACGCGGTTGCGGCGCAGCGTGTTGCCGGTCGATTCGTTGTCGACCTCGAGCCCGCTCCCGTCGACGTCGCGGATCACGTTGCGCTCGAGCACGTTGTCCACGCCGCGCAGCTCGATGCCGATGCTGATGCGCGCGTCCGTGTCGATCGTGTTGCGCAGGACCTGCGAGGCGTTCACCTGGTCGGCCAGGCTGACGCCGAGCAGCAGGCCCCAGGACTGCACGTCGAGCAGCACATTGCGCTCGACGAGCAGGCCGTCGCAGCCCTCGGCGAACACGCCGGTGGCCACGCCCTCGACGCGGCAGCGGCGCACGGTCGCGTCGTCCGTGTCGAACAGCCGGATGCCGTTGCCGAGGGTGACCTCCACGCGGCAGCGATCGAGCCGCGCGCCGTCGCTGGTCTTCACGTGGAAACCGTCGCCGAGCGAGCCCTCCGAGCGGCAGCGCACGAGCTGCAGGCCCGGGCAGTCGTCGGCCTCGAAGGCGGCGTCGAGCGCGCCCGTCACGCGCAGGCCGGTGAGCTGCGTGTCCGGCGCGTCGCTCAGGCGCACGCCGTTGTCCTCCGCGCCGCCCGCGTCCAGCACGACCTTGCCGAGGGCCTGGAGGATCAGGCCCGACTTGCCGGAGACCAGCAGCGCCTCGGGATACGTGCCGGCGGACACGCGGATCGTGTCGCCGTCCGCGGCCGCGTCCACGGCGGCCTGGATGGTGGCGTGGTCCTGCGGCACGTGCAGCGTGTCGGCGGCGGCGGGCAAGGAGAGCAGCGCGGTTGCGGCGGCGAGCAGCGCGCGGCGGGCGGGAGCGGCGTGCAAGGCGGTTGCCCGAGGGTGGTCGGCGAACGGACTGCGGGCAGGATTGTGCCCTAACTGCGCAGGCCGCGGCCGGGGTCCGCCACGGCGGCAGCCGGACCGGCCGGCCGTCAGTCGTCGCGCGACAGCCGCAGGCTGCCTGCGGGTCCTTCCGGGGCAAGGACCCGCTCCGTGCGGCCTCCGTCCGGCCAGTCCACGGCCACCCGCACCGCCCGCCGCTCGCCCAGCCCGAACCGGACCCCGCGCTCGTGTCCTGACAAATAGCTGCCATCGCGGTGCACGAAGGCCACGCGCTCGCTCCCGTCGTCCAGCGTCAGCGTGACGCGCGCGCCCACGGCCTCGCGCGGCACGGTCACGCCGTCGCCCTCGACCAGCACGTGCAGCGAGCGGCCGCCGCGCTCGTTGCGCAGCAGCGCCAGCGGGCCGTTGTTGGCGGCGATGGCCAGGTCGAGGTCGCCGTCGCGGTCCCAGTCGCAGGCCGCCAGGCCGCGCCCGGCCAGCGCGCGCGCGAAGTGCGCGCCGGCGCGCTCCGGCGGCAGCAGCTCCCAGCGCGGCACGTCGCGGTGCTCGCGCAGCGCGCCCGGCGCGGTGACGTTCTCGTACAGGTGCGACACCTGCCCGACGCACTGCAGCGTGGTCTCGTAGTCGGGGCTGGTGTAGCCGTTGGCGACGCACAGGTCCTCGTCGCCGTCGTTGTCCAGGTCGGCCAGCGCGCAGCCCCAGCCGACGTAGCCCACGGACGGCTGGCCGAGCCCGGCCGCGATGGCGATGTCCTCGAAGAGCGGCACGAAGCGCCGCTGCGTCGGCAGGTGCCGGGCGTTGTTGCGGTAGAGGCCGTTGGGCTCGGTCTGCCAGTAGGAGGCGAAGATGTCCTCGTCGCCGTCGTCGTCCACGTCGGCGCACTGCAGGCCCATGCCGCCGCGCGGGTCGTCGAGGCCCACCTGCAGCGCGATCTCCTCGAAGCCGCCGGCGCCCGCGGCTGCGTCGGGCGGCGACCCGTCCCCCGGCCAGCCGCCGAGGTTGCGCCAGAACTGGTTGGGCGTGGTGTCGTTGGCCACGTAGACGTCGGGCCAGCCGTCCTCGTCGTGGTCGAAGAGCACGACCCCGAGGCCCTTGCCCGTGGCGCCCGCGAGGCCGGCCGCGTCGCTCACGTCCGCGAAGCGCAGGCCGTCCGCGTTGCGGTACAGCACGTTGCGCTGGCCGGGAAAGACGTAGGGCAGCATCGCGATCGGGTCCTCGCGACGCTGCTCCGGGCGCTGACCCTCGGGCGGGATGAGCGCCAAGTCGAACTGCAGGTAGTTGGTCACGTAGAGGTCGAGGTCGCCGTCGCGGTCCACGTCGCCCCAGCCGACCGAGGCCGACCACAACTCGCAGCCGGTGCCGGCCTGCGCCGTCACGTCCGTGAAGCGCCCGCCGTCGTTGCGCAGCATGACGTTGGGGCCGTCGCGCGTGACGTACAGGTCCTCGTCGCCGTCGTCGTCCCAGTCGCAGAAGCTGGCGCCCATGCCGGCGCCGCGCGGCAGGGCCAGGCCGCGCGGGGCGGTCTCGTCCGCAAAGGTCACGGCACCTTGCGCGTCGCGTCCGCGCGAGACCAGCAGCGCGCCGTCCTGTTGCGTGCCGCCGGCGACGTACAGGTCGGGCCAGCCGTCGGCGTTCACGTCGCCCCACGCGCAGCCGGGGCCCATGGTGGGGCGGATGTCCCACTGCTCGGCGCCCTCGACGTGCGTGAAGGTCGCGCCGGCGGATGCAGCCACGTCGGTGAACCAGGCCGCGGGCGCGGGCGACTGCGCCGGGGCGCGGTTGGGCGCGTCGTCGGCTTCGGCGGGGCGGTCGCATGCGGCTAGCAGGCACGCAGCCAGCGGCAGCCTGAGCGAGAGCGGGCTCAACGACCGTCGCCCGGCGCACGCCCGCCGTTGCTGAACCAGGCCATCACGCGCCCACCGACGGCCAGCAGGTCCGTGTCGCCGTCGCCGTCCGCATCGCAGGCGAACAGCGCGCGGCCCGCGCCGCGCAGCGCCAGCGCGTCGGCGCCCAGCCGGGTCGTGGCATCGCGCGGCCCGCCGGCCGGGCTGGCCAGCAGCACTCGCACGCGCCGGCCGTCCAGCTCCGCGCGGTCGGCGCGGCCGTCGCCGTCGAGGTCCGCCTCGACCGCGCGCGGCTCGTCCGGCAGCGCATCCGGCGCGTTGCCGCCGGCCTTCCAGCTCCCGATGCCCGTGTACTGCAGCCGCGCGCGCGTGCCGTCGGGACGCTCGAGCAGCAGGTCCATGCCGTCGGCCGCGAGCCGCTGCGCGAGGCCGGCCTGCTCCAGCGCCGTGCCGGGCGTCTCGTCGTGCCAGCGGCCGTCGCGGAAGGAGAGGTAGTGCAGGCCCGAGTCGAGCGCGGCGACGAAGTCCGTGTCGCCGTCGTGGTCGGGGTCCATCGGGACGAGGCCGTGCACCTCCTCCGCGTCGTGGCCGATGGCCACCGGCGCCGGCACCAGCGCCAGCGGCGGCGCATCGCCGCAGGCGGCGAAGAGCAGCAGGGCCATGGGTGCGGCGCGCATGGACACCATTCGACCTCGCGAGCGGCGCGGCGGCAAGTCAGGCGGACGGGGGGCGGCCGGCCAGCTCGGCGTTTGCGGCCCGCAGCGCAGGCTCCGTGCCGGCCACCGCCAGCACGTCGCCGGCCTGCAGCCGCGTGGAGCCGCCGGGCGCGGTGAGGTGCTGCCCGGCGCGGCGGATGGCGACGACCGTGGCGCCGGTGCGGCCGCGCAGGTCCAGCTCGCGCAGCGAAGCGCCGTCGGAGCGCGTGCCGCTGCGCACGTGCATCTCGGCCACCGACCCGAGGCCCGGCAGGATCTGCTCGACGGCCGGCGCGGTCGCGGCGGGTCCGGCGTGCGCGCCGTCGCGCCAGTCGTCCGACGGCCCGGCCGCCCGCAGCGCCTCCAGCAGCACCTCCGCGCCCGCCTTGACGTGCTCCTGCAGCTCGGCCGTGCTGCGCCAGAACGTCACGCCCACGAGCGCCAGCAGCAGCAGCACGACCGGCAGCCCCGCCAGCAACGGCACGAAGGGCTGCGTCAGCGCCAGCACCGGCATGAGCACGGCCAGAATGACGCCCAGTTGCAGCGCCACCAGCAACGCGCGGCGCGGCGCGGCGCCGAAGTCCGCGCGCCCGGCCGCGGCCGGCGGCAGCACCATGCCCGCCAGCAGCCCGCCCAGCTTGCGCGCGGCCGCCACCAGCCCCAGCAGCAGCGGCACCGCCAGCAGCGCAGCGGCCGCGAGCACGATGCCGCCCGCCGGCAGCGCCCTCCAGTGCAGGCGGTCGTGCACCAGCGCCCGCAGCGGCTCGGCCGCCAGCGACGTGCCGATGACCAGCGCCGCCAGCAGCACGCCGTCCAGCGCCAGCGCGAGCGCCAGCCGCCGCGCCGGCGAGCGTCCGGTGCGCCGCCGCTCACGCAGCCGCGCCAGCCACGTGCCGTGCAGGGTCACGAAAGTCTGCACCGCGTGCGGCAGGCGGCGGTCCACCCACAGCGACAGCGGCTCGGCCACGCGCGTCATCCACGGCGCGGCGAAGACGGTCAGCACCGACCCAGCCACGATCACCGGCAGCAGCTCGGGGCCCGCCGCGCCGCTGGCGACGCCCAGGCCGACAAGGATGTAGGAGAACTCGCCGATGGGCGCGAGGTACAGGCCACCCTGCACCGACGTGCGCACGTCGTGGCCCGACAGCACCGCGCCCACCGACACGCTGAGCAGCTTTCCGGTGACGGCCACCGCCGTGAGCAGTGCGATGGCGCCGGGGTGCGCAGCCATCGCCCGCGGGTCCACGCCCATTCCCACAGCGACGAAGAACACCGCCGCGAACAGGTCGCGCACCGGGTGGACCAGGCGCTCGATGCTCTCGGCCCGCCCCGACTCGGCCACCAGCGTGCCGGCCAGGAACGCGCCCAGCGCCACCGAGTAGCCCGCCTCGTGCGCCAGCAGCGAAAACGCGAAGGCCAGTCCCACCGACGCCACCAGCAGCGTCTCGCCGCTGCCCAGCCGCGCCACGGCGCGGATGGCGCGCGGCACGACCAGGTATCCGCCGGCCACGACGGCGGCCAGCACCAGCGCCAGCCGCCCGGTCTCGGCCGCGAGCACGAGCAACGCGCCGTCGTCCGACGTCCCGCCGGCCAGCGACGCCAGCAGCGCCAGCATCAACACCGCGGCCACGTCCTGCACCAGGAGCACGCCGTAGACCAGGTCGACCACCGGCGCCCGCACGCGATGCTCCTCTAGCAGCCGCGCCACGATCACCGTGGAGCTGATGCTCAGCGCCGCGCCCGCGAACACCGACTGCGACACACTCCAGCCCAGCGCCTGCCCGGCCAGGTACCCGAGCCAGACCATGACGCTGACCTGCAGCAGGCCCACGAAGCCCGCCGTCGGCAGCACCGCGCCCAGCCGCCGCAGGCTGAACTCCAGCCCGATGCCGAACATGACCAGGATCACGCCCAGCTCGGACAGCGCGCCCACCGTGTCCGGCCTGGCGAACAGCGGGAACTCGACGTGCGGCCCGACCAGCACGCCCGCCAGCAGGTAGCCCAGCACGACCGGCTGCCGCAGCTTGCGGAACAGCACCGTCGTCACCGCCGCCACGCACAGCACCATGGCCAGGTCGCGCAGGAATTCGGTCGCGGAGTGCATCGCGCGCCTTGGTACCACACGCCGCGCGCCGGAGGCACCGGCGGGGCGGCATACTTCCCGGGCATGGCCGCAGCCGAAACGCCGCTCGCCTGGACCGCCGAGGAGGCGCTGGCCATGGACCGCTGGCTCGAGTCGCGCGGCCTGCGCGTGGCCGACCTCATGCGCACGGCCGGCGCGCGCGTGGCCGAGGCGGCCGAGGCCATGGCGCGCGAGCGCGGCCTCTCCCGCGCGGTCTTCCTCGTCGGTCCCGGCAACAACGGCGGCGACGCGCTGGTGGCCGAGCGCCTGCTTCGCGGCCGCCTCGACACGCTGGCGTGGCAGCCGCTGCCGCGCGCGCCCGATGCCGACGGCCTCGCCGGCGCGGACCGCGACACGCCGCCGCGCCTCGTCACGCAGCCGCCGCCGCTGGACGCGCGCACGCTGCTGGTGGACGGCCTGTTCGGCGTGGGCCTCGCGCGCCCGCTGGCCGGCGCCGCGCGCGCGGCGGTCGAGCACGTCAACGCCTCGCCGGCCGTCGTGCTGGCCATCGACGTGCCGTCGGGGCTCTCGGCCACGACGGGCGAGGTCGTCGGCGGTCCCGCGGGCTGCGCCGTGCGCGCGCAGGCGACGCTCACCTTCGTCGGGCCCAAGGCCGGCTTCTTCCGCGGTGACGGGCCGGCGCACGTGGGGGCGTGGCGGGTGGCAGACCTCGGCTTCCCGCCGGCGGAGGCGGAGGCGTGGGTGCGCGCGCGGCGGGCGCGGGGGTGAGCGCGATGGACCCGCCCGTGCCCGCACCCCGCACCGCGCGTCCGGCCGAGGCCCTCGTTGCACGCTACCTCGCCGTCTTTCCGGGCGAGCGCGCGGCGCTCGCGCCGCTGCTGGCCCAACTCGCGCTGCCGGAGCCGCCCGACGACCGCGGCACGCTGCCCGGTCACCTCACGGCGGCCGCGCTGGTCCTGCACCCCGTGCGGCCGGACCTGCTGCTGGTGCGCCACCGCGCGCTGCAGCGCTGGCTGCAGCCCGGCGGCCACCTCGAGCGTGGCGAGCTGCCGCTGGTCGCGGCGCGGCGCGAGGCCGAGGAGGAGACCGGCGCGCGCGGCCTCGGCGCGTTGGACTGGCACGCCGACGGCCCCGACCCGGCCCGCGCGCTGCCGCTGGACATCGACGTGCACCCGATCCCGGCGCGCCCGGAGCGCGGCGAGCCCGCGCACCTGCACCTCGACTTTCGCTATGCGTTCCGCCTGCTGGACGCAGGCGCGCTGGCGCGCCAGGTGGAGGAGGTGGACGACCTGCGCTGGCACGCGCTGGCGGATCTCGCGGCCCGCGACCTCGTGCCGGGCCTCACGCGCGCGGCGCGCAAGCTGCTGGGCGTGCTGCATGCCTGAACTCCCCGACATCACCGTCTACGTCGAGCGCCTGGCCGGCCTGCTCGCCGGCGCCACGCTGCGCGACGTCCGCCTGCGCTCGCCGTTCCTGCTGCGCACGGTCGAGCCGCCGCTCTCGGCCGCCGCGGGCCGCCCGGTGCTGGGCGTCGCGCGCCAGGGCAAGCGCCTGGTGCTGCGCCTCGGCGGCGAGGGCGGGCCGCTGTTCCTCGTGCTGCACCTCATGATCGCCGGCCGGCTGAAGTGGGGCGCGCCGGGCGCGGGGGTGCCGGGCAAGGTGGGTCTCGCGGCCTTCGACTTCGACGCCGGCACGCTGCTGTTGACCGAGGCCGGCAGCAAGAGGCGCGCCTCGCTGCACCTCCTGTCGGGCGAGGCCGCGCTGGCGGCCCACGATCGCGGCGGCCTCGAGCCGTTGGAGGCGACGCCGGCCGAGTTCGCCGCCGCGCTGCGCCGCGAGAACCACACCCTGAAGCGCGCGCTCACCGACCCGCGCCTCTTCGCCGGCATCGGCAACGCCTACAGCGACGAGATCCTGCACCGCGCGCGCATGTCGCCGTTCCTGCAGACGGGCAGCCTGGACGACGCCGCCGCCGCGCGCCTGCACGCGGCCGTGCGCGAGGTGCTCAGCCAGTGGACCGCACGCCTGCGCGCCGAGGCCGCCGCCGACGCGCGCGCCGGCCACGCGCTGCCGCGCAAGGTCACGGCCTTCCGTCCCGGCATGGCCGTGCACGGGCGGCACGGGGCGCCGTGCCCGGCCTGCGGCGCGCCGGTGCAGCGCATCCTCTACGCGGAGAACGAGGCCAACTACTGCGCGCGCTGCCAGACGGGCGGGCGGCTGCTGGCGGACCGGGTGCTGTCGCGGCTGATGAAGGACGACTGGCCGCGGACGCCGGAGGAGCTGGAGGAGCGGCGGCGGGAGGGGCGCGGGTAGGATCGGCGGGCGTGAAGTCCTCCGAACGGCCGCTCGTCGTCGTGCTTTCGGGGCCCAACGGCGCGGACAAGTCGACCATCGCGCCGGTGTTGCTCCGTGATGCGCTCACCATCAACGAGTTCGTGAATGCCGACACGATCGCTGCCGGCCTGTCGGCCTTCGACCCGAGGGAGGCTTCGTTCGCGGCCGGCCGGCTCATGCTGGCCCGCCTCCATGAGTTGGCAGGCCGCAGGGCCAGCTGCGCCTTCGAGACCACGTTGGCGAGCCGGCACTTCGCGCCTTGGCTGCGTGGCTTGCAGCAGGATGGCTACCGAGTCGAACTGGTCTTCCTCTGGCTGCCGAATCCCGAGGAGGCGCTCGCCCGCGTGAAGCTCCGCGTGGCCTCTGGAGGTCACGGAGTTCCTGAGGCCACCGTGCGGCGACGCTATTCCCGCGGCCTGGTCAACTTCTTTGGCCTCTACCGGCCTCTTGCCGATCGGTGGAGCATCCACGACAATTCCGACCTCGCGGCCGGCGTGCGCCCGGTGGCCACCGGCAGTCGCGAACTGGACGAGACCATCCTCGATGCCACGCACTGGAAAGCCGTCCTCGAAAGCCGTCGCGCGACCGGTGCGGCCTGACATCCTCGGCGACCTGGTCGCGCTGACGGCCGCGCTCAACCGGGCGCTGCACGACGCGCTCGACATCCACCGTCGCCTCGGGCGATCGGTGCCGGCATGGCGCAAGGGCCGCGTCGTCTGGGTCGGGCCGGACGAGATGCAACTCGACCATCTGGTGCCGAAAGCTGCCTCGCCCCCGGGGCGAACCCGCCGCGGTCAGCGCAAGGCGTCGCGCAAGTCGCGCGCCTGACTCCGCCTCACCCCTTCGCCACCCGGAACTTCCGCTGGTCCAGGCACACCTGCACCAGACGGCCCTCGAGCGCTGCGCTCTCGGCCCCGGTGCTGAAGAGCGTGGCGCCGGGCAGCAGCTCGACGCGCTGGGGCGCGAGCCGGCGCTCGACGCGCGCCGCGAAGCCGGGTCGGCGCGGCAGCAGCGTGACGAGGCGCAGCAGCGCGGCGTCGGTGCCGGAGGGCAGCGGTCGGTCAGCGTCACCTGGCCGTCGGCGACGGCGGCCCGGCGGCGCCTCCCCCGAGTGAGGCTCACGCCGCGCGTCATTCTCAGGCCCGGTGCCCGGTCACATCGGTCACCCATGTGCCCGGACGGACACCCTCACGGCAGCTCCACCGAGTACGCCTGCCCCTCGCGCAGCAGCGCCAGGCTCACGCGCTGGCCCTCCCGCAGCCACAGCTCGCGCGCGAAGGCCGAGGGCGGCTGCGTCAGCACCGGGATGCCGTCGATGGCGAGCAACCAGTCGCCCTCGCGCACGCCGGCCTTGTCGGCCGGGCTGCCGGGGTGCACGACGCGCACGCGCGGCAGGCCGTCGGGCTCGGTGATGGCGCCGGGGCGCGGCGCCGAGCAGAGGAAGCCCAGGAACAGGCCCGGGTTGCCGACGACCACGCGCCGGCCGTCGTCCGCGGGCGTGACGGCGGGATAGCCGGGGTTGGCGCCGGCGGCCTCCAGCTCCAGCACGCCGCGCGCCGTGTCGAGGCCGACGCGTGCGAACGGCAGCAGCGCGCCGCAGCCGAGCAGGCCGTCCCACGGCATCTCCAGCGCCTGCGCCGAGTCGCCGAGGCCCGCCAGCAGGACGTAGGGCGCCTGGTAGCGCACCGGGCCGAGGTCGAACTCCTTCACGCGCACCAGCAGGTCGGCGCCCCTGGTGTTGGCCACGCCGGCGAGGCGCATGACCGCGGCGCCGCGCTCGATCCACGGCTCGCGCGTGGTGGGCAGGCCCAGCGCGCGCAGGCCGGAGGCCGAGAGGCGCAGCACGTCGGGGAAGCCCGAGTCCAGCAGGACCGTGGCCGTGGCGCCGCCCGAGGAGATCTCGACGAACAGCGCATGGGCGCCGCGCTCGTCCGCGGCGCCCAGCAGCGGGACGTCCACGAAGGTGGACGCGGGCGCTCCGGCGGCCCGCGGCGCGAGCGGCGGCACGTGGCGCAGCGGGCGCGGGCGCGGCTCGCGCGCGACCAGCCGTCCGGGTCGCAGGTCGAGCACCGGCTGGAGCTGGAGGATCGACCAGCCGCCGACGGCCAGCAGCGGCTGCGCGTCGTCCAGGAACTCCGGCAGGCGCGGCAGCCCCCCGGTGAAGGCCGGCAAGTGGAACAGGGCCTGCGCGCCCACGTCGAAGCGCGCCAGGACGTGCACGGCCACGGTGCTGGAGCCGAACAGCGTCTCGGTGGCCTGCCAGGCCAGCGTCGGCAGGCCCAGCTCGGCCACGAGCGACGGCGCCAGGAACAGGCCGTCGGCGGCGGTGTCGAACAGGGCCAGCGCGGGCCGGTCGTTCACGCGCGTCTCGGGCAGGACCATGAAGCCCGTGCCGGGCAGCGACGAAGGGATGACCCACAGCGGCGCCACGTCGACCGGGCCTGCGGGCAGCGACTGCGGGTCGCCGGCGAACGCGTCGGCGGGGACGGGCGCGTCGAGGCGCACCTGCTCCAGCACCGTGGCGCTCGCGGGGGTCAGCGCGCTGCCCTCGACGATGCGCCCCGGCATCAGCACGCCACCGGTGGCGCGCCAGTCCACCAGCCGCGCCCACGGCCGCGTCGGCGACGAAGGGATGTCCCAGCCCAGCAGGCGGCCGGTCTCGCGATCGAAGTGCGCCTGCCACATGAGCACCGGCGGCGCGGCGAGCGCGAGCGCATCGACGGGGCGGCCCGCGGCCACCTCGGCAGGCGGGGGGCCGGGCGGCGGCCAGGACGAGGTCGGCGGGAGCGTCGTTGTCGCTGGATCCGGCGCGACGCCCGCGGCGAACGACTCCGCCCGCAGCAGCAGCCGGAAGAGGTGCAGCCGGCCCAGCAGGGCCATTGCCAGCCCGTCGGGCAGCGTCTCGGAGGCTGCTGCGCCGGGCGCGCCACCCGGCGCCTCCACGCGGCGCCAGGTGCGCCGGGAGTTGGTGACGAACACCAGCGGCGGCGCGTCGTCCGGTGCGCCCGGCGGCCGGAGCTCCTCGCGCAGCGCGGGCGGGTCGAGGCGCAGCAGCGCGCGGTAGCCGTAGGCGCCGCGCTCGCCCTCGACGCGGCCGCGCAACTCGAGGCTGCCCACGGCGGCCAGCGCCTCGCCGCCGAGGGCCTGCGCGTGCCGGCGCAGGATGGCCGGCGGGTCGGCGGCCGGGGCGTCCTGTGCGGCGGCGGCGCCGCCGGCGAGCAGCAGCGCCGCGAGCCGGCGGGCGGGCGCGCGCGCGGCGCGCACCCGAGGGAAGGGGGCGGCGTGCATGGCGACTCCGGGTGGCGCGGGGCTCGGGGCGGATCATCGCATGCGGGGCGCGGGACGGGGCGCCGCGTGGAGATCGCTCCCTTCGCTACACTCCCCCGCTTTCCCGCCCCCCGCGTCTTCCTCCTCCGCCGGACCCCATGGGCGTCTCCACCTCCGACATCATCTTCGCCCTCCAGGACGTCGGCAAACGCCACGGCGCCCGCGTGCTCTTCGAAGGCGTGACGCTCTCCTTCCTCAAGGGCGCGCGCATCGGCGTCATCGGCCCCAACGGCATGGGCAAGAGCACGCTCATGCGCATCATGGCCGGCGAGGACCAGGACTACGAGGGCACGCTGATCCCGGCGCCGGGCACGCGCGTGGCCTACGTGCCGCAGGAGCCCAAGCTCGACAACGAGCTGACGGTGATCGAGAACGTCGAGACGGCCGTGGCGCCCATCCGCGCGCTGGTGCGCGAGTACGAGGAAGTGTCCGCGCGGCTGGGCGAGGACGTGGGCGAGCAGGAGTTGGACAAGCTGCTCGATAGGATGACGCGCCTGCAGGAGCAGATCGAGGCGCGCGACGGCTGGGAGCTGGACCGGCACATCGAGCAGGCCATGCAGGCGTTGGGCCTGCCGCCGGCGGACAGCAGGGTGGGGCACCTCAGCGGCGGCGAGAAGCGCCGCGTCGCGCTGTGCCGCGCGCTGATGGAGCACCCCGACCTGCTGCTGCTGGACGAGCCCACCAACCACCTCGACGCCGACACGGTGACGTGGCTGGAGAAGCACCTGCAGGACTACAAGGGCACGCTGATCGTCGTCACCCACGACCGCTACTTCCTCGACAACGTCGTGGGCTGGATGCTGGAGATCGACCGCGGGATGTTCCGGCCCTACGAGGGCAACTACTCCGACTACCTCCAGGCGCGCGCGGAGTTCTACCGCCAGCGCCAGAAGGAGGACGACGAGCGCGGCCGGGCCATCTCGCGCGAGCTGGAGTGGATCCGCACCAACCCCAAGGGCCGCACGACCAAGAGCAAGGCGCGCATCAGCCGCTACGAGGACCTGGTCGCGCAGGCGCGCAAGGCCGTGGTGGACGAGCTGCACCTGCACATCCCCTTCACGCGCCGGCTGGGCGACCAGGTGCTGGCGGTGGAGCACGTCAGCAAGGGCTTCGGCGAGCGCGCGCTGTTCCGCGACCTGACCTTCGAGCTGCCGCCGGGCGCCATCCTGGGCGTGGTGGGGCCCAACGGCGCCGGCAAGACCACGCTGGTGCGCATGATCGTGGGCCTGGACCAGCCGGACGAAGGCAAGGTGCGCGTCGGCCCGACGGTGGACCTGTGCTACCTCGACCAGTCGCGCGAGGCGCTGCAGGACGACCGCAGCGTCTACGACGAGATCACCGGCGGCACGGACGTGCTGCGCGTGGGCGACATCGAGATGAACGGCCGCGCCTACGTCAGCCGCTTCAACTTCCGCGGCGAGCAGCAGTCCAAGAAGATGGTCACGCTGAGCGGCGGCGAGCGCAACCGCGTGCTGATGGCCAAGATGCTGGCCCGCGGCGGCAACTGCATCCTGCTGGACGAGCCCACCAACGACCTCGACCTGCCTACCCTGCGCGAGCTGGAGGAGGCGCTGCTGGAGTTCCCGGGCGTGGTGATCTGCGTCACGCACGACCGCTTCTTCATGGACCGCATCGCCACGCACATCCTGGCCTTCACCGGCGAGGACCGCGCGCTGGGCGAGGGCGTGGCCATCGAAGGCTCAGGCGACGCGACGGGCCGCGTGTTCTTCCACCCGGGCAACTACCAGAGCTGGCGCGAGTACTACGCCGGCCTGCGCGACAAGGCCGGGCTGCCGCCGATCGAGGCGGTGGGGGCGCACAGGAAGTTCAGGGGGAGCTGAGGTGGCGCCGCGCCTGCCGCCTCACTCCCGCCAGTCGTCCCCAGGCAGGCTGCGCTTCATGAACTCGTCGAACAGCGGCACGGTGAACGCCGTGTCGCCGTGCGCCGGGCTCCAGATCATGCCCTTGGCGATGAGCTGGGCCCGCAGCGGAGCGAGGGTGTTCACGCTCCGGTGCAGCGCTTCGGCGATGTCGCCGGAGCGATGGGGCCCCGGGCCCAGCTCGGCCATGGCCCGCAGGTAGCGCTTCTCGGCCGGCGTCAGGCGGTCGAAGCGGACGCGGAAGAAGCTCGCGTCGAGCGCGGCGATCGCCGTCACGCGGGCGCGATCGACGTCGGCAACGGTGATGGGTGAGGACCCGGCGGCGTCCCACGCGTGCTTGCCCCACTCCTGGAGGAAGTACGGGTAGCCCTGCGTCTCCGCGACGATCCGCCCGACGGCCTCCGGCGTGATCGCGGCTCCCTCGCTCAGCACCGGTTTGCTGATGGCGTGGATCGCGGCTTCGTCGTCGAGTGGGCCGACCTCGGGGAACTCGAACAGCCGCTCGGCGTACGACTTTGCGCGGCCCGTTCGTCCGCGGAGTTGGGGCAGGCCCGCTCCCACCAGCGTGATCGGCAACTGACGCTGCGAGCAGCGATGGAGGGCCATGATGAGCGCGGCCAGCTGCTCCTCGGGCACGTACTGCAGCTCGTCGATGAACAGCACGAGGGCCGAGCCGTCGGCCTGCGCGGCCTCGCCGGCCGCCTGGAGCAGCGCAGGCAGGTCCTGGTCCAGGTCCCCGTTGTCCGCGAGGCCGGCCTCGGGCTCGAAGTCGATGCCGACCTCGATGTCCTCGTACTTGACCTTCAGCGCCCGCGCGAACCCGGCGAGGGCTCGCAGCCCACGTTGGGCGAGCTTCCTCGCGCGCTCCCGTCGGCTCAGGCGCAACAGCGCGACCCGGAGCTCGGGAGCGAGCAGGGCGGGGAGTGATCGCCCTTCCGGCGCCTCGAGGCGCACCGTCTCGATTCCGGTCGCCTCGGCGTCGGTCCGCATCCGGTCGAGCAGCACGGTCTTCCCGACGCCCCGCAAGCCCACGAGCAGGAGACCCTTGGCGGGCCGACCCAGCCTGATCCTGGCCAGCGCCACGCGCGCGGCCTCCAGCAGCCGGTCACGGCCGGCGAGCTCGGGAGGCGGGCTTCCCGCTCCGGGGGCGAAGGGGTTCTGGACCGGGTCCATGCCGGCAGTTTATGCCAAAGTTATTGAGATTACTAAAAACCAATAACTTGTCTAATATCCCCATGGACCGGAACGGGGGCTGGCAATTTCGGCGCTGACGGTCACTGCGGGGCAATCCGGGCGGGAACATCGCTCGAGCGCTAGGAGCCTGCGCCACAGATCGCCCGCGACCTTCGCGATGCCCTTCTTTCCTTGCGGGACGCCGGCTTCCTGCGACGCAACACGGCCTTCGGTGACGCCTCGCGCGATCTGTGGCGCAGGCTCCTAGCCGGCGTGGACTTACCCCCCACCCAGCGCTTCCAGCACCAGTTCCACCGGCTCGCCGCGACCCGACAGGCGCAGCAGCACGCGATCCGCGAGCACCTCGACCACGGCGTAGCGCGTGCCGGGCACCGCGTCGCCGGCGCGCAGGCAGCGGCCGTCGATCAGCGCGAGGCCGCCGTCCGGGCCGGCGGTGATGCCGGTGAGACGCAGGTCCGTGATCGTGCGCGCCGCGGTGTCGCCCTCGGCTTCGGCGCGGTCCAAGAGCTGCTCGAGCAGCGCCTGCCAGTCAGGCTCGCTGCCGTTGGCGGCGGCGGCAGGCGGGACGGCGTCCGGCAGCGGGGTCGAGCTGGCGCCGGGGTCCTGCGCGGGCGCGAAGCCGCCGGGCACGGCCGAGCCGGCCCCCGCGCCGGGCGTTTCCTCGTCGGCGTATCCGTCGTTGTCGAGGTCCACCGGCTCGCTGGCCTGCGCCTCGTCGTCGCCGGCCCAGAAGACCAGGTCGTAGGCCAGCACGCCCAGCGCGGCGAAGATCAGCCCGCCGGCGAGGGCCAGCTTCTTCGGCGACGTGCCCGGCGGAACCAGGCGGGCGAGGGCTTCAGGCATCGGCATGGGGCGTCTCCGCGGGCAGGCTGCCCGGGCGGGCGAGGTATTTCTCGAGGATCACGCTGAAGCGCTGACCGGGCGGCGCGGCGTCCAGGCGCACGGAGCTCAGGCGCAGCGGCGCGGGCAGCGCGCGCACGACGCCGCAGAACAGCACGATCGCGGGCAGCGAGCCGGTGCCGGACACGGTGTAGCGGTCGGCGCAGACGTCCAGCGGCTGGCCCTGGACGCGCGGCGGCGCGGCGGACGGGGCGGGCACGGCGGCGCCCAGCACCGGCGCGTCGCGGGGCGCGGCGTCGGCGGACAGCGGGCGCTCCTCGCGCGCGAGGTGCACGTCGATCACGGCCAGGCCGCAGGCGCGGGCGGTGCGCAGCAGCTCGTTGCGCGTCTCGAGCGCGTCGTGCGGCTGCAGCCAGCGGTGGAGCGCCGCCTCGACGGAGGCGGCCAACTGCTCGCCGCCCGTCGCCCGGAAGGCGGTGGCCTCGCGCTCGGCGGCGTTGCCCTCCTCGATCCAGCGGCGCAACTGCTCGGCGCGCGCGGACAGGTCCTCGGAGGCGCGCCAGACCGGCGCGGGGACGGCGGCCATGGCGCCCATCAGCAGCAGGGTGCCGGTGATCGCCAGCGTGCGCGTGCGCAGGCGGCGGCGCTGGTCGGCCTCGCGCGAGCGCCCGGGTTGGCCGTTGGCGAAGGTGACGAGCACGCTCATCGCAGCCAGATCCCGACGCCCAGGCTCTCGACCGGCGCGCCGTCGTCCGTGGTGCGCAGGCCGCCGTGCACCAGCGACAGCGACGCGCACCACGGCCGCGACGCGAGCGCGTCGGTGAAGGCGCGCTGGCGCGCGGCGCCGCCCTCGCCGGAGAAGTCGCCCGAGAGGCGCAGGTCCAGGCGCGGGCGTTCGTCGCCCGCCGCGGGCGGGTTGTCCAGGCTGATGCTGGTCAGCTCGGCTTCCGGCGGCGCCAGCAGCATGGCCTCCAGCAGCGGCTGGACCGGGTTGCCGTGGCGATCGTCGAGCATCGCCAGCGTGGTGCGGTGCGGCTGCAGGCCGGCGGCGCGCAGGAGCGCGGCGTTGCGCGCGACGGCGCCCTGCACCACCTGCTCCTGATCGTCCTCCAGCATCGCGACCGCGCCCCGGGATGCGTCCACGGTGGCCTGGGCCAGGAACAGGGAGATCAGGCTCACCGCCACGGACAGCACGGAGATGCCGGCCATGACCGCGAAGGCGCGCGAAAAGCGCTTCACCGGCGAGGGCAGCAGGTCCATCGCGCGCACGCTGGCGCCCGGCAGCGGCGTCCCGTGCGCCAGCAGCGCCGTCATCACGGCCAGCGCCTCGATGGGCGTTTCGGAGGTCGCGCCCTCGGCCAGCGGCACCGCGAAGGACTCGGCCGGGATGCCCGCGTCCTGCTGCAGCTTCGCCTGCAGGCGCGCGACCTCGGCGGGCGGCAGGCCCGAGACGCACACGCGCTCGACCGTGCGACCCTGGTGGTTCTCGATGGTGTACGCGATGGTGTTGAGCACCTCGCGCGCGACCGTGCCGGTCACGCCGTCGGTCGCGTCGGCCATCACGTCGCGCAGCACGCGCAGGTAGACCGGCTCGCGGCCGTAGTGGACGCCGATCACCAGCGACGGGTAGGCGTAGCGCAGCAGCAGCTCGAAGCGGTGGCTCGTCGCGGGACGCGTGCGGCCGAAGAGGTCCAGCAGCGCCACCGACGGCGGCACGACGCGCCCGATGTCCATGCGGTGGCGGCGGAAGGCGGTGGTGAAGGTGTCCAGCAGCGGCCGGCTGCACCACGAGACGTAGGCGCGGCGCGGCGCGTCCGGGGATCGATCGACGGAGTCGATGACCGCGTGGTCGGCCAGTTGGTCGGCCTCGGGCGCCACGGCCTCGTCGCGCACGTGGCGCGCGACCAGCGCGGCGGTCGCGGCGGGCGTGGTGCGCGGCAGCGGCACCAGCGAGGTCCCGAACGCGGCATCGGGCAGGCCCACCGCAGCCAGCTTCGGCGGCAGCGACTGCTCCTGCAGCACGCGCACCAGCGCCGCCACCATCGATTCGGGGTCGTGGTCGAAGTAGACCAGCTCCTTGCGGCCGTTGTGCGAGACCGTGAACTTGTGCACGCGCACGTCGTCGGGCGACAGCGTCAGGTCGGCCACCGTGATGGCGGTGCGTTCGATCAGCGCGACCGTGCCGCGGCGGGGCCGGCTGGTGAGCGCGTCGGGCGGAAGGGGCGGCTTGGGCAAGAGTCTCTCCGGTTCGGCCCCATCGACCGTCGGGGCGACCCGGCTTGAGGTGCGCGACGCGACTCAGACGTTGGGCGAGGCCACCGCGACCACCGGCGAGCCGGCGGGCGGGTCGGGCGCGTAGGCCGAGCCCCAGCCGTCCGCGTCGTAGGTGGACGTTCCGCCGGGCATGTAGCCGCCCGTCACCAGCGTCGAGAGGATCGAGGGGTAGTCCGAGGGCAGCGGCGACGACGGCAGGTTGACCGCGTTGTAGGCCTGGATGGCGGCGTTGATCGTCTTCAGCTCGGCCACGGTCTGTGCGCGGCGCACGGGCGTCACGTTGACCGCCTGCGCGATGTCGTCGCCGCCGCCGGTCACGCCGTCGGGCCCCTTGCTGGTCACCGTCAGCGACGAGGCGCCCGTGATCGAGACGACGTAGTCGCGGCTCCACGCGTCCTGCTCCAGGCTGGTGGACGTGGACGCGTTGGCCGACAGCATGGCCACCAGGTACGGCCCGGCCCAGCCCGACGCGCCGGCCAGGTTCTGCTGCAGGTCGTCGAAGGTGGGCGGCAGCGCGCCGGTGTCCTCGAAGTAGTCCGACACGGCCTTGGGCAGGGTGGCCAGCTCGGCGCGCGTCTCGGCGATCTTGCCGCGCGTGACGTTCTTGCCCACCAGCGGCACGGCCGTCCCGGCCACGATGGCCAGGATGGCGAGCACGACCATGATCTCGATCAGTGAAAAGCCGCCTTGCGTGCGATGGGTGTTCATGACATGGCATCGTAGAGGGAGAAGATGGGCAGGATGGTGGCCAGGACGATGAAGGCGATGGCGGCGCCGGCGCAGACGACGATGGCCGGCTCGATGATCTGCATGGCGCGCTTGACGCAGCGCGGGATCTCGGCCGCGTACCAGTCCACGGCCGTCTCCAGCGTCTCCTGCAGGTTGCCGGCCTTCTCGCCCAGTTGCAGCATGCGCAGCAGCAGCGGGTTCAGGCCCTCGACGCAGGCGATCGCGTCGGCCAGCGGCTCGCCCGCCTGCACGCGGCGCGCGGTCTCCTGCAGGCGCGCCTGCAGCCACGGTGAGCCGGACGTCTCCGCGCCCATCTGCAGCGCGCGCACGGCGTCCACGCCCGACACCAGCAGCGAGCGCATGGTCGAGGTGAAGCGCGCCTCGGCGCTCATGCGCACCAGCGGACCCACGGCCGGCAGGCGCAGCAACAGCACGCTGAAGCGCCGCGCCACCGCCGGCTGCCGCAGCGCCAGGCGCGTCCCCGTCACCAGCAGCGCCAGCCCGACCACGATCGGGATCCACCAGGCGATCAGCCCGTCCGAGATCGCCAGCAGCAGGCGCGTCGGCGCCGGCAGCTCGACGCCCGTGCCCGCCATGGTGCCCATCAGGCGCGGCAGCAGGAAGGTGATCAGCAGGATCACCAGGCCCACGACCGCCACCGCCAGGATGGCCGGCGGGATGAGCGCGGCCTTCACCTGCTGGCGCACCGACAACTGGAACTCCATCTGCTCGGCGGCGCGCAGCATGGAGCCGTCCAGCGCGCCCGAGGCCTCGCCGGCGCGCACCATGGCGACGAAGATCGGGTCGAAGGCCCGGCGGTGGCGCCCGAAGGCCTCGGCCAGCGGCACGCCGCCGCGCACGTCTTCGGCCACGCGCTCCAGCAGGCGGCGCACCGACGGGTCGCGGCTGCGCGCACCGAAGTCGGCGATGCAGTCCACGATCGAGAGGCCGGCCTTGCTGGTGACCGAGACGTAGCGCGCGAACTCGGCCAGGTCGGACTTCTTCATGCGGCCCGAGGGCAGCTCCTTGCGCGCCCAGGCGCGCAGCAGCAGGAAGCGCACCAGCGTCAGCCCGCGCCGCCGCAACTGCTCCTCGAGCTGCGTCTCGTCGGCCGCGCGCAGCTCGCCGCGGCTGATCACGCCCGCCTGGTCCACGGCTTCCCAGGAGAAGTTGCGCACGGCGGGTCAGGCCTCCCCGGCGCCCAGCCGCGCGGCCGGGCAGACGCGCAGCAGCTCGCGCACGGTGGTGCTGCCCGCCAGCACCTTGGAGCGGGCGTTGTCGGCGATGGAGAGGAAGCCGTTGGCCAGCGCGTGCGCGAGCAGCTCGCGCTCGCCGCCGCCGGCGGCCAGCACGGCCTGCGCGGCCTCGTCCAGGCGCAGGATCTCGTAGACCACCAGGCGCCCGGAGCAGCCCGTGCCGCGGCAGTTGCGGCAGCCGATGCCCTCGCGCAGCAGCGTGCCGGCCGGCACGCGCAGCAGCGCGGCCTCGGCGGCGGTGGCCGGGCGCTGCGTGGCGCACTGGCCGCACACCTTGCGCACCAGGCGCTGCGCCATGGCGGCCGTCAGGCTGCTGACCAGCAGGTAGCGGTCCACGCCCAGGTCCAGCAGGCGCGTGATCACGCCCGCGGCCGAGTTGGTGTGGATGCTGGACAGCACCAGGTGCCCGGTGAGCGAGGCCTTGAGCGCCGTGTCGGCCGTCTCCTTGTCGCGGATCTCGCCCACCAGGATCACGTCCGGGTCCTGGCGCAGCGAGGCGCGCAGGCCGTCCCCGAAGTGGTAGCCGGCGGCCACGTCGATCTGCGACTGCCGGATGAGCGGCAACTGGTACTCGACCGGGTCCTCGATGGTGATGATCTTGCGCGTCAGCGAGTCGAGCGAGAGCAGGATCGAGTACAGCGTGGTGGTCTTGCCCGAGCCGGTGGGGCCGGAGACCAGCAGCATGCCGTGGCTGCGCTGGCCGATGGCGGTCAGCACCTCCTGGTCGGCCGGCAGGATTCCCAGGTCGCTCAGGCCCAGCGAGACCGAGGAGCGGTCCAGCACGCGCAGCACGGCGTTCTCGCCGTGACACGTGGGCATGATCGAGACGCGCAGGTCCACCTTGCTGCCGTTGGGGCGCGCAAGGCTGATGCGCCCGTCCTGCGGCTTCCTGCGCTCGGTGATGTCGAGGCCGGCCAGGATCTTGATGCGCGCCAGCACGCCCGCGCCGTCCTGCGGCGTCAGGCACTCGCCCTGCTCGAGCCCGCCGTCGATGCGATAGCGCACGCGCGTCAGGTTCTCCTCGGGCTCGACGTGGATGTCGGTCGAGGTCCAGCGCAGACCCTGCTCCAGGATGCGCTCGGCCAGGGCCACCACGTCCTCGTGCGGCTCCTCCTCGCCGGCGCGCGTGGCGCTCGAGGCGTCCGGGTCGTGCGACTCCAGGTGCCGGCGGATGGCGGCGTCGATGTCGCGCTGCGTGGTCGCGACCACCTTGATGTGCCGCCACAGCCGCTGCTTGATGGCGTCGATGCACAGGATGTCCACCGGGCGTGCCAGCGCCACGACCACCTCGTGCTTCTCGCGCCGGATGGGGAAGCACGCATAGCGCCGCGCGAAGTCGGGCGTGATGGCCGCCAGCAGCTCGGGATCGGGCGTCACGGCGGCCAACTGCACGAAGGCGATGCCCAGGTCCGCGGCGCGCACCGTGGCCAGCGTCTCGGCCGGCAGGAAGCCCATGCGCACCAGCGCCGCGCCCAGCGGCTCGTGCGTGCGTTCCTGCTCCTGCAGCGCCGTGCGCAACTGGTGCAGGCTGATGTGGCCGTCGCGCACCAGCCGTTCCCCGAGCTTCAGGCGCTCGGTGGTTTCGGCGGGAGGCGTCTCGGGAGGCTGCGGCATGGAGGGCACCCGGGTGCAGGCGGAGGGGGACGGATTCCGTTTCGACGGATGCCGCGCCGGCGCTTGAGCGCCTCAAGCCGGCATCCCCGGAGGGTCGAAACGGGCGCGAGAGAGCCCGGCCGGCGACGGCCACCGAGGAGAGCCATGAACCGCAGGAACGCCGTGCTCGCGGCGACGGGCGCGCTGCTGGCGTTGTCGGCCGGCTGCCGCACGCCCAACTTCGAGGCGACCCAGATGAGCGCCGAGGCGCGCGCCCAGTGGGAGCGCGCCGCGCCGTCGCCGCCGCCGCTGGTCGCGGCGCTGCCGGTCGAGCCCGTGCAGGAGCCGGCGCCGGCGGGCGCCGACGGCGCGCAGGCGTCGGGCGGCTTCCCGCAGGTCTTCCGCGACCCGACCCCGCGCGCGCTGCAACTGCGCTCGGCGCGCCTCGACCAGGCGCTGCGCCTGCTGGCCGCCACCGGCGGCGTCAGCCTGGTGCTGCAGGGCGACTTCAGCCCGGTGGTCGAGCTGGACCTGCCCGAAGTCCCGCTGCAGGCCGCGTTCGAGCTGCTGGCGCGCACCTACGACTGCCGCATCGAGCTGCAGGACGGCCTCGTGCTCGTGTCGCGCGACGACCCGTCGCTCGTGGAGTCGCGCGTCTTCGAGGTGGAGTCGGTGTCGGCGGCGTCGCTGCAAGGCGACCTGGCCGCCATCGTCACCGACGGCTCGGTCGTGGTGAACGCCGCGCGCAACGTGATCATGGTCACCGCGTCGCAGCCGCGGCTGCGCGAGGTCGAGAAGTACCTGGCCTCGATCGACCGCCCCGAGCGCCAGGTGCTGATCGAGGCGCGCATCCTGGAGGTTTCGCGCCAGGAGCTGGAGGAGCTGGGCACGCGCATCGCCTTCAACGACATCTCGGTGGGCGAGGACACGGCCACCTTCGTGTCCAGCCTGCTGGCCCCGAGCAACTCGGTGCTGGGCACCGTCGCCTCGGCGGACGGCGACTTCGACGCGGCCATCAACGCGCTGCACGCGCTGGTGGGCCTCGAGGTGCTCTCGCGCCCGCGGCTGCTGGCGCTGAACAACCGCGAGGCGCGCCTGGACATCGTGACCGAGATCCCCTACGTCAGCGCCACGACCACCAGCGAAGGCAGCGCCACCGGCGTCGGCGCGCAGACCATCGAGGAGATCGAGTACAAGACGGTGGGCCTGAAGCTGCTGGTCACGCCCTCGATCCTGGAGGGCGGCCTGGTCTCGCTGACCATCGACCAGGAGGTCAGCGAGCAGACCGGCACCTTCCAGTCCGTGCCCATCGTGGACAGCCGGCACATCGTGACCGGTTTCGTGGTGGCCGAGGGCCAGACCATCCTGATCGGCGGCCTGCTCAAGCAGCGCCGCGCGGACAGCCGCGACGGCGTCCCGCTGCTGATGGACCTGCCGATCCTGGGCCGCGCCTTCCGCAACGACGTGCACGACGACAAGCAGGTCGAGCTGATCCTGCTGATGACGCCCTGGCTGGTCTCCGCGCGGGACGGCACGGCGACGCGCGCGACCGGGCTCGCGGCGCGCTGAGGGCCGGCGTGCAGGACGCCAGCCACCGCCGCCGCGCCGCCGCGGCGCTGCCGGACCGCCTGGCGGCGAGCGCGGTGCTGCTGGGCGCGACGGCGCTGGTCGCGCTGCTGTGGGCGCTGCCGGCGCTGATGCGTCCGCTCGAGCTGGTCGAGGACGCGCCCGGGCACGTGGCCGCGGCGCAGGCCTTGCAGGAGCGGCTGCTGCCCTGGACGGGCGGCTGGGACCGGCGCTACTTCCTCGGCTGGCCGCAGGGCGCCTCCTACCCGCCGCTGGCGCACCTCGTCCTGGCGGCCTTTGGCGCACTGCTGCCGCTGGGGCTGGCGCTGCGGGTCGTGCTGGCGCTCTCGGCGCTGGCGGTGCCGTGGGCGGCGGCGCGGCTTGCGCGCAGCCGCGGTTTGTCGCCCGGGCGCGCGGCGCTGTTCGCGCTGGCGGTCACGGGTCTGCTGTGCCTGGCGCCCGAGGGCAACGGCATGGGGTTGTCGGGCAGCTTCGCCTCGAGCTTCAACGTGGGGCTGCTGGCCAACGCGGTCGGGCTGCCGCTGGCGCTGCTGGCGGCGGCGGCGCTGCCGCGTGCGCTGGCCGGACGGGGCGGCCTCGGCGTGGCGGCGGCGGGTTGCGCGCTGGCCCTGCTGGCGCACCTGGTCTGCGGCCTCGCGTTGCTGCTGCTGGCCGCGTGCGAGACGGCCGCGCTGCTGGCGCGCGCGCCGCGGCGCGCGGGGCGCGTGCTGGTCCGCGCGGCGGCGCTGGCGGCGTTGGTGCTGCTGCTGACGGCCGCCTGGAGCTGGCCGTTCCTCACGTCGCTGGGCTACGGCGCCGTCGCGCACGTGCCCTCGACCTATCCTCCGTGGCTGGTGCTGGCCCTCGTGGCCGGCCTGTCGGCCGGCGCCTGGCTGCGGCGCACGCGCGTGCTGCAGCACCGGCGACTCTCCGGGATGCTGCTGTACGTCGCGGCGCTGTCCGCGCTGCTGGCGGCTGGCGACCTGGTCGAGGCGCCGCTGCACCTGTACCGCTTCCGGCTGTTCGTGGTGCTGGCGGCGTTGCTGCCGCTGTTCGCCCTGCCGCGCGGGCGGCGCGGCGTGGCCGCGTGCGGCGTGGCCACGGCCGCCGTCGCGCTGGCCTGCGCCGTGAACGGCGCGCGTCCCGCAAACCCGGACTTCGGCGCGGGCATGCGCATACCGGACTCGCTGCCGCCGGGCCGCGTGCTGGTCGTGGCCGCGCCGGGCCACCAGCCGTCCAGCCACTGGCTCGAGCTGGAGTTTCCGCGGCGCGCCGGCGCCGACGCGCTGCTGGGGCTGTTCGTCGAGTCCAGCCCGCTGGCGCGCTGGGTGGGGGACGTGCTGCGCGCGATCGACCCGGCCGCGTACCTGTGGGGCACGACCGTCGACGACGCCAGCCTGCGGCCCGTGGCGCGCGCGCTGGAGGCCGCAGCCGCGCCCGCCGACGTGGCCGCGCTGTGCGTGCTGCAGCGCCAGCTCCAGGAGTTGGGCGTGGGCAGCGTGCTGACCGAGCGCCGCCTGCCGGACGAGCTGGTCGACAACGACGGCCCCGTGGTCTGGCACCAGGCGGCCCACGGCGATGCGGGCAGCCGGCACGAGGTGGTCGACGACGCGTACGTCTTCCGCGTGCGCGCGCTGCGCGAGCCGGGCGCGCCGGCTGCCATCGTGCGCGCGCCGCTGCGGCCGGTGGCGTGGTCCGGCCTGGCTGACTGGAACGCCGCCGTGGAGCCGTGGTTCTTCGCGCTCGACCCGCTGGCGCCGCGGCCGGTGGTGGCGCGCGCGGGCCTCGACCCGGCGCCCGCCGGCGACGACGCGCGCATCGTCGCCTGCGAGACCTCGCGCGACGGGCGCGAGGTCCGCGTGCAGGTGGAGGCGCGCGGGGACGTGCCCGTGGTCGTGCGCAGCGCCTGGCATCCGGCGTGGCGCGCCGAGGCCGATGGTCGCGAGCTGCCCGTGGACCGGGTGGCCCCGGGCCTGTGCCTGGTGCGCGGCCGGGGCGCGATCCTCCTGTTCATGCCCCGCCAGGCGGTCGAAACCGCCGGCGCGGCCGTCTCGGGCCTGGCTTGGCTGGGCCTGCTGGCGGGCGGGGCTTCAGTTGCCCTCAAGCGTCGCGCAACCCGTTTCCGATGAGCCCTCAAGCTGCGGCGTGTGCCGCGGCTCCCTGTGACCCCTGTTTCCTCCGTGGGAGAGACTGAGTTGAACCGCACCAACCGCCGGAATGCCGGCTTCACGCTGATCGAGCTGGTCGTGACCATCGCCATCCTGACGCTGCTGGCCGGCATCCTGGTGCCCGCCGTCGGCAACTACATGGAGAAGGGCAAGAACGGCAAGGTCACCGCCGAGCTGCGCGAGATGGTCAACGCGATCACGAACTACAACGTCGACACCGGCGCGTGGCCGGGCGCGACGGACATCACGACGCTGACCACGACCAACTTCACCCTGACCAACATCCCCTGCTTCTACAAGAACACGTTCAGCAAGACCGGCTGGAACGGCCCGTACCTGAACAAGGGCGTGATGGTCTCGGGCAACATGACCGTGTCGGTGGTGGGCGCCAGCGGTTCCGCGGGCACGGGCCTGCTGGATCCGTGGGGCAACCCGTACTACGTCTACACGTTCGCCAACGGCTACTCCGGCACGTCGGGCGGCGTGGTGCTGCTGTGCCGCGGCGCGAACGGCGCGGCCAACACCTCGGTCGCGAACGTCTTCGCCGGCACGCCCAGCAGCGATGACATCGTGCAGGTGCTCACCTACAGCCCGTGACCAGGGCTGGCGTGAGAACCTCCGGCGGAACGGCCCCGCAGGCGTTCGCCGCCGACGACAGGAGCAGGGGCCCGGTGGCCGGGATCACGCTGACACTCGTGATCCCGGCCTACCGGGAGTCGGCTCGCCTCGGGCCGTCGCTGCAGCGCGTCGCGCGCTGGCTGGAAGCCTGGGGCGGATCGGCCGAGGTCGTCGTGGTGGACGACGGCAGCCCGGACGACACCGCCGAGGTGGCCCGCGCGCACGCGGCGCTCTTCGCGCGGCTGCGCGTCCTGCGCCACCCGGTCAACCGCGGCAAGGGCGCCGCGGTGCGCACCGGCGTGCTGGCCGCCGAGGGCCGGCTGGTGGCCTTCGCCGACGCGGACCTGGCCGCGCCCATCGAGGCGCTCTCGCGCCTGCTGTCCGCGCTCGAGCGCGGCGCCGACGTGGCCGTGGCCTCGCGCCGCACGCAGGGCGCCGACATCGCGCGCAGGCAGCCGCTGGCGCGCCGCGTGGCCGGGCACGCTTTCCGCGCGCTCGTGCGCGCGCTCGTGCCCACGGGCGTGTCGGACACGCAGTGCGGGCTCAAGGCCTTCCGCCGCGAGGCGGCGCGCCGCCTGGCCGCGCAGTCGCGCCTGGATGGCTGGGCCTTCGACGTCGAGTGGCTGGCCCGGGCGCGGCGGCTGGGCCTGTCCGTGGCCGAGGTGCCCGTGCGCTGGAGCGACGACCCGCGCTCGGCGCTCGTGCTGCGCCGTGCGGCGCTGCAGATGCTGCGGGACCTGCTGCGGATCCGCAGGGATCTCACGCGCGAGGCGCTGGGCGAACGGCTGCGGCGCGTGACGCGCCAGCGGCCGAGAGCCTCCCCGCTCCCCGACGTCGGCTGAGCCTCAGGTCGCCGCCGCGTACGGCGGCGCCGGCTCGTACTCGATGTAGCGCTGCGTCTGCCGCGCGGCCTCCTCGCCGCGCAGTTGCCCCAGCAGCCACAGCGCCATGTCGATGCCGGCCGAGACGCCGGCCGCCGTGACCAGGTTGCCGTCGCGCACCCAGCGCCGGCCGCGCAGCAGCGTGATGTCGCCGCGCGCCTCCAGCTCGTCGCAGAAGGACCAGTGCGTGATGGCGCGCTTGCCGCGCGCGAAGCCGGCCTCGTGCAGCAGCAGCGTGCCGGTGCACACCGACGCGACCCAGCGCGCGCGCGCGCCGGCCTGCCGCAGCCAGGCGATGAGCTGCGGGTTGGACACCTCGGTGCGCACGCCGCGCCCGCCGGGCACGATGAGCACGTCGAGCGGCGGCGCGTCGGAGAAGCCGTGCTGCGCCACGACGCGCAGGCCCTTGGCGGCGAGCAACTCGCGCGGCGTCTCGGCGATGGACAGCACGCGGTCCTGCGGGAACTGCTGCATAGCGGCGCCGAAGACCTCCCACGGGCCGATCGCGTCCAGCTCCTCGAAGCCGTCGAAGAGCAGGATGCCGGTGGTCAGGGGCGTGGCGTGGTCGAGCGGGGCGGGTGCGTCCATGCGGCGGAACGGTAGCACCCTGGCGCTCCCGGCCCGAGGCCCCGCTACACTGCCGCCCGCCTCGCGCGTCCGCCACCCGCGGGCGCCGGAGCCGACACATGGACGCGATGGGCGACGCACTCAATGCCACCCTGCTGCTGCAGCGCTACGGCGCCGGCGACCGCGCCGCGGCCGACGCGCTGTTGCCGCTGCTGTACGAGGAGCTGCGCCGCATCGCCTGTGCGCACCTGGCGCACGAGCGCGTCGGCCACACGCTGCAGCCCACGGCGCTGGTGCACGAGGCCTGGCTGCGGCTGGTGGACGACCCGGCGCGCGACGTCTCCAGCCGCCAGCACTTCCTGTCTCTGGCGGCGCGCGTCATGCGCCGCGTGCTGGTGGACCACGCGCGCGAGCGCGGCGCCGAGAAGCGCGGCGGCGGCGCCACGCGCGTCACGCTGGACGGCGCCGTGGCGCTGTACGAGACACGCGAGCTGGACCTGCTGGCGCTGGACGAGGCGCTGGAGCAGCTCAGCGCGCTGGACGGCCAGCTCGCGCGCCTGGTCGAGCTGCGCTTCTTCGCCGGCCTCTCCAACGCGGAGGTCGCGGCGGTGGAGGGCAGCTCGCTGCGCAGCGTCGAGCGCGGCTGGTCCACCGCGCGCGCCTTCCTGCGCGATGCGCTGGCGGACTGACGCATGGACCCGGCGCGCTTCGCCCGCGTGCGGCAGGTGTTCGAGGCGGCGCTCGACCGCGAGCCGGCCGCGCGCGTCGCCTTCGTGGCCGGCGCCTGCGGCGGCGACGCCGCGCTGCAGGCCGAGGTCGCGCGCCTGCTGGCCGCGCACGAGGCCGAGGAGCGCACGGGCTCCGGCGCTCCGCCCGGCACGGGCGAACTGCTCGCGGCCCTCGCCGGCGCTGCGCCGCTGCAGACCGGCACGCGCCTCGGCACCTGGCGCCTGCTGCGCCCGCTGGGCGCGGGCGGCATGGGCGAGGTCTGGGAGGCCGAGCAGGACCAGCCGCGCCGCCGCGCCGCGCTCAAGGTGCTGCGCGCCGGCCCGTCCGGCACGCGCGCGCGCCTGCGGTTCAGGGACGAGATCGACGCGCTGGCGCGCCTGGCTCACCCGGGCATCGCGCGCATCCTCGAGGCCGGCGGCGGCGCGGACGGCGAGCGGCTGTGGTACGCGATGGAGCTGGTGCCCGGCGCGCGCCCACTCACCGAGCACGCCCGCGGCCGCCCGTGGCGCGAGCGCGTCGAGCTGCTGCGCGCGGTGTGCGAGGCCGTCGAGCACGGCCACCGCAACGGCGTGATCCACCGCGACCTCAAGCCCTCCAACATCGTCGTGGGCGCGGACGGAAGGCCGCGCGTGATCGACTTCGGCGTCGCACGCGTCAGCGGGCCGGACGCCGCCGCCGGCCGCACGCAGGCCGGCGAGGTCGTGGGCACGCTGGCCGCCATGGCGCCCGAGCAGCTCGACGGCCGCGCCGACGTGCGCTCGGACGTCTACGCCCTCGGCGTCGTGCTGTACGAGCTGCTGGCCGGCCGCCCGCCGCTGGACCTGTCCGACCTCGGACTGTCCGAGGCGCTGCGCCGCATCCGCGAGGCCGCGCCGCCGCCGCCGCGCGCGGCCGCGCCGGAGCTGCCGGTCGAGCTGGACTGGATCACGGCCCGCGCGCTGGAGAAGGACCCCGAGCTGCGCTACCCCACGGCCGGCGCGCTGTCCGACGACCTGCGGCGCCTGCTGCAGGACGAGCCGGTGCAGGCCGGCGCGCCGACCGCCGCCTACCGGCTGCGCAAGTTCGTGCGCCGGCATCGCATGGGCGTGGCGCTGGGCGCGCTCATCGTGCTGCTGCTGCTGGGCGGCTCCTTCGGCACGCTGGCCGGCATGCTGCGCGCGCAGCGCAAGGAGCAGGAGGCGCGCGACGCCCAGCGCGCCGCCGAGCGCAGCGCCGACGAGGCGCGCGCGGCCGCCGCGAGCGAGGCGCGGGCGCGCGAGCAGGAGGCCGCCGCGCGCGTCGACGCCGAGGAGTCCGCCGCCGAGGCCGCGGCCGTGACGCAGTTCCTCGTGGACATGTTCGAGCGCGCCGACCCGGCCCTGGAGGGCAGCGAGCTGCGCGTCTACGACGCCCTCGACGCCGCCGAGGCCAAGGTCGGCGGGTTCCTCGCCGCGCACCCGCGCGCCGAGGCCACGTTGCGCGCCGCGCTGGCCGAGGTGGACTACAAGCTGGGCCGCCACGAGCAGGCCGAGCCGCAGGCCCGCCGCGCGCTCGAGCTGCACCTCGCGCACGGCCTGACGAGCCCAGAGGCGCGCGCGAAGGAGCTGCGCCTGCGGCTCAACCTGGGCCAGGTGCTGGCCGAGTTGCGCCGCTACGACGAGGCCGACGCCGAGCTGAAGGCCGTCGTGGACGGGCGTCGCACGGCCGGCGCGGCGGACGAGAGCTTGCCCAACGCGCTCAACGCGCTGGCCTACCTGCGCCACCGCCAGGGGCGGCTCGACGAGGCCGAGGCCGTCTACCGCGAGGCGCTGGCGCTGATCGAGGCCTCCTTCGGCCCGTCGCACGTGGACGGCGTGCGCATCCAGGCCAACCTGGGCGGCCTGCTGCTGAACCGCCGGCGCTTCGCCGACGCCGAGCCGCTGCTGGTCCCCGCCGTGGACACGCTGCGCCGCGAGCTGGGCGCCGACCACCCGCTGGCCATCGCGGCGCTCAACAACCTGGCCGGCGTGCGCTTCCAGCAGGGCCGCCACGCGGAGGCCGCGGAGCTGATGCAGGAGGCCTACGACCTGCGCAGCCGCAAGCTGCCGCCGGGCCACCGCGTCCTGCTGGACACGCGCGCGAACCTGGCCACGCTCAAGTGGGCCACCGGCAAGCCGGACGAGGCGGCCGCGCTGCTGGAGGAGGTTCTCGCGGCGCGCCTGCAGCGCGACCCGCCCTGGCATCCCGAGCTGGTCACCATGCTGTGCAACCTGGCCAGCATGGTGAAGCCGCGCGGCGACGACGCGGTGCGCGACGTGGTGCGCCGGCTCGCGGAGGCGCAGGTCGGCCTGCAGGCCGACAACCTGCGCAGCGTGGCGCCGCTGGAGAACCTCGCGCGATTCCTGCTGGAGTGGAAGCTGGCGCCCGAGGCCGTGGTGCTGCTGGACGAGGCGGCCGCCGCGCGCGCGCGCCTGCAGCCGCCCGAGGCCGGCGAGGCGCTGCTGTGCCGCTCGCTGCGCTGCCGCGCCCTCGTCGAGTCCGGTCGCGGCGACGACGCGCGCGCCGAGCTGCCGGCCGTGTGGGCGCAGGCGCAGTCGGCGCTGGCCTCCGAGGACCCGCGGCGCGCGATCGTGAGCCTCGACCTGGCCCAGGCCTGGCGCCTGCTGGCCGAACCGGCCCGGGCCGAGGAGCTGCTGCTCGAGGCGCTGGCGCAGCTGCAGGCGCAGCCGCCGGCCGAGCCGCTGCGCCGCGTTCTGGCGGAGCTGGCTGCGTGCGGAGACGCGGCCGGGCGGCCCGAGGATGCCGCCCGATGGCGCGAGCGCCTCGCCGCCCTTCCGGGCGGCGAGGCGCCGCGTTGAACGTCGGGTCCCGCGCTCAGAGGCGCGCGGTGGTGAACGACACCCCGTTGCTCGCGACCCAGCCGCCGCCCGTGAGCACGTAGACCTGCAGGAAGGCGCTCAGGTCGTAGGGCACAGCGCCGGCCGCGGGCAGCGCGCCCGGCAGCGTCAGCGCCGCGACGCCGCCGGCCCACGGCAGCGGGCCGAAGAAGCCGAAGCCCGGGCCCACCGGCAGCAGCAACTGCTGGCCCAGCAGGTTGAGCGGCGGGCAGGCCGCGCCGAGGTCGTAGAGCACCCACGCCGCGCCGGCCGCACCGCCCTGGCCGCTCAGCGTGATGGCGCCGGGCAGCACGCTCTGGCCGGTGACGTCCAGCAGCAGGGCGCCCGGTCCGTAGGTCACCGCGTGCGCCGCGTACGCCAGGCCCTGCAGCGGGGCGGGGCCCGGGTTGGCCCAGCACGTGGAGGGGAAGGCGAAGGCCGAGGGCGGCGCGCCCGTGCCGCCGAAGCCCACGACCGAGAAGCGCACCACGCGCGGGCCGTCGGTGACGGCCAGCACGGTGGCGTTCTCGGCCGCGTCCATGCACAGGCCGCTCAGCGTGGGGCCCAGCCCGCCGCCGCAGAGCCCGCCGAGGCCGGCCACGTTGACCAGGTTGGTGAAGACCGCGGCGCCCAGCGCGAAGCGCGCCACCTGGCCCATGTCGTCGCACACCCACAGCTCGCCCGTCTGCGGGTCCATGTCGATGTCGCCCAGGTTCCCCAGGCCCAGCGGCGGCGTCGTCGCGAGCCAGCGCGGCGTCGGCGTGCACGTCCCGTCCGGCTCGAGGGCGGCGAACTCGTCGATGTCCGTGATCCACAGCCAGCCGGTCTGGGCGTCGAAGCCGAGGCCCGTGAGCGGCATCGAGAGGCCCAGGCCCGCGGCCGTGAAGTGCTCGATCATCGCGCCGCTGGCCCCGTCGTAGGCCGCGATCGCGGCGCCGTCGGTCACGTAGACGATGTCCTTCTCCCGGTCCACCGCGACGTCGCCGACGATCAGGTTGGCGGGGCCGACCTCGAACACGCCCGGGACCGGATTGCCGGCGCAGGTGGCCGGCTGCACGTAGACGAAGCTGCTGGCGATGGGGCCGTCGGGGTAGCCGCAGGCGCCGGCGGGCGGCCCGGACATCTCGATCACGGTGCCGTTCGAGCCCATGACGCCGTAGATGGTCTGGGCGGCCGGCGCGGCGGCCAGCGCGGCGAGGGCGAGGAAGGTGAAGGCGGTGCGCATGGGAGGACTCCTTGAGGGGCCCGGGCGGGAGCCGGCCGGGCGGGTGTTCAGGGAGGGATGCGGAAACGGGGGGCGGGGCCCGCCAAGGGGGAGGGTGGACGCTGGCAGCGAGGCGCCCGACAATCTCTGACCGGGCCGGAGCCCAGTCCGAGATGGAGACCGGATCCTGAAAGCGCGCCGCCTGCTCGCCGTGGTGTTCGGTCTGGGCGTTGGCGTCGCGTTTGGTATCGCGTTCCTGATCCTGGTGGGCATCTCGCCCAACCGGGCCCTCGCTATCCTGGCGAGCGACTTCGCGGACGCATTTGCCGCCGCTCCGCGCGTGCCGCCGGCATTGGTCGATCACCGGGAATGGCTGTTGCTTCCCTGCGCGGGACAGGCGATGCCGGCCATCTCACGCCCCTTCGACCCGGCGGCACTGCACGTCGAAGCGACCACCACGCCCGAGGCTCAGATGGTCGAGCTGCTCGCGATGCTTCGCGACGCGGCCGCGACCTTCCGCCGTGAGCCGCGGCACATCGACTCAGGGCAGGATCTCGCCCGGGCCCTGGCACTATTCCCGTGGCGCTTCGGCCTCGACGCGCGCCGACAGGCCGGCTGGCAGGCGCTGGCGGACGAGGCGCGCCGCGTCCTCGAAGACGTGGAGGCGGATCCTGCGCGCCTGCCACTCGATGGGCGCGACAGCTATGCAGAGCTGTTCCGCGTCCAGCTGCTGCAGCTGGCCGGTCGCGACGACGAGGCTGCGGAGCGTCTGGCACGCCTGGAGGTGCGCCACATGTGCGGCAATTGCGCCGCCGAACGCACGGCCGTGGTCAACCGACGCCGTTCGGAGGCCGCCGAGCGGCGCGGCGACGTGGCCGAGGCGCTGGCTCTGCTCGAGTCCACGGTGGCCTCGCCGTTCGGGATGGGTTCCCGCCTGGGCCACGACTCGGACGCCGCGCGCCTCGGACTCTTGCTGCTGCTGGCCGGCCGCGACACGGACGGCGCCTGCGTGCTGCAGCAGGCGGTCGACCTGTTCCCCGGCTCGCCCGGTGCGGAGGTGGCGCGTGCGGCGCTCGGGCAGTTGGGCGCGCTGCGCGAGCCGACGCCGGAGAGGTTGAAGGTGATCTACCTCGACGGGCTCCCCGAACACGACTTCCGGCGCCGCATGGCCCAACAGGCCATGCCCGCGCTGCCGGACACCCGCGGCGCCTTCGAGATCCTGTGCGACGACGCGCGTGCCGGCGACCTCGTCGCCCTGCGCAGCCTCGCCGCACTGCGCGACCCGCGGGCCCGGCCGCTGCTGCAGGAGACGCTGTCGACGGCCGACCGCGTGAACCTGGTCTGGGAGGCCGCCCTCGGGCTGCACGCCCTCGGCGACGGGCAGGCGCCGCTGGAGGCGGCGCTGCGGAGGTTGGCGGACGAACAGGATCTCGGCGGGTGGATGGCGGCAGGGGAACTGGACGAGGGGTTGCGGAGACTGCTGGGGGATGGTCCCGCGACGGTCGCGACGGACAGGGCGGCCGTCGCGGCGATGGCGCGAGCTTGGCTGGCGTGGCTGGCCCCGGAACCGGCGCGATGACGGCCGCAGGCTTCGGGCCGCGAGCCTCCACGGGGGGTTCACCGGCCAGCCAGCCACACGGGTACGCGCCACCCTGCGCCACATTGGCGGTTTCACGTCGGTGTCCGAGCCTCCGGGAGAGCCGCAATGACCGTGCGCGCCGTGGCCATGCTGCTGGGTGCAGTCGCGCTCACGGCTCAGTCCCCGGCGCAGCAGCTCACCTTCGCCATGGAGCCCGAACTGGACCGCGCAGGGGGCGCCCGCGAACTGGCTGAGATCCAGGCGATCCTGTCGGCCCTCGAGAATCGCGTCGAGTGGGCCGAGTTCCCGGTCGAGAGCACGATCTTCGCGGACGTCTCGCTCCGCCTCGCGCTCTTCGAGGCCCGTTTCGGCCTGCTCGCCGCGCAGTGCGAAGGCTGGCGGGAGCTCCAGCTCACGGCCCAGCGACTGCTGCCTTGCCTGCGGGAGCAGGTCGACGTGCCCCTCGAGCAGCTCGAGCTCGGCTACGGCTGGGGATGGTGCTCCGATCGCTTCGCCGCCGCCCTCCTCCTGGAGCTCTCGGGAGACGTCGAGGCGGCGCGGGCCTTCGTCTTCCGGCCACGCGACGAGATCCCGACGGACCACTGGACCACGTTCCACTACGTGGATGCCGACTGGACGGACATTGGCTGGATGCGCTCGCTGTACCTGGCCCGGCAGGGCGACACGCGAGCGGCCTGGGACGAGCTGATGAGCGGTCAGTTGACGCAGACGGGTTGCATGGGGGACAGCGGGCAGGAGGCCGTCTACGCCGCGTGGCTGTACGACCTCCAGGGACTGCACGAGATCGCACGGCTGCTGCGCCTGCGGGCAGCGGACGCGCGCTTTGATCCGATCGGCAGCCGGCTCGCGCGCGAGGCGCTCGGCCTCGACCCGGACGTGCGACCCGAATCGGGAGCGATGATCTTCTCGTCCCGGCACTTCGACGGCCCTGCGGGCGCGGGACCGCCATGGAACCGCAGTTGCCTCATCAGTTCGATAGGCCTCGCCGGAGATCCCGATTCGTGGCGCGTGCTCGCGGCGCGCGTCTCCGCGTCGGATGCCAACCGCATGGACGCCCTGCATCCGGTGTGGCGACCGGAGGACTTGCCCGGTGTCCGGGGCTTGCTCGCGACCCTCGCGGCGTCGGAGGGAGGCGGCGACGAGTGGGGCGCACTGCTCCACCTGCACGCCCTCGATCGCAGCGCGCGCGGGCGCCTGCCACGCATGTTCGAGGAACTCGCTGACAGACAGCCTGCCCTGCCACGCAGCCAGTCATGGGACGCCAGCCGCTCCGATGAGGTGGCGCGGCTGATCTGCGGCACCGGCCCGGTGCTCCCGGAGGAGATCTCGCTGACGAGCCGCGACGTGGCCCTGATCTGGCTCCGCTGGCTGGAGCCGTAGCGCCGACGCGGGAGCGAGCCCGCCGCACGCGCCCCCTGCTACCATCCCCGCGATGCCGCTCCGCATCGCCTCCCTGCTCCCCTCCGCCACCGAGATGGTCTGCGCCCTCGGCGCCGGCGACCAGCTCGTGGGTGCTTTGCGCGTTTGTGCGCGCGATTCAGCGTTCCATGCGCACGGCCGTGACCAGTCCGGCATCGCGCTCGGCCATCCAGACCGCCGGATCTTCCAGGCGCATGCGCTGCTCGAACGGCAGCGAGTGATGCGAATCGTGTCGCGGTCCGCCGCCGAGGACGGTTGTCGGAGGAGGGGCAGCCATCGCTGACGCGCTGTCGCCCAGCGTGAACTGCGTAACATTCGTCAATCGCGTGCCGGCGGCCGAGGACACGGCCGCCTGGAACCACACGGGTACCGGCGCTGTCAGCCCCAAGTCCATCGGCAGGGTGATCCGGACCTGCCCGACGTTGTTCGGGCCGGCCACCGTTCCCCCGGCGAAGACCTGCAGCGTGGCCGGATCCAGGCCAAGGACGCCCCAGCCCTTGAATGGGACACTGGCGGGCGCGAGCGCATAGGCCAGGAGGAACGAATCGCCGGGCTTTCCGCCGACATCCCAGGTCAGCTCGGTGCCGGGCAGGCCGAAGCCCCATGTGGTGAGGACCGGCGACTTCTCGAACCACACAGCGAGCGGGACATTGAGGTTGACCAGGTAGTCCTTGTCCCGCACGGCGACGACGGTGCCGTCCCAGTTGGCGGGTTGCGGACCACCGCTCCCGGCGCCGGCACCGAGGTCAAGGATAGGCCCTCCACCCCACGAAACGCGGTGCAGCGAGTTTGCTGCCGCGGCATAGATCACGAACTTGCCGTCGCGCGTAATCGTCACCGCCGTTCCACCAGTCGGAGCGAGGACGTGAAAGTTCGTTCCGTCGGCCGCTACACCGAAGGTGGCCGATGCGGCCAGCACGATGCGCTCTCCGTCGAACGAAGCCTGCAGACCAGCAAAGCCGGACAGCAGATCCCGGTTCAGTTTGGTCGTTACGCCGGTCTCGAAGTCGTAGGCGTAGAAGTCCGTGCCGCACGGACAGATCTGGGCGCTGCTGGCGAAGAACACGAACTTCGTCCCGTCGCCGCTCAGCCGGCCGCCCGCAGCGAACCACGGCGAGGCGTCGTGGAACAGGACGGCCCCGGAGCCGTCTGGCGCCGAACGGTAGAAGCCCCACTTGCCCGTCGCCGGGTCGTAGCCCTTGAAGGCCATCGACTGTCCGTCGTCCGTGATCGAGACGAAGCCCACAACCTCGCCGTTGAAGGTGATCTCGCTGGCGGCTCCAGTCTGGGTGTCCGCCAGGTACCAATGAACCGGAGCGAAGTCGAGGCACTGCGACGTCTTGTGCGGCCAGTAGAAGAGGATCTGGTTCGCTTCGCCATCGAGAGCAAGTTCGTAAATGTAGGTCTCGTTATCTGGCTCCAGGTCCTCGAGGACAGGAATGTCCACGACGATCCGATAACCGGTCCCGTCGGGTCGGATCATCGAGATCCGTTCGACGCCTCCAACGCATGGCACAGTGTCACTCTCCACAAATGCGATCCACTCCCCAGTGGCAGACATGGAGGCCGGTGCCGACCCCGGCCACGCACCCCATCCACCCAGGTATTCACCAACGTAGCTGAGACTCTGGCTCTGGAGCGGAGTGGACCCCGCGCCGCAGGTCATGATGATCGCGCAGAGCAAGTCGGACCGATTCATGGGCCATCCTGCACGAGGACGATTCGATCTACCGGAGCTTGATTAGCCTGAAGCGTGTTGAGCGCCGTGACGGCAAGAACATTTCTGTCGGCTGGGCCCGCGATCCAAGCGCGGTCGGTCGGGAACACGTCCAGGCCCGAGACTTGGTACTTCTGCGTGTTCAGGCCTCCCTGCGGCAGCGCCAGCGTGCGCATCCAGGTCGGCACCCCGTCCGGCCCGATGGCGAGAACGTGCACCGCTCCGACCGTGATCCCCTGCGCCAGCGAGTCCGTGGACTGCGTCTTGCCGGTGGTCCCCACGTAGAGCCGGTCCTGGTTCGTCGCGAAGTTCGTGTTGCGCACGGCGTGCAGGCGCGTCCTCGCCGTCGGATCCGTCTGGTGCTCGCCCGGGTAGTACGGCCCGACCTGGTCGAGCGTGGCTCCACTCACGAGCGTCTTGCCCGTCGACGAACTGGGGCTCGAGGTCGGCATGCACATGGTCGAGTTCACCAGGACCGACCCAGTATCGCCCGGATCGAGCGGGTCGCCATCCCCGTCGGGGAACTTCGCCGTGATGACCTTGTTGAAGCGGTGCTTCTGTACGGGCAGCCCCGTCAGGCCCGCCCCGTCAGCGTACTGGTTGACCGATGACTGGCTGGAGAAGTCGGCCGCGTCCAGGTCGACCACGTACAAGTGCGGCACGTGCCAGCCGCCGTCGAGGTAGAGCGCGTTTTCGAGCACGGCCTCCTGGCCCTGGTCGGACGCCACCACGTAGACGTGCCGGCCGTTCGGATGCAGCGCGATGGACTTGGGCGTGCCGCTGCCCACGATGCGCTTCAGGCTTGCGAGAGGTTCACCTTCCGTCGGGTTCGGGTTGTCCACCGTGACCAGGCTCCAGTCGTGGCCCGGCTGCAGCAGCGGGTTGTTCGGGTTGTCGATGTGCCAGCCGGCCGGCAGGTCCGGCGGCAACCGGAGGAACGTCGTGTGGCTCTTGAGCTGGGCCAGATCCTGGAAGTGCCACATCGTGGGCGGCGGACCACCCGGCAGCACGGCCACCATGTTGGTGATGTCCGTGAAGGCCAGATAGTCGTACTTGCCGTCGTCCCGTCCCTGGCCGTCGAGCCGCTCGTTCGTCGTCCCGTAGGTGTTGATGTCGATGGGATCGAGATTCAGGCCGGCGATGATGAAGCGCTTGCCGGCATTGGGCCCCGACGTGGGCTGCACGTACAGGATTGGCCGGAGCTTGTTGCCGTCGATCCCGGGAGGCTCGTCCGGGCAATCCGGCCCGATGACGGTCGGTGGGCAGGTGTAGTACAGGCGCGGCATCTCGACGCCGAGAGGCCCGGCGCTCATCTGTCCGGCGTCCCAGGCGTCGCCCAGGAACTCGTAGTACGGGATGAGCATGCGCGCGTTCGGGTTGACGGAGGCGAGGTTCGAGATGTCGAGCAGCAGCCCGAAGCCCGCCCACTCCCGGCCGCAGTAGTTGGCGGCGACGTAGAAGCGGCTGAGCGCCGCACCCGTCGGCCGAGTGACGGCCACCGTCGAGCCTTCCGGCACGGCATGGAACGAGCCCGTCACGCCCAGGCCCAGCTCAGGTCCGGCTGACCACCACTCCTGGATCGTCGCGGCCATGGTGGACGGGTCCGCGGTCGCGTCGGGAATGAAGCTCAGGCCGTTCCACTGGACGTTCTTCGGGGCGTCGACGGTCCCGTCGGCGATCTCGTCGTAGTTCCGGTGCGTGCCGTGGACGAAGAGTCGTCCGTTCACCGAGAGCAGGCCGACCAGCGGGGCGCCCTTGCCGTAGTCGGGCGGCGTGTCTCCTCCGAGGATGTCGTTCCAGCCGGCGACGGGATTGGGAGAGACGGCGAACGCGACCGACCCGGGCACGGCAAGATCCGGGATCGGAAGCTGGATGTCCACCGGGCGCAGCGTGCCGGGATGGAGCTGCATCGACGCCGGATGGATCGATCCCTCCGTGCCGTACCAGACGCGGGCCATGTTCCCGGCGAGGATCACGTCCAGGATCTCGATGTCCTGAGCGGCGTAGAAGCGGCGGGTCGACTCACTGACTTGCAGATTCACCCCAGGCAGCGCCACGTATTGGGCGATTGTCGGCGCGGGCGTCGTCGGAGGGCACTGGGCTCCGACACTGCTCGAGCCAGCGAGGAGGATGGGCAGCAGGATTGCAGCTGTCGAGACGCGGCGCATCGTGGACTCCACGGCAGGTAGGTGAAATGCTCGCGACTATCGCGCCAGCCCGGGCATGACGGCATGCGTTCCCGATGGCCGGTGGCATGCAATCACGCGGCGTGCTGGCTCGCTGCGCATTCGGCAGCCCTCTTGGAAGGACAGCACTGTAGGCCGGTCCGCAGGGACTGTCCAGTTCCCGCGGCAAGCTCCCGCCGGGACCCTTGCGTTGCTGGCGCTGTTGCCGGGAATCCGGCCTGGCACGTCGCCCTCGCGGGCCCTGCTACCATCCCCGCGATGCCGCTCCGCATCGCCTCCCTGCTCCCCTCCGCCACCGAGATGGTCTGCGCCCTCGGCGCCGGCGACCAGCTCGTCGGCGTCTCGCACGAGTGCGACTTCCCGCGCCAGGCCGTCGGCCGCCCGGTGCTGACGCGCAGCAAGGTGCGCCTCTCGCCGCGCAGCGGGCAGGTGGACCGCGACATCCGCGCGCTGCTGAAGGACGCGCTGGCCGTCTACGACATCGACGAGGCCAGGCTGGCCGACGCGCGCCCCGACGTCATCGTCACGCAGGACCTGTGCGACGTGTGCGCCGTGAGCCTCGAGGACGTGGTGGCGGCGGCGAAGAAGCTCTGCTCGCCCGACGTGCGCATCGTCAACCTGCGCCCGCTGCGCCTGGCCGACATCTGGGCCGACATCCGCAGGGTGGGCGCGGCGCTGGACCGCGAGGGCGAGGCCGAGGCGCTGCTCTCGCAGATGGACGCGCGCGTGGCCGAGGTGCGGCGCCGCGCCGGCGAGCACCTGCGGCGCGGCGGCACGCGCCGGCGCGTGCTGACCATCGAGTGGCTGGACCCGCCGATGGTGGGCGGCACGTGGATGCCCGAGCTGGCCGAACTGGCCGGCGGCGAGGCGCTGGTGACGCGGCCGGGCGACCACGCGCCGACGCTCTCGCCCGCGGACCTCGCGCTGCTGGACCCGGCGCCGGACGTGGTCGTGGTCAAGCCCTGCGGCTTCGACCTGGCGCGCACGGTCGCGGAGGCCGACGAGCTGGCCGCGCTGCTGGCGCCCATGCGCTGGCCGGCGCTGGCGCGCGGCGAGGTGTGGATCGCGGACGGCAACGCCTTCTTCAACCGCCCGGGCCCGCGCATCGTGGACAGCCTCGAGATCCTGGCCGCGTGCCTGCACCCCGACGTGTTCGGGGACTTCGCGCAACGGCACGCGGGGGCGTTCCGGCGCTTCGGGGTGCGGCGCGGCTGAGCGGCGCTGCGGCGCCGCCGCGACGGGTCCCGCGGCGGGCCCGCTTGCCGCGCCCGGCCGCTGGAAGCCATCCTCGCAGGCTGCGCGCCGGTCCTCCCCGGCGCCCCCGGAGCCCCCGGAGCCCCTCGCGCATGTCCCGACCGTCGCCGCAACTGCTCTCCATCCTGCCGGCCTTCCTGGTGGCGGACGTGCGGCGGACGCACGCCTTCTACCGCGACGTGCTGGGCTTCGCGAACGGCGGAGTGTGGGGCAGCGAGCCCGAGCTGTTCGGCATCGCGGAGCTGGACGGCGTGCAGGGATTCCACTTCAAGTCGGCCGGCGCGGGACCGCCGGCGCCGCGCCCGCGGCCCGCGGTGGCCTCCGACGCCGACGGCCCGCCGCTGGACGCCTACGTCCGCATGGCCGCCGAGCACGTCCAGCCGCTGTACGTGACGCTGGCCAAGCGCGGCATCCCGGTGCTGCGCGCGCCCAGGGACCAGCCCTGGGGCCAGCGCGAGCTGCTGCTGGCCGACCCCGACGGCCACGTGCTGTGTTTCGGCGGCGACCTCACCGGCGAGTGGCCGGCCAAGCTGGTCACCGTGTGCCCCGAGTGGACCGTGAGCGACCCGCTGGCCACGGGCGAGTTCCTGCGCCACGCGCTGGGCTTCCCGATCGTGGACACGTGGGGCGACCCGCCGGCCTACGCCATCGCGCGCCGCGAGGGCGCCACGCTGCACCTGCGCCGCGCCACCGCGCCCGAGCAGGTGCGCGGCAACGGCGCCGCCGACGTGTGGGACGCCTACGTGCGCTGCACCGGCGTGGACGAGCTGGCCGCCGAGTTCCAGTTGCGCGGCGTGCCGCTGGAGCGCGGCCCGGAGGACAAGCCCTACGGCATGCGCGAGCTGGAGGTGCTGGACCCGGACGGCTACGCGCTGTGCTTCGGGGAGGAGATCGGGGAGTGAGCTAGCGCCCGCGCGGCACGCCCACCGTGCGCGCCGCGAACTCCGCCAGCTCGGCCTTCAGCCGCGGCACCAGCGCCTCGCGCGCCAGGCCGAAGCAGCCCTCGGTGACACCCTGCACGTTCTCGTCGCGGTCGATGATGGCGAAGGTCTCGTGCCCGCTCGACGTGCCGGCCGCGCGGAAGAGCAGCGCGGCGTTGTCGGCCCAGTACACCGCCGTGTCCAGCAGGAGCTGGCTCTCCACCTCGCTGCCCGGCACGACGAAGATCGGCAGCAGCGCGAGGTAGAAGAGGGCCCAGCCGTTCTCGCGGTGCGAGTGCTGCAGGTCGTAGGAGACCAGCGCGACCACGTCCACGTCAAAGGTGGCGCGCACGCTGGCCACCAGCTCGGGCGCCGTGGCGCCGGAGAGGTAGAAGCTGGGCACGATCTCGACGTCGCCCACCTGCGACTGGCCGCGAAAGGCCGCGGCCATCTGCTCCAGCACCTGGGCCTTGAAGGCCTCGGGCAGCGGGCCGGTGGACCAGGAGCCTGTTCCCTCCGAGAACAGGTTCGGGGGCGTCGGTCCCCGCGGCGCGCCGGACTCGGGCGCGAAGGCCAGCGCGATGCGCACCGGCACGGGCATCTGGGTCGGCTGGGCCGGGCGCGAGGCGGGGGCGGAGGCCGCGACGGCGGCCTCGTCGGCGGGCGTCGTCGCCGAGGCGGGCGCCGCGGCCGAGCGCGCATGGTTCACGGTGTGGACCGGGCCGGCGCAGGCGGCGAGGAGCAGGAGCACGAAGGTCAGTGGCGCCAAGTCGCGGCGTGGCATCGGCATTCCTCCTGCGGAGCGGTCGCTTGCGTCCGGTCCGGCCGGAATCATGGCGACCGGCAGGTGAACGCGCCAGCGATTGCGCCCGGACGGCGCCTGTCCGCTTGCCCCGCCCGTTCCCTCAGGCGAGCATCTCGGCCGTGCGCGCGTTGCGGCGCGGGAGCAGTTGCAGGTGCAGGCGGCGATGGCGGCGGCGGCGGCGGGCGAGCCATTCGCCGGCCATGGGCCCCAGCGCGCCGAAGGCGAGGATCGGCAGCGTCAGTGCGGCAAAGAGGTTGGAGAGCATGTCCATGTGCGTGTACCCGAGGCCCGTCGTGGTTGAGCCTTCGTTGGGAGTCAGCGGCGTATCCTGCGCCTGCGAATGTGTCGCACGCGTGGCGTCGCGTGGCCTCGTGCTGGCGCTGGCCCTGGCGGGGGCGACGCGCGCCCAATCGGTCGCGGACATCACGGCCTCCGACCTGCGCGCGCACGTCGAGCTGCTGGCCTCCGACGCCGACGCCGGCCGCGACACCGGCTCGCCCGAGTCGCTGGTCGCCGCGCGCGAGCTGGCGGCGCTGCTGCAAGCCGCCGGCCTGCAGCCTGCCGGCGACGCGGGCGCGCCAGGTCTCGACGCCTTCCTGCAGGTCATCGACGTGTCCGGCTTCACGCTGGACGGCGCGCCCGGGCTGGTGACGCTGGCCGCCGACGGCATGCCCACGGCGCGCGCCTTCGGCGCCGACTTCGAGTACGCCGGCGGCCCGCCGCGCGCGGGCGCGTTCGAGGTCGTGCGCGCGGTCGCCGGCACCGATCCGCCGCAGCCGCCGCGCGCCGACGCCGCGCTGCTGCTCTCCGGCGGCCGCCGCGCCACGGCCGAATGGCTGGCCGCGGGCGGCTCGCCGCGCGGCGCGGGCTGGGGCGTGCTGCTGCTGGCCGGCTCGGCCGAGCCCGGGCCCGGCGGTCGCGGCGAGTCGCGCGGGCTGTGGACACGGCCGGCGCCGGACGCCGCGCCGCCGGCCGTGCGCCTGTGGGTCCACGGCACGCTGCTCGCCGCGCTGCAGGCGGGCGAGGTCGCGCGCCTGCAGCTTTCGCTGCGCGCGGCCGAGACGTCGCCGGCCGTCAACGTGGCCGCGCTGCTGCCCGGCGCCGGCACGCCCGCGCACTCCGAGCTGGCGCAGGAGCTGGTCGTGGTCACGGCGCACTACGACCACCTGGGCACGCTGGCCGCGACCGCGCCCGACGTTTCGTCGCCGTCCGCCGCGCGCGACCTGGTCTACAACGGCGCCGACGACGACGCCTCGGGCTGCGCCGCCGTGCTCGAGCTGGCGCACGCGTTGGCCGCGCGCGCCGCCGACGGCCGCCCGCCGGCGCGCAGCGTGCTGTTCCTGCTGGTCACCGGCGAGGAGCGCGGCCTGCTGGGCACGGAGTTCTGGCTCGACCACCCGTCCATGCCGCTCGAGCGCGTCGCGCTGAACCTCAACTTCGAGATGCTCGGCCGCCCCGACGCGGCGGCTGGCGGCGCGGGCCGCGCGTGGCTCACCGGCTTCGAGCTCAGCAACCTCGGCCCCGCGTGGGCCGCCGCGGGCTTGCCCATCGTGGCCGACCCGCACCCCGAGCAGCACTTCTTCCAGCGCAGCGACAACTACGCCTTCGTGGAACGCGGCGTCGTGGGCCAGACGCTCTCGTCGTACGGGCTGCACGAGCAGTACCACACGGTGGACGACGAGATCGGCACGCTGGACTTCGCGCACATGGAGGCGGCGGTGCGCGCGGCGCTGCGCGCGCTGGAGACGGTGGCGGACGGGGAGCTGACGCCGGCGTGGGTGGAGGGCGGGTGACGCGGGGCTGGGCGGCGGCGCGTTCCCGGAGTTCGGCGACTCATGGTTCGTGCTGTTCCTCAATGACGCACCGTTGCTCGCCCGGCGGTTCGGCCTGCGGTCAAGGAGGTTGCCGTGATGCGAGCATCCGGCTGCAGGACGCGGTCGCGTGCCGTCCACCCGCAGGGCTCGACGAGCAGGGCGCATCACCTGGTGGGGGGCCTTGGCTTCGGCCTCGCCGAGACTTGGCCTGGGGCGCAGGGCATCCGGGTGGGCTACTCGGGCCTGTTCCTCGATTGCGGCGTGCTGCAGCCCGTCAGCCGCGGCGGGAAGGTGATGGGCCTCGTGCAGCATGGAGCGACCCTGGTCCCGGCGCCGACGCTGCGCCAGCCCGGCGCCGTACGGGCTCGCAAGGCACGGCGAGGCTCGCGCTCCCGCCGTCGCACGGCAGGCAAGCGCACCACCGACCGGCGCTGATCCGGACGTTTGTCCGGAGGCTGCGCATCCCGGTGGCCGCCGCCCCCGCGCCTCACAACTCGATCAGCGCCTGCCGCCCCACGACCACTTCGACGGTGCCCTCGCGGTCCGGCGGGTCCGCGCCGATCCACGTCTCCTGCTCGACGCTCACCTCGTAGCGGCCCGGAGGCAGGCGCGTGAAGACGCAGGTGTCCACGACGTAATCGGCGTCGGCTTCGGCATCGCCGCTTTGCAGGGCGACGTGCACCCTGGACGGCACGTGGCGGCCGGCGCCCGCGTCGGGATCGAGCAAGACGCGCAGGCTGCCGGCGCCGCGCAGGGCCAGCTCGATGGCGTCGTCGCGGCCCTCGGGCGCGCCCAGCACGAGGTCGGCGTGGCCGGCGGCCGAGACGTGCAGGCCCAGCGCCACGCCGGCGGGCGCCTCGAGCGTGAAGCGCCCGTCCGCGCCGGTGAAGCTGGGGCCGTCGGGGTCGGTGGCGGGCGACTCGTCGAGCATGATTCGCACCTGCGCGCCGGGCAGCGGCTCGCCGCTTGCGGCGTCGGTGACGCGGCCGCGCAGCACGCGCGGCGCGCCCAGGGTGAAGGTGTGCGCCTGCTGCGGGTCGTCGTCCTCCGCATCGAACCAGATGGGCGTGGCCAGCAGCCCGTCGGGCCCCGACGCGACGACGATGTAGCGCTCCTCGGCGGGCGCGCGCAGCAGCGCCTGGCCACGCGCGGCGGGGCCGAAGGTCTCGCGCCGCCAGCGCTGCGGCTGGCGCAGGAAGTTGCCCAGGAAGCCCTCGTACAGCGGCAGCATGTCCAGCGCGAAGCGCGGCGCGGGCGAGCCGTCGGGCAGCAGCACCGTGGCGCGCAGCGCGCGCAGCGGGCGCATGAGCACCACGACGTCCGTCGCGCCGGCGCTGACGTCGGTCCCGCTGTCATCGAACACGTAGCCCGTGGCGTGCGCCTTCAGTTCCTGCTCGCCGGGCGGCACGCCGTCCACCCGGAAGCGGCCGTCGGCGTCGGTGCTGGCGACGGCGAACCACAAGGACGACTGCGCCTCGCCGACGTCCTCGGCATTCACCATGATCACGGCTTGCACCGGTTGTCCGTCCGCGGTCTGCGCGCGCCCCGAGATGGACTGGCCCGCGGCCAGGTCGTAGGTGCGCTCCGCCTGCTCGCCCTCGGCCAGCAGCATGGGTTGCGCGCAGGCCGGGCGGCCCGGCGCGGAAACGTGCACGACCAGCGGCCCGGGCTGCAGGCCGTCGAAGACGAAGCGGCCGTCGGCTCCGGTGACGGCGCGCCCCAGCGCGAGGCGCGCCGGCAGCCCGACCAGGTCGTACGTCCCATTGGGGTCCAGGACCTGGCCCATGAAGTCCAGCAGCGCCGGCAGGTCGCCCACCAGCGCCGTCGCGCCGCGCAGCGGGGCGCCGGCGCCGTCGGTCACGCGGCCGGACAGGCGCGCGGGCACGGGCAGCACGATGTCGCCCAGGTCCAGCGTGGCGTCGGCCGGGACGGCCAGGCCCGTGAACCACGCACGCTGCAGGCCGCGGCGCACGAGCAGCGCGGCGGCGCGGTCGGCGGGGATGGCGTCGAAGGCGAAGCGGCCCTCGGCGTCCGTGTCGGCGCGGCCCAGCACGCGCTCGGTGCCGGTGATCCACGGGCCCTCGGCGTCCTCGGCCAGCTCGACGCGCGTGCCGGGCAGCGGCGCGCCGGCGGGGTCCACCACGCGTCCGCGCAGCCGGCCGCAGGGAGCCAGGCGCGCGCCGGGCGGCTCGGCCACCAGCAGGCGCGGCGCTGCGGGCTCCGGATTGGCCGGCTCGACTGCCGAAGCGCTGGGCAGCTCCGGTCCGCCCGGCCCACCGTCGTCAGGCGCGCGCGTCAGGACCGCGCCGCCCGGCTCCTCGGCCGCCTCGGGCGTGCGCGCCAGCAGCCACCAGGCCGCGGCGGCGACGATCAGCAGGGCGACGACGGCCAGCAGGCTGCGCACGTTGCAACTCCCGGGCGGCGATTGAACCACACGCGCGGCGGCCGGGCAGCCGACCGGCGCGCGTCCGGGCCGGCGGGTAGACTGTCCCGCCTTCGCGCTCCCGGGGGACCTCATGGCACTCTCCGATGTCGCCCTGCGCCTGCGTGGCCGGGCCGTCTGGGCCGACCCCGCGCGCGCGCTGCTCACGCTGGAGAGCTTCGCGCGCACCGAGGCCGACGGCGGGCGCGACATCGCCTCGGCGGCGCGACGCGTGGCGGACGTGGAGCTGCGCCAGCACCTCGCGCGGCACGCCGGCGACGAGCTGAAGCACGCCGAGCTGTTCCGGCGCCGGGCGGAAGAGCTGCGCGCGGCCGGCGGCGCGGCGGCGGCGGCGGCCACGGCGGCCGGCGCGGACGTCTCCGGCGACGCGGCCTACGACCTGTCGCGCGGGCGGCCGGCGCACGAGGTGGACGCGCACGGCTTCCTCACCGTCGGCCTGCTGGACGAGCTGGGCGAGGTGCCCTACGTGGCCATGCTGCACGTGGCCGAGGAGCGCGCCGCGCGCCTGTTCCGCGTGCACGCGGAGCTGGTGCGCGACGACCCGGCCACGCGCCGCATCTTCGAGGAGATCCTGCGCGACGAGCAGTACCACGTGGCCTGGACGCGCGCGATGCTGGACCGCTGGCGCGCGGAGGGCCGCGGCGACGAGGTCGGCCGCGCGCTCAAGGACGCGCGCGCCAGCCGGCTGTGGGGCGCGTGGAAGCGCCTCGGCGCGCGCGCCGGCTTCAACTTCGGGCGCCTGCTGCTGCTGCTGCTGTACTGGACCGTGCTCGCGCCCTTCGGCCTGGCGGCGCGCAGGGGGCGCGAGCGGCCGGGCTGGAAGGCGCCGCGCCCGCCGCTCTCGCAGGACCCCCGCGCCCAGGCCGGCTCGCAGTTCTGAGCGCATGAAGCTGCTCGGGCTCTCCGCCTTCGGCCGCGACGCCGCGGCGGCGCTGGTGGTGGACGGCGCGGTCGTGGCGGCCATGGCCGAGGACCGCTTCAGCCGCGTGCGCCACGACGCCTCCTTTCCGCGCCGCGCCGCGCGCGCCTGCCTGCGTGCCGGCGGGCTGGCTGCGCGCGACCTGGACGCGGCGGTCTTCCACGTCAAGCCGCTGCGGCAGTTCGAGCGCGTGCTGGCCTGCCAGTTGCGCGCCTTCCCGCGCTCGGCCGGCACCTTCGCTCGCAGCCTGTCCACCTGGCTGGGCGACCGCCTGTGGCTGCGCGGCCGCATCGCGGCCGACCTCGGCCTGCCGCCGGACAAGGTGCTGTTCTGCGAGCACCACGCGGCGCACGCGGCGGCGGCCTACCTGCCCTCACCCTTCGACGAGGCGGCCGTGCTGGTGGTGGACGGCGCGGGCGAGTGGGCCGTCACGAGCCTGTGGCACGGTCGCGGCGGCGTGCTGCAGCCGCTGGGCGAGCTGCACTTCCCGCACTCGCCGGCATTGGTCTACTCGGCCGTCACGGAGTACCTCGGCTTTCCGCCCGGCGGCGGCGAGCAGCGCGTCATGGAGCTGGCCGCGCTGGGCGCGCCGCGCTTCCTGCCCTGGCTGAACGAGCTGGTGCGCTGGGAGGAGGACGGCAGTTGCCGCATCGACCAGCGGCCCTTCCGCTTCGCCTTCGACGGCGAGCGGCTGTTCTCGCGCGCGTTCGAGCAGCGCCTCGGGCCGGCGCGCGCGCCGGGCGCGCCGCTGCGGGTGGCGGGCGCGGACACGCGCGACGCGGACCTGGCCGCCAGCGTGCAGCGCCTGGTCGAGGAGGCCCTGCTGCGGCTGGCCGCGACGCTGCACGCGCGCGCGCCGTGCGAGGCGCTGTGCCTCGGCGGCGAGCTGGCCCTGAACCAGCGCGCCTGCGCGCGGCTGCTGCGCGACAGCCCGTTCCGGCGGCTGTGGGTGCCCCCCGCCCCGGGCGACGACGGCGCCGCGCTGGGCGCCGCGCTGCACGTCGCCGCGGCCCTGGACGGCGCCGCCGCCAATGGCCGCCGCTGGCGCCAGACGCGCGCCTTCCACGGCGAGGCGCCGGACGCGTCCGAGCTGTCCGGCACGCCGCTGCCCGACGACGAAGCCGTGCTGGCGGCCCTGCTCGCGCACCTGCAGCGCGACGGCATGGTGGGCTGGGTGCGCGGCGCCTTCGAGTGGGGGCCGCGCAGCCTCGGCTACCGCTCGCTGCTGGCCGACCCGCGCGGCCCCGACGCGCGCGCGCGCGTCAACGACGCGGTCAAGCGGCGCGAGTCGTTCCGGCCCTTCTCGGCCGTGGTCCCCGCCGAGCGCGCCTCCGAGTACTTCGAGCTGCCCGCGGGCGCCGAGTGGCCGTTGCGCTGGATGCAGATCAGCCTGCGCGCCAAGCCGCGCGCCGCCGAGCGCGCGCCGGCCGTGGTGCACGTGGACGGCACCACGCGCGCGCAGCTCGTGCACGCGGCCGAGGACCCGCTGCTGCACCGCCTGCTGCTCGAGTGGGACCGCCTCACCGGCGCGCCGGTCCTGCTGCACACCTCGCTCAACCTGCGCGGCGACCCGCCCGTGCGCTCGGCCGCCGACGCGCTCGCGCTGTGGGAGCGCAGCGGCCTGCCGGCGCTGGTGGTGCAGGACCGGCTGCTGGCGCGTTGAGGCTCGGGGCGTCGGGGCGAGCCTGACACGCTGAGATCTCGACATCGGCTCCGGCCGCATCGCATCCGCTGCACGCGATCAGGATCGAAAGGCTTCCCGCACTTCAACCGTCTGAGAACGGATCCTCCGGAGGAGTCGTGGCCTGCTCTTCCGCTCGCGCGTCCAGGTTGTCCAGAAATGAAGCGTCGAGATCATGAGCACGATCGTCGTCGCCCAGTAGGCAGCCGTCGCCACGGGAGTCAGTGAACTGGCCCCGAACCATGAGACGAGAGTAGAGATCAAGGATCCGAGCGAGAGGCTTGCGAATGCCAGTGCCTGGTTCTCCTGCTGGATGGCGCGGTCAAGATCCTCGAGGTCGCTGTCCATCACCTCGTATGTGTTGATCCGGGTAATGCGCCGGAGTTCGACGATCGGCTCCGTGGACGTCGGCGTCTTTTGGATCTTGAGCAACTCGGCCTGGATGCCTGCCGACATCGCGAGGCCCGTGTCACCTCCGGAGGCGTCGGCCGCACGTGGTTGCGCCAGATCTGGCGGTTCATCGGGCATCGTACGTCTGCCTCGATCGATGCAACGATCGCACCCGGCCATCTCGTGGAGACGTCAGGGCGAACGGTGACGAGTGCGACAACCGGACAGCCGGTTTCCGCAACTGAGCGGCTGGCGGGATGCCTAGTCGCCCCACAACCATCACGCTCTCACGGCCTTGCGGATCTTGTCCAGCATCAACATCATCTTCGCCTTGGTCGGGTCCTTGGTCTGAAGCCGCGCGATGGCGCGTCGGGCGTCGGCACTCCGGCCCGCGGCCACGTAGATCTCGACCGCGTGGCTCAGATGGTCCGCGTCGACCTGATCGAGGTCCTCGGGGGCGACGTTGATGTAGCGGTCGACGTACTGTGCCGCATCCGGCAGCCGACCTAGTTTCTCGAAGACGATCGATGCGTTGTAGATGTATGGAACGACGCTGGGCTTGAGCTCGCAGGCCTTCATGTGCTGGTCCAGGGCGGCTTCGTAGTTGCCCGCGCCGTACTCCAGCATGCCCAACTGGTTCAGCCAGAATGCCCGGTCGTCGTCCGACTGCTGCCGGTCGCGCAACACGTCTTCAATCACGGGGCGCAGAAGCGGGAGCCCCTTGGACTTGAGCTCCTCGCCGCCGGCGCGGCTGTAGTAGCGGGAGAGTCCGCCAACCACCAGCTTGCGCGTGTCGCCGTCCAAGTCCTGAGCGCCTGACTTCAGGATCTTGTCGAGCGCTTCTGCGCCGGCCCGGATGCCGGCGCTGGCGATGAGCGCCGCTGACTGCGCCGTTGCCTGCACATCGCCCCGCTGCTCGATCCGGGGCAAGGTTGCTGCCGCCGTCGACAAGTCGCCCACGGCGACGGCGCGCAGGAAGGCCTCATACGGGTCCATCATGATGGACTTGAGTCCGCCATCGGACATGTCGCCCCCCGCCGGCTGGCTCTGGGTGGTGCCGACACCCTGCATGGCGATCTGCGAGAGCCTGGCTTCGACCCTGGCCAACGCGAGCGAGATCGACCCGATCGTCGCGCCGGTGCTCGACTCGTAACCGGCGGCCTCGAGGTCATCGACGTACTTCTGGATCTCGAGCACGGCGTCCCTGCAGTCCTTGGGAGTGGCCGCCGTGTAGCGGATGACGCGCAGGCCGATGAAGTCGAACGGCAGCGTCCCGCCCTGCCTGACGAGGTGCGCGACGGGCTTGCCGGTCTCGTGCCGGCGGCCGCATTCGTAGAGCACGTTCGGGTTGTTGCCAGTGAGATCGACGATGCACAGCTCGGCGTTCTGGACGAGCGTGATCACGTCGGCGGAAATCGGCGTCGGCCTGGCCGGCATCCGATCCGATCGGACCAGCTCGAAGCCGCTGTACTTCTGCATCGCCGGTTCGAGGATGTAGTCGTACAGCTCATCCGCGTCCCGGCGCGTGTCGGAACCCGGATCGCCGATGGGCGAAATGACGAAACAGGTCTTCTTCTTCGTGACCACCCTGCTCCCTTCGTGCAATTGATCGTCGGGTCCCGTTGGCGGACTGGGGGGAACGTACGGCAGTTACGGACAATGGTCAAGTGACGCGGATCGCCCCGCATGCCGCGGCGCCGCGCTGATCAGCGCTCGCGCCGCGCGACCAGGCACACCAGCCCCGCGTCCTCGTCCGTCAGGCATCTCCACGCCCACCCGAACCGCCGCCAGCGCAGCGCCGCGCGCGACGGCTCCGTGCTGGCCTCGAACAGCCCGCCCGCCGGCGCCGGCGGCACCGACGCCACCCAGCGCAGCCCGGCCCCGCGCACCACGTCCAGCACGTGCAGGAAGGACAGGCAGTGCTCCAGCGGGTGGCGGTACTGGTCCTCGATCCAGGTGCGCTTCTTGTCCTCGGTCAGGTCGCGGCGGCGCAGCACGGCGTCGAGCGCTCGGATCGGGCGCCGCCCGCCGCCCGAGAGCGCCACGCGCGCGCGGTGCGGCAGGCGCGCGACGCGCTCGTAGAAGCCCAGCACCAGGTGGCCGCCCGGGGCGACGCGCGCGCAGACCTCGCGCACGGCCCCGTCCGGGTCGGGCGTGTGGTGCACGACGCCGCGGCTGACAACCACGTCGAAGGCGCCGTGCGGGACCGGCATGCGGAACAGGTCGGCGCGCAGCAGCAGCAGGTTGCGCGCGCCGGCGCGGCGGCGGAAGCCCTCGGCCGCCTCCAGCGAGGCGCGCGTGTAGTCCAGGCCCACGACCCGCCGCCGCGGGCCGGCCAGCGCGAGGAAGTTGCTGAGCTGGCCCGTGCCGCAGCCCACCTCGAGCACGCGCGCGGACGGGTCCACGGCGCGGTCGAGGGCGGCCAGGAAGGGCGAGGCGCGGCAGCGGTCCAGCAGCGTGGGCGCGTCGTCGCCGGGCGCGTAGCCCGGAAAGGGCCGGACCTCGTAGAAGGCGTTGACCGCGGCGAGGTTCACGCGCGGGGTTCCGGTTGGCCGGCCCGCGCGCGGCGGGATAGGCTGGGGGTCCGCGGCCCACGGGGGGCGGCGAGCCTCGGGATCCCGCACGTCATGGCCGGCAAGCTGCGCACCGGAGTGTCCACCGTCGCCGAGCTGATGCGCGGCCTGTGGAACGGCCCGCACTGGTGGCTGGTGCCGGTCGTGGTGATGCTGCTGCCGGCGGCCATCCTGCTGGTCATCCTGCAGGCCATGCCGATCGTCGCTCCCTTCGTGTACACGCTGTTCTGACGGACCGCGGCGCGCATCAGGGATCCTCGCACGCCAGCCGCAGCGGGCGATACGCGGCGGTCTCGGCGGCCTCCCACTCGCCGAAGACGGACACGATCCAGTCCTCGGCCGCCAGCTTGATCTCCACGCCTGGGCCGCCCGGCGGCAGCGCGAAGCGGGCGCTGGCGGGGCTGTCGGCCTGCAACAGCAGTTCGCCCAGCGGCGCGCCGTCGGCCAGCACCTGCACGCGCAACGGGTAGAGGTCGGGCCGCTCGACCAGCGGGGCCAGCTCCACGACCAGGCTGCCGCGGCGCGCGAGCAGCGCCAGCAGCCGCGGGCCGCCGGTGACCAGCGTGCTGCAGCCGCCGAACAACTGGCGGATGCCGCGGCCGTCGCGGAAGTCGATCACCGGCTGCAGTTGCGCCAGCGCCTGGTCGCGCGCCGCGCGTGCGAGCGCGTCCACCTGCTCGCGGCTGCGGGCTGTCGCGCGCAGCGCCAGGTACTCGGACGGGGCCGCGGGCGGCGTGCGCCCGCTGCCGGCGTCGACCAGGCCCAGCCGCAGCAGATCGGCCGCAACCCAGCCGGCGAGGACGTCCACCGTGCCCGCCGAGGGGTGCGCGTCGTAGCCCAGCGTGAACTCGGCCGGCACCGACTGCAGCAGCGGGATGACCGGCAGGTCGGGCGCCGCCGCCAGCAGTCGGCGCAGCAGGTGCCAGGAGTGCGGCCCCTCGTCGTACACCAGGTAGACCAGGCGCCCGCCGGTCGCGGCCAGCTCGTCGCGCAGGCGCAGCAGCAGGGCGGCGTTCTCGTCGTAGCGGCGCGTGCTCTCGGGCGAGATGTCGGCGCAGAGCGCGACCGTGCCGATGTCGTCGAAGCCGGTGGCGACGACGCCGCGCCGGCGCGCATCCTGCAGGCGCAGCGTGAGCGCGGCCTGGTCGTCCGCGCGCACGCTGAGCCACGGGTCGGGCGAGGCCGGGTCGGGCGCCGCGCGGCGGTGCCCGGTCTCGTCCACCTGGTCGGTGTCCGAGAGGTCGTTCTCGAACGGCATGCAGAGCACCAGGTCCGGGCGGATGTCCGGCAGGTGGTCCAGCAGGAAGCTCACGGCGTTGCGCACGTTCCAGCGGCCCATGGCCACCGTGCGGCACTCCACCGGGCGCGCGTCGGGCCCGTGGGTTGCGTCCAGGGCCAGCTCCAGGCGGTGCGCGAGCACCTCGTCGTCGTCGAGGCCGTAGCCGAAGGGGATGGACGCGCCCATGACCGCGATGCGCAGCGCGCCCTCGCGCGGCGGGCCCGGGCGGCGGCGCAGGCCGAGGCCGTCGGAGCGGATCTGGCCCTCGCGCACGGCCAGCTCGCTGCGGGTGCGCAACGCGTAGCCCACGCGCGGGTCGGGATGCGCGCGCCAGATGCCGGGGTTCTCGGCGGCGGCGCGGCGGCGCTCCTCGTCGCTGAGCGGGCGCCAGGCCGCGTCCGGCGCCGCGCCGCCCCACAGCAGCGGCAGGCTGCGCAGCAGCGCGGGCCGGCCGGCGAGCGCCAGCGCGCCCTCGAGCGCGAGCAGCGTGACCGCGGCGATCAGGATGGCGAAGATCAGGCGGCGCATGCGGGCTTCCCGGTGTCCGACGTCCGCACCCCGGCGGCCGTCGGGGGGCGCATGCTAAGCCATCGGCTGCGCACCGGGAACCCGGCCGCAGCGCGGATCAGCCGTCCTCGCAGGCGAGGCGCAGCGGACGGTAGGCGGCGGTCTCGCTGGGCGCGCTGTCCGAGAACCGGCCCACGATCCAGTCCGAGGCCACCAGCTTGATCTCGATGGCGGGTGCGCCGCCCGGGAGCGCGAAGCGGGCGCGCGCAGTCTGTCCCGGCTCGAGCTGCAACTCGCCCAGCGGCGCGCCGTCGGCCAGGACCTGCACGCGCAGCGGATGGAGGTCGGGCCGCTCGGCCAGCGGGGCCAGCTCCACGACCAGCGTCGGGCCGCGCGGGAGCAGGGCCAGCAGGCGCGGCCCGGCCGTGCCCAGCGCGCCGCAGCCGCCGTACACCTGCTGGATGCCGCGGCCGGAGGTAAAGTCGATCGCGGGTTCCAGGTCCTGCAGGGCCAGCTCGCGCGCCGCGCGCGAGTGCGCCTCGAACTCCTCGCGGCCGCGCGGCGTCGCGCGCTGCGCCTGGTACTCGGCGGGGGCCGGGGGCAGCGGCCGTGCGGCCCCGGCATCGACCAGGCCCAGCCGGAGCAGGTCGGCGGCGACCCAGCACGCGAGCACGTCCACCGTCTGCGCCGACGGGTGCGGATCGTGGCCCAGCGTGAACTCGCCCGGATAGGAGCGCAGCAGCGGGATGACGGGCAGGTCGGGCGCCCCGGCCAGCAGGCGGCGCAGCAGGTGGGAGGAGTACGGGTCCTCGACGAAGACCAGGCAGGCCAGGCGCGCCCCGCGCGCGGCCAGCCGCTCGCGCAGGTGCAGCAGGAGCGCGACGTTCTCGTCGTAGCGGCGCGCGCTCTCCGGGCCGAGGTCCGCGCTGAGCGCCAGGGGGCCGACCTGCTCCGCGCGGACGACGGCCAGGCCGCGCTGCCTGGCCAGGGTCAGGTTTCCCAGGAGCAACTGCGTCGCGTCCATGCGCGCGCTGAGCCACGGATCGGCTGCGGCCGGGTCCGGGAACACGCGGCGGTGGCCGCTCTCGTTCACCTGGTCGGTGTCCGACAGGTCGTTCTCGAAGGGCATGACGAGCACCAGGTCCGGGCTCAGTTCCGGCAGGTGATCCAGCAGGAACGCCACCGCGTTGCGCATGTTCCAGCGGCTGATGGCCACCGTGCGCGCCTCCACCGCGCGGGCTGCGGGCCCGCGCGTCAGGTCGAGGTAGTGCTCCAGCCGGTGGGCCAGCGTCTGGTTGTCGTCGAGGCCGTAGCCGAAGGGGATGGAGGCGCCCAGCACGGCGATGCGCAGGGCGCCCGCGCGGGGCTCGGCCGCGCGGCGGCGCAGGCCGAGCCCGTCGCTGCGGATCAGGCCGTCGAGCACGACGAGCACGCTGTCGGAGCGCAGCACGTAGCCCACGCGCGGATCGGGGTGCGCGCTCCAGATGCCGGGATTCTCCGCGGCGGCGCGGCGGCGCTCCTCGTCGCTCAGCGGACGCCAGGCGGAGTCGTACGGCGTCTCGCCCCAAAGTCGCGGCAGGCGGCGCAGCAGCGAGGGTTGCCCCAGCGCCGACAGCGCGCCTTCCAGCGCGAGCAGCGTCAGCGCGGCGAGCAGCGTCGCCAGGATCAACCGGCGCACGTGGGCTGTCCCCGCTTGGCGCCGCGTGGTGCGCGGACGCGGGGCGCCTCCCGCTGCGGCAGCCTGCGCATCGTTCCGGCCTCCGCGAGGCCTGCCGCGTGCACCCCGGTCCCGGCAGGCGTCGTGCGCCGCATGCTAAGCGATTGTCCGCAGGACCGGAGCGGTCGAGTGCTGGCGCGGCGCTCGGGCACGTCGGCGACCGGCGCGCGACCCGGCGCTCAGCGCACCCCGTCGCCCTCGTGCGCGGCGTCGTGGCCCTCCGCGCGACGCCTCTCGGCCGCGCGCTCGAAGATCGCGCCCAGCAGCGCGCGCGTGCGCGCGTCCAGTTCGTGCTCGTCCTCCAGCATGCCGACGACGTACTGCGCCACGAGCGGGTGCCGGACGATGTTGCCCTCCAGCGAGTCCGCCGCCGCCTGCGTCGCGTCGACGCGCAAGCGGGTCGCCGGGTCCGGCCCGGGAGGCTGCTCGAGCGCCGACACGATGCGACGCACCGGCCGCCAGCGTGCGCTGGCGAAGTACTCGCCCCACAGGAGCTCGAGCTGCGCGCCGCTTTCGGGCGGGCCGTACGGGTCGGGGAGGCGCAGGCCCGAGACGGCCCCACGCGCGTCCGCGCCGCGCGCCGGGTCGTCCGGGTGCAGCTCGGCGATGCGCGCCGCGAGGCCCAGCAGGTGCAGCAGCACGGTGGCCTGCTTCAGCCGCGCCGTGTCGCCGCCGCGTGCCGTGGCGATCAGGTGGTCCACCAGCCACGGCTGGTCGCGGAAGAGGGTCAGGAAGAAACCGGTGATGGCCAGGTCCAGCGTGCCGTCGGGTCGCTCGAGCGCCGCGAAGTCGAGGAAGGCGCGCACGGCCTGGCCCGGCTCGGGAGCGCGGTGGTAGTGCGTGCAGAAGCGCTCGAACCCGGCCTGGTCCGCGGGCAGGTCGCCGTAGCTCCAGGCCACGAGCTGCAGCTCGGCGCTGCGCTCGACCGTCGCGCCGGACGGCACGTCCGTGGCGCGCACGCGGATGCGCACGGGGCCGAGCGGCTCGTCCGCGCCGAAGGACAGCCCGGGCTGGTCGCGGCTCAGCACCGCGATGCCCGGCGCGGGCGGCGGGCCGTCCCAGGCGACGAGGCCCGCGCCGAGCCCGCCGACCGTGCCGTCCGCGCGCCGCTGCTCGACATCCAGCGTCACGCGCGCGTCGCCCTGCGCAGCGCGCGTCAGCCCGATCAGCGGCACCAGCAGCAGCACGCGCTCGCCCGGGTGGATGCGGCCGACCGGCGCGAACTGCGGCGTGAAGCGGGCCGGCACGCGGTGCCACGCGTCCAGCGCCGCGTCGGCGCGCACCGGCAGGAGCTGGATGTCGAAGGGCTGCGCCGCGGGCGGGGCGGCGGGCGGCGCGTCCTGCGCGGCGCACAGCAGCACGGGCAGCAGCAGGGCGACGAGCATGCGGGTGGAGGACCGGGCGGGAGGGCTGGCCCCCGACGTGCCGCGGCGCGGCTTCATGACGCGGTGTCGAGCGCGACGAGCACCGCGAAGAGTCCGTCCGCCGCGCGCGCGGCGCGCCCGAAGTCGAGCGTGTCCGGGTCGTCCGAGGGCTCGTGGTAGTGCGGGTTCCGGAACAGCGCCGTGTCCGTGACCATGACGGCCGGCACGTTGGTCTGCCAGAACGACCAGTGGTCCGACCAGCCGATGCCGGGCAGGACGTCCGGCAGCGCCGCGCTCTCGCAGGCCAGCGCGCCGTGGGCGCGGAAGGCCGCGCTGCAGCGTTGCACGAGCGCTGCGGAGGCGACGTCGCCCACGAAGGCCAGGAAATCGGCCGTGTCGGGGTAGAGGGCGTCGAGCGGCGCAGGATAGTGCTGGCTGCCGGGGGCCTCGTCGTAGTAGCCGAGGCACTCCAGCGCGAGCATCGCGGCGGGCGACTCGCCACGCGCGGCCAGCTCGCGCGCCATGACCAGGCTGCCCATCGACTCGCTGCGGAAGTGCGGCGGCTCCTCGTTGACGAAGGCCACGAGGCGCAGCGGCCGCGCCGGGAAGGCCGGCTCGCGCGCGTGCTGCGCGGCCACGCGGCGCGCCAGCTCCAGCAGCACGGCCACGCCCGAAGCGTTGTCGTCGGCGCCGGCCGTGTCGGCAGCGCTGTCGTAGTGCGCGCCCACCAGCAGCGAGGGCGCCTCGGGCGCTGCGCCGGGCAGGAGCACCTCGATGTTGGCGATGGTCAGGCCGTCGCAAGCGAACGGCCGGCGGGACGCCGGCAGGCCGGCCGCGGCCAGCGCACGCTCGATGTGCCGGGCGGCCTCCTCGAGGGCGGCCGGCCGGCGCGTGCTGCGCTCGCCCAACGCATGCAGCGCCTCGACGTCAGCCCGCAGCCGCGCCGCGACGTCGGCCGGCGTCGTGGCCGCCGGGCCGGACAGGATCTCGATCGGCTCGACGCGCGGCGGACCGCTGGGCGTGCCGGGCGAGCAGGCGCCGCACGCGACTGCGAGCGCGGCGACAGCAGCCATCCATCCGGGCAGGTGCGCGCGGCGCAGGAGGAGCGGCGGTCGCGGGCGCGACATGGGAGCGCAGGTTACCGCGAGCGGCCGGCCGCGGTCACGTGCCCGCTCCGGCCGGCAGCGGCGCGCGCGGCGGCATGCTGCGCGCATGGCGCCGTCGCGAGCGACGACCGTGATCCTGCTCGCCGCGCTGCTGGCTGGCTGCGCCGCCCTGCGCCTGGCCGGCCTCGACTGGCTGTTGCCCGAGCAGCTCGAGCAGGACGCGCACATCCCGCTGCAGGTGCGGCTGACGGACGGCACGGCCGACGACGCCGCGCGCGCGCTGGACTGGGGCACCTACCCGCACCTCGTGGCGCGCCTGACGTGGCTGCTGACTCCGGGCGAGGAGCACGGTCCCCTGCCGGACGGCTCGCTGGAGCAGCACCTGCAGCGCGCGCGCTGGCCGGAGCTGCGCGTGCGCATCGTCGTGGCGCTGCTCTCGCTGCTGATCGTTCCGGCCACCTGGCTGCTGGCGCGGCGCCGGCTCGCGCCGGGCTGGTCGCTGCTGGCCGCGGCGCTGGCCGGCACCAGCCTGCTCTCGGTGCACTTCGCCACGCAGGCCCGGCCGCACGCGGCGGCGGCCGGGCTGTTCGCGCTGGCGGTGCTGGCCTGCGTGCGGCTGCGCGAGCGCGGCGACGTCCGCAGCTACGCGCTGGCCGGCGTCGCCGTCGGCGCCAGCCTGGCCTGCCTGCAGAGCGGGGTCGCGCTGCTGCTGCCGCTGGCGGTCGTGCACCTGGGCGTCGTGCGCGCGCACGGCCGCGGGCGGCACGTGCAGCTGCTGCTGCCGCTGGCGGCCATCGCGCTGGCGCTGGCCGTCTGCCAGCCGTCCCTGTTCGAGCCCGGCAGCGGAAAGGACAGCGCGCCGCTGCAGGTGGACGAGGGCGTGCTGCAGCAGTCCAAGCACCAGGTCTTCCTGCACCGCTTCAACGGCCTCGGCCTCCCGGTGCTGGCGCGAGCTCAGGCGCCTCCGCGCCCGCACCATCCAGCCACCTGCGCGCCGTCCCGGCGCCGCGGCAAGCCTGGTCCAGCAGCGCCTCGGCAGCGCGTCCCGCAGAGCGGCCAGGAATGCCTCCGCGCCCTCCGCATCCGCCGCGCCCCAGGCGATCCCGCGCGCCACGTCGCGGCGCGCGGCTGTCACGCGCCGCCTTCGGACTTCGCGAACCACTCGCGGATGCGGTACTTCTGCACCTTGCCGCTGCCCGTCAGCGGGAAGTGGTCCACGGCCAGCCAGTGCTCGGGGATCTTGAAGGCCGCCAGTCGCTCCTGCAGCGCGGCGCGCAAGCCGGCCGGGTCCAGCTCCACGCCAGCGCGCAAGCGCAGCGCGGCGCCGACCTCCTCGCCCAGCCGCAGGGAAGGCACGCCGACCACGGCCGCGTCGAGCACCTCGGGCAGCTCGCGCAGCGCGTTCTCGATCTCGGAGGGCGCGATGTTCTCGCCGCCGCGGATGATGATGTCCTTGAGGCGGCCGGTGATGTGCAGGCGGCCGTCGGGGCCGACGAGGCACAGGTCGCCGGTGCGCAGCCAGCCGTCGGGCGTGATCGCGCGCGCGGTGGCCTCGGCGTCGTCGTGGTAGCCGGACATGACGTTGGGGCCGCGCACCAGCAGCTCGCCGCGCTGGCCGGCCGGCAGCTCCGCCAGCGTGGCCGGGTCCACCACGCGCGCCTGCACGCCGGGCAGCGGCGTGCCGATGGTCTCGGCGCGCGCCTCGAGCGGCGCGTCGGGCGGCGAGCCCGAGACGCCCGGCGCGGCCTCGGTCAGGCCGTAGGTCACCGAGATGCCCGTGCACCGCAGGCGCGCGATGATCTCGCGCATCAGCGGCACCGGCACCGGCGCGCCCGCCGCGAAGCCCGCGCGCAACGTGCCGGTCGCGCGCTGTCCGCAGTCCGGGTGCGCCAGCATGGCCGAGAACATCGTGGGCACGCCGTGGATCAGCGTGCAGCGCTCCTCCTCGACCAGCCGCAGCGCGGCGCCCGGCTCGAAGGCCGGCAGCAGGCACAGCGCGGCGCCGTAGCCGAACGCGCCCAGCACGCACACCACGCAGCCGAAGCAGTGGAACATGGGCACGATGACGGCCACGCGGTCGGCGGCCGTGGTGCGCATCAGCCCGCCCAGCGCGTAGCCGCTGTGCAGCAGGTTGCGGTGGCGCAGCATGACGCCCTTGGGGAAGCCGGTCGTGCCGCTGGTGTACTGGATGTTGACCACGTCCTCGGCGCGCACGGCGGACTCGCGGCGCGGCAGCAGCGCCGGCTGCTCGGCGCGCATGTGCCGGCCGCGCTCGACCAGCGAGTCCAGGTCCGGCAGCGCGGCCTTGCCGCCGCCCGGCTGCTCGCCCAGCGGCGGATCGTCGTCGGGCAGCGCGGGCAGCCAGACGCGGTGGCGCACGCGCGCGACGGCGGCGTCGCCGCCCGCGAACAGCCCGTCCAGCTCGGCGCTGGCCTCGTTGTGGCCGGTGCGCGTGACGTGCAGCACCGCGACCGCCCGGCTGTGCCGCAGGACGTAGCCGAGCTCCTGCTGCTTCAGCGCCGTGTTCACCGTGACCAGCACGGCGCCCACGCGCGCCAGCGCGAACTCCAGCGGCACCCAGTCCGGGACGTTGGGCGCCCACAACGCCACGTGCTCGCCCGGCTCGAGGCCCAGCGCCAGCAGCGCCCAGGCCAGCTCGTCCACGCGCGCGTCGAGCTGCGCGAAGGTGAGGCGCAGCTCCTCGCCCTCGCGCGTGAAGGCCGGGTAGACCAGCGCCTCGTGCCCGGGCAGGCGCCGCGCGGCCTCGCGCAGCAGGCCGGAGAGCGTCTCGGCCGGGATGGCGTCGGGGCCGGCCGCGTCCAGCGGACCGGACGTCGGGGGCGCTTGCGGCATGGGGCGGGAGTGTAGCGGTTGGGGTTGCGGGGCGGAGCGGCCCGGGGCAGCGGGGCGGCGGCCGTAGCGGGCCGGGGCAGCGGAAGGGCCGGCGGCCGCTGCGGAGAGGATCGCGCGGTGGCCCCGTGACGCATGCAACGCATGGGTCGCGCCAATGCCTTGCATGTGTCACGGGGCTGCCGCGTGGGTCGCCATGTCGTCCGACCCCTTGACCGTCAGGCCGCCTGACGACCTGCGGGTGCGCGCCGGGCCGCTATGATCCGCGGCGTGAGCGTGCTCCTCGTCCGTCCGCCGTCGGTGCTGGGCCGCATGTCGCGCCAGAACCTGCAGCATCCGACCAACATCCTCGGCCTCGCGTGCGAGCTGCGCGCGCGCGGGCACGCGGCCGCGTTGCTGGACCTCGAGGTGGCGCCTGGCGGCGCGGCGGCCTTCCTCCCCGCGCTGCGCGAGCGGCGGCCGGACGTGGTGGGTGTCTCGCTGGTCACGCCGCACGTGCCGGCGGCGGCGGCGCTGCTGGCGGCGGCGCGGCGCGAGCGCCCGGCGCTGTTCCTGATCGCCGGCGGCCCGCACGCCACGGCGCTGCCGGCCGACCTGCTGGACGAGATCCCGGCTCTGGATGCGGTGTGCGTGGGCGAGGGCGACGAGTCGCTGCCCGAGGCCTGCGACGCGCTCGAGCGCGCCGGCTGGCGCGCGTGGGACGACGCGCCGCCGGGCTTCGTGGACCGCATGATTGCCGTGCGCGGCGGCGTGCACGACGCGACGCACGGGCTGACGTCCGGCTTCGCGCCGCGCCTGCGCCCGACGCGCGCGCCCGGGCCGCGCGACACCTCCGAGCGCGAGGCCGTACTCGCCGGCATCCCCGGCCTGCACCTGCGCGGGCGCGGCTTCACCGGCGCGCGCGAGCCGCTGGCCGACCTCGACCGCCTCGCGCCGCTCGACCGCACGCTGCTGGACTGGCGCGCCTACGAGCGCCTGGCCGGCGCGCGCGGCATCGCCTCGCCCGGCATCATCCGCCGCGGCCTGCGCGCCGCGCAGGTGCACCTCTCGCGCGGCTGCTACGCCAACTGCGTCTTCTGCTCGACCAACCTCGTGTGGGGCGAGCGTGCGCGGCCCGGCATCCGCCGCCGCTCGGTGGCCTGCGTGCTGGAGGAGATCGACCGGCTGGTGGCCGACTTCGGCGTCAACCACCTGAACTTCGAGGACGACATCTTCCCGCCCACGCTGAAGTACCTGGAAGAGCTGGGCGAGGCGCTGATCGGCCGGCCCGTCACGTGGAGCTGCAACGCGCGCGTGGACGGCCTGCGGCGCGAGCACTTCGAGCTGATGGCGCGCAGCGGCTGCCTCAAGATCGACTTCGGCGTCGAGTCGGGCAGCGAGCGCATCCTGCAACTGAACCGCAAGCTGGTGCGCCGCGAGCAGGTGGTGCACGTCTTCGCCGAGGCGCGCCGCGCGGGCATCCTGCGCACGGCGTACCTCATGCTGGGCAGCCACGTGGACGAGACGCCCGACGAGGTGCGCGAGACGGAGCGCCTGGCGCGCGAGATCGAGCCGGACTTCATCACGTTCACGATCGCGTGCCCGTACCCGGGGACCGCGCTGTGGGAGGAGTGCAAGGCGCGCGGGTACCTGGAACTGCTGGCGAGCGGGCGGCCGGACTGGAAGCGCTACGGGTACTACCCGGGGCTACCGCCGTGGAGGTTCACGCACTTCTCGCCCGAGCAGATGCTGGCGACGCAGCGGCGCGTGCTGCGCGGGTTCTACCTGCGGCCGGGCTTCGTGGTGCGGATGTTGGCCCGGGCGCGCAGCGTGCAGCAGGTGAAGGCGCTGGCGAGCGCGGGGATGGACGTCACGCGGTTCCTGGTGGGCGGGGAGCGGCGGCGCGGGTGAGGGGTCGTCAGGCTGCACGGGCTCAGCGATCGACGGAGGTCGTCATCCGTGGGCGGAGCGGCTCCAGCGCGACTTCGCGGTGAACCCGGCGCGCTGTCCGGGCTGCGGCTGTCGCCCGGGAGCGGGTCGTGCCGGGCTGCAGTCGGCGTGCGCGGGCGCTCAGCCCGCCTGGATCCGCAGGCCGTTCGTCAGCGAGACAGCGTGCACGGCAGCCGCATCCGCGTAGCCGCACTGCAGGTAGATGTCGAGGCCGAGGAGACTCGGGTCGGCGAGCAAGGCCGGGATCTCCATGCTGCCGGCGCCGGCAACGCCGGGCGGGCCGGGCGCGATGCACGGCTGGATCAGGACCAGCGAGCCGACCAGGAACGTGCCGCCCTTGAATGACTTGGCGCCGCTGGAGAGGCCGACGAAGATCAGCCCGATCGCGCCGCCGCTCACGCCGTCGATCGCCACGACGAAGGCGCTGCCGATGTCGGGGCAGCCGAGGACGCGGACGCAAGGGACGATGCCGCCGTTGCCCGGCAGGCCTGCGCCGTACGGCAGCGCCAGGCCCTCGCAGCCGGGACCGAGCACCTCGATGTCCCAGAGCTTGTCCTCGGGAGCGAAGCCGGCCTTGGCGTCACCCACCGGCACATCGGTGACGAGGATGCTGCCTTGTCCGCCGC